>Ga0081538_10004505_pt1 | contig 12822 bp, 10 predicted proteins | sample TabmetS5T2R1_FD_71022 | JGI IMG/M metagenome (GOLD analysis project Ga0081538, IMG submission 71022) | Tabebuia heterophylla rhizosphere microbial communities from the University of Puerto Rico - S5T2R1 | ecosystem: Host-associated > Plants > Roots > Rhizosphere ...
CTGTTGCAAGAATGACCCTTCTGCGGCAGCGTCGCTCCCCCGCCGCCAAGCGCCGAGCGGGGCGTTCAGGACTCGTGTCCGAAATCAACGTCTCACAGCCGGCGGGTCCACGAGGTTCTGCGACCGTCGCTATGGGGCACCTGCTCCGCTACGCTGGCATCCGCCGACCAGTTCAGGCACGCGAACTGAGCCCTTAACTGGACGCCAAGTGAGCACTTACTAAGCCGTTCATAAGTAGCTTGACTTTGTGGTGGCAATCTGGTCGAGTCCGCGCATGCGCGAACACGACGGTCGCAAGCTTGACCACAAGACCCTGGAGCAGCTGCGGATCCGCGCGGTCGGTCAGGTCGAAGACGGCGCCCACCCCGAGGACGTCGCCCAGGCGCTGGGGATGACCAAAGCGGCGGTCTATGCCTGGCTAGCGAAATACCGGGAAGGAGGGCTAGAGGCGCTCAAGGCCCGCCCGGTCCCCGGCCGCCCGCCGAAACTCTCCGGTGCGCAGCTTGCCCGGCTGTACGCCCTGATCGTGGGGAACGACCCCCGCCAGCTGCGCTTCAAGTTCGCCTTGTGGACCCGTGCCATGATCCGCGAACTCATCCGCCGCGAGTTCGGCGTGGCGCTGTCGGAGGTCAGCGTCGGCCGGCTGCTGCGCAAGCTGGGGTTGTCCCCGCAGCGGCCGCTGTACCGCGCCTGGCAGCAGAACCCCGAGGCGGTGGCGCGCTGGAAGACCGAGGAGTACCCCGCGATCCGCGCCGAGGCCGCGCAGGTGGGCGCCACGATCTACTTTGCCGACGAGGCCGGGGTGCGCTCCGACTACCACGCGGGGACCACCTGGGCGCCGGTCGGCCACACCCCGGTGGTGGCCACCACTGGCGACCGGGTTGGGGTCAACCTGATCTCGGCGGTGACCGCCAAGGGCGCGCTGCGCTTTGCCGCCTACGACGGCCACCTGAACGGCCCGGTGTTCATCGACTTCTGCCGCCGGCTGCTGCACGACACCCAAGGCCCGGTCTTTCTGGTCCTGGACGGCCATCCGGTGCACCGCTCCAAGGCGGTCAAGGAGTTCGTGGAGTCGACCGAAGGCCGGCTGCGGCTGTGCTTCCTGCCGGGGTATGCGCCGGAGCTGAACCCCGACGAGTGGGTGTGGAAGAACATCAAACACGACCGCATCGGCCGCAGCGGGATCGACAGCCTTGCGGATCTGAAATACAAGGCGCTGGCGGCGCTGCACCGACTGCAGAAGCTCCCACACCTGGTTCGTAGCTTCTTCGGTGACCCCAACCTGCATTACATCACGGCTGAAGAGTCCAGCTACTTACGTTCGGCTTGATAACTACTACCGGGCGTTACTGGACGTGACCTCGCGCTGCTGGCGCCCGCCGGCCAGCTCGGGCTGACCATCGACGCAGGCCTCGTCGGAGACGCCGGCACGCAATACCATCGGCGGGAGCTGTTCGAGCATTCGACCGTTCGTATCTTCGCGTTGTTTGACAACTCCCAGCGCATGTTCCCAATCGACTCGCGTGAGCAGTTCGTTGTCTTGGTGGCCGAGAAGGATGGCCGCACCGACCCGGTGCCCTTCGCGGCGGGTCTTACCTCCGTGAGCCAACTCGACGAACTCAATCAGCACACGATCCCTCTCTCACTGGCTCTCATTCGAAGCCTCGCACCCGAAACCATGGCAATACCGGATGTTCGTGACCTGGACCGGCTCAAACTACTCGGTGCGATCTATCGTGATCACGCGTTGGCCTTCGGTGACTCGCCATCACGGGAATGGATCGCGGTTTACCAACGAGAGATTTACATTCACGATCATGCGGAGTTCCTCGTTCGGATCCCGGTGGGGACTCCTCTCCGCGAGGGAAAGCATGTCCATCAGTTCATCGCCGATTTCGCAGAGCCTACGTACCGGCTCAGTCCGGAGGGGGATGAGGAGCTGGTCCGGCGGGAGTGGAAGCGAGCTGGTCTCAAGGGGCCCGTGCGTGAGAGCGTAACCCGGCTCAAGGGAGAGCGCCGGCTGGCCGAAGACTGCCGCCGCGGCGGGTTAGAGGTCCCGATCGACCAGTACCGCCTCGGGTTCCGCGACGTTGCTAGCGCCACGAACGAGCGGACCCTTATCGCCGCCATCATTCCGCCCGGCACGGCGCTCGGTCATTCTCTGCCATTTTTCCACCGCAGTGCCCAGGATGACCCGGCTGTCGGCTACCGGACCCTGATGGACACGGCCTCCATGCTGTACCTGTGCGGCGTGCTGAACAGCCTCGTGCTCGACTTCGTCGTCCGACGCAAGGTCACCGCCCACCTCACCAAGTCGATCATGGCGACCCTGCCGATCCCCGACCCACCGCCTGGGTTGGCGCGCCGGACCGCGATCGTCGAGTTGGCTGGGCGGCTCACCTGCCGGAGCCCCGCCTTCGATGACCTGGCGGACGTGCTCGGCGTGCCGCGCGGGCCGCTCGACCGTGACGAGGAGGTACGGCTCCGGGTCGAGCTGGACGGCCATGTTGCTCACCTGTATGGGCTAAGCAAGGACCAGCTCGTCTGGGTGCTCGCCGACTTCCGCCGGTCCAAGGGCGAGGGGACGCCGGTGCCGCCCGACGACGCCTACAAGGTGGCAGTGCTTGACTCCTTCGACGGCCTGCGAGGGTGAGGATTCATGGGCGCGAAGGACGAGGTCTTGGAGTTGTTCCGGCAGGGGCTGGATCCGATGCAGATCTCCGAGCAGCGCGGTACCACCGTCCAGACGACCATCGGCTACCTCCACCAGCTGGTCGGCCGAGGAGACCTCCGACCCTCCGACGTGCTGTTCTCCATCCCGAGGGACCGGCGCGAGGCGGTCGCGCGGCAGTTGGACGACCGGCGTCGCCCGGCCGAGCAGCGGCTTACGCCCATCAAGGAGGCGCTCGAGAGCCAAGGGATGGCCGTTACCTGGGACGAACTGCGCGTGGTGATCGCCTTCCACCACCCGGACGCACCCTGGGGCGACATGTATGAGGACATCCGCAGCATCGAATGCGAGCTGCACCGGCTGCTGCGGCGCCTGCTCGAGGAGCACCACGGCGTGGATGAGGCCGGCTGGTGGCGCCAAGGTGTGCCGGCCGACATCCGGGTAGAGTGCCAGCGGCGCCGCGAGGAGGATCCAGCGCCGGCTCCGGAGCCATGGTGCTACACCGACCTCAAGCACCTGGCGCGGATAGTCGACCGTCGCTGGTCGCTCATTGCCAGCCAGCTCCCAGCCTCGGCCGGGAATAAGCGAGAGGTCCTTGCTGACCTGGCGCGGCTCAACCTGATTCGCAACCAGGTCATGCACCCCGTCCGCGGAGAGCAGCCGGACCAGGACGACTTCGAGTTCGTGCGGGCGCTGCGCATCCGTCTCGGCTTCTGGGCAGGGGTTGCCCCTCCGGGACAAGCGGCAGCGCTGCCCGGAAGTCCGGGAGCGGCCTCATGAGCCGCTCATCTGAGGGGCACCACCTCCACCCCCAAGCGCAGCGCTTCCCACGCCTGGTCGGCGCCCACGACGGGAAGGTTGAGGCGGACCCCGGTCGCCAGACAGCAGCAGTCGGCAAGAGAGAGACGGAGGCGCTGGCGGCGGGCGACCCGCCTGACCTCGACCAGCAGCCGGGCGTCCTCGTCGGTGAACGGCACGACCCGGACCCCGAGAGCCTCCAGATCACGCTGCAGGCCTTCGGTGGACATGCCTTCCTCATCGGCCCGATAGAGGACCTCGGCAAGGTTCACCGTCGACATGGCGGCGTGCTCGAGCATGCGGTCGACGAGCTGCTCGCCGCGCTCGCGGAACAGCCAGGCGAGCACGGCGGACGCGTCCAGGACGCAGCGGGCCACGGTCAGGCCCGGTCGCGCCCAGACTGGTCCTCCGCCTCGAGATCCAGGTCGGCCGCGCGGTCGGCGAGCAGCCGGTCGACGACCCCCTCGGCCCGGCTGGCGGCAGCCTGCTCCTGGAGGCGACGCCTAACGGCCGTCCGGGTCTCGACGATGAGGCGGCCATCCTCGACGTGGCCGACCAGCACGTCCCCGCCCTCGCGGATGCCGACTTGGAGCCGGAGGGCGGCCGGGATCACCGTGCGCCCTTTCGCATCGGTCCTGAAGGTGAGGTAACGATCCGCCATGACCAACACGATACCACTCATCCTCTCTGATACCAATTCCCTTACAAGTACCACCGGCTGGCGACAGTGGGCCGCGAGGTATGTCAGGATCGCACGATTGCGAGCGCGGAGCGCGAGGCCGTCCACAGGGCTCAGGGACTGACATGAACCCGTTCACGCTGGCGCAGCATTTGCAGACCGACTACCAGCGCTTCACCTGGACGGCGTACCCGGTCACCGACCAGGGGCTGCGCGAGCGCCTGGAGGAGCTGGTCGAGAACCAGGCGCTTCTGTGGCGCGGCCCCTACATCACCGCCCAGCGGCCGCCCCGCCAGGGCGGCCGCCTCGCGGACCTGGTCACCACCGAGGGCATGCCGCCGGAGATCCCCGAGGGATTCCCGCAGCTCGACGTCCTGTTCGACCATCAGGAGCGGGCGGCCCGGCGGCTGTGGCAGGGCCAGCACACGCTGGTCGCGACCGGCACCGGCTCCGGCAAGACCGAGGCCTTCCTGATCCCGGTGCTCGCCTGGTGTCAGCGCCACTGGGCCGACAAGCCGGGCGTGAAGGCGGTCGTCATCTACCCGATGAACGCCCTGGTCAACGACCAGCGCGACCGGCTCGACACGGCCTGCTCGCGGCTGGGCCTGTCGTATGGCGTCTACACCGGAGCGACCGAGCGGGACGAGCGACGCCGCCTCCAGCAGTCGCCGCCGGACGTGCTGCTCACCAACTACTCGATGCTCGAGTACATCCTGACCCGCGGCGAGGACCGGGAGCTGTTCCGGCACGACAGCCTCCGCTACCTGGCGCTCGACGAGGTCCACACCTACCAGGGGGCGCTCGGCACCGAGATTGCGTGCCTCGTCCGCCGGCTGCGTGGCCACGTCGACCGCGCCAGCGGCGGACTGGTCTGCGTCGGCCTCTCCGCGACGGTCTACGCCGGTGGCGGCGAGGCGGACCACCTGGCCGCCCGCCGCCAGGTGGCCGAGTTCGCCTCGGCGCTGTTCGCCGCCGACATCCAGCCGGACGCGATCGTCGAGGAGGACGCCGAGCCACTCCCCGATCCCGACCTGAGCGCGATCCCGTCACCGCCCGGCCAGCTCGGCGTGGCCCGGTACGGGCCCGACGACCTCACCGGCCTCTCGGAGCTGGCCACCAGGCTGCTCGGACGGCAGGTCGTCGCCGAGTCCCCCAGGGATCTCGGCGCCGCGTTGGAAACCAGCCCGATGCTCGCCTGGCTCCGCCAGGAGCTGGTCGAGCCGCGGGCCGTCGACGACTTGGCCGCCGGGCTGGCCAAGCTTCCTGGCCGTGGCGACGCCGACCTGGAGGCGCTGCGCGAGGAGGTCGCCGCCTACCTGCTGCTCGGCTCGGTCGGCACCGGTCGCGACGGGTTGCCACTGGTCCGCGCCAAGGTCCACCTGTTCCTGCGTGGCATCCCGCGGCTGACGCGCTGTGTCGCTCCGGCCGAGCACGTCTTGGTCGACGGGCAGGCCGTCTGTCCCTACCCGGAGTGCGACGGCGCGGTCGCCTATCCGGTCAGACTCTGCAAGGGCTGTGGCCAGGACTACGACCTCGTCGCCGCTCCGCAGGACGAGGTCGAGGGCAGCGAAGGCGGCGAGCCGGTCCCGCGCGGCTACGTCGCGCGGCGGCTGCACCACGACCCCCCGGACGGCGTGGCCGAAGACGACGAGGCGATCGACGCCGGCGCTCGACCCATCCTGCGCGCCGGCCGTCGCTGCCGCCGCTGCGGCCGGCCAGAAGGCGGGCCGACCTGCGCCTGTGACCTCCCCACCGTCGAGGTGTTCGCGGTGGAGGCCTCCCGGCCCGGTGAGGCGCTCCACATCTGCCCGGCCTGCGGGTACTCGGCCGGGCGAGGCAGCGCCGTCTCCGACCTGGCGCCGAAAACCGCTGCGGCGATCAGCGCGCTCACCTTTGGGCTGCTGGGCGGCTTGGCCGAGGAGCACCCGGCGGATCCGCTGGCGCGGCGCCTGCTGGTGTTCGCCGATTCCCGCCAGGACACTGCCTTCCAGGCCGGCTATCTGCGGGACAAGGCGCGTCGCACGCTGGTGCGGCGCCTGCTGGTCGAGGAGGGACAACGGCGCCAGCAGACCGGCGAGCCGCCAGCCAACCTGGATGCGCTGGTGGAGCGGCTCGCCGTTCGCGGACGCGAGATGGGCCTGTACCCCCAGAGCCAGAGTCGCGCCGAGGAGCAGCACGCCCTGCAGGCCGTCGCATGGGACATCATCGGTGAGCTGGCCCGTGACGCCGGCCGCCCGGAGACCCTGGAGGGCCTCGCCGCCGTCTCGGTCGGCTACCCGGCGCTGGAGACGCTGCCCGCCGAGGCGCTCGAGCCACTGGCGGCCGCCCTTGGCGGGGTGAACGCAGAGGCGGCGCGACATTACGCACGGGCGTTGCTGGACCAGCTCCGCGCCCGCGGTGCGGTCGCCCACGAGCTGACCAGCGCGCCGATGGAGACCGCGGTGCGCATGCGGCTGGAGCAGACCTACCGCTGCATCGTTCCGCGAGGGGCCACCCGAGTGGCCGGCGTGACCGAGCGCGCGGTGGACGGCGCACCCGTCCAACCGCTGAAGCTCACGCCGCGGGCCGCGCTGGCCCGTCTGGCCAAGCGGGCCGGGCGCAGGCTCGACGACGAGGCGGCGGCCCGGGCCGCTCGCCTCGCCGTGCAGCTTCTTGAGGAGCACGAGCTGCTCGCCCGGGCCCGCGTGAGCGCCGGCCGGACCACCATCCCCGTCGTCCAGGTCGCCTGGCGCTCGGTGGAGGTCCGGCCGCGCAGCCGCGAGTCGGTCCGCTGCCGAGCCTGCCGGCGCGTCCAGGCGGCGCCGTTCGCCGGCGCTGCCTGCGTCACCTACGGGTGCCGCGGGGTGGTGGAGCCGTTCGCGGGCGAGCCCGAGAACTACGACCTGCTGCAGTTCACCACCGGGGAGCCGCTGCGGGTCGAGGTGGCCGAGCACTCCGGGCAGGTCCCAGACGAGGACCGCATGACCGCCGAGGACCGGTTCAAGGACGGTCGCACCAACGTGCTGGTCTGCACGCAGACGCTCGAGCTGGGGGTCGACCTCGGCCAGCTTCTCGCGCTGGTGCTCCGGAACATCCCGCCGCGCCCGTCGAACTATGCCCAGCGCGCCGGTCGGGCCGGCCGCCGCAAGGAGCGGTCGCGCTGGTCGCTGCGTTCGCCCAGGGCATGCCGCACGATACCTACTTCTACGAGCGACCGACTGAGATGATCCGCGGCTCGATCCGGCCGCCGGCCTTCCTGCTGGACAACCGCCGGGTCCTGACCCGTCATGCGCGCAGCCTGGTCCTGGAGTTCTGCGGCGCCGACCTGCCGGACTGGATGGAAGACCTGGTCGCCCACGACGGCCGCCTGGTCGGCGCCGACCGGGTGCTCGACGCCATCGCGACCAGGCGTGATGCCCTCGTCCGCAAGGTCGTCGACGCCTTCGGCTGGGACATCGACCGTGGCGACCTGCCATGGCTAACCGACCAGTGGGGTGCCGAGGTCGTCGAGCGGTTCGGGGAGGACCTCGACGCACACGTGCAGGAGTACCGTGCCCGCCAGGCCCAGCTCGTCAGCGAGCAGGACGAGCTCATCCGCGCCCGGCCTCGGGACTGGACCCGCATGCTTCAAGGGCTCGAGCAGGCGCTGCGGGCCATGCGCCGCGACGACCACGAGCGGCGTACGTGCTGCGCTACCTGTCCAGGTCCGGGTTCCTACCCAGCTATGCCTTCCCCACCGACACGGCGACGTTCGAACGGGCCGACACCCGCGAGTCGATCGCGCACGACGCGGTCCGCAGCCTCAAGGACTACGCCCCAGGCCAGCTCGTCTACGTCCGCGGCCAGAAGTACCTGGTCGACCAGATCGACTACCGGCGCGGCGGCCTGCTGACCGCCGAAGGGACCGCAACCCTCCTGGAGCGCAACGTCTGCCGTCGCTGCGAGGCGGTCAACCCCGGCTCGGTCGAGTTCTGCGAGGTGTGCTCGTCGGACGACCTGGAGGTCGTACCGACCGCGCCGATGCGGGCGATGCGCGGCAAGCCGCGTGAGTCGATCACCGCCGACGAGGAGCGTCGGGCTCGCACCGGCTTCGAGGTGTCGGCACACCTTGGCGCCGGCGAGCCGCGAGAGGCGGTCACGTTCTCATACCCGCGCCTGCGGCTCTCCTGGGAGCGTGGCGCCAGGCTCGTCATGCTGAACCGGGGCCGGCGCGACAGGCGGACCGGTCACGCCGAGCCGTTCCTGGTCTGCGACACCTGCGGCACCTGGTTCGAGCGCCTGCCAGAGGCGGTCAGCTCCGGTCCGGGCAAGAAGAAGGCCGACAAGCACGCCGAGCTGTGCCCCGCGGGCAACGTCAAGCGCACGGCCTTCCGTGTGGAGCGCGAGGTCGACGTGCTGCACCTGCTGCCCGACATGGACGGGCTCGAGGTCGATCTCCAGGAACTCCAACCGTTCCTCGCCAGCATCCGCGAAGCCTTGGAGCTCGGCACGCGGGTCATCCTGGAGGCCGACGAGGGCGAGGTCCAAGGCTTCGACTGGCCACGCCCGGTGCCCGAGCCGGGCGGGCAGGAGCGGCTCGCCGTCCTCTACGAGGACGTACCTGGCGGTGCCGGCTACCTGCGTCAACTCGGCGAGCGGCTGCCCGAGGTGGCTACCGCGGTCCTCGAAGTGGTGGAGGGCTGCTCGTGCGAGCGGGCCTGCTATCGCTGCCTGATGACCTATGCGAACCAGGAGGAGCACGAGATCCTCGAGCGGCACTTGGCCGTCCGGTTCCTCCGTGGGCTGGCGGCAGCACCTCCCGCCCGCGGCGTGACCGTGCCCCGGCTGTCGGACGGGCTGCTGAGCGGCCGTCCGCGCTCGCCCATCGAGGCGGCGCTCCTGCGGGCCTGCATCGAGGCCGGTCTTCCCAGAGCCGAGGCCCAGCATGCCTTCGCCGATTACGACGCCGACGGGCGGGAGCACGTGCGGACCATCCCCGACTTCGCCTGGCCCGAGCAGCGGGTCGCGGTCTACTGCGACGGCTGGGAGTTCCATTCCTCCCCCGAGCAGCGGGCCGCCGACGCTGAACGCCGTGGTTGGCTCGAGCGGCAGGGCTGGCAGGTGCTCGCCTTCTGGGGACGGGAGATCGTCAACCAGCCGGAGGTGTGTGTGGCGCGCATCGCCGACGCGCTGCGCGGAAGCTGACGGAGGAGCAGAGAAGATGCCGTTCGATAGCCCCGATCTTCCTTTGGGCACCCTGCTCAGCGACATCCAGCTTGGCAAGGTGCAGTTACCGGACTTCCAGCGCGAGTGGAAATGGGATGACCCGCGTATCGCCAGCCTCCTGGCCACCATCACCCTTGGCTATCCGGTCGGCATCGTGATGATGCTGGAGACCGGCGGGCCCGACGTCGACTTCGCGCCCAAGCCGCTGGCAGGGGTCAACGGCTCGAGCCTGCACAGCCCCGAGCAGCTGGTGCTCGATGGGCAGCAGCGCCTCACCTCTCTGTACCAGTCGCTGAAGGCGCAGCGTCCAGTGGACACGCTCGATCCACGTGGCAAGAAGCTCCGGCGTTGGTACCTGGTCGACATCGACAAGGCCTTGGCGGACGAGGGCGATCGCGAGGAGGCGATCGTCTCGGTTCCCGACGACCTGCAGCTCAGGGATAACTTCGGCCGCACGGTGGTTGCGGATTACTCGAGCACCGGCCTGCAGTGCGCCGCTAACGTCTTCCCGCTGTGGATCGCCTTCGACATGCCGAAGGTCTTCCGATGGGCGGGGATCTACACCGCCGGCGATTCCGGCCGCATGCGGCGGTGGGACGACTTCTACCAGCATGTACTCAACAACGTGATCAGCTACACGGTCCCGGTGATCGTGCTGAAGAAGTCCACGCCCAAGGAGGCGGTCTGCACCGTCTTCGAGAAGGTCAACACCGGCGGCGTGCCGCTCAACGTGTTCGAGCTGCTGACTGCAACCTTCGCAGGCGACAAGGTCCACCGGGACTTCCGCCTCAACGACGACTGGAGAGCGCGACGCGCTCGCCTTGCCGCCAAGCCGGTGCTGCGGTCGGTGGAGAACACCGACTTCCTCCAAGCCGTGTCACTGCTCGCCTCGCGAGCCCGTCGAGAGCGCCACCTCGCCGGTGGTGGCGACATCGGGTCCGCTCCGGGCATCACCTGCAAGCGGAGGGACATCCTGCGGCTCACGCTTGGCGAGTACCTGGAGCACGCGCCCCAGGTCGAGGAGGGACTGCTGTGGGCGGCCGGTTTCCTCGCCCAGCAGCACGTCTTTCGTGCCGAGGACCTGCCGTACCGGACACAGCTCGTTCCGCTTGCCGCCATCAAGGCGGTGTTGGGCCCAGAGGCCGACCGCCATGCCGCCGACAAGAAGCTACGCCGCTGGTACTGGAGCGGGGTCTTGGGCGAACTATACGGAGGGACGACCGAGACACGGTTCGCGCGGGACCTCGAGCAGGTCGTGCCATGGATTTCTGATGATGGGCCCGAGCCGATCACCGTCTCGGAGGCCGGCTTCCAGGCCTCGCGGCTGTTGACCCTGCGCACCCGGAACAGCGCCGCCTACAAGGGCGTCTACGCGCTGCTGATGCGGGAAGGATGCATGGACTGGGCGTACCGACAGCCGATGAACATGGCGACGTTCCTCGACCTCGCCGTCGACATCCACCACATCTTCCCGAAGGCCTGGTGCAACAAGCACCAGATCCCGCCGGATCGCCGGGAGAGCATCGTCAACAAGACCGCGCTCTCGGCGAGGACCAACCGCAAGATCGGCGGCCGCTCGCCGGCCGAGTACGTCAAGGCCCTGGAGGCGACCGCCGGCATCGCCGGGGATGAGCTCGACCACATCCTCGCCACGCACCTCCTTGCCCCCCATCTGCTGCGCTCCGCCGACTTCGATGCGTTCTTCGCAGACCGCCGGCGTCGGCTGCTGGACCTCATCGGACAAGCGATGGGGAGGCCAGCGCTGGACGCCGATGGCGAGGAACCAACCGCTTTCGTCGAGGAACGCGAGGAAGACCTCAATGACGAGGTCGAGCTATCTGGGGAGGCGGCAACCGAGACGACCGACGCCCAACCGGCCGCCGAAGTCGCGAGTCCAGCCACGGTGACCAACCGGCCAGACCCCACTGGGGCGCAGCCCAACCTGGCAGCGCTGGGACGGGCCTTTCATGCAGCGATGGTCGACGTCTACCGGCGCGCTCGGCAGGAGGCTGGGTATCAGGCAGGCCACTTCCTCCAGATGGTCACCGAGCATGGAGGGCTGGAGACGGCCCGGCGACTCCTGCACGCCCCCACCCCATCGGAAGGATTCACCGCGTTGTGGGAACGCCGCCGGCTCGACCTGACCGTTGAGGCGGTCGTGCTCAGGCCGGAGTTCGCTCCGCTGTTCACCGATGAGGACCGAGACATCGCTCGAACCCGCCTGCAGGAGTACGGGTACCCCAGGGCCGAATGACTCTTCCACCCGTGCCCTGGCCAGGCAGATCTTGTCGCGGTGTCTCAAAGAACACGTGGTCGTGGTTCACCACCTCGATGCCCGTGTTCCGTAGATCCGAGAGGACGATCCGCCGGCCGAGGCCATGGTTGACGAAGAACGTCAAGCGGCCCGCGCGAGAACGCGCGGCTTGAACCGCTCTGCCGCCTCGACCTCGGCCGGCTCCAAGCTGAAGTCGTTGGCCACCACGGCCTTCGGCTCACCGGCCATGAGCCGGTGCACGACGTCCTCGACCCGGACGCCCCGCCGGGCGATGATCGGTTGCCCGAATCCGCGTCGCGGGTCGATGGCAATGCCTTCCTCCCGGCCGGCCGGCCAGAGACGCTCCGGGTAATCGTCGGCTGCCCAGTCCACCCGGCGCAGGTGGCGCTCGACCACCTCATCGAAGACGACTTGGCCTCCTCGTGACACGCTGAGGAAGGCCGCCAGCTCGCTGTGGTGCTCTATCCGGAGATACCGGAAGAAGAGCTCGGCCCCGTCAGTGAGCAGGTGGCGGCTGGCCAGCGGATGCTCGATCTCGAGCTGCTGGACGAGGTATGTCAGGGCCGGCCGGATCCCCTGCATGCTCACGCCGCCTGCGCGGAAGGCGGAGACGGTATGGGCCTCGACGAGGTTGACGAAGGAGAGCCAGCGTCCATCCTCCGGTGGGACGATGAGCGGGTCCGCGGAGCGCGCCTGGCCCCCGACGGGACGACGGTAACCCCGAATCCAGTTGCCCCACCGTGCCCAGGGGAATGTCGAGAAGCCGTGCGACATCGGCCTGCGAGTAGCACTCGTGGCCGAAGCGAGGGTCGTCGAGCGCCTGAATTGGCGGGCTCATCGGCGTGAACGGACACCTCCGACGATCCGACGGATGTCGTCATCGGCGATCGTGTCGAGCGAGGCAAACACCCAAGGGTGGCGACGGGCTCACATGGCTGGTTCCTGGCGGCCAGGACAAGACCGCTCGGAGAGCTTCGCTTGTCCGATTGTTGACGGCAAGGCTATCCGGCATGATCCGGCGGTCGACCGGATCAGGGAGCCCGCCATGCGGATGGAGTTCAGGCCAGACGACGAGGAAGCCTTCCATCAGGCGCACGACGAGCTTATGGACCGGTTCGCCGCCTGGGCCGAGCGGCGGGCCCCGGAGGCCGATCCCGTGCTGGTGTCGTTCGCGCTCGACTACAAGTGGGGGTATGGCGACGGTCACCTCGGGCG
>Ga0081538_10004506_pt1 | contig 12822 bp, 13 predicted proteins | sample TabmetS5T2R1_FD_71022 | JGI IMG/M metagenome (GOLD analysis project Ga0081538, IMG submission 71022) | Tabebuia heterophylla rhizosphere microbial communities from the University of Puerto Rico - S5T2R1 | ecosystem: Host-associated > Plants > Roots > Rhizosphere ...
CCAAGGTCCGGGCTTTGGGCTTACCACCGGCAGAAGAGGAGCTCGTCTTGGGGGGAAACTTGCTTCGCCTCATGAGACGGGTGCGCAAGCAGCCGGTGGTGAATTGACCAGTTACCCCTGGGCTGCCGGTCCCCTAAGATGTGCAGATTTGCCCATGGTGTTTATTCCTAACCAGATTCAATGACTGCCGATCATTCAAGATATTACCGCCGATTTCAGCGGTTGACATTCCACCGATGGTTAGCCCTGCGCACTTCCCCATCCTAACCTGAGCGTTTCTTTTCGCCATTGCAGCCATGTGCTGTATAGGACAGAATGTTGCTGCACGGCACAGGTATGAATCTTGCTCCAAAAAAGGTCACCTATCAGGGCTTTCGCACTCGAAAATAACAGGACCCAACCGATCGCCCTGTGGCTTTTGGTAATCATCGCCGCCTACCGTGCAAGCGTGTTAGCGGCGTTCCAGGCGCCGTCGCCACGTGAGGGTAGGGAATCCCCCGTTCCCTATGGATATGCCCCCGAAACCCCGCGTGGCGATGGTTGCCTTGATCTTCGCCGGTGTCGCAGGAATCACGGCTGCTGCAGACGCTGCAGGTGTTGTTCGGCGCGTGCGACCCACTCCTGTTCTTCCGGATTTCCGCGTGCCAGAGTCAGGTACTTGCGCCAGCGATCGAGGGCTTGGGCGGTATCGAAGCGTTCGGAGATGAGCGCCAAGTGATAGGCCGCCGCGGTATAGTCCGGCTTGAGCTGCAGGGCGCGCTCGAACTGATCGCGTGCCTGATCGTAGGCCTGCTCAAACATCAACGACAGCCCTAGGTTGTAATTCAGAACCGGCTGTGAGCCCTGCAGAAGCAGAGCCCGCCGTAACGACGCCGTTGCCGCCGGAAAATTCCCCTGTAGAAGGTACACCACACCCAGATTTGCGAATGCCAGCGGGTCATCGGGCTTGCCCTCCAACGCCCGCAGAAACGTCTTGGTGGCATTGGCATAATCTTTCAGCGCGGCATAAACCAAGCCTAGATCGAGGTGAACCTGATAATCGCGCCCATCGAGCTGTAACGCCCGTTTGTAGGCATCCACGGCGCGCGTGGCCTCCTGCTGGGCGAAATAGGCGTTGCCGAGGCGGCGATAGACGACAGCGTTGCGCCTACCGACGCCGAGGAACGCCTGATAGGCGTCAATCGCGTCGGCATATTGTTTCTCGCGAAACAGCAGGTCTCCTTGCTGACGCCAGGCCATGGCGAATTTTGCATCAAGCTTCACCGCTTCCTTGAAGAGGGCCACCGCCTGAGTCACATCCGCGTTATCATCTGTCATGTCAGCCAGCGGTAGCGCCCGGGCAAAGCGCTCGAACGCTTCTGCCGAGGAGGTGTAGCGTTCGGCGAAGCGTCGACCCTCGGAGTCGAAGGGAGGGACCTGCAACACCGACACCACAAACGTGGCGAGTTTGAGCCCCAGGCCATCCGGGTCTCGCTCGGCCGCCTGTTCCTGAGTCTTACCTATCTGACGCTCCGGCTGCGTCGTCCAGACATAGAGCTCGGCGCGCAAGGTCGGCTCAACCTGCAGAAAAGAGCCGAACACGAGCGCGTCATAGCCCAATGGCCGCAAGCGCTCGAGAAGTCGCATCACCTCGGGATTATCGAGGACATTCGGTATTTCTTCCTCATCAGAAAGCATCGAGCGCGAGAGCACAGTGACCTTCAGCTGCGGGATGTGCTGTAAGCGCAGGGCCATGACGTGTGGGAGCCCATCGCCGAGCCATTCACGATCCACGGCTGCGGAGGGGACGCTGAACGGCACGATCGCCACTTTTTTCGTGGTGCCCTCGTTGGCGGCATCCAGAGGGCGCCCATGAACACAGACGCATAGCACAAGGAGCACCAGCACAAACCGTCGTACCGGCTTGGCGAACATCGGAGCATCTCCAGTCCGCATTACCAGCGACCATAAGTCTATCGTGCAACAGGGCGTAGCCACTCTACCATACCCGGGCGGAGGGGACAAGCGTTGACCTCCGACTCGACACGCCCCTTGCCACCTGCCAGGCGTCAGCGCGCTTTACACCCACTGGATAGGTGCGTATATTGTTATTTGAGTACTAGGCGCGAAGCTCGTCCACCGACCATGCAGCTTTTCTCAGCAACCTTCACCTTCGCACGGTACCCATCGTGCCCGAGGGGAGGGTTTGAAGGGTTGAAATGCTTACGTCAGACACGGCTCCTCGAAATCTCATCGCTGACACCTTTGGCCGACCTCTCCGTAACCTGAGACTGTCCGTCACGGACCGCTGCAATCTGCGCTGCCAGTATTGCATGCCAGAGGAGGAGTATGTCTGGCTTCCCCGCGAGGACCTTCTCACCTTCGAAGAGATTCGCGAACTGGTGGACATTTTTGCCGATCTCGGCGTCGACAAGGTGCGGCTCACAGGAGGCGAACCCCTGCTCCGCAAGGACTTGCCAACGCTGGTGTCGATGCTGGCGGACAACCCCCGCATTCACGACTTGGCAATGACGACCAACGGCGTCCTGCTGACTGAACACGCCCAAGCATTGTACGACGCCGGCTTGCATCGCGTCACCATCAGCCTCGATACCCTTCGCCCTGACCGATTCAAGCGCTTGACCCGACGGGATTCTCATGCCAAGGTTCTGCACGGCATTCAGGCCGTGCAGCGGGTTGGCTTCACCGGCTTGAAGCTCGACACTGTCGTCATCCGCGGGACCAATGAGGATGAGCTCGTGGACCTGATCGAATATGGCAAGCGCGTCGAGGCCGAGGTCCGGTTCATCGAATATATGGATGTGGGGGGGGCTACGCAGTGGTCCATGGACAAAGTGGTGTCACGTGCCGAAATCTTGGCGCGTCTGGAGGACCACTATGGCCCGATTTCGCCCATTCGCGAGGTGAGCTCCGCGCCGGCGGAACGCTTCCGGCTCCCCGATGGCACCGTGTTCGGCATTATCGCCTCGACGACCACGCCGTTTTGTAGCAGTTGCGACCGGAGTCGACTGACGGCCGATGGCATGTGGTATCTATGCCTCTATGCGCAGAAAGGCGTCGACCTGCGGACGCCGTTGCGTGGCGGGGCCTCGCGCGACGAGCTCCGCGCGCTCATCACCTCGACGTGGCAGCGTAGGCGCGACCGTGGCGCCGAGGAGCGCCAAGATCTCAGATTTCGTGGGGTGTTCGTCAAGCTGGAGGGGCTGCGGGAGGACCCACACCTGGAAATGCACACCAGGGGAGGCTAGCCGACGAGGCGCATCGCCATCGATTATTTACATGCCGAGTCGCCGGCGAATGCGCCGCATCTGCCGCGGAGTTCTTTCGCGGTCACGCGCCATGCGCCTCAGCAAGCTTTCGAGGCGGGTGCGGCCCTCCGCTTCTGTGGCAGCCGATGTGGGGTCGAGGCCGTCTAACTCGCTGTGCGGCTCTTTGAGCCACTGGTCGCACATGAGGTTCTCGACAAAGCGTTTGATGACAAGGCGTTCGATGATGGGGATTCTGGTCAAGAATTCGAACCAATCCCGCGGCATGCGCCGAGTGGCCACACGCATGCGGGCCTCCGGCAGTACCAGCTGCAACCATTGGCGCAACGATCGTGTCGATTGAGGGCTCGTGTCCTCTTGCTCTCCGTCCATCGTCTTCCCCCGCCCTTGAGATTGGTCACGCACATCGCGTAGTATAAGCACACACTTCTAGCCCAGGCCCGGCGGCTTGTCAATCGTTAAATGGGCGATGATCTGAAGTGCCAATAGAGGAATCTGCACCGGACGGAGCGGCTGTGCACCGCATGGTCATCAGGTATCTCGGTCTCTTACAAGAACACCAGCATACTCAGGAGGCGGTATGGCGTTCCAAAATCCACCAGATGATACCATTAAGGCAGTGCTGGCTATGCCGCGGACCGTGGCCGTGGTTGGTTGCTCGCCGAATCCCGAGCGCGACAGCCATCGCATCGCCAGACTGTTGCAGGTCCGCGGGCACCGGGTGATCCCCGTCAATCCGGGACACCGAGAGATCCTCGGCGAGACCTGTTACGCCAGCTTGCGAGACATCCCCGAGCAGGTGGAGATGGTGGACATCTTCCGCCGCTCAGAGCAGGTCGCGCCGATCGTCGACGAGGCCATCGAGGTCGGGGCCAAGATCGTCTGGATGCAACTTGGGGTCATCGACGAACGGGCTGCCGTCAAGGCGCAGAACGCTGGGCTCACGGTGGTGATGGACCGCTGTCCAGCGATTGAATACCGCCGGTTGTTCTGATCACACGCTGTCGGGGGGCGACATTGCCGATACACGCCTGTACAGAATCAGGTGACACGTCGCATGCAGAGAGGGAGGTCATCGCCATGTTCACAGCCGCCGTTTTAACCCTGAGCGATAAGGGGTCACGCGGTGAACGAGACGACGTGAGTGGGAAAGTTCTGGCGGAGATGCTGGCCAGTATCTCGGGCAAGGTTGAGACCTACGCTGTCCTCCCCGATGAGAGAACACTCATCGAGGAACAGCTCATCCACTATGCCGATCACCTCGGCGTCGATGTCATCGCCACCACGGGGGGGACCGGGGTTGGGCCGCGGGATGTCACCCCCGACGCGACACGCGCCGTCATCGACAAGGAAATCCCGGGGATGGCCGAAGCTATGCGGCTGGCGGGTCTGCAAAAGACGCCATTGGCCATGATCTCCCGCGCCGTGGTCGGCTGCCGAGGCAAAACCTTGATCATCAACTTGCCCGGCAGCCCGAAAGGCGTGCGCGAAAATCTAGAGGCCATCTTGAAGGCCATTCCCCACGCCGTGGAAAAGCTCAAGGGTGATCCGGCCGATTGCGCCGTGCCGGAAGCGTCGGTGGTCGATCATCGATCAGCATCGTCATAGTGGGCAGGGGAAGCGTTAGCGGACGATCACGCGGACGACGATGGTGAGGTAGTTATTGGCAAGACAGAGACGTTGTGTGGTGCCCGATGCGACGCCAGCGGGCACGTTGAGGGTGATGCGGCGGGAGCCATGCGAGTACCCTGAGCCTCGACACCTCGTGCAGATCGAGAAAGGGGCTAACCCGGACCCCTGACAGAGTGGGCACTGGTCTTTCCATGGGATGTCGACCGGCACGGTGGCGCCCGTGCGTGCCTCCTGGCTCGTCAGCGTAATTTCGAGCACCCGGTCATCGCGTTCGAGCGGCCATTCGCCCCATCCCTGGAAAAACTCCTCAAGGACATCGCCGAAGGGCGTATTCGATCGCCCACCGTTGGAGGCGGTCGTCCGGGTCCTCCGCGCCCGTGGATTGGCTGCTCGCTGTTCTGCTGACGCCAGGAGGCGATCGTATTCAGCCCGTTTCTCCGGGTTGCTGAGGGTCGCGAAGGCCGCGGCGACAGCTTTGAAGAGCTCCGTATCGCGGGGGTTGTTCTGCGTGCGATCCGGATGATGGCGCATGGCCAGTTTCCGGTACGCCTTCTTAATCTCGTCAAGTGAGGCATCGCGCCGCAGCCCCAGTAATGTGTAATGGTCCTCGCTCATCGACCGGTCTCACGCACATAGCGCAGGCGTAGATCCGTGAGGAGTTGCCGGAGCAGGCGCTCCTCATCAGGCGTCAGATTGCCCTTCGTTTTCGCCTCGAGGATGCCGAGCAGATCGATCATCTGCTTGGCCGCCGGCAGGTCCTTCTCCCGTTGTTGCGTCATCGGATTTGGGATGTCGCCAAGATGCATAAAGGCTTGGGTTCCCAGGGAGATGAGAAACGACGCAAAGTTGATCTCGTCAGCCTCAGTTGCGCGCGGTTCGCCCGCCTGTGGCGGTGCCTGGCTCGGCCGCTGAGCCGAGAAATCGGCCGGTGGAGGGCGTTCGCTCGGGCGCTCCTCGGATTCGCGCCTGGCTGAAAACCGTCGGTCACTAACGGTGAAGGATCGTTCCTCCTGTTCTTCGTCCATCGCTGACTCCTCCGGCGGGGTGGGAGCACACCCAGAGATCATGACGATAGCTTATGCCAGAAATTCGACAGAAAGCCTTTGTCGGATTTTTCGTCTGAGACGCCGTTGCCTGCGGCCTCAAACTCGCGCAGCAGCTCCTCTTGCCGAGGGGTGAGATGGGTCGGCGTACGGACCAGCACCCGAACGTACTGATCCCCACGTCCATAGCCGCGCAGATTGCGAACCCCCTCGCCGCGTAGCATGAACACCTCGCCCGACTGCGTACCCGGGGGAATGGTCAGCGACCGTTTGCCCTCCAGCGTCGGCACGTCGATCGCCGCACCCAAGGCGACCTGACTGAAGGAGAGGGGGACTTCGCAGACGATATTGTTGTCCTCGCGTTGGAAGAATTCATGCGGCTCCACATGGATGAAGACGTAGAGGTCTCCCGGCGGACCGCCATGCATACCTTCACCGCCCTCCCCTTGTAGCCGCAATCTGGAGCCGTTGTCGACGCCAGCGGGGATTTTGACATGCACGTGGCGTTTGCCCAGGACCCGCCCTTCGCCCTGGCAGGTCGGACAGGGCGTGGTGATGATGAGCCCCTCACCGCGACATTTGGGACAGGTGGTACCGACCGTCAGAAATCCCTGCGTGCGCAGCACTTGACCACGTCCTTGACAGGTCGTACAGCGCGACGGACGGGCCCCATCCTTGCCTCCTGTGCCACTGCAACTCTGACACACCTCGGGGCGGTCGAAGTCGATGTCGAGTTCTTTGCCGAGACAGGCGTCGAGAAATGGCAGTGACACATCGTAGCGTAGGTCGGGGCCTTGCTGCACCCGCGAGCCACTGCGGCGGCGAGGTCCAAAGCCGAGCAGGTCTTCGAAGAGGTCGCCGAAGGTGGAGAAAATATCAGCCGCGGCGCCAAAACCCTGATAGCCAGCCCCCTTCAATCCTTCCATGCCGTAGCGGTCGTAGAGCTGTCGTTTCTCCGGATCGCTAAGCACTTGGTAGGCTTCAGAGGCCTCTTTGAACTTGTCTTCGGCCGCTTTGTCACCCGCATTCCGATCGGGGTGATACTGCAAGGCCAGCTTGCGATAGGCTTTCTTAATCTCCTCAGGCGCCGCGTTGCGCTGCACCCCCAAGACTGCGTAATAATCCTGTGTGGTCATGCGTCATCAATCCTCCGCCAGCAGCTTTCCCACAGCCACTCTCGCAGGCCGTAGCACGTTATCGTGCAGGGTATACCCTTTCTCCCATTCTTGCAACACGAGATTATGCTGGAGGGGATCCGTGACCTCTACCGTGGTCATGGCTTCATCGAGGTGGGGATCAAATGGCTGCCCCTGGCGATCGAGGGGTTTGAGTCCGTGGCGCGCAAGGGTGTTCAGGAATTGCGTGCGCACCAATTGGACACCCTCGAGCAAGGCTTCGAGCTTGGGTTGTTGTGCAGCGGATTGGAGGGCGCGATCGAGGTTGTCTAACACCGGGAGCAAATCAGCCAGGAGGTTTCCCGTGGCGAGCTCGAGGCGTTGCTCCAGCTCGCGGGTCAAGCGCCGCCGCAGCTCTTCCTGTTCGCTGCGGATTTCGGCGACGTGCGCCCGTAGTAGTTGATCCTTTTCTTGGAGCTGGGCTTCAAGTCGTTCGATATAGGTCGGCATCCGTGATGGCGGGGCAGTGGCCTGGCTCTCTTGCCCATTGTCTTCACTGCCGCGCGCCACCCAGAAACGCTTATCGTTGACGCTAAAGGTGGGGCGAGCATCGGTTTCCGCCGGCGTCGCCCCTCCAACATCTGGCGTTAGGTCAGGGTTGGTCGGTTCTTTCGCTTCAGCCATGGCGACGATCCTCCATCGATTACAGCCGGCGCAAGCGGCGAATGCGTTCTTCAATCGGTGGATGGGTGCTGAAGAGATTCACCAGGGCGCCCCCTGTGAGCGGGTTGACGATGAACAGATGCGCAGTTGCCGGATTCGCATCCATGGGGAGCCGCTGGGAGGCGTAGTGCAACTTCTCCAGCGCCCGCGCTAGCCCCGACGGTGAGCCGGCGACAGCCGCCCCCGTGCTGTCCGCGAAGTACTCGCGCGAACGCGAGATGGCAAGCTGGATCAACGTCGCTGCGATGGGGGCCAGGATCGCCATAAACAGCAGGCCCAGCATCCCGCCGCCGCTGTCTTCGTCATCCCGCCGGCCAAAGCCAAAGATCGCGCCCCACTGCGCCATATGGGCTAACATGGTAATGGCTCCAGCCAGGGTTGCCGCGACGGTCATGATCAACGTGTCACGGTTGCGGATATGTCCCAATTCATGCGCCAATACCCCAGCCAGCTCGTCCGTGTCCAACATGCGCAGGATGCCTTCGGTCACGGCCACCGCGCCATGTTGGGGATTGCGCCCGGTGGCGAAGGCATTCGGCGCATCGCTCGGAATGATGTAAACCCGCGGCATGGGAATGCCGGCGCGCTGCGCCAGGCGCTGGACCAGGCGGTAGAGATCGGGGGCCTCCTGCAAGCTGACCTCCCGAGCCCTATACATGCTGAGCACGATTTTGTCCGAGAACCAGTAGCTGGCAAAGTTCATCAGGAGCGCGAAGATAAACGCCACGAACAGCCCCTGATTTCCCCCTATCGCCCCCCCAATCACCAGAAACAGGGCGGTCAATGCGGCCAATAACACCGTGGTTCGCAGCACATTGGTCATGAGGCTGCCTCCTTCACCCTCGCCAACTGGGTCGAGACCATGCGCACTGGCATAGGCATGTCTCGGCCATCTTGCTGTTGTGCCGCCTCCCGCATCACCTCGCGCTGCAGGTGCTTGACGAACTCCTGCACCTCCTGCTGCATCGCGCGCATACGATCGCGCATCCCGAGGATGATCTCGACGCCGGCCAAATTCACCCCCAACTCTCGTGTCAGACTGAGGATGATCTTTAACCGCCGCAGATCTTCACGCGAATACAGCCGACGATTGCCCTCCGAGCGATGGGGGATCAGCAGCCCCTCACGCTCATACAGACGGAGTGTTTGCGGGTGGACGCCATACATCTGCGACACAATGCTGATCGTAAAGTATTCACCTAACTCTTCATGGTCCGGCTCATCGAAGCGGACAAACTCATCCCACCCCCCCTTGTGCCTCTCCATACTCATCACCTCATAGACGTTCCATGCGCGGGTTATAAGGATTTAACCGTTCGAAGTCACGCAACAGTTGTTTCGAGCGTTCATCCAGATTCCGCGGCAACACGATCTTGATGCGCACAAACTGATCCCCGCGGCCTTCCCCTTTTAGGTGCGGCATCCCTTTGGCGGAGAGGCGGAAGGTTTGCCCACTCTGCGTCGCAGGCGGAATTTTCATCATCACGGGACCATCAAGGGTTTGCACCTCGATGGATGAGCCTAATGCCGCCTCTGTCACCGTAATGGGGAGGTCGACATAGAGGTTGTCGCCCTTACGTTCGTAGAGTGGGTGGGAACGGACTTTGGTCAGGATATACAGATCTCCCGCCGGACCGCCGTTCCGTCCGGCCTCCCCCTTGCCGGCCACGCGAATCTTCGAACCGGTGTCGACTCCAGGCGGAATCTTCACGTTGATCCGCTCCGTCGTAGGCATGACCCCACGCCCATGGCAGCGCGAGCATGGCTCGCCGGTAATCGTCCCCATCCCTTCACAACGGGTACATGCCTGGCCTAAGCCGAAAAATCCCATGCCGCCTTGTCGCTGGCCGCTGCCCCCACACTCGGGGCACGTTTGCCGTCGCGACGAGGGGCGTTGACCGTATCCAGCGCACTCCGGGCATGGGTCGCTGCGCGTGATGGAGATGGGGGTTGTCACGCCACGCGCCGCATCTTCGAAGCTGATCTCCATGGTGTATTGCAGATCTTGCCCGCGCGTGGCAGCCCGCGTTTGACCCTCGCGCCGCTGTCCGAACAGATTCTCAAAGAAATCCCCGAAGCCGCCTCCGCCTTTCCCAAACCCGAAATCGCGGACGTCGAAATTCGTGAAGTCCGTTCCTTCAAACCCGCTGCCCGCCCCCGCCCCGGGCTCGAAAGCGCGGTGACCAAATTGGTCATATTTCTTCCGGAGTTCGGCATTGCCGAGGACATGATAGGCTTCCGAGATCTCCTTGAATCGGCGCTCGGCCTCCTTATTCCCGGGGTTCAGGTCGGGATGATGCTCGCGAGCCAAGCGACGATAGGCCTTCTTGATCTCCTTGTCCGTGGCCGAGCGCTTGACCCCAAGGATTTCATAATAATCGCGCTTTGTGGTTGATCCGATCGCCATAGTCTGTCCTCAACCCTGTACTCCGGCCTGACATCTGCATGGTGTCCCTGTGTTCCGGGTCCACTACTCCGTTGGTCATTAGCCACCTGCCGGACTGTCAGGCATGTGCTACCGCACTTCACCCTGGACCCGTTTAGTGTTCGCCTTGCGTGTGGTGGCCATGACAGTCCCCCTTGATCCCACCCTGCGAGCGCGCCGTGTGTGCCGCCCGCTCGCAGGGTGGGGATTGGTGTTAGCGTCGGTCGGACTTGTCGGTCTCTTCGAATTCGGCATCGACGACATCGTCTCGCCCGCCGCGCGCCTGGCCTCCGGAGTTTGTTCCCGCATTCTGCGCTTCACCGTCACCCGGTGTCTGCGCGCTCTGGGTGCGCTGGTACATCAGCTCGCCCAGACGGAAAGACGCCTTCTGCAACTGGTCCGTGGCCGCCTTAATGCGTTCGGCCTGCCCCTCCTCCAGGGCGCTTTTCGCCTCCTTCAGGGCCGCTTCGACCGACTCGATCTCGGCACTGCCGATCTTATCGCGGTTCTCGTTCAGCAGTTTTTCCGTCGCATAGACGTCCGCGTCGAGCTTGTTGCGCAGCTCGATTTCCTCGCGCCGACGGGTATCCTCAGCGGCATGGGCCTCGGACTCTTTCACCATACGGTCGATTTCATCTTTCGTCAGCCCTGTGGACGCCGTGATCGTGATGGCCTGCTCCTTCCCCGTCCCTTGATCGCGTGCCGAGACATGCAGGATGCCATTGGCATCGATGTCAAAGGTCACCTCGATCTGGGGGACGCCCCGTGGTGCGGGGGGAATCCCCACGAGATGGAAGCGCCCGAGGGTGCGGTTATCACGCGCCATCGGCCGTTCCCCTTGCATCACATGGATCTCGACGCTGGTTTGCCCATCCGCGGCGGTGGTGAACACCTCCGACTTGCGGGTAGGGATGGTTGTGTTCCGCGCGATCAGGGTGGTCATGACGCCGCCCAAGGTCTCGATGCCCAGCGACAGGGGGGTGACGTCGAGCAACAAAATGTCCTTCACATCGCCCGCCAACACTCCCGCTTGCACAGCGGCTCCGAGCGCCACGACCTCGTCCGGATTGACCCCCTTATGGGGCTCGCGGCGGAACAGTTGCTTCACCAGCTCCTGCACCTTTGGCACGCGGGTCGACCCACCGACCAGCACCGCCTCGTCGATCTTCTCCGTCGGCACCCCACTATCTTTCAGCGCTTGCGTGCAAGGGCCTTCGGTTTTCTCGATCAGATCGGCCACCATCTGCTCAAAGCGCCCCCGCGTCAATTTCATGCTGAGATGCTTGGGGCCACTGGCGTCGGCGGTGATGAAGGGTAAATTGATCTCCGTCTCCAAGGTGGACGACAGCTCGATCTTGGCCTTTTCGGCCGCTTCCTTCAGGCGTTGCATCGCCATCTTGTCCTTCGACAGATCGATGCCCTGGTCCTTCTTAAATTCCGCCACCAACCAGTCGATGACGCGCTGGTCTAGGTCGTCCCCGCCTAGGTGAGTATCGCCTGCCGTGGCCTTGACCTCGACCACGTTATCCCCCACTTCGAGGATGGAGATATCGAAGGTCCCGCCCCCGAAGTCATAGACCGCCACCACTTCATCCTTTTTCTTATCGAGGCCATACGCCAGGGCCGAGGCCGTAGGCTCATTAATGATGCGGCGCACGTTCAAGCCGGCGATCTCGCCGGCCTCTTTGGTGGCCTGGCGCTGTGAATCGTTAAAGTAGGCCGGCACGGTGATGACAGCCTCGCTCACCGGCTCGCCGAGATAATTCTCCGCGGCTTTCTTCAGCTTCTGGAGGATAAACGCCGAGATCTGCTGCGGGGTGTATTCTTTGTCGCGCACCGTCACGCGCAGCGTATCGTTGGCGCCACGCGTCACCTTATAGGGCACCCGCTTCAGCTCATCCTGTATCTCGTCCCACCGACGGCCCATGAAGCGCTTGATGGAATAGATGGTGTTTTCGGGGTTGATGATCGCCTGGCGCTTGGCCACCTGGCCGACCAGCACTTCCCCTTCCTTGGTGAACGCGACCACTGAGGGGGTTAAGCGGCTCCCCTCCTCATTGATGATCACCTTGGGCTCCCCGCCCTCCATGATCGCCACCACCGAGTTTGTGGTGCCCAAGTCGATACCGATGATCTTTGTCGCCATGAACCGTTACCTCCTCTACTGTTCTCATACGACAGGTTCTCACGCGATCGCGTCGATCCCAGCCGTCAGTGAACCTCGCTCTCCAACCCGCCGCTCACAGCACGCCATGCGGCGAGCCTTGCTACTGGACTAGAGCCTCGACGACCGTGAAGCCTTTTCGATTTCCATGAAGATGGAACCCTGTTTGAAAATACGCACCGTCCCGTCCGATTCCGAGATCGCAATGGCCACCGCGTCGGTCACGGCGGTAATTCCGGCTCCTGCGACATGCCGACTGCCTAATCCACGGGGCAGGTCTCCTTCTTCCAGGGCCGCATTGAGATGTCGCCCGGCGGCCATGACCACCCCATCATCGCGGATCACAAACGCCCCGTCGATCGCCGAGAATTCGCGGATCGTTTCGCGCAGATGGGGGTCCAGGATGTGGCGCTCTTCCTCAGGGTAACCGTGGAACGGGTTCATCACGAGCTGG
>Ga0081538_10004507_pt1 | contig 12819 bp, 10 predicted proteins | sample TabmetS5T2R1_FD_71022 | JGI IMG/M metagenome (GOLD analysis project Ga0081538, IMG submission 71022) | Tabebuia heterophylla rhizosphere microbial communities from the University of Puerto Rico - S5T2R1 | ecosystem: Host-associated > Plants > Roots > Rhizosphere ...
CGCCGCCAATGCCCAGCATACTGCTCACCAGCCCGATGCCAAAACTGAGCAGCACGCCGCGGCGGTTACTGAACGAGTATTCGAAGCTGTTGCCTTTGAAGTCGGTGAGCCGATGGATGGTTTCGCGACGCGTCGCCCGATAATCATGATGCTTCGGCGTCGGGCGTAGGAAGATGAACGTGGCCAACGCCAGGATCAGCGCACTAAAAGCAAGATCGAAGATCCGGCGCGAGAGGAAACTCGTAAAATATGCCCCGAGGAACCCTGCGGGCATTGCGACGCCCGCAAACAATAGGCCGGCACGGTAATCGATCCGATGCATGTGGCCATAGGCCAATGTCCCGGAGACGGCGTTAAAAAAAATCACCGCCAACGAGATGCTCGCGATGGTATTGGCAGACTCGCTCGGATAGAGCAATAACAGCATGGGAACGATGAGGATGCCGCCGCCGGCCCCGATGAGGGTGCCGTATGTCGCAATGACGAGCCCGAGGGGGATCAGCAAGACATACGTCCAGAATGCTGGAAGGTCGGCCATGCCGTTCACGCTGACCGCGGTATAGGCATCGAGGTACCGAGTAGGACCGCGCCGAGCGACGAGCGCTGTTGACGGAGTGAACGTCAACAAGCCCTAGCCCAGCACTCATCACTCAGCCCTCTCTTTTTTCGTCATGCCGCGGTGCCTGGAGGCTTCCTGTTGCACAGCTCACCGAGGGATCCAGGGGAGAAAGAGCGTGGCAAGCCCCAGATAGAGGATCAGTCCTGTCACGTCCTGAATGGCGGTGATGAAGGGGCCGGCCGTGATGGCGGGATCGACACCGATACGATTAAAGAAGGCTGGCAGCAGGATTCCCATCATAGCCGAGGTGTTTAGCGCAAAAAACATCGCGGTGCCGGCCACCACGCCGAACATCCAACTGCCCAGCCAGAACGCGCCCACCAGGCCGAGGCAGATGCCACACACAGCCCCCATAATGCAGCCGACTCGGAATTCTTTCCACAGCGGCCCGACGATATTGCGAATTTCTCCGGTGGCCAGCCCGCGGATGAACACGGTCGACGTCTGGATGCCGTGATGCCCGCCCATGGCCATGATCACCGGAATAAAGACACTTAACGAGATAAGCTCTGCCAGGGTGCCGGTGAAGTATTTGATGATGCTCCCCGATAGCAGCCCGCCGAATAAGGCGGTTATCAACCATGGCAGCCGCGCCCGCGAGATCTCCACCGGCGAGGCGTCGATCAGCGTGTGCAGCGGTTTTGAACTGCCGGAAAGATATGCCAGATCCTCGGACGCCTCCTCATGGATGACGTCGATGATGTCGTCCACCGTCACCACCCCAACCAGGGCGTTTTGCTCGTCCACGACCGGGATGGCCAGGATGTTGTAATGCGCCACGAGGTGGGCGACCTCCTCCTGGTCGGTCTCGACATGTACCTTCCAGACGTCCTTGGTCATGATTTCTCGCAAGGCTTGCGCGGGCTCGGCCAGGATCAGTTGCCGTAACGAGACGACGCCACGCAAACGGCCGTGATCATCCGTGACATAGACGTACGACACCATGACCTTCTCGCCGACGGCGCGCACCTCTTTGATAGCTTCCTCCACGCTGACGTGCTCATTGAGGGCTACATAGTCGGTGGTCATGATGCCGCCGGCGGTGTCCTTGCCGTACTGCATCAAGGTCCGGACGTCGTCCAGGTCTTCCTTTAGGGAGTGGAGAATCGACTCACGCAGATCGTCTGGCAGCTGGTCCAGCAGGTCGGTGAGGTCATCGGGGGACATGCTCCGCAGGGCGGGCAAGATAAAGTGCGACGGTGCCTGTCGAATGAGTTGCTCACTGGTGTCGGCGTCGGCTTCGCTGAGGATCTCCGCCGCGAACTCGGGATCATCGATGACGCCGAAGATCAGCCACTGCTCGTCCGGGTCGAAATGCCGCAGAAGCTTGGCCACGTCGGCGGGATGTAGCTTCGAGACGATTTTGCGGATGTGGCTTTTGCCCCCCCGGCGGACCATCTTCTGCAAGGCGGTAAGCACCACCCCAAAACGTCGGTTGTATTGACTCTGCATCGGCTCTCTGAGTGGCACTTCCGCGATACCTCAGCTGCACTTGACCCCGACGGATTCTTCCCTGACGAGCAGGCAGACGGCTGCTTGGGATCGGATCGACGTGGCTCTGCATCATGCCCTGGTCGATTATATGGACACCTTTTTTAACAAGTCGATATGGTCGAGGACTCTGCCGGTGCCGAGGACGACCGCCGACAACGGGTCTTCAGCAAGGGAAACCGGTAGTCCCGTCTCCTCACGCAGCAACGTGTCGAGGCCGCGCAAGAGCGCCCCACCACCCGCCAGCACGATGCCACGATCGACGATATCGGCAGCCAACTCGGGTGGCGTCCGTTCGAGTGCGATCTTGACCGTTTCCACGATGGTGCTGATCGGTTCCCAGATCGCGTCTCGAACCTCTTCATCGGTGATGATCATGGTCTTGGGGATGCCGGTGACGAGGTCACGGCCCTTGATCTCGATGGTCATCTTCTCTTCCATCGGATAGGCCGATCCGAGTTGGATCTTGATATCTTCACCAGTGCGTTCCCCGATCAACAAGTTGTACTTGCGTTTGATGTAGTTGAGGATCGCCATGTCCATGGTGTCGCCGGCAATGCGCACGGAACGGCTGTAGACGATCCCCGACAGCGAGATGACGGCGACCTCAGTGGTGCCGCCACCGATGTCGACGATCATATTCCCCGAGGCTTCCTCGATGGGCAAGCCGGCGCCGATCGCTGCCGCCATGGGCTCTTCGATCAAGTACACTTCGCGCACCCCGGCGGACTCCGCCGACTCCCGCACGGCGCGCTTTTCCACCTGGGTGATGCCGGAGGGCACGCCGATGACGATGCGCGGGCGAATGAACTTCTTACGATTATGCACTTTCTGGATGAAGTAGCGCAACATCGCTTCGGCGGCGTCGAAATCGGCGATGACACCGTCTTTGAGCGGCCGGATGGCCAGGATGTTGCCGGGGGTGCGCCCGAGCATCTTCTTCGCCTCGGAACCCACGGCCAAGATTTGCTTAAAATCACGGTGGACCGCCACCACGGACGGCTCACGCAGGACGATGCCGCGCCCCTTGACATAGACTAACGTGTTGGCGGTTCCCAGATCGATCCCGAGGTCGCTCGAGAACATGCCCCATAATCCACCGAAGACCATAGCGCTTTACCCCTCACACGGTAATTGACGGTGACGACGGTGGGAGAGACGTCGGCAAGGTCACGAGGGTCTCTAACCCGGATGGGATTCCCCCAGTTTAAAACGATAGCCCAACACTTTGTAGACGAGCTTGGCAGCCAGGAAATCCGGCGCGATATTCCCTGGAATGGGGAACAATTCAACCACATCGAAGCCGACGATGTGGCGCGTTTCGGCTACTCGCCGCACGATACGCAAGACATCATACCAGCCGAGGCCGCCAGGCTCCGGAGTGCCGACGGCGGGCATGATCGACGGATCGAGACCATCGAGACAGATCGTGATATATACCTGGTCGGTCAGCGCGTCGCTGATCGTCGTGGCGATCCTGGGCGACCCCACCACTTCCGACGCATAAAACAGCCGCGCCCCATGCTCCTTCACCCACACCGCTTCTTCGCGACTCAGGCTGCGGATGCCCACCTGCACAGCGGGGACAATTTCCGAGATGCGGCGTAGCACGCTGGCATGGTTGTACGGGGTTCCCTGATAGGTATCACGGAGATCAGCGTGGGCGTCAAATTGCAGCACCGACAGCCCCGGAAAGCGCTCGGCGAACGCGCGTACGAGCCCGAACGAAATCGTATGCTCGCCCCCCAACCCCACGACGAACTTGCCGTGGTCCAGCAGTTCGCCGGTCACCTCGGTGATCCGGTCCAGCATCGCCTGCGGGCCGCTGACGATAGGTTCTAACTCATGCAGGGTGTGAATGCCGACCTTATACACCTCGTAATCGAGTTCTTCGTCATACAGCTCCATGTGCCGCGAGGCGGCGATCAGGGCCTGTGGCCCCTCCTTGGTCCCCGTACCATATGTCGTGGTTTGCTCATAGGGGATGGGCAGGAGGGCCACTTGCGCCGACGCAAAGGCGCTCTCCTCCGGCAGCAATCCTCCATAGGTAAACGGTAGCGAAAACCGCGCATCGTGATGGTCGACAAACACCGGAATGTTAGCCATGTTAAACCACTTCTCTTGGATCAATGTCGGGGGGACGAGGCTGGAACGACGGTCGATGTCTATCAGCAAAGTGTCAACTCATATTAAACTCTGGATGCAGGTTTGGCAAGGGGCTTTGCGACAAAGTCTCACTTTTGCGATACCACGCCGCTCAACCGTGGAAATGATCGAAGGCCTGGGGGGACAGAAGGGCTTGCGAGCCATCGGCGTGCACCAGCTGTAACGAACGCTCCGAGGTCATGCTGCCGATGCGAGTGAGGTCGATGCCAAACTGAGCCCGAAACCCGTCTAGCAAGGAGCCGAGCGTCCCGGGACGAGCCGTGCAGCAGAGTTCAAAATCCTCCCCCCCGCGTAGCGCCAACTCCAGTGGATCCTCCCCCAGCACCGCAGAGACTTCGCGCACGCCAGCTTGTAGCGGCAGTGCCGCGGCCACGATCTGTGCCCCGACACCGCTCTCTTCACACAGATGGCCGAGGTCGCCGGCCAAGCCATCGCTGAGGTCGATCATACTGGTGAGGCATCCGGAGGCACGCAGGAAGATGGCCTCACGAACCCGCGGCTGCGGCTGCGTATACCGCCGTCGCAACGCGGTGCAGACAGGGTCAGCAAGGGGGATGGTCTGCAGAAAGGTCCGCAAACCCGCTGCAGACCCACCCAATTGGCCGCTCACCCAGATGTCGTCGCCGGCTCTGGCCCCTCCTCGCCGCACGGAGTGGCTGCGCGGGACATGGCCGAGGACGGTGAGAGTTAGGGAGAGATGGGCCGGGTCGCGGGCCAGATTGCCGCCGACGAGCGGGCACTGGTGACGCAGTCCGAGGTCACACAAGCCGTCGAGGAGTTGGTCGAAAAACGCCGCCTCAATGGCGGCAGGCAAAGCCAGCGCCGCCAGAGCGCCGAAGGGTTGCGCTCCCATCGCTGCGATGTCACTGAGGTTGACCGCCATGGCGCGCCAGCCGATCTGATACGGGGTCAGCCACTCCCGGCGAAAGTGCACGTCTTCCACCTGGGTGTCAGTGGTGATCACCCATTCCATGCCAGCTTGGGGCTGTAGCACGGCGCAATCATCGCCGATCCCCAACGCCACCTCGGGCGGATATTTTCCTTCCATGCGCCGGCGGATGCTGGCGATGAGTGAAAATTCACCGAGCCCACCGATATCCATACCGGTCTCCCATCTATCGATGCCGGTCGTTTTTCCTGCGCCCGACGTTCCCCCCATCCCAACCTTCCCCCGCATTGGGGGGAAGGGGGCTGGACGTAGCTATACCCCCCAGCCAGCCTGCACCTCTGGGGCAACCGCCTGAGGGGGCAGCGCTCAATGGTCACTGGGCGGATGAGGACCCGGTTTGGTGGGGGTACCCAGCGGCTCAGCAGCCGAAGGAATCTGCTCCGGCTTCGGCGGGAACAAAATAGAGGCAATCACCGAGATCGCCAGCACCCCAGCAACTGTCCCCAACGCGATGCCGATCGGAATTTTGTAGATATCCACCAGCAGCATCTTGATCCCCACGAACACCAGGATGCACGACAGCCCATAGGGCAGGTAATGGAAGAGCCGCATGATCCCGGCCAGGGCGAAATACAGCGCCCTCAACCCCAGAATCGCAAAGACGTTCGAGGTGTAGACGATAAAGGGGTCGAGCGTGATGGCAAGGATCGCTGGAATCGAATCCACCGCGAAGACCACGTCGGTCGTCTCGACCACCAGCACGACGATGAATAACGGCGTAGCGAAGAGCTGCCTGCCGCGTCTCACAAAGAAGCGCCCGCCCTCGTAATTCTCCGTCACCCGCACAAGGCGTCGGATAAGCCTCAGCACCGGGTTGCGCTCGGGGTGGATGTCCTCGTCCTTTTGTGTCGCCATTTTGATGCCGGTGAGAACCAGAAACCCGCCCATGATGTAGATGACCCAATGAAATTTCTGGATCAGTGTAATGCCAATCAGGATGAACAGCGCGCGCATGATCAGGGCGCCGAGGATCCCCCAAAACAGCACCTTATGCTGGTGCAGATAGGGAACACGGAAGTATGCGAAGATCATCAAAAACACGAAGATATTATCGACGCTCAGGGAGTACTCGAGCAAATAGCCGGTGAGAAACTCGAGCGCCGGCTCTGAACCGAGCCGCAAAAAAATTCCCAAATCGAACAATAGTGCCAGCGCAACCCATAGCGCACACCACGCGAGTGCTTCCCTGACGTGAATCACATGCGCTGTGCGATGGAAGACCCCCAGGTCCAACGCCAGCATTGTCACCACAAAAAGGTTGAAGATGATCCACAAGAGCACTTGAATCGACATCAGCATTCCATCCTCTGCGCACTACCCTCGACCACCTGAGGCGGGGTGTCATCACCCCATATTCCGTAGTGCGTGGCGTCGGACACCGGCTGCAATTTCCGAGACTCCATGGCATTCCGGCGTCGATGGCCCTGATTAACGGATGCGGAATTTGAACGGGATAATGCCCCATTGCTCATCTTGAGGGGTGTCCGATGACAGGGGCGTGAACCGCCAATGGCGTAAATAGTTGATGGCGAGCGCTTCGAGACGCGGATCCGACTTTTTCACAGGCACCACACGACCGACGGCGCCATTCGGTAAAATCCAAAAGCGCAGCTCGATTTCGCTTTCACTCTCGACAGTCACACTGGGGGGCGGCGGCTGAAAGATCACCTGCCGCTCGGCTGCTGGCCCCTTAATGAGCGAGCTGACCTGAGGTGAGGGCAAAGCGATGGTCGCCGGCCGGGAGGGAGCCGTTTCCCGCCGTACGGGGGGCGCAAGCGTCGGCAGCGCTGGCAAGGACTTGGCCTCGGGGCGTTGGCGTTCTGGCACCGGAAGATCGGGGAGCGCCGCAGCAACGTCGGACAGGCGAGGTTCGTACTGCAAGGAATCCCGTAGCCCTTCCGCCAGCCGGATGGGGTCATGCTGCGAATCCAAGGTGGGGAGTGACGGCAACCGCTCAGGGAGCTGGACCTCGACACGACCAGGAGGCACTGGGGTCAGAGCTGTTTGCACAGCCTCCTGAAGGGCCTGCGTGTTGGGGGGAAGAGCAGGTTTCGCCGCTGGCACAGGTGTCGGCACCGCTGGCGGAGGCTCCTCAATCTTGACTGCTTCCAGCGGCGGGGTGATGGGAGGTGGTGCGGGCCACTCGCGCAGTTGCACCTCGACCTCAGGCGGTGGTCGCAGAGCGGGCGTCGGCATGGAGAAGGGTGGCCCCCACACGACGATGTAGGTGTGGATCAGCAAGGAAAGAACGAGGCCGATGAGCAGATTGGCATGGGTATGCTCACGGATCACGGCGAGCCTCCCGTGGTATCAGGCGCCTTCGGTTCCGTGGCAATGGCCAGACGCACCGCACCCGCACCTTTGGCAATGTCCATGACCTCGACGACGCGTCCGTGCAGCACCTCTTTATCGGCCTTGATGACCACTATCCCGTCATGGCGATTACGCAAGTGTTCCTGCAAGCGCGCCCCTAACTCGTCCAGTGGTAGGGGATCGTCATTGAGGTAGAGACGATTCTCGCGGGTCAGGATCAATACCAGGTCTTGCTTGGGCTCCTCCTCCTTCGAGGCGGCCTCGGGAAGGCGCACACGGATCCCGGGCTGGATGGCAAAGGCGCCCAACAGCAACACGAAAATGAGGAGGACTAACATGGTATCCACCAGCGGCGTGATGCTCATGCTCACCGCCCTGATCGGGGTGAAGTCGAGCCCAGCTCGTCCGCGGTGGGAAGGTCGAAATTGCATGGCTTAATCCCGTTTCAAAATACTGAGCATCCGGAGCGAGTTTTTCTCCATCTCGATGACCAGGGAGTCCACTTTGCTCGTGAAGAAATTGTACATTATCAGCGTCGGGATGGCGATGGCAAGCCCTGTGGCCGTGGCCACCAGGGCCTCTGAGATGCCGCCGGCCAGGGCCTCAGGGTGGCCGTAGCCGAGCGCGGCAATGGCATTGAAGGTGCGGATCATGCCCGTCACCGTGCCCAGCAAACCAAGCAAGACAGAGATGCTGGCGATCGTGCCCAGAATCGTCAGATAGCGCTCCAGCACCGGCACCTCCTGGCGTCCCGCGTCCTCAATGATCTCCTTGATCTCCTGCCGACTTTTGTCATGGTTGAGGATCGCGGCCAAGAGGATCCGGGTCATCGATGAGGGGTAACGTTTACACAACGTACTGGCCTCGGGGATCTTGCGGTCGCGGAGGAGCTCTTCGATGCGCTGCAGGACGTCATATCTGAGAATGCGCGTGCGCCGTAGACTCAAACAACGCTCGACAATAATACTCAGCGAGATCACCGAGCAGAGCAGCAGCGGGACTATCACCGGCCCGCCTTTGATGATGAACTCGAGCATCCGTTCTCTCCCGCCTCATCCCCTCGTAGCCATCATGCGCCGGAGCCGATCTTCTTCTTGAGCTGTTCGATCTTCTGAGCCGCCTGCTCACGTGACTCCGCCTGTGCCACCTCCTTGACGATCTTCTGGTACACGGCCAGGGCCTCCTGCCACTTCTGCTCCTGCTCGTAATTGGCCGCGGCCTGAAAAAGCGAGCGCTGTACCCAGCGCTGTTGCTGCGGGTACAGGTAGGCGACTTTCATGAGCTCGACGGTGCCCTGCTGATAGTCCTTGAGCAGAGTGTACGTCCGGCCAATCTCATACTGGGCGCGCGCAGCCACCTCCGGGTTGCCCTGGGTAACAGCCCTGCCGAACTGCTCGATCGCCTTCCGATGCTCACCTTCGCTCTGCAGCAATAGGCCTAACTCGACAGAGACTTCAGCCACCGAGGCATCCTTGGAAGCGCGCTGGAGCAAGTCCTGCCACACCTGTTTGGCTTCGGCTTTGTGCCCCGCCTGCGTCAGGCTCTGCGCCAATCCCCGCAGGCTGGCGGCGACAAAACGGCTCTTCGGGTACCCCTGTACCAGGCGGCGGTAACTCTCCACCGCGGCGGGATAGAGCTTCAGCTCCTGCTGCGCATGTGCCATGGTGTACAGGGCATCGCTCTTGACCACGTCGCTTTTCGCTATGGCCAGCGCCTGCTGCGCCTCGGTCAAGGACGCCTGCCAGTCGCCCTGCCGAGCGAAGATTTCAGCTCGCCGCAGATGCGCCGACTCGACCAGCTCGCTCTGACTGAACCGAGTGATGACCTCCCGCAGGGTATCGAGGGCCAGTTGTGACCGGTTTTCTGCCTCATAAAGCTCGGCCAGTTGATACAGCACCGTCACGCTCAGCGGATTCGTCGGGTAGCGCGCGATAAACGCCTTCGCCCGCGTGGCATACTCGTTCAAGCGCCGGAGCTGATAGAGCGCCAGGATGATACCATACTCTGCGTCAGGTGTGTGGATATCTGTCGTCCCGGACGCTGTCAGCCGTGCATAGGTGTCGATGGCCTGCGTGAATTTGCCCTGATTGTAGAAGGTGTCACCGAGTCGCAGGCTCGCCTGACTCGCCACCTCTGAGGACGGCCACTGGGCCAGGATCCTCTCGAACTGGGCGCGGGCTTCGTCGAACTGTTTCGCGCTCAGGTAGGCCATGCCAAGCCAATAGTGAGCCTCGGCAGCGATCGGATGATTGGGCTGATCGCGTACCAAGTCGGACAATTCGCGAATGGCCTGGCCGCTGTTGCCGGCTTTGTAGCGCACCCAAGCGATGCGCAAGCGGGCATTGGGGGCCAGCTTCTCCTGAGGGTAATCGCGCAGCAGCTGCTGATAGATGGCGATCGCCTTGTCAAAGTGCTTCAGATTGAACTGGACTTCTCCCAGACGGAACAGCGCCTCCGGCCGAATGCTAGCCTCCGGATACCGCTCCACCACCTGTTCGAATTCCGACGCGGCCTTCAGCCAATCGCTCCCCTGATAGTAGACCCAGCCCCGGCCGTACAGGGCGTCGGGATAACGCGAGCTCCCCGACGGGACTTGCTGATAGGCGAGCAGCGCTGGCCGGTATTGGCGATTGTAAAAGCGTGACTCGCCCAGCCAGAAGGCCGCCTCGGCAGCATTGGCCGAGGACGGGAATTGGCGGAGCACACGCTCCAGATCAGCGGCGGCATTGGCGAAATCGCGCCGCTGGTAGAAGGCGAGGGCGCGTTTCATCAGGGTCGTTTCGAGAAGATTGTCAGGAAGCCCGGCCCGCTCGGCGCGGCGATAGGATTCGATGGCTTCGGCGAATTTCCCCTCGCGATAGAACAGATCGCCTTGCAACACCAGGGCGACGGGCGCCAGCGGGCTCGCTTTGGTGGAGTCGGCGACCTGTCTGGTGAGTGACATCGCCGTCGCATAATCATCGGCCTCATAGGCGGTACGTGCAAATTCGAGGGTGGCGGCGCCGAACCATTTCCCCTGGGGAAACTCCCGCGCCAGCTGGCGGTAGGCCTCCTGCGCCGCCTGCATTTGTCGTAGCCCTAGATAGGCCCTGACGCGGGCATAGGAGAGCGATTCCCGGAAGCGCGTGCGTGGGAAGGCGCGCTCGAGCTGTTGAAAGCTGTCGAGGGCAGAGCGATACCTTTGCCCATTCAACTGCGCCCATCCCAGACCGTACAGCGCCTCTTCCTGACGTGGATGGCGAGGATAAGCCTGCAGCAGCTCGCGGTAGCCCTGTTCGGCGCGGTCGAACTCGCCTAACTGAAAGAAACTCTCGGCCCGCCAGAACAACGCATTCGGTTTCTCGTTATCGCCCAGACGCGCTTGCAGCACCTGGCTGTAGGCGTTGGCGGCCTCAGCATATCGTCCGGCACGGAACAGTGCCTCGGCGAGGTAGCGCCGTGCCAGAGCGCCGGCCGGACTGCTCGGATATGTGCTCATCAGCTCACGCAGCGGCGGGATGGCATCTGCCGGGCGCTGCGTGCGCAGGTGGACATCGGCAGCGGAAAGCAGGGCATAATCGCGCAGACGCTCGCCGGGAAACCGCTGGATCACCTGTTGATAGGCCTCGAGCGCTTTGTCATACTGCCCCAACCGGTAGTAGCTCTCCCCCTCCCAGTAATAGGCCGAGCCGCGGAAGGTGCTCTGCGGATGGTCTTGATGCACACGCGAGAAGGCGTCGATAGCCCCCTGGTAATCGCCGCTCTGATACCGATACAGCCCAACCTTATACTGCGCTTCGTCGCCGAGGACGGCGCGCGCGATCGAGCCCGTCACCGGGTTCCCGAACAGACATCCCGGACTGGACACTTGCGGAACGGTTTTACCCGCTTGTTCCAAAGCGGCTAGATCGATGTTCTCGCGCGCTTCGGCGGGAATTTCTTTGAGCGTTGGGGTCAATTCCTGCGGCACCAGGCGCTCTTTCGCCTCTTTCAAGACGGAGATGTCTTGGCCGAGGATCACCACCTCAGGGAGCTTCAAGGGTTGCTTCTCCTCCGTTCCCCCCCAGGCGTCAGGGAGAGACGCCACCCCGACTGTCAAGCATAAGACCGCCAGCCTTGCGAATCTGGCGCATCGCGCCCCGAGCAGGAGGGAAGAGAGCGAGTGAGGTATGCTGCTGGTGGGTCGTCGCTGGCGCGGTGAGGCGTCACAAATTGCGCTCCGCTGGTTCCGAAGCAGGCGCTCGCCGGGCATGGACATCGACCGTCTCCTCGAGATGTTGAGCACGCGCACGGGCCGCCTCCACAAGCTTCGGGTCCGTGGCAGTTTTGGCCGCAGCGATGTATGCCTGCCACGCCTCCGGCCATAGCTCCGCGGCCTCATAGTGGAGCGCCAGTCGGTAGGAGGCAATGCCCACCCAGCCAGGTTGCGAGGCAAACTGCGTGGTCAGCTTGTGCAACAGGGCTGTGGCCTCCGCCGTCATCCCCTCCGCGGACAAAAGATCCGCGAGCCGATACGTGGCTTCGGCCGCGACGGATTCATCATGACCGTTCGCTGCCGCTCCGAGATGTCGCTTGGCGCGGTCGGCCGTCTGGCGTTCAAGATAGAGTAGGCCAAGTTGCAAATGCAGCCGCTCTTTGGCTGGCAATTCGGGGGCTACGATCAGGAGTTGCTCGTAGACCGTGAGCGCTTCATCGACCTGCCCGACTTTCAGCAAGCTGGCTCCAAGGCCGGCGAGCGCTTGTGCGGCGGCCTTCTCCGCCGGTGCGGCAGCTAGGAATTGTCGAAAGCGAGGGACGGCTTCGGCATCTCGGCTAAGGGCCGCCAGACTTTGCCCCAACAGCAGCAACAGGCTCTGACGATCGCCGCGGAAGGTGCCATCGTCGATGAGCCGATCAAAGTCTTCGACAGCGGCGGCGAAGGCTTTGTTCCGATAGGCACACATGCCCCGTCGCCAACGCGCTTGTTGTTGGGCAGGTGGGTCACCCTGGTCGATGACGGCGGACAGGTGCGGCAGCGCCATGGCGCAGTTGTCAAGCCTGACATAGCTCTCGGCTAACACCGCATGGGCGAGACCTCGCTGGCGGGGGTCGCGGGCCTGACGCAAGACCTCCTCAAAGTCCTGAGTAGCCTGAGCATAGTCCTCTTGCGCACGACCGATCAAGCCGCGGCGAATCAGAACGTCGGTGCGCTGAGAGTGGTCGGGGAAGATCAGGAGCCACTGTGAGTAAAGCTCACGCGCCTTCACGGCCTGACCGCTCTGCTCGTAGGCTTCCGCCAGACGCAAGAGCATGAAATCACGCC
>Ga0081538_10004508_pt1 | contig 12819 bp, 10 predicted proteins | sample TabmetS5T2R1_FD_71022 | JGI IMG/M metagenome (GOLD analysis project Ga0081538, IMG submission 71022) | Tabebuia heterophylla rhizosphere microbial communities from the University of Puerto Rico - S5T2R1 | ecosystem: Host-associated > Plants > Roots > Rhizosphere ...
TTCACACTGATCGGCGCCACCACCCGGACGGGGCTGCTAACGACCCCGCTGCGCGATCGCTTCGGCGTCTCCCACCGGCTCGAGCACTACCAGGCCGAGGATCTGGCGCTCGTGGTACGGCGCTCGGCAGGGATCATGGGGGTCGAGGTAGAGCCCGAGGGCGAGCATGTGATCGCCGAGCGCTCGCGCGGCACCCCGCGGGTCGCCAACCGGCTGCTGAGGCGAGTGCGCGACTTCGCCGAGGTGCGGGGCGAGGGCGTGATCTCCGGCCCGATGGCAGCCGACGCGCTGGAGATGCTCGAGGTCGACATTGCCGGGCTTGACCGCCACGACCGCATGCTGCTGTCGACGATCGCGACCAAGTTCTCGGGCGGCCCGGTCGGGCTCTCGACGCTCGCCGCCGCGATCGACGAGGAGGGCGACACGATCGAGGACGTGTTCGAGCCCTACCTTCTGCAGCAAGGGCTGATCAAGCGCACCCCGCGCGGCCGCGTGGTCACGGAGCGCGGCTTCGAGCACCTGGGTCTGCCGGTCCCGGCGAGCGCCGCCGCGAGCCTGTTCTAGCGCAACAAGAGGGCGCTTCGTGCCCGCCGCACCTCCACCTCGAGCTCTCCCTCCGGCCCCGGCGCGTAGGCGTAAGGTGCGTAGAGCGGCGAGCAACCATCGTGCAGGAGCTGTGCTGTCAAGGCCACGCCGCGCAGCGCTACAGGCTCGGCCGCTCGCAGGTCATTCGCCAGCGCCTGGAGCAGCTCCCGACAGCGCCCAATCTCGGCGCGGTTCGGGGACGCCGCGGAGCCGCCGAGCCACGGCCGAGTCTTCGCCGCCTCGACTGCCCGCTCGATCTCCGTCGCAAGCCGTCTGCGGCTCCCGTCCGACACCAGCTGCCGGGCGCGCCAGCGAAGCTCCGGGCTCGTCAACGGGTCGGCACCCTCGGCCAGGCTGCGGTCGAGCTCGGCGCGGCGCAGCCGTGCGCGCCAGCGGACGGCGAACGTCTCCCGGGCGGGAGCTGCCGGCCCGCGATCCGCTGGGACGCGCTGGGGCTCGGGCAAGCTCGGGACTTCCATGCGGCGATTATGCGCCCCGGCGGTAAAGGCCGCAAGAAAGACAAACAGCGACCGCGGGTTGCAACACGCTATTAGTGCCCGGATGAGGGTGCTCACGATCGTCCACGAGGCCGCAGCTGGCCCCGGGGTGTTCGGCCGCGTCGCTGCGCAGCGCGGCGTCGAGCTGGTGGAGTGGATGCCGGCCGAGGGATCGCCGCCGGATGGCGCCCTCGACGCCAACGCCGGGGTGCTGGTGCTCGGCGGCTCCGTCCACCCGGACCGGGAGTCGGAGCACCCATGGCTTCGGGGCGAGAAGGAGCTGATCGGCGGCCTGCTCGCGAGCGGGGTGCCGCTGCTCGGCGTCTGCCTGGGCGCCGAGCTGCTGGCCGAGGTGGCGGGAGGGAGCAGCACGCGCCTGCCGCGCCCCGAGATCGGGTGGCTGGAGACCCGGCTCACCCAGTCGGGCACCGAGGATCCGGTCCTGGGTGGGTTGCCGAAGCGCTTCGTGGGGTTCCAGTGGCACAGCTACGCCTGCGAGCCCCCGTCCGGGACCGTGGCGCTGGGAGGCGACGATGGACGGCTCGATGCGTTCCGGATCGGTGACGCCTGGGGCATTCAGTTCCACGCCGAGGTCACGGCCGAGATCCTCAACGGATGGCTGGAGAGCCACAGGGGCGACCCGGACGCCGTTGCGGCGGGCTTCGATCCGGCGCCCGTTCGGGATCAGATGCCACGCTACATCGCGGCGTCCGAGGGGGTCGGCGCGAAGATCTTTGCTGGCTTCCTGGGGCTGCTGGCGAGCAGCGAGCGCTCCTAGAGCTGACCTGGGGTCAGATATGCGGCTGACAATCCGCCGTCCACCAGAAACGTGGATGCCGTCACGTACGAGGAGTCCTCGCTGGCCAGAAACAGCGCTCCGCGGGCGATCTCCTCCGGCTCGGCAAAACGGCCGGTCGGCAGGTGCACGACCCGCTTCGCCGCCTTCTCGGGATCCTTCGCGAAGAGCTCCTTCAGCAGAGGGGTGTTCACGGGACCGGGGCAAAGCGCGTTCACGCGCACGCCGCGATCGGCGAACTCGACCCCGAGTTCGCGCGACAGCGCCAGCACGCCGCCCTTCGAGGCGGTGTAGGAGATCTGCGACACGGCGGCGCCCAGCACGGCAACGAAGGATGCGGTGTTGATCACCGAGCCCCCGCCCGCCTCGAGCAAATGGGGGATGCCGTGCTTGCAGCACAGGAACACGGACTTCAGGTTCACGTCCTGGACCCGCTGCCACGCCTCCAGGGAGGTGTCGAGGACCGAGGCATCGTCCTCGGGGGCGATCCCGGCGTTGTTGAACAGCACGTCGATGTGACCGAGAGAGTCCCGCGTTCGCGCGTAGGCCCCCTTCACTTGCTGCTCGTCGGTGACGTCCGCGGCCAGCTTCAGCGACCCGACCGAGTCCTCGCTCAGATCGACGCCCGCCACGGTGGCGCCCTCCGCCTCGAACAGCTCCGCCGCGGTCGCGCCGATCCCGCTCGCGGCCCCGGTGATAACGCACACCTTCCCGTCCAACCGTCCGGCCATCAGCCCTCGGTCGCGTAGTAGACGTTCTTGACGTCGGTGTAGTGATCGAGCGCGTCGGGCCCCAACTCGCGCCCCACGCCCGACTGCTTGAAACCGCCGAACGGGGTCGAGACACGAACCGAGGTGTTGGAGTTGATCGACAGCACCCCGGTCTCGATCGCCCTCGCAGTGCGCAGCCCCTTGGCCCCGTCGCGGGTCCAGATCGACCCCGAGAGGCCGTAGATAGTGTCGTTGGCAAGCCGGATCGCCTCGCCCTCGTCGCGGAACGGGATCACGCAGGCCACCGGCCCGAAGATCTCCTCGCGCGCCGCACGGTCGTCGTTGGAGACCGGCGCGAGCACGGTGGGAGGGAACCAGAACCCGGGGCCCTCGGGCGCCCGTCCCCGAATCGCGATCGGGGCATCGCCATCCACATAGGAGGCGACCTTGCTGCGCTGGTCGGCGGAGATCAGGGGTCCCATCTGGGTCTGCTCGTCGAGCGGATCACCGACCCGCAGCGATTCGACCGCGGCCTCGAGTGCCTCCATGAACCGGTCGACCGCGGACGCCTCGACCAGGATGCGAGAGCGCGCGCAGCAGTCCTGGCCGGCGTTGCCGAACACGGCGATCGGTGCGGAGGATGCCGCCGCCTCGAGGTCCGCATCGGCGAACACGACGTTGGCCGACTTCCCTCCCAGCTCGAGGGTCACGCGCTTGATGGTCTCCGCGGCCCCGGCCGCGATCCCGCGCCCCACTTCGGTCGACCCGGTGAACGCGATCTTCGCCACGTCGGGGTGTCGAACGATGCGCTCGCCGATCACGCTGCCCGGGCCGACGACCACGTTGAAGACGCCCGTGGGAAGGCCCGCCTCGAGCGCGATCCGCGCCAGCTCGATGGCGCTCAGCGGCGTCAGCCCGGCGGGCTTCAGGACCACCGTGTTCCCGGCGGCCAGCGCCGGTGCCAGCTTCCACGAGGCGATCGTGAGCGGGAAGTTCCAGGGCACGATCAACCCCACGACGCCGAGTGGCTCGCGGAAGGTCATGTCCGCACCGCCAGCGACCGGGATCGTCTGGCCGAGCAGGCGCTCGGGAGCTCCGGCGTAGTAGTCGAAGCAGTCGGCCACCATGCCGATCTCGTCACGCGAGTCGCCTATCGGCTTTCCGACGTTGCGCGCCTCCAGCGTGGCGAGCTCGGCGCTTTGCTCGCGGATCGCCGCGGCAAGGCCGCGCAGAAGCGCAGCACGCTCCCCGGGAGCGACGCTGCGCCAGGGGCCGAACGCGTCTCGGGCGCGCGCGACGGCGTCGTCGACTTCCTCGACCCCGGCCTCCGGGAGCTCCGCCATCACCTTCTCGGTGGCCGGCTCGACGACCTCGATCACGAGGCCGATTCTCCCGCATCGCGCCCGTCCGCGTTGTCTGGAGACAGGATCCGGGCCCGCGCTACGTGGTCAGGGTTGCGACAAGCGCGCCAGGGATCCGATGGTCTGCGGCTCGGTGCGGTCGAGCTGAGCGGCAAGCGCGATGAACAGCTGCGCCGTGGTGAGCGCGTCGCCGTCGGCGTGGTGTGGGCGGTGCACCGGCAGGCCGAGCCGGCGAGCGGTATCGGAGAGCTCGAGGATCTGCTCCTCTCCGCCTGCACTCGCTCCGAGCAGGTGACTCGCGAGGCACGCCGTATCCAGGACCGGCTCGGCGAGCCGAAGGCCGAATTCTCGCAGTGCCGCGCCGAGGAAAGCCCGCTCCACCCACGCCGAGTGAGCGACCACCACCCGGCCGGTCAGCGACTCGATGATCGGCTCGATCGCGTCCGCCAGCGCCGGCGCGCCAACCAGGTCCGCAGCTCTGAGCCCGTGGATGCGAATCGTGGCGGCCTCCGGCATCCTGGCGGGTCGCACGATCGCCGTGTACACCTCGCCCACCACCAGTCGTCCCTCCTCGATCGGCACCGAGGCGAAGGAGATGATCTCGTCTCGGCGGGGGTCGAGGCCGGTCGTCTCGAGGTCGACCGCCGTGAAACGGCCCCGGCGCCACGGGGTCGCCGGATACGGCGGTCGCGCACGTCGGTACGCCGCCGCCGCAGCCGATCTGGGGCGACGGCGAAGCGCCAGGCGCATCAGCGGAACCTGAGCTCGTTGGACAGCCCGCGCTGCACCCTGCGGACGGCGTGAAATGCGTCGCGCAGGTAGCGGCGCGAGAGTGGATTGAGGGCTCCGGGATCGACGTAGTCGTCGGGCTCGGCGCCGCGGCGCAGCTGCTCCGCCTGGTTCTCGATCCGCAGGTGCCAGAACAGATCGTGCGCCTCCCCCAGGATTCGGGCATCTTCGGGATCGAGCACGCCCGCTTCTGCGGCGGCTCCCAGGCGCTCCGCGGTCGAGGTGGTGTCGGCGCCCGCCGCCAGGCCCGCGAAGCGGGCGATGTCGACGATGGGCAGCAGACCCCCTCGCTTGATGTCGAGTTGGCCGCGGTGCTCCCCCGAATGCTCGACCACGAGGTCGCGCGGGTGATCGCGCAGGCGTCGAAAACCGGTCGGGGGACGGTACTTGAGCGCGAGGCGCAGCATCAGGCGCTGCACCGCGCGGCGTCTGCCCGCGGTGCGCAGCTCCTCGAGCACGTCGCCGGCGTCGCCGGTCGCATACACGGCTCGGGCATCGAGCAGCAGCGAGATGAAGATCAATCCTTCTTCTCCTTGCTGCCGCTCGGCAGCGTCCCTGATCGCCGCCCGCCACGCTTCCGACGAGTGCGCGAACGAGGACTGGGCGGCGCTCGCCCCGTGGGTGTCGGCGGCGAAGCCGGCGGCCGCCAGCTCGCCGGCTACCCGGCGCCCGAGCTCGCGCATGTAGCGGCTTTGATCCTCGTCTCCATCGTCGCCCTCCCAAACGAGCGCCGAGTCGACGTCCGAGGAGGGCACGCCCTCGCGGCGACCGAGGCTGCCTAGGGCGAGCCAGGTCAGCGGGCTCGGCGGGGCACCGAGCTCACCGGTCACAAGCTCGATCAGCCTGCGCGTCAGGGCGTCGACGACGACCGAGATGATCGCGGCGATCTGCGCCGGGGCGACTTCGGCGTCGCGCAGTGAGGCAATCGTGGGCTGCAGGCGGCTCGCGGCCCGTCTCAGCTCGGCCGCGTCGCTGGCGTTTTCGATCGCCCGGCGGAGCGCGAACGGCGTCCGCGCCTCGCTCGCCAGCAGCCCCGCGTCGTCGAGCATCCCCAGGACCTCGCCCCGGGACGAGACCACGGGGACGTGGCGGATGCCCCGGTCGAGCATCTCGAGCAAGACGTCGGCGGCGAGCCGCTCCGGTCCGACGGTGAACGCGGGAAAGGTCATCGCCTCGCTGACCGGGGCGTCGACCGGAGTTCCGTCCGCAACCACCCGGACGCGCAGATCGCGATCGGTGAAGATTCCGAATCGGCCCTCCGGAACGCGGATCAGGGCCGAGCTGGCCCCCTCCTGCGCCATGCGGCGGGCGACGTCGCGCACGCTGTGACTTGGCTCGCAGACGACAGGCTGCTGGCGAGCGAGACGGGCGACAGGCTGCCGCGTGGGGTCAAGGCCCTCCGGCGCTGGCTCCCGGCCGGGCTTCGGTCGCGACAGCAGGCTGCGCGCCACGAACCGCAAGCCCGTGGGCCGCGTGAGCAGAGGAACGACCTCCTCCGCCGGCAGCCGGTAGCAGAGCGCGTCCTCGCCCGCTCGGGCCTCAAACCCCGTCGGCAGCCCGGACAGCATCGAGGGGTGCCCGAAAAGCTCACCCTCTGTGAGCACGTCGAGCACCCGTCCACGATCGATCAGCTCCACGGTCCCGCGCCGCACGATCCGGGCGTGCTCGCGCGGCTTCTCCCCCTGTCGGAAGATCGTGGTCCCGGCGGGGAAGTACTCCACCTCCACTGTTTCGGCAAGCCTTTCGAGTGCCTCCTCGTCAAGCTCGTCGAACGGAGGGTGCCTGTGGAGGAACTCGACGATGTCGTGCATGAGCGGAGGGCGAATCCAGATCGATGCGTGTACGGGATCGAAGCTCGAGTCTAGATTGCTATAAGGACCGGGACCTGAGCCCATGCGTGCCGATGAGTGGAAAGCAGGCACAGGGTGCCCGCAGGACACGTCGACAGCTCGATCACCCGGATCATTCCCCACGACCTGAACCGGGGTTACCCGGTGGTCGTGCGTGGCGACGGCGTCTGGGTGGAGGACTCGGGCGGCACCAGGTATCTGGACGCGATGAGCGGCGGGTCGATGGCGCTGACGCTCGGCCATGGGCGCCGCGACATCGTCGCGGCGGCCCGCGACCAGGCGGCGCGCCTCGCATACGTCAGCAGCGAGCGGCTCACTACTCTTCCTCGAGAGCGGCTGGCGCGGGAGCTGGCATCGGTCGCCCCGCAGGGCTTCGGGCGCGTCCACTTCGTCACCGGCGGTGCGGAGGCGAACGAGGCCGCGCTGCGGCTCGCGCGCACGTATCACGTGGAGCGGGGCGAGCCGCATCGGTGGAATGTGATCTCGGCCGCGCAGGCATACCACGGCCCGACGATGGCCACCCTGGGGCTGACCGGTCGCCCCGGGCTGTGGGGCCACTACGGCCCCTACCTGCCCGCCAACCTGCACGTCCCGCCAAGCACCCGGCGCCTCGACCCCACCGGGGAGCTGGCGCTCGAGGCGCTCGACCGGGTGCTCGCCGACGCCGGGCCCGAGACCGTGTCGGTCTTCTTCTGCGAGGTCGTGAGCGGCGCGGCACTTCCCGCCTACACCCCCCCGACGCGCTTCTGGAAGGGCCTGGACGAACGCCGCTCGCGGCACGGCTTCCTGATCGGCGTCGACGAGGTCGTCACGGGGTTGGGGCGGGCCGGAAGCTGGTTCGCGGCCAACGAGCTGCCGCTCGTGCCCGACATCATCGCCACCGCGAAGGGTCTGGGCGCGGGCTACGCCGCGATCGGCGCGACGCTGTGCCGCGAGCACGTGTACGACGCTATCGCAGGGGGGTCGGGTGGGTTCCGGCTCGGCAACGCATGGGGCGGAGCCCCGCTCCCCTGCGCCGTGGGCGAGAAGGTGATCGAGGTGCTCCGCGCGGAGGGCCTGATCGAAAGGGTGCGCGAGCGCGGACCCCGGCTCCGCTGGGAGCTGGAGCAGGCGCTCGGCGGGATCGGGATCGTCGACGAGGTGCGCGGTCACGGGTTCCTGCTCGGGGTCGAGTACGTGGACCCGCGGGACCGGGAGTCGTTCCTGCCGCCCGATCTGGGGGTCGCGGGACGGGTTGACGACGCCGCGCTCGCGGCTGGACTTGTGACGCTGTCCACGCAGCCCACGCGCGACGGCTATGCGGGCGACCAGAGCCTGTTCGCTCCCTCGTTCACCGCCACGGACGAGGAGCTGGCGGAGATGGTGGCCCGCTTTGCGGCATCGGTGCGCGGCGTGGCGGACGAGGTGGAGCGCGAGCTGTCGCGAGAGGACGCACCGGCTGCGGTGCCGGTGGGGAAGCCACAGTGAGCGATCGGGACCCGCCTCTCCGGGCGCTCATCCTCCAGCACGAGGAGCCGACGCCGGCGGGACTGATCCTCGAGTGGCTTGGAGAGCGCGGGATCGAGATCGAGCACTGCAGGGTCGATCTGGACGAGCGGATCGCGGTGGGCGACCAGGACCTGGTGGTCTCGCTGGGCTCGGAGTTCGCCGCCTTCGACGACCATATACCGTGGATTCCCAGCGAGGCCGGCTTCCTCGCCGATGCTCTTCACCACGACGTCCCGGTGCTTGGTGTGTGCTTCGGCGCCCAGCTGATGACACGGGTGCTGGGCGGCCGCTGCTACCGCTCCGAGGAGTCGGAGATCGGCTGGCTGCCGGTGCGCACCACCGACCCCGATCTCATCCCCGGGGGTCCCTGGTTCCAGTGGCACTTCGACAGCTTCGAGCTGCCGCCGGGAGCTACGCTGATCGCGGAGAGCCCCGTGGGCCCGCAGGCCTTCCTCGTCAAGCGCAGCCTGGGGGTGCAGTTCCATCCCGAGGTGACGCCGCAGATCATGGACGAGTGGGTGCGGGCGTACCGGCACGAGCTCGATGCCGAGGGCGTGGACCCGGACGGCCTGTTGCGAGAGACGCAGGAGCAGGCCGCACCCAACCGCAAGCGAGCCTGGCGGCTGCTCGACACGTGGCTAGCGCGGGTGGCCGGGCTCGGCGCGGTCGCCGGGAGGGCGGGGTGAAGGCACAGGTCCGCGCCGGCCACAGCGCCGTGCTGCCACGGACAACGCACGACCGCTGCCCGGAGATCGAACGCGGCGAGGGTGTGTGGCTGTACGGCGCCGACGGACGCGAGGTCCTCGACGCGTGCTCGGGGGGCGCCGGGGTGGCGTGCCTGGGACACGGTGTGCGGCAGCTCGTCGACGCCGCCGCCGAGCAGGCGGACAGGGTCTCCTACGTCTACAACCACCACTTCACGAACCGGCCCCAGGAGAAGCTCGCCGCCCGCCTGCTCGAGGTCGCGGCCCCGGAGATGGCCCGCGTGCGGTTCGTCTCCGGCGGATCGGAGGCCAACGAGACCGCGCTGCGGCTCGCGCGCAGCTATCACGTCGAACGGGGAGACGAGGAGCGCTGGCGAGTGGCCTCGCCGGCGCCGTCCTACCACGGAGCGACGCTAGGCGCCCTCGGCCTCAGCGGCAACCCCGAGCTCCGCTCTCCGTACGAGGAGTACCTCTCGCCACACCCCCACCTGGATGCGGGGGCGTGGCGCTCCGATGCGAGCGGCGAGGCGCTGCTGGACGAGCTCGACCGGGTGCTCGCCGACGCGGGCCCACAGACGCTCGCCGCCTTCGTCTGCGAGCCGGTCTGTGCAACGAACCTGCCCGGGCACTCGCCGCCGGAGCGCTTCTGGGAGGGCCTGGCCGAACGGCGCTCGCGACACAGGTTCCTGATCTGCCTCAACGAGGTCGTCACGGGCATCGGGCGCACAGGAAGCTGGTTCGCCTACCGGGATCTTCCCGTGGTGCCCGACATCGTGACCGTCGGCACGGGGCTCGGGGGCGGGTACGCGCCGCTGGCCGCCACCCTGTGCCGGGGGCACGTGTACGAGGCGATCGCGCACGGCTCGCGCGAGTTCGAGCACGGTCACACCTGGGACGGCGCCCCGCTGAGCTGTGCCGTCGGGCTCGCGGCGCTCGAGTACATCGAGGAGCACGACCTGGTCCAGAGGGTCGCCGCGCGGGGGCCGGCGCTTCGGGCGGAGGTCGAGCGGGCCGTCTCGGGCAACTCGATCGTCGGCGCCGTGCGAGGCCGCGGGTTCCTGATCGGGGTCGAGCTCGTGGACCCGCGAGATGGCTCCTCGCCGCTGCCGGACGAGCTGGACGCGGCCTCCCTGCTGTTCCGCACGGCAATCGATCGCGGCCTGCTCGTGGCGGCTGCCCGCACCGGCCTCGACGGGCGGGCGTGCGAGGGCGTTCTGCTTGCCCCCGCCTACACGGCAGGGGACGACGAGCTCGCGGAGATGGTCGGGCGGCTGGCGTCGGCGCTTGCGGATGCCGAGTCCGAGCTGGCGGCCACGCTCGCCGCGCCCGGGGAGGGGACGTGAGCGGGGTCGGCGAGCTTCCCGCCGCCGGGACCATGGAGCAGCCCTCGGAGGCACCCGGTCCGGGCGGGGAGTTCGTCTTCCTCGGGATTCCCGACGTTCACGGCTCGATCCGGGGCAAGGCGCTTCGGCCGCAGGAGTTCGATGCCGCGCTGCGCGATGGCGCGGTGATGACCGACCTGCTGCTGGCGCTGGATCCGACCGACGAGCCGATCACGGACTACGAGCGCTTCGGCATCCGCTCGGGGGCAGGCGATCTGCGGGTGCACCCGGAGCCCGACACACTGCGGGAGCTCGCCTGGCTTCCGGGGTGGCGCGTGTGCCTGGCGACCCCGAGCTGGCTCGACGGTGGACGCTGTCCGTTCTCCTCGCGCGAGTCGCTTCGCGACGTGCTCGCGAGCATGAGCGAGCTCGGCTACGAGGTCAGGGCGGCGCTCGAGTACGAGGTTCGCGTCAGCGACGCCGGGGGAAGCCCCCTATCCGGCCCGATCAGCTACAGCTTCGGGGAGGTGGCGCGCTTCCAGGAGTTCCTCGCCCGGCTGCGCCCCGCCCTCGACGGACTTGGCGTGGAGCTGGGCGCGGTTCACACCGAGCCCGGCGGGGGCCTGCTTGAGATGAACCTGGCCGCTCGCCCGGGGCTGCGCGCCGCCGATGACGCCGCCTTCGTGAAGCTGGGGGTGAAGGGCGTCGCGTCGGCGATGGGGCTGCGGGCCAGCTTCCTCGCCAAGACCGTGCCCGCCGAGGAGGGCTCAAGCGGGCACGTGCACCTGTCCTTGTGGAGCGACGGAGCCAACTCCTTCGCCTCGCCGGACCCCGCGGGCGAGCTTCCGCGCGCCCTGGCGAGCGCGGTGGCCGGAATCCTCGACCATCTCCCCGCCGCTTCGCTGCTGCTCAACCCGACCATCAACTCCTACAAGCGACTCGTGCCGGGGTGGTTCACCCCGGTGAACGTGAGCTGGGGAGTCGAGAACCGCTCCTGCGCTCTGCGCGTGATTCGCGCCGCGAGCCCCGAGCGATGCCGGATCGAGTGCCGCCGGCCCGGTGCGGACGCCAATCCGTATCTCGCCATTGCTGCCCTCGCGGCCGCGGCCGCGGAGGGCGTGCGGCGCGAGGCCGCGCCGCCCGACCCGGTCAGCGGCGACGCATCCGAGCGCACCGAGCTGCCGCCCCTGCCGGGATCCCTGGAGAGCGCCCTGGTCGCCTTCGAGGCAGACGAGGGGCTGCGGCGCAGGTTGGGGGAGCCCTTCAGCGAGTACTACGCCACCTCCCGCCGCTGGGAGCTGCGCGCGTGGCGCCGCGGCGTCAGCGATTGGGAGCGCGAGCGGTACGAGCGCGCCGTGTAGCGTCCGCGCGCGGTACCCGGCGCCGGGGGCCGCCGCGTGGCGGTCGACCGCGTCCGGGGCGGATGATCGCGAACCACCCGATCAGCGCGGCGACGCAGAGCACCAGGGCGGCGCCGTACAGGACCGGCGCGACCTCAGCCCAGAACCCGCCCCCGGTGTTCGAGGGACCGACCCAGCCCTGGGCGTTGTTGGAGTAGGCGAAGAGCAGAACCTGCATTGCGCTTGGAGGTCGGCGTGGCTCGATCCATGCGACCCCGTCGACGGGTCATACGACCCGCGGGCGGCCGCAGATCACACATCGCGGCGATGGTAGCCGGGTGGGCGGCCTCACGCGTCGGCGTGGCGCTCGAACACCGGCTTCGCGGCCGCGTAGACCTCGCGGTAGAGGCGGTACGCGCGCTCGTAGACGGCGCGTGCCTCCGGGTCCGGTTGCTGCTCGTCTCCCCGAAAGCGCACGAAGCTTCGCGCGGCCTCCTCGCAGGAGGGGTAGAGCCCGGCGCCCACCGCCGCCAGCACCGCGGCGCCGGCGGCGGTCGTTTCGACGCTCTCGGGCACGCGCACCGGCAGCCCCACGACGTCCGCCTTGATCTGGCGCCACAGCGGCCCCTTGGCGCCTCCGCCCACGATCGTGAGCCGCCGCGGCTCGAGTCCCGCGCCCCGCATCGCCTCCAGGATGTCGCGCAGGGCGAACGCCGATCCCTCGAGCAGCGCCCGCAGCAGGTGCGCACGCGTGTGGGCGAGAGTCAGCCCGTAGAAGACCCCGCGCGCCGCGCCGTTCCACTCGGGGGCCATCGCCCCCTGCATGCAGGGCAGGAACACAAGTCCCTCGGCGCCCGGTGGAACGTGCGAGGCCTCGCGACAGAGCAGGTCGTAGGCGTCGCCCCCGCCGGCGGACTCGACGGCGCGCTCCTGGCCTCCGAGCTGGTCGCGGAACCAGCGCAGGTTCCCTCCCGAGACGAAGCCAGGGTTCTCCATCAGCCAGGAGTCCGGGTCACCGTGTGGATGGCACTCGACCAGCATGGTGGGGTCGGCGTGCGGCTGGGTCGAGGCGGCGCAGACGGGCTCGGCCGTCCCGACCACGTCACATACCTCGCCCTCGGCTCGCACCCCCGCGCCGAGCGTGGCCGCCATCTCGTCGCCGCAGCCCATCACGACGAGCGTGGCGGGATCCAGCCCGGTGGCGCCGGCGAACTCGGCGGTCACGCTGCCCAGGGCATCGGTGGAGGCACGCACCGGGACCAGCATCGAGGGGTCCAGATCGACCGCAGCCAGCAGCTCGTCCGACCAGCTGCGAGAGCGCGGATCGAGCAGCCCGGCCGAGGAGGCGTTGGACGGGTCGACGCCCAGCTCCCCCGA
>Ga0081538_10004509_pt1 | contig 12818 bp, 10 predicted proteins | sample TabmetS5T2R1_FD_71022 | JGI IMG/M metagenome (GOLD analysis project Ga0081538, IMG submission 71022) | Tabebuia heterophylla rhizosphere microbial communities from the University of Puerto Rico - S5T2R1 | ecosystem: Host-associated > Plants > Roots > Rhizosphere ...
GAACTTGTCGACGCCGAAGCCCTGCAACGGCTGGCCCGCCGCGCGCACGCGCCGCTGGACCGCGGGGAGCGCGGCCGGGTCGACCGGGCCGTGGCTGGTCCAGGCGACATTGGCGAGCACGCTGAACAGGCCGTCGAGGTTGGCGTCGTGCGGCTTGATCAACCGGTGCGAGAGCAGGTGCAGGCGCAGGTAGGCGTCGTACGCGTCGGCCGGCGGGTTGGCGAGCGACCTGATCGATGTCTGGACCGGCACCGTGTGCACGCCGCGGATCTCGTCATAGGCGGCCTGGCCGGCCGGCGCCGTGCCGGGGTCCCCCCACGCGCCCAGCCGGGGCGCGGGGAAGTAGACGTCGAGGACGCGCTCGCCCGCGAGGGTGGCGACGCCGCTGCCGGAGGCTCCTTCCGAGATCATCGGCCTGGCACGGTAACGAGTCCGGTCACGTCTGTCCGACCGCGCCTATCGGTCGCGGGGCGGAACCGCGGCGGGCGTCTCATCTCTCCGGATGAGCTCGCCGCTGAAGACGGGGACGGCCCAGCCGGTGAGGTCGACGTGCAGCGACTCGTCGACGTCGACGGTCAGCTCGCCCCCGTCGAGCTGGACGGTCACGGGCGAGTCGCCGCCGCGCAGCACGTGGGCGACGGCCGCGCCGCACGCCCCGGTCCCGGACGACAGCGTCTCCCCCGCGCCGCGCTCGAAGATGCGGGCGCGGATGCTGTCGGCCGCGAGCTCGGTCCAGAACGACGCGTTCGTGCGGTTGGGGAAGAGCGGGGCGTGCTCGATCCGCGGGCCGAGCGTCGCGAGGTCGAGCGCCTCGAGCTCGTCGTGGGTCGGGATCCGGATCGCGCACTGCGGGTTGCCGATCGAGACGTGCTGGAAGGCGAGGCCCTCGACGGTGCCGGTGCCGTCGGGCGGACCGCCGGGATAGTCCTTCGAGGTGAGGCTCGCGCGGCCCATGTCGACGCGGCACGTCGTCGGGCCGGTGATCGTGGGCCGGATCTCGCCGGCGATGGTCTGGATCGAGAACGTGTCGGCGGTCGTCCAGCCGCGCCGGCGCAGGTAGAGGATCGCCTCGCGGGCGCCGTTGCCGGACAGCTCGGCCTCGGAGCCGTCGGGGTTGAAGATGCGCAGGCGGGCGACGAAGCCGGGCTCGTCGGGGGGCGAGAGCTCGAGCACGCCGTCGGCGCCGACGCCGAAGTGCCGGTCGCAGATGCGCCGGATCGTGTCCGCGGTCAGCTCTTCGCCGCGTTCGACGATCACGTAGTCGTTGCCGAGGGCCTGCCACTTCTCGAACCGCACCGGCGGGATCATGTCAGCGCCTCGCGCAGCTCCCGCGCGACGTCGCCCGCGTCGCGGTCGGTGACGTCGATCAGCGTGACCCCGGGGAGCTTGCGCATCCAGGTGAGCTGGCGGCGGGCGTAGCGGCGGGTGGAGGTCTTCATCGCCTCGACGTCGCCCGCGAGCAGCTCGCGAAAGCCCAGCGCCTTGCGGACGGTGGCCGAGGCGCGCGGCGCCGCGCGCTCGACCTCCTCGCGGGCGCCGGCGGCGACCATCTCCTCGACCCGGGCGTCGATCCGGGCGGCGAGCGCGGCGCGCTCCATCGTGAGGCCGGCGAGCAGGGTGGGATGGCGGGTGTCGGCGGTCCAGAGCTGGTCGCCGGCGGGCGGCTCGTGACCGGCGTCGAGCAGCTCGAGCGCGCGCACGATCCGCTGGGAGTCCGTGGCGGCCATCGTCGCCGCGTGCGGGGCGCGCCGCACGAGCTCGTCGTGCAGCGCCTGGGGCCCGCGTTCGGCCAGCTCGTCCGCCCAGCGGCGGCGGATCTGCGGCGGTACGGGCGGGCGGAGGTCGAGCTCGGCGAGCGCGGCGCGCAGGTAGAGCCCGGTGCCGCCGACCACGATCGGGCGCCGGCGCTGGTCGAGCAGGCGGTCGATCTCCTCGTGGGCGAGCCGGGCGTAGCGGCCGGCGCTGAACGGGGCGTCGACGGGCACGAACGACAGCAGGCGGTGCTCGAGGCGCCGCTGCTCGGCGGGCGTCGCCGCCCCGGTCAGGACCTCGAGCCCCTCGTAGACCTGCAGCGCGTCGGCGGAGACCGCCACCGGGTCCTCCCCGTCGGCCCGCAGCAGGTCGGCGAGCGCGATCGCGACCGACGTCTTCCCGACCCCGGTCGGCCCGAACAGCGCGACGATGGTGGGCGGCGGGGCCACGCTCGCGGAGTATCGTCGTACAGGATGCCTGTACGCATCGGCACGGGCCTGTCCACGAGCCCCGACCAGCGAGCGGGCGCACTGGAGGCGGCGCTGACGGCGCGGGAGGGCCTGGCCGGCGAGTCGTGCGACCTCGCGCTCGTCTTCGCCTCCGGCACGCACCTGGCGGCGCCGGAGGCGGTGCTCGAGGCCGTCCAGGAGGCGCTCGACCCGGCGGCGCTGGTGGGCTGCGCGGCCGGCGGCGTGATCGCCGGCGGTCGCGAGGTCGAGGACGGCACCGCGGTCTCGATCTGGGCCGCGCACCTGGACGGCGGCTCGGCGGCGACGTTCCACGCTCTCGTCGAGGAGATCGAGGAGGGCACGGGCGCGCTGGCCGGCATGCCGGAGCTCGACGGCGCCGACGGGGCGATCCTGCTCGCGGACCCGGCCACCTTCCCGACCGAGGCGGTCCTCAAGTTCCTGTCGGAGTCGGCACCCGCCGTGCCGCTCGTCGGCGGGCTCGCATCGGCGCGCACGGTCGGCGGCGGGACGGCGCTGTTCATCGGGGACGAGGTGCGCGACGAGGGGGCGGTCGGCGTGCGGCTCGACGGCGTCGAGATCCTGCCGTGCGTCTCGCAGGGCGCGGCGCCGATCGGGCCCGAGCTGACGATCACGGCGGCCGAGGGGCACGTGATCCTCGAGCTGGCCGGGCGGCCGGCGTTGGAGAAGCTGCGGGAGACGATCGAGGGCCTGCCCGCCGAGGATCTCGCCCTCGTCCAGGGCGGGCTCCTGATGGGCATCGTGGTCGACAACAACAAGCCCGACTACGTGCAGGGCGACTTCCTCGTCCGCGGGCTGGTCGGCGCGGACCCGGACACCGGCCAGGTGGCGGTCGCCGCCGACGTGCGGCCGGGCCAGGTCGTGCGGCTGCACGCGCGCGACGCCGCGAGCGCCGACCGCGACCTGCGTGAGGCGCTGAGCGTGCGGATGGCGGCGCTCGGCGGGCGCCCGCCGGCCGGCGCGCTCGTGTTCTCGTGCAACGGCCGCGGCCGCGGCCTGTTCGGGCACGGCGACCACGATGCCGAGGCCGTCGCCAGCGAGCTCGCCGGGGCGCCCGCCGCGGGGTTCTTCGCGGCCGGCGAGATCGGGCCGGTCGGCGGCGAGTCGTTCCTCCACGGCTTCACCGCCACGGTCGCCGTGTTCGTCTGACGGCGCCTCGTCGGCGTTTCCTCTGAAAGGGTGTGGGCGATGAACCTCGGGGGACGGACCGCGCTCGTCACGGGCGCGAGCGGCGGACTGGGTCAGGCGATCGCGCGCTCGCTCGTGCGGCGCGGGGCGAGCGTGGTGCTGACCGCGCGGCGGACCGACGTGCTCGAGTCGCTGGCCGCTGAACTCGGCGGCCGGGCGGTGGCGTGCGACCTCAGCGACCGGGCGTCTGTGGAGCGGCTCGTCGAGGAGGCCGGCCCGGTCGATGTGCTCGTGGCCAACGCCGGCATCCCGGCCAGCGGGGCGATCGACTCGTTCTCGCTCGAGGAGATCGACCGCGCGATCGACGTCAATCTCCGCGCCCCGATGGTCCTCGCCCGCCAGATGTGCGACGGGATGGCGGAGCGCGGCGGCGGCCAGATCGTCTTCGTCTCCTCGCTCAGCGGCAAGGCCGGGACGGCGGGGTCGTCGATCTACGCGGCGACGAAGTTCGGCCTGCGCGGCTTCGCGCAGGGCTTGCGGGAGGACCTGCGGCCGCGCGGCGTCGGCGTCTCGACGGTCTTCCCCGGCTTCATCCGCGACGCGGGCATGTTCCACGAGTCCGGCGCGAAGCTGCCCGGCTACGTGGGCACGAAGCGGCCCGCGGACGTGGCCGCCGCGGTCATCTCGGCGATCGAGCGCGATCGCTCGGAGGTCGTCGTCGCCCCGGTCCCGTTGCGCCTCGGGACCGCAGTCGCCGGTCTCGTGCCGGAGGTCGCGGCGACGGTGCAGCGGAAGCTGGGCGCCGACAAGGTGGCCGAGCAGTTCGTCGACGGGCAGCGCGACAAGCGCTAGCCCTCGAACTCCTGCGTGCCGGGGTCGTAGCGGCGGAGGCCGTCGTCGGGCGGCTCGTGCCGGTCGTCGTCGTCCTCGTCCGGCCGCGTGACGGCACCGATCGCGGCGAGCACCTCGTCGGCGAGCTGCGGGCCGTCGGACTCGGACAGCGGCGCGGCGGCGATGCGGACGATGACCTCGTCGCGGTCGATCTCCTCGAGTGAGATGTGGGGGTCCGAGCGCGTCGGCGTGCGGACGTTCTCCTCGAGCAGGGCCTGGAGGTCGCTCGGCTTGACGTCCGGGCGCAGGCGGGCGCGGAGGTCGACCGCGGCCGGCTCGCGCAGCGGCACGATCGCCGCCGTGAGGACGACGTTGTTGGGCACCATGATCGAGTCCCGGTCCTGGGCGAGCGTCGTGTAGAGCAGGCCGAGCGACGCCACGACGCCCTCGATCTGGCCCGCGAGCCCGCCGGCCTGCAGCCGGACGCGGTCGCCGACCTTGAACGGGCGCGCCGAGATCAGCACCGTCCCCGCGATCAGGTTGCCGAGCGTCTGCTGCGCCGCGAGACCGAGCACGACGGCGGTGATCGCACCGCCGACGGCCAGCGTCTCCGGCTGGAGCCCGGCGACTCGGAGCGCGAACAGCGCGGCGGCGCCGATGAAGATCAGCCGGATCAGGAAGCCGACCGTGCCGGCCGTCGCCGGGTCCATGCGCCGGAACAGCGCGGGCGCGGTGGTGCGGCCGAGGTCGCGGGCCAGCGCCCAGCCGAGGACGACCATCACTATCGCGGCCACCACGCGCACCGGCGCGTCGACGCCGAACAGCTCCTCGCGACGCAGGTACGCGTAGAGCGTCATCGCCAGCAGCGGGACGATGATCACGAGCTCGCGCTGGGCCTTCCGCGCCTTCTGGGCGGTCTGGAGGGTCAGGCTCCGCGCGCGCGACGAGGCCAGCGGCATGTTCGGGCGGCGAAAACGTGGCATCGCTTCAGGCAACACGCGTTCCCGTACCCAGTTTCAGGTTCATTGCACGTCTGTGTCGCTCGTCACGCTGCGACGCCGCATCCTGGGAGCGCCGTCCGGCACGATTGCGCGACAACCCGTTCAGAAGAGCGAGCCCTGCGGCGGCCTCACCTCCTCACGAGCTTGGGCGCGCTGCGCGGCGGCCCGGGCGGCGCGGTGGCGGAAGCGGTCGGCGTACCGGCGGCGGGCCCACGGCGCGCCGGCGGCGAGCTCGATCGTGCGGCGCTCATCGGCCGGCAGGTAGGCCCCCTTCGCGTACAGCCGCTCGTAGCGCTCGAGCAGGTCGGGCCGGTGCTCGCGCAGCCACGCGAAGAAGATGTCCTTCACCGAGCCGCGCAGGAACAGCGTCTGGCCGCCGATGTGAACGGCGCCGGCCTCGGTCGCGAGCTCGACGATCCGCCGCACCTGCTCCGGCGAGTCGTTGATCCCCGGCATCAGCGGCGCGATGAGGATCCCGGTCGGGATGCCGAGGCGGTTGAGCTCCGCGACCGCCTCGAGCCGCGCGCGGGGGTGCGGCGTGTGCGGCTCGGTCGCGCGCCAGGCCTTCTCGTCGAGCGTCGGCACCGACAGGCAGGCGCTCACCTGCGTCCGCTCGGCGACCTCGAGCAGCAGGTCCTTGTCGCGCAGCAGGAGCGGCGACTTCGTGAGGATCGAGCACGGGTTCGCGAAGTCGCGCATCGCCTCCCAGATGCCGCGCATGAGCTTGTAGCGGCCCTCGACCCACTGATACGGGTCGGTGTTCGTGCCCATGGCGATGTGCGCCCCACCCCAGGACGGTCTCGCCAGCTCGGCCCGCAGAACCTCGGGCACGTTGACCTTGACGATGATCTCCTTCTCGAAGTCGCGCCCGGCGTCGAGGTCGAGGTACTCGTGCGTGGGGCGGGCGAAGCAGTTGTGGCTCACGACGCCGTCCGAGATGAAGTCGCCGGTCCCGGTCGTGATGTCGTACAGCGGGAGCTCCATGCCGAGTGGCTCGATCGAGACGACGCGGGTCTGTGCGTCGGACTTCAGCGCGACGCCTTCGATCGTCCGTTTGCGCGTGATCGCGGGGTCGGTGAGGTGGAAGAACCGCAACCGCTCCTTCAGCCCGCCGCGGATGCGGACCGTCATCACGCCGTTCGGCCGGGCCGGCTCGACCACGGTGTCGAAGCCGAGGCGCTCAAGGCTCTCCTGCGTCCAGTGCACGAGCGTTCCGTCTTTGTTGCTGATCCGCAGCGCGTTCGCGGGGCCGCACGACCCTTCGGCGTCGAAGATGCCGGCGAGGAACCCCTTGCGCCAAGCCTTGTTCGGGCTCAACGGGAAGCGGATGATCTCCTGGATCGCCTCGAACGCCGTGCGCGAGCCGGAGCGGATCATCCTCATCTCGCGGCGGCTTCCGGCGGCCGCCGCGAACACGCTCTCGGTCGTCACAACGCTCACGTCCTCCAGGAAGCGCTGTGCCCGGCGGAGCGCTTCGAAGTCGGCGAGAGCGAGCCTGAAGCCGTAGACGGTCGAGTGCTCGTAGCGGTAGCTCTTGAGGTGTCCGTCGCCGCGGATGAGGCCGCAGAGGTATCCACGCCGGTAGTCGTCGCAGTGCTTCGGCGTGTCGGCGAACCGGCCGGTCCCGAGGATCCGGTTGTTCAGCGTGAGGTGCGGACGGTCCGGCTCGTGGCGCGCGGTGTTGGTGACGTGCTTCCACCCGCGGTCGCTGAGGAAGCGATGATCGCCGCTCGTGAGCAGCCGTGTGCCGTCCTCGAGCTCGACGGCCCAGACGGGCTTGATCGTCGACCAGTGGTCGAGCACCTCGGTGCGCACGTATCGCCGATACGCGCCATCGCGGGCGGTGCCGATGATCGCGTCGCCCACGCGGAGGTCCTCGAGCTTGCGCGTTCGGCCGTCCGCCATCAGCACGGGCGTCGCGCCCCACGCGCAGTAGGCACAGGCATGCGAGCAGCCGCGATACGGGTTCACGGTCCACTCGAACGGGACGCGCGACATCTGCGGCACGCGGTTGATCGCGGACTTGGTCCGGACCTCGTGGAAGCGGGTGTCGAGCGCCTCCGGGGCGTTGAAGCGGCGGATGACGACGTCCTCGGCGAAGCCCGGCAGGCGGGGATCGAGGTCGGCGTCGACGGATTGTGACTCCCAGCGCACGAACATATGTTCGCACACGGGAGCGACGGAACGAAATCAGCCGGCGCGGGCGAGGAGCGAAAGCTCGCCGGTCAGCGTCTGGCTCGTCGCTCCGGTGATCTGGACCGGGACGGTCTCCCCCGGTGACGCCAGGCCGTCGAAGTTGACGACCTTGTTGTGCCGGATGCGGCCTCGAAGGCGGCCGGCGTCGTGACGTGAGCTGCCCTCGACGAGCACGTCGAGCGTGCGGCCGACGAACCGCTGGGCGCGCTCGCGGGCGCGCCGCTGGATCACCTCGACGAGGCGCTCCATCCGCTCCACGGCGACCTCGTGCGGGACGAGGTCCTCGGTGAAGGTCGCCGCCTCGGTGCCGCGCCGCGGCGAGTAGATGAACGTGAAGGCGCCGTCGTAGCCGACCTCCTCGGCGACCTCGAGCGTCTCTTGGAAGTCCGCCTCGGTCTCCCCCGGGAAGCCGACGATGATGTCGGTCGTGATCGCGCAGTCGGGCACGTGCTCGCGGATGAGGGCGACGCGGTCCATGTAGCGGCTGCGGTCGTACGTCCGGCGCATCGCCTTGAGGATCGTCGAGCTGCCCGACTGCAGCGGGAGATGGATGTGCTCGCAGACGGACGACAGCTCCGCGTGCGCGCGGATCACGTCCTCGCGCATGTGGGCGGGATGCGGGCTGGTGTAGCGGATGCGCTCGATGCCGGGGATGGCGTCGACCGCGTGGAGGAGCTCGGAGAACCTGCGGGGCTGCGGGCGGAGCCGGATGCCGTAGGAGTTGACGTTCTGGCCCAGGAGCGTGACCTCCTTGACGCCGTCGGCGGCGAGCGCCTCGATCTCGGCGACGAGCTCCTCGAGCGGACGGGAGACCTCGCGCCCACGCGTGCTCGGGACGATGCAGAACGCGCACTTCATGTTGCAGCCGGCGGAGATCTGCACCCAGCCCTGGAAGTCGCGGGCGCGCTTGGCGGGCAGGTGGCCGGTGAAGCCCTCGAACTCGAAGAAGCCCTGGGCGGTGAGGCTGTCGCTGGTGAGGAACTCGGCGAGCTTATGGACCTGGCCGGGGCCGAAGGCGACGTCGACGAACGGGAACTGGCGGAAGACCTGGTCCTTGACGGACTGGGCCCAGCAGCCGCCGACTCCGATGACCTTTTGCGGGTCGTTGCGCTTGAGCGCCTTGGCCTCGTGGAGGTGGGCGACGAAGCGCTCGTCAGCCTTCTCGCGGATGCTGCACGTGTTGAAGAGGATCAGGTCCGCCTGGTCGCGGGTCGTCACCTCGTGGTAGCCGAGCGACTCGAGCATGCCCTTCATGCGCTCGGAGTCGTGCTCGTTCATCTGGCAGCCGAACGTGGTGACGTGGAAGGCCTTCACTGCGTTCTGGAGGGTACGAGCTTCTTGCATCGAGGGGGGCGAGATCTCGGGTGGGGCTGCCTATGGGTGATATGGACCCACAGACAACCCCAGACGTGCGTCTCGCGGTCATCGCCGCGCGCCGGCACGGTGTCGTGAGCCGCGACCAGCTCCGCGCGATCGGGTTCTCCGACACGATGATCCGAGACCGGGTCGCGAGCGGGCGGCTCCACCGGCTCTACCGCGGCGTCTACGCCGTCGGCCACACCGTGCTCAACCGCTATGGCCGGTACCTGGCGGCCGTCATGGCCTGTGGCGACGGCGCCGCCCTCAGCCACCGCAGCGCCGCGGCCCTGTGGGGGATCCGCCCCTCCGCCGCCGCCAGGTTCGACGTCACCGTCCCCCGTACAAGCGGGGTCCGGAGCACGGCGGCGATCGTGGTCCATCGCTCGAGGCGACCGACACCGACAACGCACCACGAGGGGATCCCGGTGACCACCCCGGGCCAGACCCTCGCCGACCTCGCGCTGGCGCTCCCGCGGCGCCAGCTCGAGAAGGCCGCCGAGCAGGCCGAGGCCCTGCGGCTGGACATCACGGTCCCGGCGGATCACCCCGGCAGCACGCGCCTCGCCGAGGCGACCGCCCACGACCTCGGCACGACGACCCGCAGCTCGCTCGAGGACGCGTTCCTGGAGCTGTGCGACGCCCACGGCATCCCCCGGCCGCTCGTGAACACCGCTGTCGAAGGCGTCGAAGTCGACTTCTGCTGGCCGGCGGAGCGGCTGATCGTGGAGACCGACGGCTACGAGCACCACGGGACCCGCGCCGCCTTCGAGCGCGACCGGGCCAAGGACGCTCGTCTCACCGCGCGCGGATGGCGCGTGGTGCGGTTCACTGACGCGCAGGTGCGCGGCCAGCCGTCGTCAGTTGCCGGTGTGGTAGTGGCCGCCCGGCATACCGCCGCCGCCCTCGAGCCCGGTGATGGCGCCCTTGGAGTTCGGCAGCGGGCGGCCGTCGAAGCCGAGGCGCTCGGGGACGCCAACCTCGGACGGGTCGAGGTCGGGCGCGTGCTCGAACTGCGGCTGCGCCGGCCAGCGGAACGTCTCCGGCATCTCGGCGCGCCAGAGCTCCATCGCGTCGCGTCTTCGGCGGAACAGCCTCATCGGGCGTAATCCGTAGCTCTCGACTCCCGGATGACGGTGACCTTGATCTGCCCCGGGTACTCGAGCTCCTGCTCGATCTCGCGCGCGATCTCGTGCGAGAGCAGGACCGCGCCGTCGTCGTCGAGCGTGCCGGGCTGGACCATGACGCGGATCTCGCGGCCGGCCTGCATCGCGTACACCTTGTCGACGCCCTCGTGGCGGGTCGCGATCTGCTCGAGGTCGCGGAGGCGCTTGACGTACTGCTCGAGCGACTCGCCGCGGGCGCCGGGGCGGGCGCCGGAGAGCGCGTCGGCGGCCTGGACGATCACGGCCTCGATCGTCTGCGGCTCGACCTCGTTGTGGTGCGCCTCCATGGCGTGGGCGACGGCCTCGGTCTCGCCGTGGCGGCGCGCGAGGTCGCCGCCGACCAGCGCATGCGGCCCCTCGACCTCGTGCGAGACGGCCTTGCCGATGTCGTGCAGGAGGGCGGCACGCCGGGCGGTCTTGGCGGACGCGCCGAGCTCGTCGGCCATCATCGCGGCCAGGTGCGCGCACTCGACCGAGTGCGCCAGCACGTTCTGCCCGTACGAGGTGCGGTACTTGAGGCGGCCGAGCATCTTCGTGAGGTCGGCGTCGAGGCCCTGGACGTTGGCGTCGAAGCACGCCTGCTCGCCCGACTCGGCGATGTGGCTCTCGAGCTCGGACTTCGCCTGGTAGTAGGTCTCCTCGATCCGGGCCGGGTGGATGCGCCCGTCCTGGAGCAGCTTCTCGAGCGTGAGGCGGGCGATCTCGCGGCGGACGCCGTCGAAGCCGGAGAGGATGACCGCGTTGGGGGTGTCGTCGATGATGAAGTCGACGCCGGTGAGGTGCTCGAGGGCGCGGATGTTGCGGCCCTCGCGGCCGATGATGCGGCCCTTCATGTCGTCGGCCTGGAGCTGGACGACCGAGACGGTGGTCTCGGCCGCGTGGCCGGCGGCGAGGCGCTGCATGACGACGGAGAGGATGTTGCGGACGCGGCGCTCGGCGTCGCGCTTGGTCTCCTCCTCGATCGCGCGCAGCCGGCGGGCCGACTCGTGCCGGACCTGATCCTCGAGCTCCTTCATCAGGAGCGCCTTGGCCTGCGACGCGGGCAGGCCGGAGCTGCGCTCCAGCTGGCGGATCGACTTCTCGCGGATCTCGGCGATCTGGGCCTCCTTCTCGGCCAGCCGCCGCTCGCGCTCGACAAGCTCCGCGCGGCGCGCCTCGAGCGCCTCCTCACGACCCTGGAGCCGCTCTTCGAGGCGGGTGGTCTCGGCGCGGCGGACGGCGGTCTCGCCGTCGTCGGGCGCCGAGCGGGCGGGTGGCAGCTGCGCCTCGAGCGGCGCCGCGACGGCCGGCTGGCGCTTGCCCATGAGGGCAGCGGCGATCACCAGGCCCAGGGCCACCACGACCCCCGCGATCACGATTTCCATTGCGTTTCCTCTCCCCGGCGCCGCTGCCCTGGGGCGGGCGGCGCGAGCTCAGCTACTTCCGGTCCTTGAAAGCGGCAGGCCGAGCCTCGCCTCGGCGTCTAGCGGAGGAACGAGCAGGAAGGCGACCGCACGGCCGCCCCGTCAGATGGCGGCTGGACTGCGGTGTTGGGTCGGTTCTGCCGGGCGCGCCCGCCCGGATGCGGTGCCTGATCGTCCGCTGGGATGGTTCTCGGTGGCCGTCGTCACTGAAGCTGCTGCTTCCGCGTCGAAATTCTGGATTTGCTGGGTTTTTCAGGAGCCGTCGGGGCTCGACCTGTCGCTGCTCCGGATCGTAGTACCGGTGAGAGCCGGACGCAATCCGCTCGTCGCTGGAGGCGTTGAGGCTTCGGGGCCGCCGCGCGGCGCTGTGCGGGTCACTCGAAGGCGGGCGCGCCGGCGTGGCGGCGGATCGCGTCGTGCGCCAGCTCGAGCTCGTAGCCCTTGCGGATGAGCAGCCCGAGGGCGCGCTCGCAGTCGCGCGGCGTCGCCGGCGGATCGGGGAAGCGGCGGCGGAGGAGGGCGACCGCAGCATCGAGCTCCGCCCCGTGGTCCTGCTCGCCGACGGCGGCGGCGATCAGCTCGCGGTCGACGCCGAGGGCCGCCAGCCGGCGCTCGATCCGCTCGGCCCCCCAGCCGTCGAGCCGCCGGCGGTCCTCCGCGAAGCGGTGCGCGAAGCTCGCGTCATCGAGGTAGCCCTGCTCGCACAGCTCCCCCACGACCGTGTCGATGACCGCGGGCTCGACGCGCCGCTTGGCCAGCGTGCGGGCGAGGTCGGCCGCGGTGTGCTCACGCCGGTTGAGCGCGCGCCAGGCGACGTCCCGGGCGTGCTGGAGGCGCACCTCGGGGTCCGGCGAGCGCTCGGGCGGCGGCGCGCGACGATCGCCGCCTGGGGCGCCCGACACGAAGGGGTCTTCGGGGACGAAGGAGGCGTCGCCGACGACGGGTTCGCCGCCGGGGACGAAGGGGTCGTCGTCCGGGCCCGGCGACAGCACGCTATGCGGCGGCGATCTCCGGGACCGGCGGAGTCTCCTCGTCGCGCTCGATCGGCTGCACGAGGTCCTGGCCGATGCCGAGCGCCTCGTAGACCTTGGACTCGATCTCCTTGGCGATCTCCTGGTGCTCGTCCAGGTAGGCCTTGGCGTTGTTGCGGCCCTGGCCGAGCCGCTCGTCGCCGTACGAGAAGAAGGAGCCGGACTTGGAGACGATGCCGTGCTCGAGCCCGAGGTCGAGGATGCAGCCCGAGCCGGAGATGCCCTTGCCGAACTCGATGTCGAACTCCGCCTGGCGGAACGGGGGCGCGACCTTGTTCTTGACGACCTTCACGCGGACGCGGTTGCCGATCGCCTCCGTGCCCTCCTTGAGCGTCTCGATCCGGCGGATGTCGAGCCGCTGGGACGAGTAGAACTTCAGCGCGCGGCCGCCCGGCTGGGTCTCCGGCGAGCCGAACATCACGCCGACCTTCTCGCGGATCTGGTTGACGAACAGGCAGAGGGTCTT
>Ga0081538_10004510_pt1 | contig 12818 bp, 15 predicted proteins | sample TabmetS5T2R1_FD_71022 | JGI IMG/M metagenome (GOLD analysis project Ga0081538, IMG submission 71022) | Tabebuia heterophylla rhizosphere microbial communities from the University of Puerto Rico - S5T2R1 | ecosystem: Host-associated > Plants > Roots > Rhizosphere ...
GGATCGTCCTCGTAGGGGCTGCAGGCGGCCGTGATCGTGGCGAGCGCGCCGCCCGGATCGGACGGGACGGAGTCGACGAGCGCGCGAAAGTCGTCCGGAACCCACGGGATTTCCTCGTCCGGTGCCGGTGTGCAGACGAGGCTGAGCGAGCGAACGCGATCGCCGAGCAACGCAGCGGCGTCAACTGCGAACTGGCCGCCGGCTGACCATCCGACAACGGCAACGTCGTCGAACCCGGCCGCTTCGATCACGGCCTCGACGTCAGCTGCGACGGCCGCGCGGGTCGGCTCGGCAACGGGATCTGTCCCGCCGTAGCCGGGACGGTCGTGCGTCACCAGACCGAGCTCTGCGGTCGCGGTGGGATCCGGATCGAGCAACCTCGAGCCGGGGTTCCGATGGAGCAGCAGCACATTCGGGCCTGCGTCACTCCACCGCGACCACGCGACGCGGCGGCCGTCCGAACGCTCGAGCGTGCGATCTGTCGTGGGGTTGGATCCAGGGATCGACGTCACGCGCTTGCTAGCCGGTGAACGGCGGCCGGGCCGCGCCGCAGATCCTGATCACTTGCCTCAGCGTGACCGGGGGGCTGCCGGTGCCCCGCTGGAAGACGACGCGAACCGAGAGCCGATACCGGCCGGGCGCGAGCCGCACGCGCGGGGTGAGCCGCCGCTGCAGCGACTGGACCGTGATCCTGCGCCGGAGCTGCCCGTCGACGAAGACCTGAATACGCGAGACGCGGGTGCCCTCGAAGTTCACGCGCGGGATGCGGCTGCCGATGCACCCTTGTGTCGCCCGGCGGAGCAGTAGGGCTGCGCGGGCCGCGTCGCCGGCCTCCGGCGGCGTGGGGCCCGGCGGCTCCAGCGGGTCGGGCGGAGCCGGGGGCGGCTGGGGCGGCGTCGGCGGGCCGGGAGGCGGCTGAGGCGGTTGGGGCGGCGACGGAGGGCATCGGAGGTCGGTCTGGATCGTGACCCGATCGCTGACAGTCGTCCCGCCCACCGTGCCGTTGACGGTCGCCGTGTTCGGGACGGTGCTCGGTTCGCAGTCGGCTCCCGCCGTGGTGCTCCTTGAGCAGGCGTAGGTCCACGTGTCCCCGGGATCGAGCGTCCCTGGCGTGGCGTCGGTACCTCCTCCCGGGCCCGCCTTACCGACGAGCGCAGGCGGGTCATCGCAGGTCGGGTCGGTGACCCGAACGGAGACGGCGGGGAAAGGTACGTCGCCCGGGTTCGTGACGTAAATGGTGTAGCGCAGAGTGTCGCCTGCCTCGGCGACGGCCGGTCCCGTCTTGTCGATTGCGATTGCGGGAGCGCCACGGCGGACGTTGCGGAACGTGCAGACTGCGGTCTGGCCCGCGGCGAGCTTCAGGTTCGTGTAGACAGGCCCGGATCGTCGTTGGGCGCGCCGCACGTCTCGCTTGCAGTCAACGTTCGAGAGGTAGTCGGCGGGGTTCGTCCCCGCCACGGCAGTCTCGGAGACGGTGTGGACACCGGGTCGCACCGCCAGCGTGCGGCTAGCCCCATCGCCGGCGCCGGCGAGCACGGTCATGCCGTCGACCAGGAGGTCGAAACGACCGGGATCGGAGCTCGGCTCGAGCTCCTTCCTGACCACGAGCCTGGCGGCCTTGAAGTTGCCGAAGTTGCGACCCCGCGCCCAGCTCGTCGTCGCGGACGCGATCGGCCCCCAGCCGCAGGGGAACATCCCGCCGGGTGCCGAGCCCGTGCCGCCGGGCGTGTTCGCGTTCGGGTACGAGCACCTCACGCCGGCGGCAGCCGCGCGCCCACGCGCTGCGGTCGTCGGCAGCATCTCCCTCAGCATGTAGGTGCCGTCCGTCGGGCGGATGTCGTTGATCACGTACTGGCCCTCGTTGTCGGTGACCCCGAAAGGTTCGTTGGCGTCGCGGACGCCGTCGTCGTTGTAGTCGGCCCAGATCACCCAGCCCTGGAGGCCGGGCTCGCCGGCGTCGCGGCGACCGTTGCCGTTGACGTCGTGGAACTTCACCCCGGACGCTGCGCAGCTGCGCACGGCAAGCTTCTTCGGCGCGACGTAGTCCTGCATGTTCGCCGTCTCCGAGGGCGACGAGCGCGAATGCATCCAAACCGACCCGAACGCGAAGCAGCGGTTCCCGATCGCCTGGCCAAGGAACTGGCTGAGGTTCAGCGCTGCCTCGCCGAAGCGCTCGACCGGGATCGTTCCAGCGTAGAAGCCCGGGAGGCGGACGGTGATCGCTCGGTCGTTCAGCGCAGCCTGCGCGTCTACGTTCGGGGTCAAGCCCGTCAGGTCGTCGAGGCGTCCGGTTCTCGCGCAGCCGGTCGCGCGGTCGTGGACCTCGGTGACCCACCGCTGGACGATGACGTTGACGTCGTTGCCGCGAGGCTCGTAGCTGATCAGCAGGTCGTCCGTGCGCCGGCAGGGGATCGTCGCGTTGCCGTTGTACCAGAGTTGCGCGTCGTGGTTGAGCTCGAAAGCGAGATACGTCGCACCTCCCGCCTCCTGGCGCGAGAAGCTGCCGTACCCGAACGTGTCCGCGCCCCCCTGATCGGCTGCGAACCAGGCGTCGAGGATGTTGGCCTTGCCCGGACTGACGCCGCCGCTTTCGGTCGTGAGACCCCACCCACCCGGCTCGTTCTCCTTGCTGCCGCCGGTGAAGGCGCTGTCCGCCGCATTCGGGTCTGGGGCGTGGTAGGCGCGTCCAGCCGCCTGCATTGCCTGCCAGTCGATTCGCGGAGCGGCGGGATCGTCCTGGTTTCCGTCCGCGCCCTGGAACTCGCTTCCGGGCAATGGATTGGGCGTGGGCGTCAACGTCGCCGCAGTCGCCGGAGACGTGGCCAGCGCAGCCCACACGAGCATGCCCGCGAGCGCGACGAACCACTGCCCCGAAGAGCGCCGCAGCACCTGCGTCCTCCAAGCAGACAACGGCACCGCGACAAATGTACCGTTGGACACTTTCGTTGGCAATGCCAGTACGCTTCGCTCGTGGAGCGGACGGCGCACAAGAGCCTGCCGTTGATCCTCGCCCGCGAGTTCGCGGCCAATCTCGCGACGCCGCTCGCGATCCTCGACGAGCACGGTGCGCTTGTCTTCTTCAACGAGCCCGCCGAGCAGATCATCGGTCAGACGCCGGCCGAGCTCGGCATCCTCTCCGAGCGCGAGTGGCTCGCTCGCTTCAGCGCGGAGCGCCTGGACGGCACTCCCATCGAGGATGAGGATCAGCCGGCCGTCGTCGCCCGGCGCGAGCTACGGCCGACGCACGAGACGCTTGTCTACAAGACGGTCGACGGGCGACGGAGAACGCTGTCGGTGACGGCGATCCCGCTGCTCAGCCACGAGGACGAGCTCGCCGGCATCGTGACCGCCTTCTGGGAGCAGCAGAACGAATGATCGCCAAGGTCTGGGGCTGCCGGGGCTCGCTGGCGGCACCGGGCCCCGACACCGTCGTCTACGGCGGAAACACGTCGTGCGTCGAGCTCGTGCTCTCGGACGGCGCGCGCATCGTTCTCGATGCCGGGACGGGCATCCGGCTGCTCGGCCTCGAGCTCGCGGCGACGGCCGGGCGGATCAACCTCTGCCTCACCCACCTCCATCTCGACCACCTCGAGGGTCTCGGGTTTTTCGTCCCGCTCTGGCAGCCCGACCGCGATCTGCACATCTGGGGGCCGGGGTCTCCGGTCGACACGCTCGAGGAACGAATCGCCCGCTACCTCTCGCCGCCGCTGTTCCCGGTGCAGCTTGCGGAGGTCCCGGCGAGGGTGACGTTCCACGACGTCCCCGACGCCGCGTTCGAGCTCGGCTCAGCGCGAGTCCGAGCCGAGCCGGTCGCGCACCGCGGGCCGACTGTCGGCTACCGCTTCGAGGACGACGGGTCCGTGCTCGCCTACATCCCCGACCACGAGCCCTACCTCGGCGTCGACCCCGACGCTGCGGAGCCGGACTGGATCTCCGGCTACTCGCTCGCCGAGGACGCTGACGTGCTGATGCACGACTCGCAGTACTTCGAGCACGAGTATCCCAACCACGTCGGCTGGGGCCACTCGAGCGTCGCGCATGCCGTGGCCTTCGCGCGGCTTGCGCGCTGCCGGCGGCTTCTCCTCTTCCACCACGATCCGCTGCACACGGACGAGCAGCTCCTGTCACTGGAGGACCGCGCCCGGGAGCTCTGGGGCGAGGACGGGTCGCCGCCCGAGCTCGCGCGCGAGAAGACGACGGTTCAGGTCCGGCGCACGCCGAGGGTGACGGCGCCGCCGTAGCCGTCGCCCTCCGGGGAGACGCTGACGACGGTTTGATCGCCGCCCTGCGCGAAGAGGCCGTCGGACTCGTTGGGGGTGTCCGGCCCGGGACGGGCGGTGTACGGCGCGGTCCCGTACACCCTGCGGGTGACTGACTCGTCGAAGTACAGCTGGCCCGTGTAGGTGTCGGTGCCTCCGATGTGTACCTTCACGTGAATGTGCACGGCCCGGCCCGTGTACCAGCCGGGGTAGATCGTCCGGAACACGGCCTCGCCGCCGGAGTCAGTCATCTGGATCCCGCGCAGGAACGTCCCGTCGTCGCCCTGGACGCCGGAGTAGACACCGGAGGCGTCGCAGTGCCAGACGTCCACGGCGGCATCGCCGATCGGCTCGCACGAGTCGCCGTCGACCACGCCGATCCTGAGCCGCAGCGGCGCCCCCGGCCGTCCCTCGCTGATGTCGCTCCGGACCCGGTCGAGGTCGAGGTAGTACGGGCCTTCGGTCTGCTCCGGGGAGAGGATGCAGTCGACCGTCGTCGCCGTCGTGGTCGCAGCCGTCGTCGGCGCGGCGGAGTCTCCATCGTCGGCGCAACCCGGGAGCAGCGCGGCCAGGCCCAGGCCGCCGAGCCAGGCGAGGACGCGCCGTCTGGTCAGCACCGGATCGGGCACGGCCAGAGCATGCCGACCGGATCTAAGACGCGGATGAAAGCGTCAGGCCGGCCAGTCCTGCGCGAGCCTGCGCCGCGTCTCGACGAGATGCTCCGGCAGGACCTTCACGTCGGCCAGCACGGGCATGAAGTTGGTGTCGCCCGCCCAGCGCGGGACGACGTGCAGGTGGACGTGGTCGACGACGCCGGCGCCCGCGATCCGGCCGAGGTTCCAGCCGAGGTTGAAGCCCTGCGGGCCGTAGAGCTGGGCGAGGACGCCCATGCCCTGGGACGCCACCCGATGGATCTCGAGCACCTCGCCGTCCTCGAGCTCGGAGAACTCGCCGACGTGCCGGTACGGCGCGACCATCAGGTGGCCGGAGGCGTACGGGTACCTGTTCAGCAGCGCGAACGCCTCACGGCCGCGGTGCAGGACGAGGCCTGCTTCGTCGTCGCCCTCGGCAGCCCGGCAGAAGAGACAGCCCTCCTGCTCGTCGGCCTGGCGGATGTACTCGAGCCGCCAGGGAGCCCACAGCTGCTGTGCCATTCGCTGAGGTTAGAACCTCCACCCTGCGGGAACAGGTTTGAGCGATGTCTCTTCGAGCCGCTTTGGCTCTCGCGCCGGCCGTCCTGTTCGTAGGAGTCGCGGGCGCTGCGGGGCAGCAGCCGGCGAACACGTGCCTGGAGGTGCCCGCCACGATCGTCGGCACACCGGGGAACGACACGCTCGCCGGAACGGGCGGACGCGACGTGATCGCGGGCCTGCAGGGAAACGACACGATCGACGCGGGACTCGGCGAAGACGTGATCTGCGGAGGCGACGGCGACGACGTTCTGCTCGGAAACGAGGGGGACGACGGGCTCATCGGCGGTCTCGGCAACGACCGGCTCGACGGAGGGGGAGGCGACCTCAACATCGCGATCTACATCGAGGCTCCGGGCGCGGTCGCAGTGGACCTCGCCGCGGCCAGCGTGACGGGCGCCTCGGGAACCGACGCGCTGGCCAACATCAATGCGGCTTTGGGCTCCCGCCGCGCGGATACGCTCAAGGGAAGTCCGGCGGCCGACCTGCTGATCGGCTTCGGGGGCAACGACGTCCTCGCCGGCCGCGGGGGCGACGACCTTCTCTCCGGCAGCGCAGGGGACGATCAGTTGACGGGCGGCGGAGGCATCGACCTCGCGGACTACAGCGGATCACGGCAGCGCATCCGCGTCAACCTCACCACTCGACGAGCTCTCGGAGCGGGACGGGACCGGCTTCGCGAGATCGAGGGGGCGATCGGCGGTCGGGGCGCGGACACGCTGATCGGCGATCGTCAGCGCAACCTCTTCCTCGGCGAGGAGGGAAACGACAGCATCGAGGGCAGGGCCGGGCGTGACGACTTGGACGGCGGGAGAGGACGGGATCGCGTCAACGGCGGAGCCGGCCGCGACCGTTGCCGGTCGGCCGAAGTGAAGGAACGCTGTCCCTAGCTCACCCAGCGCTCAGAAGAACCGGCGCCAGCGGAAGAACGCGAGCAGGCCGACCAGCACGCTGACCATCGCGACGACGATCACCCAGAACGCCGTCGCAGTGCCCGAGCCCGGGAAGGCGACGTTCATCCCCAGGATGCTCGCGATCAGCGTCAGGGGCAGCAGGAGGACGCTGAAGATCGTCAGCACGCGCAGCACGTCGTTCTGGCGGTGCGAGATCGCCGACTCGTTCGTCGCCTCGAGCGCCTCGACGACCTCCTTGTAGTTGTCGAGGATGTCCCAGATCCGCTCCGAGGCGTCGACGAGGTCATCGAAGTAGAGCTCGAGATCCTCGGGGAGGAAGCGTTCCACGTGCCGCTCGAGCAACCGCAGCGTCGGCCGCTGCGGCTTGATGATCTTGCGGTAGCTGATGATCTCCTGCTTGGCCTTCGAGATGTCGCGGACGATCTCCTCCGACTGGCTCTCGTCGATGTCGTCCTCGATCCGGTCGAGCTTGTGGCCGATCTTGTCGAGGATCGGGAAGCAGTAGTCGAAGAGGTCGTCGAGGACGTGGTAGAGCAGGTAGCCCGAGCCCTTGGCGAAGAGGCTCTCCCGCAGCTCGGGGTCGTCGAGGCAGCGCTGGAAGAGTCGCGTCACCGGGAGGAGCTCGACCGTCGGCAGCGTGACCAGGTAGTCCGGGCCGAGGAAGACGTCGAGCTCGCCGGCGTTCAGCCGCTGGACGGCCTTGTCATAGACGGGGAAGTGGAGGACGACGAACCGATAGTCGGCGTACTCGTCGACCTTCGGCCGCTGGCGCTTCGAGAGCACGTCCTCGACGTCGAGCGGGTGCCAGCCGAAGCGCTCGGCGAGCGCGGTCGCCTCCTCCTTCGTCGGCGCGTCCAGGTGAACCCAGGTGAGGCCGTTCGCGCTGAGCTCAGCCGGCTCGCGCGGAGAGGGCGCGACGACGTCGCGGGTGTCGCGTGAGCGCGACCGGATGCGGGGCAGGCTTGGCATCGGTACTGACCGGGTCGTCCGTCCTCATGGCGTTCGCCATCCTAGCGGTGACGCCTCTCATAATTCGTTCGTGATCCTCGACATGGCGGTCTATGAGAACGGCCTCCGCCGGCCGGGTGAGCTACGCCTGGACGATGCCTTCGAAGCGTCCCGTGAGCCGGGCGCCTTTGCCTGGATCGGGCTCGTCGAGCCCACCGAGGAAGAGTTCGACGCCGTCCGCCGCGAGTTCGATCTCCACGAGCTGGCGATCGAGGACGCGATCGAGGCTCATCAGCGCCCCAAACTCGAGATCTACGGCGATTCGGTCTTCGTGGTCCTGAAGACGGCCAGCTACGTCGACGGGACGATCGAAACCGGTGAGGTTCTGGTGTTCCTCGGCGAGCGCTTCGTCATCACGGTCCAGCATGGAGGAACCGAGCTTCACCAGGTTCGGCTCGAGTTCGAGCAGGGGCCGGAGCTTCTCCGGTCTGGCCCGGGCGCGGTCCTCTACGCGGTCCTGGATCGAGTCGTCGACGACTACCTCCCCGTCATCGACTCGATCGACACGGACATCCGGGAGGTGGAGGCCGAGGTCTTCTCCGCATCGCGCGGAAACCTCGCCGAACGAATCTACGGGCTCAAACGCGAAGTACTGCTGCTCCACGACATCGTGATGCCGCTCGGAGAGCCGCTCGAGCAGCTCGAGGCGGTCGAGTTCGCATCCATCGACGATCCGCTCAAGCCGTACTTCCGCGACGTCGCCGACCACATTCAGCGGTACGCGCGGCAGATCGAGAGCTTCCGCGAGCTGCTCACGAACGTACTCTCGGCCAACCTGACCCGGGTCAGCGTCCGGCAGAACGAGGACACCCGGAAGATCTCGGCGTGGGCCGCGATCATCGCCGTGCCGACACTCGTCTCGGGGATCTACGGCATGAATTTCGAGCACATGCCGGAGCTCACCTGGACGTTCGGATACCCGCTGGCGCTCCTCGCGATGGTGCTCGCCTGCGTCCTGCTGTATCGACAGTTCAGACGCTCCGGCTGGCTGTAGCCAGCGCGGGCTCGGCGCGGGTCGGCGTCGTGCGGGCGTAGCGCGGAATGGCATGCTCGAGCGCCAGCGCCGCCGCGCCGGCCGCGAGACAGACGGCGGCCGCGGCCGGCCAGAGCGCGTGTGGCCAGTGGTCGAGGACGACGCCGCCGACCGCCGGGCCGACCGTGAACCCGACGCCCCAGGAGAACGCCGAGGCGGCCATATACCGGCCGATCAGCCGGTGGTCGGCGAGGTCGGAGACGAGCGGGGCCTGCACCGTTCCGTGTAGGCATTCGCCGACCGCGATGACGCAGAACGTCACGGCCAGCAGCGCAGCGGCGGCGAAGCCGTTCAGCTCTGTTCCCGCGATCGGGACGATCAGCAGGGCGGCCGCCCAGACGACTCCGAGCGCGGCCAGCGTCCGCATCCGCCGATGGCCCTCGAGGACCCGTGCCACGGGCAGCTGGGCGAGGACGATGACGACCGTGTTGAGGAAGAACAGCAGGCCGATCCCGCGCTCGGTGACGCCGGCCTCGTTCTTGGCGTAGACCGGAAGCGTCTCGAGCTGCGCCATGCCGGCGGCGATGAAGACGAAGTTGAGGCCGACGACGCCCATGAAGACGCGGTTCCGGATCACCTCGCCGTAGCCGCCCGGCCTGGTGCTCTCCCGCGACGCCGGACGGGGCTGCGGGACTCGGGTGAGGAACAGCGAGTAGAGAACGAACGTCGCCGCGTCGGCCAGGAACAGAATCGTGAAGGTGTCCGGGTTGCTCGTCGTTGCGATCAGCCCGCCGGTGAGCCCGCCCAGCCCGATGCCGAGGTTCATCATCACCCGCTGCATCGCGAAGGCCTGGTGGCGCTGCGCCTGCGGCGTCAGGCCGGCGATCAGCGACGACTGGCTGGGCCAGAAGCCGCCGTTCCCGGCGCCGGCGACCGCGCTCGCGAGGAAGCCCTGCCAGGGGTCGTGCACGAAGACGTAGCCCCCGAATCCGAGCGCCATCAGCCAGAGCGAGCCCGCCAGCGTCAGCCGGCCGCCGACGCGGTCGACGAGCGTCCCGACGAACGGCCCGGCGACGAGGCCGACGGCCGAGCTCGTCCCGACGATCAGGCCCGCTGTCGCGAGGTCGAACCCACGGACGTTGTGCAGGTAGATGAAGAGGAACGGGTAGGCGAGGCCGTTCCCGAGCGAGTTGACGAGGGCACCGGCCTGGAGGTTCCGGACAGGCCGGGGCAGGGGCGGATTGAGCGTGTCGAGGTAGGTCCACAGGAAGCGCACGGGAGGCCGAACGCTACCGAGCTAGACTGGCGGCTCAGCGCCTGTAGCTCAGGGGATAGAGCGCGCGCCTCCGGAGCGCGAGGTCGTAGGTTCGATTCCTACCAGGCGCAATTTCACCACTTTGGCCAAGCGGATTTGGCTTGGTTGAGCAGGACAGGCGTGCCAGAGAGGCCGGGAATGCGCGAACGGTGCCTACCCCGGTGCCACCTCAAGCTGTTGCCAGCTCTGACGAACGGCTAGACCGGCAGCCGCTTCTGCAGGTCGTCCTCCCGCAGCGCCTCTTGGATCAGCCACCGGTACAGGCCTAGCTGCTCGGCGGCTTTCGCCTGGCCGGTTCCCTCAGCGACGAGCTCCAGCGCGTCGGCGAGCTGCTGCGCCTGCGGCCGCGCACCCTGCGCTGACGCCTCCGCCAGCCTCGAGGACGGCCAGACGACGTAGGACAAGGCGACGCCGGGGTCAACCTCGTGCGCCTAGACCAGCTGGACTGCCGCCTCTACGCGGCGGGCGAGTGCAACCTCATCGGTGCTTGCAACATGTCCGGAACGCTACGGCCGTCTGCGGGACGTTCCCTCCTGTGACGGCTCTTGCCGTCATGCCGACAAGGTAGAATCGTTTGCAATGTCTTCTGTTAGTTCGGAACGCAGGTTGTTGAGGCCGGAGGAGGTTGCGGCCCGGCTCGGCCTGAGCAGACGGACCGTCATCTGGAAGATCAAGCGCGGCGAGCTGCCGGCGTTCCAGCTGGGCGGCAAGGGCTCGGCGTTCCGCGTCGACGAACGCGAGCTCGACGAGTGGTTGGAATCGGAGCCGGCAGCGTGACGCCGCGGGTTGTGCCGAAGCAGGAGCTGGTGTCCGACATGACGGTTCTGGCCGCGCTGTCGAAGGAGATCCGCCGGCAGCTGGCCCGCGGTGTGGAAACCACGTTCGAGGAGTTCCGGGCCGGCCGCGCCGACGAGCAGGCGCATGCCTTCTGGGACTACTTGACGTTCCCGGGGATCTGGGAGGGCGACCCGGCCGAGATTCAGGCGGTGGCCGAGTGGCGCGTCCTCAGTAAAGCCGCGTCAGGCGGTGGCTTCCTCGTACCCCAGAGCCTTGCCAACACGGTCGTCAGCGCCGCCCGGGCGCGTTCTCCGATCGCCCAACTGGCGCAGGAATGGATCACCCAGCGCGGAGACACGTTCGCGGTTCCCACCGCCGCCAGTCATGGGACGGCCGCCTGGGTCGCAGAATCCGGCGCCATTCACCCTCGGACGAGACGATCACGCAGGTGTCGCTGGGCGCCTTCAAAGCGAACACGAAAATTATCGTCAGCGAGGAGCTGGTTCAGGACGAGGAGTGGACCTGGAGCGGTTCCTCGCCAGCGAGCTCGGCGGCGGCGTCGGTGCGCTCGAGGCCGCCGCGTACGCGACCGGTGACGGCTCAGGGAAACCGACCGGGGCAGTGTCGGCAGCCTCCACCTACACGGTGTCGACCGCCCCGACCGGGAACGTCACCACCTTCAGCCGGGCGGCGATCCTGCAGTTCTATCTCGCGTTGGCGCCCGAGTACCGGCCGGAGGCGTCGTGGATCATGCATCCCACGGATTTCGGCAACCTGTCCGTGCTCGAGCACACGTCCGGCGGGCTCAGCTTCCCTTCCCTCCAGAACAGCCCGCCGACGTTGTTCGGCCAGAGGGTCTACGTTGACCCGGCGCTGCCCAGCCCGGCAGCCTCCGCGAAATCCCTGCTGTTCGGAAACATGGCCCTGGCCTACGGGGTGCGCCGGGTGCGAGCCATCTCCATGCAGCGCCAGGACGAACTGCATGCGGATTCGGGCGGCATCGGCTTTCGCCTCTTCACTCGCGTAGATGCGAAACCCCTGCTGGCTGCCGCGGCGATCATCGGCGCCCACAGCGCCACGTGATGAGCGAAACCGTCACCGGCGAAGAGCGAGACGAATTCCTCCGCAGCCGGTTCGGCATCGTCGACGGGTTGATCACGGAACGGCACGGCGCCGACTGGCGCACGATGTCGCTGGCCGGGCGCCCTATCGCCGCGAAACCCACAGCCGAATACCGGGCCGCACACCTCGCGCTCCCGCCGGGTCCGAAGCGTATGTCACCAGCCGAACTCGACGCCTACTTCGCCAAACAGCGGGCCCGCATCGACCAGCTCGAGGCAGGCGCGACGCGTCTTGACGATCTCACGAACTGAGGCCCGGTGGGCTAACGACGCCGAACGGGCACTGCCGTTGGCCATCCTCCTTCGGTGAACCCGTGCCGGGTCCTCAGCCTTCACACAAGCCCGAACCCCGGACCGCTAGCACCAGGTCCGACCACCCAGTCACCCTTGAGCAGCGGTGACGCAGAGGCGATTCTGTGCAGCCGTCTACTAAACAGAAGCGTGCCGGTTCCAGCCGCCCCGAACTGAGCAGGGCGCAGTGGCAGCGCATCAGGAAAGCCGTGCGCGCCCGCGACGGCAACGCCTGTCGGAATTGTGGTGCGAGCGGCGACGGGGTGCGGCTCAGCGTTCATCACTGGCTTCCAGCCAACCTCGGGGGTACCGACGACATGAGCAACCTGGTCACGCTCTGCTCGACCTGCCACCCGATCTACGAGAAGGCCGCACGAACACTGACGCTGCCGGTCGACACGCGAGGCACGCAGGAAAAGACTCTGCGCGCCAACGGCAAGCGAACATCGTCACGACGCACCAAGCCCACGAACCATGACCGCTACGCCTCGCACCCCGCACCGTTCCGCGGGCCCGACGGGCAGCCGTGGTCGCGGCAGTGGTACGAGTACTGAGCAGCGGGTCTTTTGGTCACCGCTGATCACACCGCAAATCCAAGTGTTGGGATCCCCCCCGTTCGCTAAAAAGGCAACTATCCCCCCTGACGATAGCGCATGGTTGAGCGGAAAACTCGCTGACGGCTGCGGTTCTCTGCCTGGGGCTCGGGTGCGCGATCTCCCGCGCCGCGCACCACGAGGCGCGAACGCCTCGATCTCGAGAGCCGCGCTAGCGGACGGTCATCTCGGCCTGGCTCTCGCTCCACCGTGCAGTCAGCGCGTAGAGCACGATGATGCTAAGGGCAATCCCGGTGAGTGACCAGAGCGTGTTCTGGGTGTTGCCGAGAAAGCCGAGCTGGGCGATGAAGTTCAGGCTTACCACCACGATCGCGAACCAGCGTGCCCACGCCTGCCCGGCTGCCAATGCGAAGCCT
>Ga0081538_10004511_pt1 | contig 12816 bp, 10 predicted proteins | sample TabmetS5T2R1_FD_71022 | JGI IMG/M metagenome (GOLD analysis project Ga0081538, IMG submission 71022) | Tabebuia heterophylla rhizosphere microbial communities from the University of Puerto Rico - S5T2R1 | ecosystem: Host-associated > Plants > Roots > Rhizosphere ...
GCGACGAGCTGGCGCCGCGCCTCGCAGCCCGCAGCGCGCTGCTCGTGCCTGTCGCGTGGGCCGGCGACGTGCGCCGCGTCGCGGTCCTCGCGCATCGCAAGGCGCACGTCTGGACCCCGGAGGAGACCCAAATCGCCGAGACGCTCGCCAACCAGGCGGCGCTCGGACTCGCGCGGCTCGACGCCGAGGCGCGCCGGATCGCGCAGGCCGAGCGCGACCGAGCGCTCGCCCGCGCCGCCCACGCGCTGAACGTCTCGCTCGAGCTCCAGGCCGTGCTCGACACGCTCGCGCGCGAGGCCGACCTCGCCGTCGGCGGGGCGATGGCCGGCGTCTACCTGCTCGACGTCGACGGCACCGCGATCGCCTCGGCCGGCCACAACTGCCCGGACGAGTGGTTCGGCTACCGGCTCGCGCCCGGCGAGGGGATCGCCGGCCGGGTGCTCGCCGGCGGCCGGCCGGTCATGTGCGCGTCCTACGACGACGAGCTGGCGCTGCCCGACAGCGTCGTCACGCCCGGCGTGCGCTCGGGCGTCGGCGTGCCGATGCGCTGGAACGGTCAGCTGCGCGGCGCGCTCTCGGTCGGCTTCCTCGACCAGCGCGAGGTCACGCGCGACGATCTCGACGTGCTCGAGGCGATCGCCGACCTCGCGGTCGTCGCCTGCCACAACGCCGAGGCCTACGACGACGTCCGGACGGCCGCGAGCACCGATGCGCTCACCGGCCTGCTCAACCACGGCGCGATGCAAGTCCGCGTGCGCGAGGAGATCGCCCGCTCCGAACGCGACGGCCAGCCGCTGTGCTGTGTCCTGATCGACCTCGACGACTTCAAGCGCGTCAACGACGAGCTCGGACACCCCGCCGGCGACGCGCTGCTGCGGCGTGTGGCGGACGCCCTGCGCGCCGAGGTGCGCCCGTACGACCAGGTCGCCCGGTACGGCGGCGACGAGTTCGTGATCGTGCTGCCCGGCACCGACGAGGGCGTCGCCCGCGCCGTCGCCGAGCGCGTCCGCGAGCGCGTCAGGACCGGCGTCCCGCGCGGCGTCGGCGGCTCGCTCGGCAACTGCTCGATCGGCGTCTCCGCGTGGGAGCCGTCGATGACCGCCGACGAGCTGCTCGCCGCCGCCGACCGCGCGCTGCTGCTGGCGAAGCGCACCGGCAAGGGCCGCGTGGCGGTCGCGAACCCCGACGCCGAGGGCGAGCTCCAGCGGCTGCAGGAGTCCGACGCGTCGCCGGCGGCGGTCGAGGCGCTCGCGGCGGCGATCGACGCGCGCGACAGCCACGCCCAGGGCCACTCCGAGCGGGTCGTCGAGCTGGCGACCCGCGTGGCGATGCTGCTCGGCTTGACCGCCGACGCCGTCGAGCGGATCGGCCACAGCGCGATGCTGCACGACGTCGGCAAGCTGGCGATCCCGCACGAGATCCTGCACAAGCGCGGAGCGCTCGACGACGACGAGTGGAGCGTCGTGTCGGAGCACCCCGTGATCGGCGAGGGGATCCTGCGCCGCATCCCGCGGCTGGCGCAGCTTGCGCCGGTCGTCCGGCACGAGCACGAGCACTGGGACGGCAGCGGCTACCCGGACGGGCTCGCCGGGACGAGGATCCCGCTCGGCTCGCGCATCATCCTCGCCTGCGACGCCTACGCCGCGATGACGACCGCGCGCCCGTACCGCCGCGCTATGGCGAAGGCGGACGCGCTCGCGGAGCTGCGCGCCCGCTCGGGCACGCAGTTCGACCCGCAGGTCGTCGACGCGCTTCTGGACCTACTCGGCGCGTAGTGGTCTCGCACGCAGGTACGTGCGTACTTGCGGCGGGGCCACTACTAGCTGCCGCGGACCGGGATCCCGTCGGGCAGCGCGAGCTCGCCCCGCGCCCACGCCAGCGTCTGCTGCAGCCCGCGCAGGAGCGGCGTGCGGGCGCTCCACGAGAGCCGTTCCGCCGCCAGGCTCGGATCGAGGCACGAGCGCGTGACCTCGCCCAGCCGCTGCGGCTGGTGGTGCGCGACCAGCTCGAGCGCCTCCACCAGCTCGAGCACCGACGTCTCGATCCCCGTGCCGACGTTGAACGGCCCGTCGCTGCGCGCGTCGCCCGCGGCGAGGAAGGCCGCGACGACGTCGTCGACGTAGACGAAGTCGCGCGTCTGGCGCCCGTCCCCGTAGACGGTCGCGGCGTAGCCGTTCAGCGCGGCAGTGCAGAAGGCGGCGACGACGCCGGCCTCGCCGTGCGGATCCTGGCGCGGGCCGTAAACGTTCGCGAGCCGCAGCGACGCCGTCGAGAGCGAGTGCAGGCGCGCGTAGAGCGCGCAGTACGCCTCCGCCGCCGCCTTGCTCGTCCCGTACGGCGACATCGGCCGGATCGCGGCCGACTCGGGCGTCGGCAGCACGTCGGCGTCCCCGTACAGCGCGCAGGCCGTCGACGCGAGCACGACGCGGTCGGCGCCGTACGTGCGCGCCGCCTCGAGCACCGCGGCGGTGCCGCAGACGTTGACGTTGGCGTCGAGCGACGGGCTCGCGACGGAGATCCGGACGTCGAGCTGCCCCGCGAGGTGGAACACGACGTTCGGCCGCTCGGCCGCGAACACGCGGTCGAGCGCGTCGAGGTCGCTCACGTCGACGCGGTGCATGCGGACGTCGCTCGCGATGTTCTCGCGCCGCCCGGTCGACAGGTCGTCGAGCACCGCGACGCGGTAGCCCTCCGCGACCAGCGCGTCGGCGAGGTGCGAGCCGATGAAGCCGGCGCCACCGGTCACGAGCGCGCGCGGCCGCACGGGCTCGCCCCTGCGCACGGTCGGCGCCACGTCCGGCACAGCGCGGGCCAGCGCGCGGTGCGGCTCGCCCGGGATGAAGCGGCTGCGGTTGCGCTCGAACTCGCGCACGGCGAGCTGGTGGTCCTCGTGGCGCCCGATGTCGAGCCAGTACGCGCGCGGCCGCCAGCCGCGGACGACCTCACCGCGCTCCAGCAGGCGCAGGACGAGGTCGGGGAAGTCGAGGTGCTCGCCGCGAACGATGTGGGCGAGCACGCGCGGCGAGAAGCAGTAGACGCCCATCGACGCCTCGATGTCGATGACGGGCTTCTCGACGTAGCCGACGAGCCGGTCGCGGTCGTGCTCGTCGACATGGATGACGCCGAGCGAGACATCGATCCGGCTGGTCGTCATGGCGATCGTGGCGATCGCGTCCGTGGCGCCGTGACGGCGGAGTAGGGCGGCGTAGTCGAGGTCGGTCAGGACGTCCCCGTTCATGACCACGAACGGCGCGTCGAGGTCGTCGATGAACGCGAGCGCGCCGACCGTTCCCAGCGGCTCCTCCTCGTACAGGTAGTCGATCTGGATGCCGTACCGGCTGCCGTCGCCGAAGAACGCCTCGACCAGCTCGGCCAGGTAGCCGGTGGCGATCGTCACCCGCTCGAAGCCGGCGCGCTGGAGCTGGCGGATGACGATGTCGAGCACCGGCCGGTCGCCGACCGGCATCAGCGGCTTGGGGATCACGGCCGTGTAGGGCCGCAGGCGGGTGCCGCGGCCGCCCGCGAGGACGATCGCGCGACGCGGCGCGTCCGTTCGGGGGGGTGCGTCCGACGGCCCGTGCGGGCCCGGCGTCAACCCCGCTCCGTCGCCCTCGTAAGCGCGCTCGCGCGACACGCGAGCGCCCTCCCCGTACGGTCGGTGGTTACCAGGTAGCGCGGCTCCTCGTGCTTGTTCGGCAGCGACCCGTTGTGCGCCTCGCGCCCGGGCAGCCGGCGCTGGATCGTGCCGATCCCGTGCGCAGCGCCGCGCCGCCAGCGCACGCGCTCGCCGGGCGCGAACGCGTCGGCGGGCGGCGGCACGCTGCCGGCCCACAGCTCCGGCCGCGCGGCGGTCTCCGGTGCGGCGCCGTCGTCGTCGGGCGGCTCGACGACCGCCGTCGCGACCGCAGGCTCGGGCTCTGACGCCAGTCGCGGCCACGCGTGCGAAGGCGTCGTGACGGAGTGCTCGTCGCCGATCAGCACGAACCCGGACGCGGCCTGCGACAGGCGCCAGAGCGCGTCGCGCGCGGCCTCGATCGCGGCCACTCGCGTGTGGCCGGCGCGTGCGACGAGCAGCAGCTCGTCGACGCCGTCGAGCAGCAGCACCGCGTCGCCCACGGTGCCGAGCGGCGCGGTGTCGATCAGCACGTGCCCGCCGCCCTCGCGCGCCTCTGCGATCAGCGCCGGGAGCCGCTGGCGCACGGCGGCCAGCGTGGACAGCCGCGTGTCGCGCATCCCGGGCAGCACCTCGAGCCCCGCGACGCCCCACGCCTCCGTGAGCGCCGCCTCGAGCGGAACGCCGGACTCGAGCACGTCGGCCAGGCCGGGCTCGCTCGGCGCACCGAGCAGGTCGGCGACGCCCGGGCCGTGCAGGTCGGCGTCGATCACGACGACGCGCTGGTCCTCGGAGGCCAATCGCAGCGCGAGGCTCGCGACCAGCGTCGTCTTCCCGTCGTCCTCGCCGGGGCTCGAGACGGCGACGACGCGCGAGGTCCCGTCGAGCAGCCCGAGTTGCACCTCGAGCGAGCGGAACGCAACGTCGGCCGCGGTCGGGTAGCGCATGCCGGGCTCGCCGCGGAACCGGTGCCATCCGTCCGGCAGGCGCGCGAGCACGGGCTCGGGCATCAGCTCACGCAGCTCCTCCTCGCCGGCCAGCCGGCGCGGCGAGCGCATGCCGGCGACGATCGCCGCGATCGCGCCGCAGACAGCGCCGGCGATCAGCGCCAGCGCCAGCACGAGCCACCACGGCCACCCGGACGCCGAGCGCGGCGGCAGCGCCTCGTCGGCGAGGCTCACGGTCGGGTCGCCGGATGCGCGCAGCTCCTCGAGCCGGAGCACGCGCGGCGGCGGCTCCGTCCCGGGCGCGGCCGCCGGCACGGCTTCGAGCTCGCGCTCGATCGCCGCCAGCAGCTTTGCGTCGCGGTCGGCGAGCGTCGCCGCCGCGAACGCGTTCGCGAGCCGGGCGGCGTCGGCGGGCAAGCCCGCGGCAGCGGTGACGGCGAGGAGATTGCTCTCGCCAGCCGGCTCGATCGCGACCGCGTCGAGCACCGAGCGCGTCGTCGAGCCTCCGCCCAGCCGCCGCGCCGTCGCCGCCGCGGCGTCCGGCGATCGCAGCAGCGCGGCGGCGGTCTGAGCGGTGCGCGTCGGGTCGCCGGCGTCGCGGACGAGCGGCAGTCCGAGCAGCGTCTCGTCGTCGGACGACGCGGGGTCGATCAGGATGCGTGCCGTTGCGCGGTACTCCGGCTCACGGATCGCCAGCCAGGCCAGCGCGCCGACGAGCGCCGCGGCGATCGCGAGGGCGACGACGATCGGGTGGCGCCGGACCGCCCGGGCGTAGGAGGCCAGCGATCCCGCCTGCTGCCTTCTCGCTTCCAGGTACGGAGCCATCGCGCCGCCGCCCTCAGCCCGTTCCGTCCGCTTCGGGACGACGCCGGAGCGTCAGCCGCGCCGACCGGCGATCGACCGCGATCGGCTGCCGGAGGAACAGCGTGCGCGCCGTGGCCGCGAGGATGCGCAGGTCCAGCGCAAGGCCCGCGTGACGCGCGTAGAAGCAGTCGAGCACGACCTTCTGCGGCAGGATCCCACGCAGGTAGTGCCCGAGCGGATCGGTCGCGTCGAGCACCGCGCGCTCCTCCGCGTACGCCAGCTGCGACAGGCCCGTGAGCCCGGGACGCACCGAGAGGATCAGCCGGTACGCGCTCGGATGGCGCGCGACGAAGCCGAGGTGCTCGGGGCGCGGACCGACCAGGCTCATGTCGCCGCGGAGCACGTGCCAGAGCTGCGGCAGCTCGTCGAGCCGCGTGCGCGCCAGCAGCGCGCCGACGCGCGTGAGGCGGGCGTCGCCGTTCGTCGTCAGCGCGACGCCGTGCGCGCCGACGGCCATCTTGCGGAACTTGAGCATCCGCAGCGGCCGGCCGCGGAAGCCGACGCGCTCGACGCGGTGGAACACCGGCCCGGGCGAGTCGAGCACGATCAGCGCCGCGACGATCGCGAGCAGCGGCGCCGCCAGCACGAGCCCGGCCGCCGCGACGACCACGTCGAAGCTGCGCTTGGTCGTGCGCGTCACCCATCGCGGTGAAACGACGCCGCGGCGGCGGCTGACGACAGGAGCGGCGCCGACGCGGCGAACCTCTGCGCGCGCAGCAACGTTTGCCGGCTTTGGCGGCCCTGTCGACTTCCTGTCGGCGCCCCCTTCCACCCAGGGCGCGTACTGCTCCGTGCTCACTTACTTCCTCTGGTCTAAGGCACTCCGTGCCTTCAGTCCCAACCCCTAGGAAGCGGAATCTAGCGCTGTCCGCGTCGATATGTCAGCAGATGCCAAGTCAGCCTTCTGACTTTGCCAACGATCCAATTTGACCTGGATCGATGCCCAGCCAATCGGTCCCGGGGAAAGCTCTGCTCCCGCGAAGCTCGAGGAACCGGAGCGGCAGCCGGCCCCACCGAGCGTGCGCGGCGGGAACTTGGCGTGAAAGCGCTCCCTCTCCCCGTCGAGGGCGTCCGACCTACGACCGCGAGGTTGCGATCGCCGTAGGCGTTCGTGGACCGGGAGGCCGCGTTCTGCGATCAGGTCGACGTAGCCGGCGGCTAGCGCCGCGGCCGGCGCGCCGGCTCTCGCTCCGGCGGCTCGGGGTTGGTGATCAGCGTCGCGCTGTAGGTGACGCGCGCAGTGCGGTACGCGCACTTGTAGCGGGCGAGGTCCTGGACGTCGGCCTGCGCGCTCTGCGTCTGCGTGTCGTCGCACGCGTCGACTTCGCGGCTCGCGCGCCAGACGCTGTTGCGCCCGAGGCCGAGGCCGAGCGCCGGCGCCCACGTCGGCACGGTGAGGGCGACGACGTCGCCCTCGTTGATCGCGATCGACGCGGCGAGCGGGAACTGGACCGTCTGGCCGAAGTACGGCGTCAGCGTCTGCACGGGGCTCTCGCCGGTCACGCGGCCGTAGCGGCGGTCGCCCTGCCGCAGCACGCTGATGCCGGCCTGCGAGGGACCGCCGAGGTTCTCCTCGAAGTAGCGGCGCTGCTTGCGCTTCGGCGTGCCGAGCGTGATCGTCCAGGCCACGATCCGGCCGGTGGCGGGAGCGACGAACAGCTTGCGCTTGCCCTCTACGCGCGTCTGGAACGCCGTCGTGCGCGAGATCACCTCGCAGGGGCTCGTCGGGCAGCTCGGCGCCGGCGCGATGCCCGCGTCGCCGATTTCGATGATCCTTGCGGAAGCGGCTCCGGGCGCCACGAGCACAGCCGCGAGCGCCGCCAGGAGGACCCCCATGAAGGTCCCTTGCATGACCGAATTGAACACGAGCAACCGGTCAAGGTTGCTCTTGTGGACGGCGGCGCCGGTCCGCCGCCCGGGACAGCTCAGAGCTTCTGCACGTTGACGGCCTTCGGGCCCTTCTCGCCGTTCTCCTCGTCGTAGGTGACCTTCGCGCCCTCGGGCAGCGACCGATAGCCGTCGCCGATGATGCCCGAGAAGTGGACGAACAGGTCCCGGCCGCCCTCATCGGGCGTGATGAAGCCGAAGCCCTTGTCGTCGGAAAACCACTTGACCGTCCCTGATGCCATGCCCTCTCTGCCCTTCCACTTCCGGTGGTGCTCGCCGGAGCCCCCAATGACGACCGGCCGTTCGAATCGTCCGGTCCCGACGCTGACAAACTACTCAGATCGCGCCCGCGAACGCAAGCACCTCCGTATAGGACCGGACTCGAGCGTCAGGCGCGCGTGAGCTCGGCCGCGGCGGCGGCGATCTCGTCGCGGTCGCCGGGACCAGGCGTCCACGGCAGCCGCAGCGGATCGGCGTCGTAGCGCGGGATGACGTGGACGTGGAAGTGGAAGACGGTCTGCCACGCGGCGCGCCCGGACGCGTTGAGCAGGTTGACCCCGTCGGCCCCGAGCCGGTCGCTGACCAGCGCCGCGAGGTCGCGCGCGGCGGCCGCGCAGGCGGCGAGGTCGTCGTCGGCGACGTCGAGCAGATCCCTGGAGTGCTCGCGCGGGACGACGAGCAGGTGCCCTCGGGTCGCCGGGTTGATGTCCATGAACGCGACGGTCCGCTCGTCCTCGCGCACGAGCGTGGCGGGCAGCTCACCGGCGACGATCTTGCAGAACAGGCAATCGGGGTCTCGCATCGGCGGACCGTACTAGTGGGCCCCGCAACGAGAGGACACACTACCCTCGGTGCCCGTGCCGCCCGAACCGGCCAGACTTCGCGCGGTCGTCGAGCACCTGCAGGCGATCGAGCGCCCGTCCGCCTCCGAGGGTGAGCGCCGCGCCGCCGACTGGATCCGGGAGCGCTTCGCCGCGCTCGGCTGGGAAGCGCGGATCGAGGAGGAGCCGGCAACGGGGTCGTTCATGCTGCCGGTCGGGCTGCTGTCCGCGCTCGCGGCGGCGGCCGGCCTGTCGCGCCGCGCGCGCCCGCTCGCCGCCGCCGGCGCGATCGCAGCGACTGCGGGGATCGCCGACGACGTGGCGGCCGGCCCTCGCCTGCTGCGGCGGCTGCTGCCGCGCCGGACGACGTTCAACGTCGTCGCCGAGGGCGGCGACCCGAGCGGCACGGACACGATCGTGTTCCTCGCCCACCACGACGCCGCCCGCGGCGGGCTCGTCTTCCACGCCGGCCCCGCGCGCTGGGTCGCCCGCACGTTCCCCGGCTGGTATGCGCGGCAGCAGACGTCGCCGCGGCTGATGCAGCTCGTCGTCGCGGGCCCGGCGCTCGCCGGCGTCGGCGCGCTGCTCGGGCTGCGCGCCGTGCGCCGCGCGGGCGGCGTGATGGCGCTCCTCTCCGCGCTCGCGATGGGCGACATCGCGACGCGCGCGGTCGTGCCGGGTGCGAACGACAACCTCGCCGCGGTCGCGCTGCTGCTCGAGCTCGCGCGGCTGCTGCACGAGCAGCCGCCCGCGGGCGTCCGCGTCCTGCTCGTCTCGACCGGCGGCGAGGAGTCGCTGCTGGAGGGGATGCGCGGGTTCGTCGCGCGCCACGCCGGCGCGCTGCCGCGCGAGCGCACGCGCTTCGTCGTGCTCGAGTGCATCGGCGGGCCGGAGGCCATCCTGCTCGAGGGCGAGGGAATGCTGCGCGGGCACGACTACACGCCGGCCGTCCGCGACTGGCTCGCCGCCTGCGCGGAGCGCGCCGGCCGGCCGCTGCGGCGCGGGCTGCGCACCGGGTTGGCGACCGACGGGCTGATCGCGCTCAAGGCCGGCTACCCGACCGCGGCGCTCGCGGCGATCGATGAGTACAAGATGGCCCCGCACTACCACTCGCAGCGCGACGTCGCGGCGAACGTGAGCTTCGACACCGTTGGCGCGCTGACGGACGTGTGCCTCGAGGCCGTGCGCTCGCTCGGACTCAGCCGGCGAGCAGCTCCCGCGCCCGCCTGAGCGCGTCCTCGCGCGTGCCGATCTCGCCGGCGAAGCGGTCCTCCTCGAGCCGTGCGAGCAGCTCGCCGAGCTCCGGCCCCGGCCGCAGCCCGAGCTCGCGCGCCAGCTCGTCGCCGCGCAGCAGCGGCGCGCGGGCGCTCTCGGTGCGCCGCTCGAAGGCGGGTCCCAGCACCTCGCGCGCGAGCTCGAGGTGCGCGCGGATCGCGCCCTCGGCGTTCTTGCCGCGCGTGGCGAGCCGGTCGGCGACGGTGAAGACCGTGACGTCGGCCGCGTAGGGCTCGGTCGCCTGGAGGTAGCGCCAGACCGCGCGCCGGTCGAGCGGCCGCTCGTGGACGAGGAAGCCGAGCCGCAGGTGGTGCAGGCACAGCGCGGCCACGTGGGCGGCGAGCTTCTCGGACGCGCGCAGCCGGCGCAGGACGGCGCGCGCGACCTCCGCGCCCTCGCGGTCGTGGCCGGGGAAGCCGAAGCCGCCGCCGGGCCGTTCGATCCGCGTCCACGGCTTGGCGGCGTCGTGCAGCAGCGCGGCGAGCCGCATCGATTCGCCGCGCGTGAGCTCGTCGGCGAGCGGCTCGCGCAGCAGGCGGGCGACGGCGTCGGCGTGCTCGCCGAAGCCGGCGGCGACCGGGTCGCGCTCGATCGCGACGACCTGGTCGAGCACCTCGAGCGTGTGGTCGTGCACGTCGAGGTGGTGGAACACGTTCTGCTCGACGCCGCGCAGCGCGAGCAGCTCGGGCAGCACCTGCTCCGTGATCCCGTGCGCGTCCATCAGCTGCAGTCCGGTGCGCACCGCGGGCGAGCGGACCACGTGCTTGAGCTCGCCGAACACGCGCTCGGCGGCGACCCGCGCGAGGCCCGGCGCGGCGCGCGCGATCGCCGCCGCCGTCTCCGGCTCGATCGTGAGCTCGAGGTCGATCGCCAGCCGGACGGCGCGCAGCGTGCGCAGCGGGTCGTCGGCGAGCGCCTGCGGCGCGACCATCCTGAGCCGCTTCGCCTCGAGGTCGGCGCGGCCGCCGTGCGGGTCGAGCAGGTCGCCGCCGGCGAGCGGCTCGGCCATCGCGTTGAGCGTGAAGTCGCGCGCGGCGAGATCGGCGCCGATGTCGCCGTCGCGCAGGACGACGAGGTCGACGTGCCACGAGTGCCCGCGGCCGACGACGCGCCAGGCGCCGAACGCGCCCGAGAGGCGGAACGGCGAGCCGCCGGTCGCGCGCGCGAGCGCCCGCGCCGCGTCGGCAGGCTCCTCGCGGACGGCGACGTCGAGGTCGGTCGTCGCGCGGCCGAGCAGCCGGTCGCGCACGGCGCCGCCGACGATCCACGCCTCCTCGCCGGCGAACAGCTCGCGTGCGGCTTCGAGCGGCGGCCGCTCGATCACGGCGCCGTCCCGGCGTCGCGGTTCGAGCGGTCGGTGTCGGCTCCCTCGCGGTGGTACTCGCGCGGGACGCGCGCGCTGATGCCGCACGTGATCTCGTAGTTGATCGTCCCCAGCCGGCGCGCCCACTCCTCGGCGAGCACGCGCTCGCCGCCCTGCGCCCCGATCAGGACCGCCTCCGCGCCCCGCTCGACCGGCTCGGGGCCGAGGTCGACGGTGACGTTGTCCATCGACACCGTGCCGACCAGCGGCACGCGCCGGCCGCCGACGAGCACGTCGCAGTCGTTCGTCAGCGCGCGCCGCACACCGTCGCCGTACCCGACCGGGATCGTGCCGATCCACGTCGGCGCGGCCGCGACGAAGCGGCGGCCGTAGCCGACGCTCTCGCCGGGCGCGAGCGGCTTGACCGCCGCGACGTAGGAGCGCAGCTCGAGCGCCGGCGCGAGCCCGTGGCGCGCCGGGTCGGCGTGGAACGGGTCCATCCCGTAGACGGCAATCCCGCAGCGGACCATGTCCAGCCGCGCCTCGGGCAGCTCGAGCGTGGCGGCCGAGTTGGCCGCGTGCAGCAGCAGGTCGCCGTGGCGCGCGCGCAACGCCCGCGCCCACGGCAGGAAGCGAGCGAGCTGCTCGCGCGCGAACGCCGGGTCGTCGTCGGCGGTCGCGAGGTGCGTCATCGCGCCGGCGAGCCGCAGCCGCGGCGCGGCGGCGACGGCGTCGGCGGCGCGCGCGGCCTCCTCGACGTCGCGCGTGCCGAGCCGCCCCATGCCGGTGTCGAGCTTGACGTGCACCCCGCTGCCGTCGGCGTCGGGGTGGGCGACGATCGCGCGTACGAGCTCCTCGTCCCAGGCGACGACGTCCGCCCGCGCCCGCAGCGCGGCGGTGAGCTCGGGCGGCGAGAGCGCACCCAGGACCACCAGCGGCCCCTCGATCCCCGCCGCGCGCAACGCGACCGCCTCGTTCGCGGTCGCCACCGCGAGCCACGTCGCCCCGCCGGCCTGCGCCGCGCGCGCCGCCGGCACGGCGCCGTGCCCGTAGCCGTCTGCCTTGACGACCGCGCACAGGGCGGCCGGAGCCGCAAGCGCGGCGAGCCGCGCGCAGTTGCGCTCGATCGCGGTGAGGTCGACCCGGGCCACCGCCCGCAGCGTCAGTGGACCGTCACGAGACGGGCCACTCACTCTCGCGTGAGCGCCTCGAGCACGTCGACGCGCGTAACGACGCCGACGAGGCGCCCGTGCTCGACGACCGGCAGCCGGTTGTGCTTGGAGCGCGAGATCTTCCGCGCCGCCTCCTGCACGGCCGCGCCGGGCTCGATCGTCACCGGGTCCTCGGTCATCAAGTCGCGCGCCAGCGCGGCGGTCGCCTTGCGCAGCCGCTCCTCGAAGTGGCCGAGCGACTCGAGGAACACGAAGCCGCCGAACAGCTCGAAGTAGTGCGGCAGGTGCAGGTCGGCGTCCTCGCCGGTCATGATCAGGTCGGCCTCGGTGATGATCCCGACGCAGCGCCCGCCGGCGGTCACAACCGGCACGCCGCTGAGCTCGGACTCGTTGAGCACGCGCAGCACGTGCTCGACCGTGTCCTCCGGGCTCACGGTCGGCACGTCGGTGTCCATGATGTCGGCGACCGTCAGCGCCATCGGCGGGGATCCTACGCGGAGAGCGCGGCCGGAAGCGCGGCGATCACGTCGGACGCGATCACGCCGTCGGGCCCGTCCGGCGCGGCCGCGAGCTGGCCGGCGCGCACGTGCGCGTAGACGGCGGCGCACGCCGCGTGGTCGGGCGCGAGCCCCTTCGCGAGCATCGCGCCGCAGACCCCCGAGAGCACGTCGCCGGTGCCCGCGGTGGCGAGCGCCGGTGCGCCGCCGCGCGAGATCGCGACGCGGCCCGAGGGCGCCGCCACCAGCGTGTCGTCGCCCTTGAGCACGACCAGCGCCCGCGAGCGCTCGGCGGCGGCGCGCACGTGGCGCAGGCGGGCGCGCGCGACCTCGGCCGAGTCGACGTCGAGCAGCCGCCCGAGCTCGCCGGCGTGCGGCGTGAGCACCGTAGGCCCGCGGGGCCCGCGCAGCTCCCCCAGCCGGCCGGCGAGCGCGGT
>Ga0081538_10004512_pt1 | contig 12816 bp, 10 predicted proteins | sample TabmetS5T2R1_FD_71022 | JGI IMG/M metagenome (GOLD analysis project Ga0081538, IMG submission 71022) | Tabebuia heterophylla rhizosphere microbial communities from the University of Puerto Rico - S5T2R1 | ecosystem: Host-associated > Plants > Roots > Rhizosphere ...
CGGCCGCCGCGCCGTGACACTGGCCAGCGACGGCCGAGCGAGGGTCGGCCACGGCCTGATCGGCATGCGCGAGCGGGTCCAGGTGTTCGGCGGCGACCTCGACGTCGGTCCCCGCCCAGGTGGCGGGTTTCGGGTGGCCGCCCGGCTCCCGCTGGCGGACCACCGATGAGCATCCGGGTGGTGGTGGCCGACGACCAGGCCCTGGTCCGGGCCGGGTTCCGGCTGCTGGTCAACTCGGCCCCCGACCTGGAGGTGGTCGGCGAGGCCGTCGACGGCGCCCAGGCAGTGGAGCTGGCCCGCCGCGAGCGGCCCGAGGTGGTGCTGATGGACATCCGCATGCCGACCATGGACGGGCTGGAGGCGACCCGCCACATCACCGCAGACGAGCTCCTGACGGAGGTGCGGGTCCTGATGCTGACCACCTTCGACCTGGATGAGTACGTGTATCAGGCGCTCCGGGTCGGGGCGAGCGGGTTCTTGCTCAAGGACACGCCCCCGGCCGACCTGTTGGCGGCCATTCGGGTGGTGGCGGCCGGGGATGCCCTGTTGGCCCCGGCCATCACCCGCCGGCTGATCGCCGAGTTCGCCCGCCGACCCGACCCGACCCAGGTCGCTCCGGCCGCGTTGGACGCCCTGACCGACCGGGAGCGAGAAGTGCTGAGCCTGGTCGCCCACGGGCTGTCGAACAGCGAGATTGCCGAGCGTCTGGTGGTCAGCGCGGCCACCTCCAAGACCTATGTGAGCCGGCTGCTGGCCAAGCTGGGGGCTCGCGACCGGGCCCAGCTGGTCGCCATCGCCTACGAGACCGGCCTGGTGACGCCCGGCGCTGGCTGAGCCCTCCACGCCCGGCGGCGATGGCGGCCGTACGGGTCGTCGGCGACGCGGTGGAGGAGCGGGCCGAGGAGCTGGTCCGGCTGAGGTCGACAGCGTCCGCAACTGCTGTGGCCGCCACTGCTACCTGTTGCGACTGGCCGTGAGTTGACACGGCTGCTCGGCGTCGCCTGGCGGCCGACCGGCAGGTGTCGGCTAGGGGCCGACGACGCCAGCGATCCCGCTTCGTACCGTCGAGCGGCAGGAGACGAACCGACCGGGGAGGACACCATGGGCCAGCTCACGGAGGGCCTGCTGTCGCTGTCCGGCTGGGCGGCGCTGGCCTTGCTGTTCATGCTCCCGGCCCTGGAGGCGCCGGCCTTCCTCGGCCTGGTGCTCCCGGGCGAGCTGGCCCTGCTGCTGGGCGGGGTCCTGGCCCACCAGGACCGCATCCCCCTGGGCGCCGCCCTGGCCGTCGGGCTCGCCGGCGCCCTGGCCGGCGACACGGTCGGCTACTGGATCGGCCGCCGCTGGGGGCCCCGCCTGCTCACCTCCGGCCTCGGGCGGCGGGTCGGCCCGGCCCGCCTCCATAAGGTCGAGGGCCTGCTGTTGCGGGGCGGCGGCTGGGCCCTGGTCGTTGGCCGGGCCACCGCCGGCGCCCGGGTGCTGCTGCCCGGCCTGGCCGGCATGCTGGGGCTGCGCTACCGGACCTTCGCCCTCTGGACCGGGGTGGCCGCCACCCTTTGGGCGGCCGCCCATGTCCTGCTCGGCTATGCCGCCGGCGCCGGCTGGCGCCAGGTCCACCAGCTCACCGGCCGGGTCGGCATCGCCCTCGCCGGGGCCGTGCTGGTCGCCCTGGCCGGCGCCTGGCTGCGGCGCCGCCCGGCCCGGCGACACCAGGACCAGCCCGGCCAGCCCGTCGCCGCCGGGTGGCGCCGCGCCTAGGCCGGCGCGACGAAGGACAAGGCCATGGCGGTCATCGCCATCGACCACTGACCACAAGCGCTGCAGCGAGGCCGTCGCTGTCGACCGGGAGGAGCACCCATGCGGATCGACCATGACCATCCACCGGGCCGGTTCGACGCTGGTCACTGCTGGGCCTGCGCCCACCAGGCGGGCCTGCTGGACCACTACGACCGCGTCCAGGACCAGGAAACCAACCTCCGCCAGGCCAGGGAGTGGGCCTGGGCGGCCCACCGGCACGCCATCTGGGCGCTGGCATCCTCCGGCGTCGGGGTCTTGCTGGCCGCGGCCGCCCTCCTCACCCGATGAGCCGGCCTCCACCGGGCCTTGGGATCCGCCGCGAGTTGACATGGCCGCTCGGCGTGCACCTGGCGGCCGACATGGAACTGTCAGCCAGCGGCCGACGACGCCAGCCGCCCCGCTTCGTACCGTCGAGATGTCCAGCGCCCTCGACGTGACCGGCCTCGATGAGCAGGCCGACGGGGGCAGAGGAGGAGGCAATGGCTGTCATCACCATCCAGGGACTCACCAAGCGCTTCGGCGACGTCGTGGCCGTCGACGACCTCAGCTTCGCCGTCGACCAGGGCACGGTCGTCGGGTTCCTGGGCCCCAACGGGGCCGGCAAGACCACCACCCTGCGCACTCTGCTCGGCCTGGTCTCCCCGACCGCCGGCACCGCGGAGATCGACGGCAAGCCGTATCGGGAGCTGGCCGATCCCATCCGCCACGTCGGCGCGGTCCTGGAGGCGTCCAGCTTCCATCCCGGCCGCAGCGCCCGCAACCACCTCCGGGTCGTCGCCACCGCCGCCGGCCTGCCCCTCGAACGGGCCGATGCGGTTCTGGAGCAGGTCGGCCTGACCACGGCGGCCCGTCGGCGGGTGGGTGGCTTCTCGCTGGGCATGCGCCAACGCCTCAGCCTGGCCACCGCCCTGCTCGGCGACCCCCAGGTGCTGATCCTGGACGAGCCGGCCAACGGCCTGGACCCCGAGGGCGTCCACTGGCTGCGCGGCCTCCTGCGCCAGCTGGCCGACCAGGGCCGCACCGTGCTGGTCTCCAGCCATGTGCTGGCCGAGGTCGCCCAGACCGTCGACCAAGTGGTCATCATCGCCGGTGGGCGGCTGGTCACCCAGTCCACCCTAGATGCCCTGACCGCCCGCACCGACCTGCTGGTGCGGGTCCGCACCCCCCAGGCCGACACTCTGCGGTCGCTGCTGGCCGCCCAAGGCATCCAGACCCACCCGGACGGCGCCGACCAGCTGCTCGCGACCGGCACCACCACCGAGACGGTCGGCCAGATGGCCGCAGCCGCTGGGGTCGTCATCTACGAGATGGGCGCCGAACGCTCCAACCTCGAGGACGTCTTCCTCCAGCTCACCAGCCAGCAAGGAGTCCGATCATGATCCGTCTTGTCCGGGCCGAGTTCACCAAGCTGGCCACCACCCGCCTCGTCTACGGTGTGGCCGCCGTCATGGCAGCCTTCGGGGTCCTCACCGTGGTCGCCAACGCCACGAGCGCCGGCCAGCAGGGCAACCCCCCGCTGTCGGCCGACAGCTTCCCTATGCTCGTCGCTGCCCCGGTTCGCCACACGCTGCTGGCCGGCGCGGCGCTGCTGCTGGGCATCCTGGGCATGACCGGGGAGTTCCGCCACCACACCATCACCCAGACCTTCCTGATCACCCCGAACCGGGGACGGGTGGTGGCGGCCAAGCTGGTCGCCTACCCCCTGGCCGCGATCGTCCTGGCGCTGGCCACCCTGGCCGTCACCGCGACCGTGGCGACAGGATGGCTGGCCGCCAAGGGGATCACGCCCTCGTTGCTGGACGCCCGGCTCGGCCGCGTGGTTGGCGTGGCCCTGCTCGGAGCCGGGCTGTGCGGGCTGGTCGGCGTGGGCATCGCCGCCCTGGTCCGCAACCAGGTCGCCGCCCTGGTCGGCGTGGCGGTCTGGGCGCTGGTGGTCGAAGGCCTGCTCATGAGCCTGCTGCACGCCCCCAGCCTTGGCAAGTGGCTGCCCAGCGCGGCCGCCAAGGCCGCGATCACCAGCCCGGGCGGCGCCCAGCTCTCCCGATTGGCCGGGACGCTGGTGCTGGCCGGCTACGCGCTGGCGTTGGCGCTGGCCGGGACCCGCCTGGTCGTCCGCCGCGACATCACCTAACCGCAGTTGTCCGGGCGCCGCTCCCATGGACGTCGGCGCCTGGACGCCATCCCTCCAAGGGAGACGAGCGTCATGGCATCGCTTAGGACATGGAGAAGGGCCACCGCCGCGCTGTTGCTGGTGGTGCTGGCCACCACCGCGACGACAGCCACGGCCGGGGCGACGACTCCCGGCCACCAGGAACGGGCCCACTACTGCAAGAAGGTCGACGCCTACCGGCTCAAGACCTGCGCCAAGGCCATCCTCCCTGACTCGCCCCTTGGCCGGCAGCTGCGTTGGGTGCTGGCCCAAATGGCCGGGGACGCCGCCACCCTCACTGAGGCCGAGGTCCGGGCCCACTTCTCAGCCGAGTTCCTCACCGTCGTGATGCCGCCAGAGGAGGTCATTGGTGCCTTTCAGGGGGGGATCGCCGAGATCGGGACCGTGCGGTTTGTTGGCTTTGCCTACCCGCCACGGGCCCGCCAGGCGATGGCCCTGGTCCAGAGCACCTCGGGGGTGCGAGGGGCGGTGGAGATCGGCGTCACCAGCGGCCATCCGGCGCTGATCGAGTTCCTCCAGGTCCAAGAAGCCGGACCCACGATCGTGCCCCGGGGCCGCTTCTCGGGCTGGTTCGACGTCGGCGGCGGGCGGCGGCTGTTTCTGCGCTGCACCGGACATGGCAGCCCCACGGTGGTGCTCGAGGGGGGGCTGACCTCCGACTGGTATGAGCTCCAGAACCGGCTGTCGGGGTTCACCCGGGTCTGCAGCTACGACCGCCCAGGTGGACCCCGGAGCCGCAGCGACCCCGCGCCCATCCCCCGGACCGCCCGCGGCTTCGTGGCCGACCTGCACGCCCTGCTCCGGGCCGCCCATGTGCCGGGCCCCTATGTGCTGGCCGGCCACTCCATCAGCGGCCTGTTCAGCCTGCTGTACGCCAGCACCCACCCCCGCCAGGTGGCCGGGCTGGTCCTGATCGACGCGGTCCATCCGGCCACCATCAAGCGGCGCCTGGCCATGCTCAAGCCGCTAGTGCCGCCCGAGGAGTGGGAGGCGCTGCGCCAGTTGATGATCACCGTGCCGCCTCGGCTGGTCGACCCGGAGGGGATCGATAGCTGGACCAGTGAACGCCAGACCCGCAAGGCGCTACGCCGCGCCCCGCTGCGGCCGATGCCGCTGGTCGTGCTCGCCCACGGCCACCCCGAGCCCGACACCCCATTCGTCGAGTTCGAGGAGCCGTTCTGGCGCCAGCTGCAACGCGAGCTGGCCCAGCTGGTCCCGGGGGGCAGGCTGGTGATCGCCACCCAAAGCGGCCACATTATCCAGGACGACCAGCCGGAGCTGGTCCTGGACGCCATCCGCGACGTCGTCCTCGCCGTGCGGGCCGATGACCTGGTTCCCCACTGACAGTAGTCCGCCTACATGGGTGATCGGGCAGGATACCCAGGGCACCGACGTCCGCTATGTAGATGTAGCTGGGTGTCCTGTCCGTCATTCCTCACCTGGTCCGCCACCGAAGATGTGGCCAGACCAACCCGACCCCGTCTTAGCAGTCTCCACCGAGTTCAGTCGCGTGTTGGAATCGGTCGTTCGAGGGGATGATCGTGATGGTCAACCAAGCCCCACCCGCAACCAGCCATCGGTCCCGGACCCGCCTGGTCGTCCAGGGGCTGCTGTCGTTGGTGCTGGTGGCGGCCATCTTCTACTTCCTGCGCCGCAAGATCGACCCGGCCCAGACCTGGGCGGCGATCACCGCCATGACCGTGTCGGAACTGGTCATCCTGGGCCTGCTGGCCGTCTGGAACCTGTGCACCTATGCGTTCGTGTGGATGACGGTGACGCCGGGGCTGGGGTTCTTTCGGGCGATGGAGATGACCCAGGCGACCACGGCGGTGGCCAACACGGTGCCTGGCGGGTCGGCCATCGGCATCGGCATGACCTACAGCATGCTGGGGTCCTGGGGCTACTCGCGGTCCCGGACGACCACGGCGGTGCTGGTCTCGGGGGTGTGGAACAGCTTCATCAAGCTCGGCCTGCCGGTGCTGGCCCTGACCCTGGTGCTGTTGCAGGGCGGCGCCGGCGGCGGCCGGGTGACCGCCGCCCTGGTCGGCATCGCCGGGCTGGTGACCGCGATCGTGGTGTTCGCGCTCATGCTGCGCAGCGACGAGCAGGCCCGCCGGTTCGGACTTCTGGCCGGCCGGGTCGCCACCCGGCTGCTGGCCATGGTCCGGCGAGGGCCGGCGACCGGCTGGGAGCTGGCCACGATCAAGTTCCGCAACCGCACCATCGACCTGGTCGCCCACCGGTGGATCTCAATCACGGTGTGGTCGCTGGTCAGCCACCTGTCGCTGTATGCGGTGCTGCTGGTGGCCCTGCGCGATGTCGGGGTCAGCGACGCCGAGGTCGGCTGGGCGGAGGTGCTGGCGGTGTTCGCCTTCGCCCGCCTGGCCACCGCCATCCCGCTGACCCCCGGTGGGCTCGGGTTCGTTGAGGGGGTGCTGGTGACCGGGCTGGTGGGAGCGGGCGGCGACCCAGACGAGGTGGCGGCCGCGGTGGTGGTCTACCGGGGGTTGACCTGGGCGCTGCCCATCCTGGTCGGGATCGGCTGCTATGTGTGGTGGCGGCGGCGCTCCTGGACGGCCAGACCACAGGAAGCGCAGCACGGGCGGGGCGGGGCGACCGTGACCGCCAGCCCAGACCGCCAGCCCAAAGGATGAGGCCATGGAATCCACCCCACGGCAGGTGGTCCCGGGCAGCGTCGGCCCGACGCGTCCCGGCCTCCGCGTCCGGCAATCGGCAGGCCGGCGGCGTCCCACCGGCGAGCCGCCACCTCTGCCGCGCAGCATCCAACCAACCGGCGTGTGGTGGGTGGCCGCCGCCGTGGTGCTGGTCGCGCTCACCAGAATTGCCTTCGGGCCGGCCAGGCGCAGCCTGGGCGTGGCGGTCACCGTCTGGGATGACGCGGTGGTGCGGTGGATGGCCGGGCTGCGGGTTCCCGGGTTGACCGGCCTCATGGAGGCGATCGTGGCCTCCATCGGCTCAGCCGGCGTGATCGGCGTGCTGCGGTGGGGGACGCTGGTGGCGTTGCTGGTCTTGCGGCGCTTCCGCCACCTGCTGGTCTTCATCGGCTCCTTCCTGGCGGTCCTGGTGGTGGCCCGGCAGGCGACGGTGGACCGGCCACGCCCATTCGGGGTGGAGCTGCGGGGAAGCTGGGCCGGCTGGGCGATGCCGTCGCGGCCGGTCGCGATCCTGGCCGTCACCCTGGTCGGCATCCTCTACACGCTGGTGCCGGTGGGTCGCTGGCGACAGCTCGGCAAGTGGGTGGCCACCGGCCTGGTCGCGGCGTACGCACTGGCCAGGATCCACCTCGGCGTGGACGCCCCCACCGACGCCATCGTCAGCGCCGTCATCGGCGTCGCGGTCTCGGTGGTCGCCTACCGACTGTTCGTGCCCAACGAGATCTTCCCGGTCACCTACAAGCGAGGCCGCAGCGCCCATCTGGACGTGAGCGGACGTCGCGGTGAGGCGATCCGCCAGGCCCTCACCGACCAGCTCGGGCTGACCGTGCTCGAGGTCGAGCCGTTCGGCCTGTCCGGCTCGGCCGGGTCGACCCCGTTGCGGATCCAGGTCCAGGACCAGGCCGGCAACCCCAGGTATGTCTTCGGCAAGCTGTACGCCAAGAGCCATCTCCGGGCCGACCGCTCCTACAAGCTCGGCCGGGCCCTGCTGTACGGGCGGTTGGAGGACGAAAAGCCGTACAACACCGTCAAGCGACTGGTCCAGCAGGAGGACTACGCCCTGGCCCTGATGCAGCGCGCCGGGCTGCCCAGCCCCAAACCGTACGGCATCGCCCAGCTCACCCCCGAGCGGGAATACCTGATCGTCTTCGAGTTCATCGAGGGCGCCAGAGAGATCGGCGACGTCCAGGTCGACGACGCCATCATCGACCAAGGCCTGGCCATCGTCCGCAGGCTCTGGGACGCCAACCTGGCCCACCGCGACATCAAGCCGGCCAACCTGCTGGTCCGCGACAACAAGCTGTACCTAATCGACGTATTCTTCGCCGAGATCCACCCCAGCCCCTGGCGTCAAGCCGTCGACCTGGCCAACATGCTGCTCTGCCTGGCCCTGCGGTCCAGCCCCCAGCAGGTCTACGAGCGGGCGCTGCGCCAGTTCTCGGTGGCCGAGATCAGCGAGGCGTTCGCGGCGGCCCGCGGGCTGGCCCTGCCGTCCCAGCTGCGCCGGATGATGCGTGCCCAGGGTCGCGACCTGGCGGCCGAGTTCGTGCTGCTGCCCACCCCGCCCCGCCCGATCGCCGTCCAGCGCTGGAGCGCGCGTCGCGTCGGGCTCCTGCTCCTGGTCCTGCTGGCGCTGATCCCCGCGGTCCCCATAGCGCGGGCGTTCGCCCAGATCAGCACCAACCCGGGCGGCGCGTCGGGCGTCGCCGGCGGTATCGGGTCCTGTAGCCAGATCGAGGAGCTATGGCTCCAGGCCCAGTCGGTGCCGTCGGCCTCCCGCATCCCCTGCCTCCGGACCTTTCCCGTAGGCAACGCCGGCGCGCTCTATGTCCGCAACGGTGAGTCGGTGCTCGAAGTCGACCACATCAGCGTCGATGGCAACAGCAACGCGGGCGATCAGCCGCAAAGGCCGTCCGGGCCCGGCGTGAGGATCCGGCTCGCGGCGGCGTGCGACGTCGGGACAGTGGGGGAGGGGCGGACCGTCGCGCCGGGCATCAGGCGTTTCCAGGTCCAGGAACCCCGCGGCATGCCCGTGGTGGCCGATGTCTTCCTTGGCGGCTGTGTCACCTACCGGCCGCCGCCCGGTCCCGGTATGGACGCGTCGGCCAGGCTGCTGGACCAGGCCGAACGCGCTGTGGCCTTCCGCACCCGCGACGAGCTGCGCGAGGCTCTCCGGCGCCGCTCCAACGGCCGGCTCGAGCTCGATCCCCAAGGCGGTTGAGAGGCTCCGCCATGAGGCGGCCCTAGAAGCAAGGAACGGCCTTGGCGAACCATGCAGCCCTCTCCACTCAGCAATCACGGTGGTCGACGAGAGGTTCTGCAGCTGAGGCGCCCGCGATCCAACCTCAAGCCCAGGCAGGACCCGACATGGGCGAGCGCTGTCCTACGTCAGCTCAGTCCACGGCTACCTCGGCCACACACATCGACATCTAGCGCGCGCACCACTCAGCACCCATGCCTGCCCTCGATTAGCGACTCTGCATAACGGATGAAGCGTCGCCGTTCGCTCTACGCTCGACCCGAAATTCGTCTGAGGAGAGCAATGCACCACGGGTGCATTCGCTGGCGCCAACGAGGGCGGGGAGGGGAGCGGCGGGGTGGTGGCCGACATCGCCAAGCTGTCGGTGGGCCGGGAGGAGTATTACACCCACGAGCTGGCCACCGACCACGAAGAGTACCTGTCCGGCCACGGCGAGAGTCCAGGGCGGTGGTACGGCGCCGGCGCCAGCGGCCTTGGGTTGCAGGGCGAAGCATCGCCGGCGGCGTTCCAGGCCATGTTCGAGGGTCGCCACCCGGATACCGGCGAGCTCCTGGGCCGGCCGCACGGCCGCAACGCCGTCCCGGCGTTCGATGTGGTCCTGCGGCCGACCAAGAGCGTCTCCATCCTGTACGGCCTCGGGGATGGGGCGACCGGGCGGGCGGTGCTGGCTGCCCATCATGCTGGGCTGGCCGAAGCGGTCGCCTACCTAGACGAGCACCTGGGGTGCGCCGCGGCCATGGCGGTGTCCAGCATGTGTCCGGACACGGGGTGTTGGCGGTCGGGTTCGACCACCGGACATCCAGAGAAGGCGACCCGCTACTGCACACCCACCTGGTGGTGGCCAACCGGGTCCAAGGACCGGATGGACGCTGGACGGCCTTGGACGGCCGCGATCTGTACCGGCATCGGCTGGCCGCGGACGCCATCTACCGGGCCACCTACCAGCGGCAGCTGTCCCGGAAGCTCGGAGTGGACTGGACGCCAGCGGACGCGTATGGCAACCGCGAGCTCCAAGGGGTACCCGAGGGCCTGGTCCGCTGTTTCTCCAAGCGCACCGGCCAGATTGATGCGGAACTCGACCGGCTGGGGGCGGACGGGGGAGAGCGGACACCGAGGCTGGTCAAGTGGGCCGTGCACGCGACCAGGAAGCCCAAAGAGCATGAGGCACCGGACACCCTGTATGGACGGTGGCGGACAGAGGCCACCGAGCGGGGGGTGGACCCGGACACCCTCGTCCGGCAGGTGACCGGCCGGACAACCAATCGCCAGCAGGACTGGACGGTGTCCGCCGAGGTGACCGGTCGGCTGTTCGATCGGCTGGCCGGTCCGGACGGGCTGACCGCGACCGCGTCCACCTTCAGCCGCCCCGACGTGCTCGTCGCCCTGGGCGCCGGCCTGGCCGCCGGCGCCGGACGGACGGAGTTGGAGGCGCTGGCTGACCGGTTCTTGGCCGAGCGGGCGGTCAGCGTGGTCGCCGACCGGACGCTGGAGGAGCGCCGCTGGTCCACCCCCGAGTTGCTGGCCGTGGAGCAGCAGCTGGTCGCCGCCACTACCGACCGGGTGGGCGAGCAGGCCACCGTCGTGAGCCATGGCGCGGTGCGGGCCGCACTAGCCTCCCATCCGACCGCCGGCGCCGACCAGCAGGCGATGGTCCGGGACGTCTGCCAGGGCGGCCAAGGGGTCGCGGTGGTCGTGGGGCGGGCCGGGACGGGCAAGACCTTTGCCCTCGGCATCGCCCGGCATGCCTGGCAACTCGACGGCTACCGGCTCCTGGCATCGGCCCCGACCGGCATCGCGACCATGAGCCTGCAGAGTGAGGGGTTCGAGGATGTGGCCACCTGCGACCGGCTCCTGGGCGAGCTCGAGAGAGGACACGAGCAGCTGGACGCCCGCACCGTCCTGGTCGTGGACGAGGCCGGCATGGTGGGCAGCCGCAAGCTCACCCGCCTCCTCGAACACGCCCAACAGGCCCAAGCCAAGGTGGTGCTGGTCGGGGATGATCGGCAGCTGGCGGCGATCGACGCCGGCGGCGGCTTCCGCGCCCTTCGGCTGCGGCTCGGCGCTTCCGAGCTGATCGAGAACCGCCGCCAACAGCAGGCCTGGGAACGTGAGGCCCTCGAGCTGGTCCGATCGGGGCTGGTCGAGGAGGCGGTGGCCGCCTACCGGGCTCATGACCGGGTGGTGGCGGCCGACTCCAAGCCGGCCGCCACCCTGGCCCTGCTCCAGGACTGGTGGACCGCCTACCAGGAGGCCGAACAGGACCCGGCCCAGGAGGTGATTGTGCTGGCCGCCCGGCGGACTGAGGTGGACCGGCTCAACAGCGCCTGCCAGGAGCTGCTGGCCGCCCGCGGCCGCCTGGGAGGCGAGCGGCTCCAGGTCGAGGACCGCCAGCTGGCGGTCGGGGACCGGGTCGTGTGCGGCCACAACGCCATCGCCGAGCTCGGGGTGGCCAACGGCAGCCGCGGCACCATCACGGCCCTTAATTCCCAGATTCGGACCCTGACGATCCGGCTGGACGGCGCCGACGGCCGGGAGGTCACCCTACCCCGGACCTATCTGGACGGCCGTGGCCAGCGAGAGCGCAACCGGCGGGTGGACCTGGCCTATGCCACCACCGGCCACCGCGCCCAAGGCCTGACCCGCGGCCGAGCCCTCGTGCGATTGACCGGCAGCGAGGAGTCAACTGGCTGTATGTGCAGCTGTCCCGGGCCCGCCAGGACACCCGGCTGTATGCCGTCGTCGGGCCCGAGCCCCAGGGGACCGGCGAGCTGGACCTGCCCGATCGGGACCTGCCGGATGGCTACCTGCAGCTGGCCCAGTCCCTGTCGCGGGTGGGCGGCCAGAGCTTGGCCATCGACACCCGCCACAGCCCGGATCTGCGGCGGCTGTCGACGGCCGAGTTGCGAGCTGAGCGGGACCGGCTGCGTCGTCAGCTCGACCAGGCCCCCCGGGACCGCCGCCGCGAGCTCAACCGAGCTACCACCTACCGCCAGCAGGCCGAGCAGGCCCTAGCCGCCCATCAGCAGCCCACCCGTCACCAGTCCGCAGGCATGCTTCGCTGGCTGCGCCGCGGCGACGACCAGCCAGACCGGGTGCCGGGTGGGCTGGCGGTGGCCACCCAACAGGCCAACCGAGCCCACGACCGGGAGCGGGAGCTGCGCCAACACCAGCAGCACCGCGACGGCTGGCTGGAAGCCAACGCCCACCTCGGCCCCCAGTATCGGCAGGTCATACGGAACCTGGCCTGGCAGCGGCGCGCCACCGCGCTGGCCGTCGAGCAGGAGCGTCCCGGTTATGTCCTGGAGGTGCTGGGGCCGGTGCCGGCGTCGACTCGGGGCCGGCGGGCCTGGCGCCAGGCCGCCGCCCAGCTCGAGGAGTACCGGCGCACCTACCAGATCACCGACCCGGAGCGGGCCCTCGGCCCTGAGCCCCGCCGCCCAGCCCAGTGGGCTGACCACCAGCGAGTCCGCACGGCTATCGACCGCATCCAGGGCAAGCAGCAAGCCACCGACCGCACCCCCCAGCGCCAGCCGACCAGCGAGCACACCGGTCAACCGCGACCTGGCGAGCAACGTGGCCGTCGCGGCCCCGAGCGGGCCGCCGGCTAGCACCAGCAGAAAGGGGCACCCGATGGCCAGTTACCGACCGTGGCCCTTCGACGATGATGAGGATCGACCGAGTGGGTCGGTGCGGCCGCTCAGCCAGGCCGACCTGCAGGCCATCCTCGCCCGCCTCAGCGACGACCCCGACGAGCTGCTGGCCGGCACCAGTGCGGATCGGCCGGTGGTGGCGATCAGGGTGCAGGCCAGCGTGGGCCGGCCCGGCGGCTCCGCCCAGGCGCAGTGGCGGCGAGCTCGAGCGGCCGAGTGGGCCGCCTGGACCCGCAGCCTGCCCTGGCGGGGGGCCGCCGCCCCCGG
>Ga0081538_10004513_pt1 | contig 12816 bp, 8 predicted proteins | sample TabmetS5T2R1_FD_71022 | JGI IMG/M metagenome (GOLD analysis project Ga0081538, IMG submission 71022) | Tabebuia heterophylla rhizosphere microbial communities from the University of Puerto Rico - S5T2R1 | ecosystem: Host-associated > Plants > Roots > Rhizosphere ...
CCTCGAAGTCGGTGTTGACCTCGTCGCCCTTGACCGCCCGGCCCAGCCCGGCCGCCGGCTCGGCGAACCCGTAGCCGGCGGCCAGCCCGGCAAGCCCTTCGTCCATCCGCCCCTCCTCCACGCCGATCCCGGACCGCTGTTCTATAGGATGAGCGCCGTGACCGCACCTCTGCCCTCGCCGCCGCCCCGGCGGCCGGCCGCGGACCGTCTGCCGTTCGGCCCGCCGTTCCTGATCGCCGACCCGGCCGCCGCCCGGCGCGACCTGACCCTGCTGCGCCGGGCCCTGGCCGCCTCCGGCGTGGTGGCCGAGGCGGCCGTGGCCAGGCCGGTCGGGCGGGCCGGGGAGATCGCCGCCAGGGCGCTGGAGGACGGCCACCGGCTCCTGGTCGCGGTCGGCTCCGACCGGATCGTCCACGCGGTCCTCCGGGTCCTGGTCGACCCGTCCGGGCCGCGGTGGCCGGACGCCGTGCTCGGGCTGGCCGGCCTGGGACGCCAGGACCTGTCGGCCACCTTCGGCCTGCCCGACGACCCGGTCAAGGCGGCCCGCCACCTGCTCGGGCCCAACCTGTTCGAGGCCGATGTCGGCCGGGCCCGCTGGCGGGGGCCGGACGGCACCCAGCGGGTCGGGGTGTTCGCCAACACCGCCGAGCTCGGCTACCCGGCCGAGGTCTCGGCCCGCACGTCGCGATCGGCCGGGGCGGCCGGATCGGCCCAGGTCCCCTCAGGCGGGGCCGCGGGAACCGCCGGGGCGGCACAACAGACCGCCGGGCACGCACACCGGACCGCCGGGCACGCACACCGGGTCGCCGGGCAGGCGCAACGGGTCACCGGGCGGGTGGGCCGGTTCGCCGCGGCGGTCGGCGGGCTGGTCGCCACCCGCTCCACCCCGGCTCGCCTCGAGGTCGACCACACCGCCGTCGAGCTGCGCCTGGCCGGGCTGGTGGTGGCCAACGGCCAGTTCACAATGGGGCGGATGAAGGTCGCGCCCCGGGCCCTGCCCGACGACGGCCGCCTGTCGGTGATGGCCTTCCAGGGCGAGCCGCTCGGCATCTACGCCCGCTCCAGGGACCTCTACTACGGCCTGCACGTGCCCCACCCGTCGGTCCGCGAGTACCAGTCGCGCCGGGTCGCGGTCGACACCGCCGAGCCGCTGACCCTGGTCCTGGACGGCTGGCGAGCCGCCGGCGGCCCCCCGGCCAGCTTCGACGTGCTCGAGCGGGCCCTGCGGATCAAGGTCTGACCGGAGGTAGGATTGCCCCTATGACGACAAGTGCCGCGGCACGGGCCGAGCGGCTGGCCAGGGCCCGCAAGGAGCAGGCCGAGCGGGGAGTCGACGCGCTGCTGCTGGGGCCGTCGGCGGACCTCACCTACCTGACCGGCTACGACCCGCCGCCCCTGGAGCGGCTGACCATGCTGGTGGTGCCGGCGGCCGGCGACCCCCGGCTGGTGGTGCCGGAGCTCGAGGCGCCGCTGGCCCGTGGCCAGCTGGGCGACCTCGACATCGAGGTCGCCGCCTGGCCGGAGACTGACGACCCGGTCCGGCTGGTCACCGGCGCCCTGGCCGCGGCCGGGGCGACCGGCGGGCGGCTGGGCGCCGGCGACCGGCTGTGGAGCGTCTTCCTGCTGTGGCTCCAGGCCGCGCTGCCCGCGGCCAGCTTCGTGCCCGCCTCGACGGTGACCCGGCAGCTGCGGATGCGCAAGGACCCCGAGGAGGTCGAGGCCCTGGCCCTGGCGGCGGCGGCCATCGACCGGGTGGTCGAGGGCCTGGACGGGCTGGGCTGGGCCGGGCGGACCGAGCTGGAGCTGGCCAGGGACATCCAGGACGCGATCCGCGACACCCACGACGAGCTCTGCTTCGCCATCGTCGCCTCCGGCCCCAACGCGGCCAGTCCCCACCACGCGCCCACCGGGCGGGTCATCCGGCCCGGCGACCCGGTGGTGGTCGACATCGGCGGCCGGCTCGACGGCTACTGCTCCGACACCACCCGGACCCTGGTGGTGGAGGAGCCGCCGCCCGGGTTCCAGGAGCTGTACGCGCTGCTCCACGCCGCTCAACTGGCCGGCTGCGCCGCCGTCCGGCCCGGGGTCCCGGCCGCGGCGGTCGACGCTGCCTGCCGCGACCCGATCACCGCCGCCGGCCACGGCGAGCTGTTCCTGCACCGCACCGGGCACGGGATCGGCCTGGAGGAGCACGAGGACCCCTACATCGTCGCCGGCAACCACGAGCCGCTGGAGCCCGGCATGGCCTTCTCGATCGAGCCCGGCCTCTACCCCCAGGGCCACTACGGGGCCCGGATCGAGGACATCGTCGTCTGCACCGAGCACGGCGGCCGCCGCCTCAACACCACCTCGCGCGACCTGCGGATCGCGAGCTAGGCACCATGGGCGGGGGCAGGCAGGCGTGGTGCCCGCGCTGTGATGAGGTCAGGGCGGCCCGGCCGGGGGCCGGCTGCCCGGTGTGTGGGCGGCAGCTGCTCCCCCTGCCCCCGGCCCGGCCTGGGCAGCCGCCGCCGGGATGGGCGGACAGGGCGGCCGGACGGCTGCGGGCGCTGGTCCCGGCGGCGGCCGCGGCCGGGGTCGCGCTGCTGGTCCTGGCCGTGGTGGCGAGTGCGTTCCTGGCCGGGCGGCTGACCCGGACGACCCCGTCGGCCCCGGCGGCGGCGCCGGCCACCACCGGGCCCTCGTTCCTGGACGAGGGGCCGGAGACCGGCCGCCGCGACTTCGGCTGGGAGACCCGTGACAGCGCCCTCACCGTGAAGCTGCGCAGCCTCACCGTCGGCACCGGCTTCAGCCGGCTGGAGCTGCACGTCGACGGGGTCCGGCGGGGCCAGGAGGTCAGCGCCCTCGAGGGGCTCCGGATCCGCGACGCCGACGGCCGCGACCTGCTGCTGGGCGGCAAGGTGGCCCGGATCGCCACCGCGGGCAGCCGGCCGTCCCTCGCCGGCGGGATCGACACCGAGGTCGTGCTCGAGCGGCCCCTCGACCTCCAGGCCGTGGCCAGCGTCGAGCTGCGCGGGCTGACCATGGCCCGGGCTGTCCAGGAGCGACTCGGCGGCACCCTGGTCGACCGCGAGCTGCGGCACCAGGCCGCCGACAACTTCGACGACACCCCCTGGCTGGCCAGCCGCCGGGACTGCCCAGGCTGTGAGCTCCAGGTGGCCTGCGAGGACTGCGCCGGGGTCCGAGTGGCCGGGTCGGCCTACCGCCGCGGTCGGATGATGATCGCCGTCGAGGCCCTCGACCGCGTCGAGCGGACCGCCCTCAACGCCTCCCGGCGGCGGGTGGTGGTCACCGACGACGTCGGCCAGTCCGAACTGCCGGCCTGGATCGACGGGTCGGGCCGGACGGCCGTGATCTCGATCCCGGCCGACCTGCTGGCCGCCGCCCGCTACGGCGACCCCAGCGACGACGAGCCGATGGCCTTCCAGGTCCTGATCGAGGCCCAGGCCGAGGAGACCGTCCGCGGCCGCTGGACCATCACCTCGGCGGTCCGCTGATGCGCGCCTGGTGCCCCCGCTGCGACGCCGTCCGCCCGGGCGAGACCGTCTGCCCGGTCTGCCGGACCAACCTGGCCACCTTGGACGACACCGCCCCGGCCGAGCGGGAGCCCGGTCCGCCGCCGCCCGACCCGGCCCCGGACCCGCCGGCGGCCCCGCCCCGGCTGCGCATCGCCCTGGCCGCGGCCACCGTGGTCCTGGCCGGCCTGGGCTTCGTGGCCGGGCGCAGCATCGCCCGCCCGGACGCCCCGGCAGCCGCCCCGGCCGTGCCGACCTCGACCACCGCCCCCGAGCCGGGTGCCGACCGCCGCCAGCTGGGCTGGACGGCCCGGGCCGGCGGCCTCACCATCACCGCCGTCGAGGCCAGCCGCCTGGCCACCGACCGGCGCGAGACGGTCGCCTCCGTCACCTTCCGCATCCGCGGCGTCCCGCCCGGCCAGCGCGTCCTCGGCCTGCGGGGCCTGGCCCTGCTCGACTCCGGCGGCGGCGTGTTCGCCACCGTGGACCCGCGCCAGTTCGGCCGCGAGGGCGGCGTCCCGGTCCGCCCGGTCGACGGCCAGGACGGCCTCTACCGGGTCGTCACCGGGCCCGCGCCCCGCCTGTCGTCGCTGGCCAGCATCCGGCTGACCGCCGTGGTGGTGGTCCAGCCCCGCGACCGGACGATCCAGGTCGACACCTCGGCCCCCTGGCCGGCCGGCCCCGGGATGCAGGCCGTCGACCCCGGCCCGGGCGACGCCGTCGAGTTCGGCGTCGGCTACTTCCGCGAGCAGCGGCTGCCGCTGGAGCTCCGGGTCACCTCGGCGTTCGTGCGCCACGGGCTGGCCGTGGTCGTGGTCGACGCCTCCTCGGGGTTCCGGGGCGTCCCCGGCGAGTACCTGCCCATCGGCGGCGAGCTGCGCGCCGGCGACCGCGTCCTGTGCGCCCGCACCTCGGTGCTGGGCGAGGACCCGGGCGTCCAGGCCGTCCAGGGGCTGGTGCTCAGCTGCCCGACCCGGCCGGTGCCGCGCCTCACCGTGGCCATCGGGGTCGGTGCCAGAATGCTTCCGCTCGAGGTCACCCTACGGCCATAGCCATCCCTGGCCTAACAGAACCCCTGGAGGGCCCATGCCCGACGACGCCGAGGAGCCGACCGCCCAGGACCCGGCCCGCCGCCGCGACCGCCCCCTGGTCCAGCGGGCGATCGTCTCCGACGCCCTCATGGACCCCGAGGAGCGGGCCCGGATCGGCTTCGACCCCAGCCCGGAGGCCCCCATCCCGGTGGTGATCGAGCTCAACCTGCGCCACCGGGACGGCCTGGAGGGGGCGGCCGAGCAGTTCCTGGCCCACTACCGGCAGGTCCTGCCTGAGGCCCCCGAGCCGGACCGGGTGGCCGACACCTACTTCCGGTGCGAGCTCACCGAGGCCGAGATCCTGCGGCTGGTCGAGGCCGACCAGGTCCAGGAGGACGCCTCCCGGCGGGCCATCTACCGGGTCTGGCCCGACTTCCCGATCCGCCCGCTGATCGACATCTCGTGTGCCACCGTCAAGGCGGACGCGGCCCGGCGCTCCTTCGACGCCACTGGCCGCGGCATCACCTGGGCGGTCCTGGATTCGGGCATCGACGCCGACCACCAGCACTTCCGCCGCTACGAGACCCTCAAGGGCGAGGTGGCCAACCTGCACCGCGACTTCACCAGGCCGGGCGAGCCGACCCTCGGCGAGGCCCTGGTCGACCGGTACGGCCACGGCACCCACGTGGCCGGCATCATCGCCGGCGGCCTCCTGGCCAAGCTGCCGAGGGGCACCGATCTGCGAGTGGTGGAGCGGGTGTTCGACCCGGCCCGCCCCGAGACCCCACGGGTCCAGGACCGGCTCGTCAGCCAGCCCGATGCCCTGGCCGGGATCGCCAGGGAGGCCAAGCTGGTCAGCCTCAAGGTCCTGGACGACCGCGGCAACGGCCAGTCCATGAACGTGCTCCGGGCGCTCGAGTACGTGCGCAGGGACATTAACGGCTACGGCAAGCTGCTGCGGGTCCATGGGGTCAACCTCAGCCTCGGCTACGAGTTCGATCCCAAGTGGTTCGCCTGCGGCCAGAGCCCCATCTGCGCCGAGGTGGACCGGCTGGTCCGCTCGGGGGTGGTGGTGGTCGTGGCCGCCGGCAACACCGGCTACGGCAGCCTCACCGCGCTGGCCCGCCAGACGAATGTCGGGCTGACCATGTCCATCAACGACCCCGGCAACGCCGCCCTGGCCATCACCGTCGGCGCCACCCACCGCGACATGCCCCACACCTACGGGGTGTCCTACTTCTCCTCCAAGGGCCCGACCGGCGACGGCCGGCTCAAGCCCGACCTGGTCGCCCCCGGCGAGCGGATCACCTCCTGCGCCGCCGGCAAGGCCCTGACCAGCGCCTTCCCCGGCGGCAAGGCGCCGGCGCCGTCGCGGACGGCAGTGTACGTGGAGGACTCGGGCACGAGCATGGCCGCCCCCCACGTCTCGGGGGCGGTGGCCAACTTCCTGTCCATCCGCCGCGAGTTCATCGGCCGGCCCGACGAGGTCAAGCAGGTGTTCCTGGAGTCGGCGACCTCGCTGGGCCGGGAGCGGTACTTCCAGGGATACGGCCTGGTCGACCTGATGCGCGCAATCCAGTCGATCTGATCGATCTCTATCAGAGCGTACAGGCTAGAATGCCGCGCATGGACCACTGGGAGGTCGGCTTCGACGAGCGCGGCCAGGCCGGCCAGGCCGACGTCGACAAGCTGCTGCGTGAGCTGCCCGGCAAGGACCTGACCGACCTGTTCGTGTTCGCGCACGGCTGGAACAGCGACCGGCGCCAGGCCCGCCGGCTCTACGACCTGTACTTCGACCAGGTGCCGGGGCTGCTGGCCAGGGACGGCTCGGCCGCCAGGGTCGGCTCCCTGGGCGTGGTCTGGCCGTCCAAGCGCTGGGCCGACGAGCCCGAGCCGACCGCCGGGGCCGACGGCGGCGGGGCGGTCGGGCTCGGCGACGCCGCCCTCGCCGGCGCCGGGCCGCCGCCGTCCGACCCGGTGCTGGTCGAGGACCTCAAGGACGTGTTCGAGGGCACCGAGCGGCAGGCCGCCCTTGACGAGCTGGCCCGGCTGCTCGAGGAGCGGCCCGAGGACCCGGCCGCCCTGGCCCGGTTCCAGGCGCTGATGCAGGAGCTGGCCACCCAGTCCGACGCCGGCCCGGCCGGCGAGGACCAGGGCGAGCTGGCCCTGCTCACCGACGACCCCGAGGAGGTCTTCGGCCGCTTCGCCGACGCCGTGCCCCAGACCGGCGAGGGCGGCGCGGCCGGCATCGGCGACACCTTCGGGCGGCTCTGGAACGGCGCCAAGGAGGCGCTGCGCCAGCTCACCTACTTCGAGATGAAGAAGCGGGCCGGGGTGGTCGGCAAGGACGGCCTGGGCCCGCTCCTCGGCCGCATCCACCAGGCCGACCCGGACGTGCGCATCCACCTGATCGGGCACAGCTTCGGGGCCCGGCTCGTCTCCTTCGCCCTGGCCGGCCTGCCCGACCCGGCCAACTCCCCGGTCAAGTCGCTGTACCTGCTCCAGGGCGCCTTCTCCCACTTCGCCTTCGCCGACGCCCTGCCCATGGACCGGTCAAGGGGTGGCGCCCTCAAGGGCATGGCCGCCCGGGTCGACGGCCCCCTGGTGGCCTCGTTCTCGGTCCACGACACCGCCGTCGGCAAGCTCTACCCGCTGGCCTCGCTCAGCTCCCGCGACGACGCCGCCGGCCTCGAGGACCGCCTGTACCGCTGGGGTGGGATTGGCCACGACGGCGCTCAGGCGGTCGACGCCGCCGTGGCCGCCGTCGGCCCGGTCGGCTCGGCCTACCCCTTCCTGCGGGGCCGGTTCCTGAACCTCGACGGCAACGCCGTCATCAACCGCGGCAGCCCGCCGTCAGGCGCCCACTCCGACATCTTCCACTCGGAGCTCGTCTGGGCCGGCCTGGCCGCCGCCGGGCTGGTCTAGCTCACCACTCGAACTCGCCGCCGGCGTCCCGGCGGGAGGGGGTGCTCGGGTTGCCGAGGCCGGTGCCGGGCTGGGCGCCGGGGCGGGGCTCGGGGGGTGGGGAGACGGTCGGGCGGGAGGCGCCGTCGCGCGGGGAGGCCTCCAGCAGGGCCGGGGTGTGCCAGGTGTCGCCGACCAGCTCCAGGATCGGCCGCCAGGCGGGGGTGGCCCTGGCCACGGCCTTGGAGGCCATGAGCTCCTCGAGCTCCTCGCCCTGGACCTCGTCCTTCTCCAGCAGCCGCTCGGACAGGGCCCGCACCGCCGGCTCGTTGGCCCGCAGGAGCTCCACCGCCTGCTGCTTGCACTCCGACAGCAGGGCGCCCATGGCCTTGCGGGCCTCGGGGTTGCCGAGGATGGCACCAAGGGGGCCGTCGTTGAAGCCGCTCTGGGGCAGAACCCCGTAGCTGATCAGGTCCTCGCCCATGCCGAGCAGGCCCAGCATGTAGGCGGCCTGCCGGGTGGCGTGGCGCAGGTCGGAGCTGGGCCCGGTGGTGGTCTCGCCGAACCAGATCTCCTCGGCGGCCAGCCCGCCCAGGGCGACCACGATGTCGCGGCGCATGTCCTCGCGCAGCTCGGTGTGGCGCTCCTCCAGCGGCGTCCGGTAGACCACCCCGAGGGTGTCGCGCCGCTTGATGATCGAGGCCACCTGGATCTGGTCGTCCAGCTCCAGGATGTAGGCGAGCACGGCGTGGCCGGCCTCGTGGAAGGCGGTCATCTGGCGGTCCCGGGCCGAGGTCTTGGTCGCCTCCTTGAGGCCGATCTCCTCGGTCACCTTGGCCGTCCACAGGTCGTCGAAGTTGAGCTTCTCGCGCCCGTCGACCAGGGCGAAGATCAGCGCCTCGTTGACCAGGTTCTTGATCTGGGCCGGGCTGAACCCGTAGGTCGCCCGGGCCAGCCGCGAGATGTCGACCTGCTCGTGGGGCACCTTGTCCAGGTAGTACTGGAGGATGTCCTCGCGGCCCGGCCCCGAGGGCAGGCCGACGTGGAGCTTGCGGTCGAAGCGGCCCGGCCGCAGCAGCGCCGGGTCCAGGGTCGAGGCCTGGTTGGTGGCCCCGATGACCATGACGTTGTACTGAGGGATCTTGGGCTTGCCGAGGCGCAGGACCCGCTTGACGTGGCGCCACAGCCCCCTGGGCATGATCATGCCGTCCATCTGGACGAGCAGCTCGTTGACGTACATGCCGCCGCCGCCCATGCCCATGCCGCCCATGATGATCCGCAGCGGCCCCTTGGCCAGCCAGTGGCGGCTGGTGTCGGCGGGCGCGCTGGTGTTGGACCCCGCCCCGCGGGTCCCGCCCACCGCGTCCAGCTCGTCCAGGAAGATCACGGCCCCGCCGTACTTGCGCGACAGCTTCCGGGCCTTCTTGAACAGGCGCATGATGCGCAGGTTGCCCACGCCCATGAACATGTTGTTGAAGCTGGTCCCCGAGGCGTACACGAACGGCACGTTGGCCGACCCGGCGATCGCCTTGCCGAGCAGGGTCTTGCCCGTGCCCGGCGGGCCCTCGAACAGGATCCCGTGGGGCGGGTAGCCGCCGGCGTCGCGGAACTTCTTGAACCCCTGGAACAGGGTGAGCGCTTCCTTGGTGGAGTCGACGATCTCGGGCTGGCCGCGGACGTCGTCGAAGCTGACGTCGTACTCGCGCGGGTAGATGACGTAGGTCTGGCCCCTGGCCAGGAACCAGAAGATGGCGACGAACTGGATCAGCACGATGCCCACGAACAGGGCCAGGGTGACGATCGCGCTGATGATCGCGAACGGCAGGGCCAGGGTCGTCTTCCACAGGTCGAAGTCGGGGGCCAGGGGATGGTCGGTCTTGAGCAGGTAGGTGCGGAACTCGGGCCCGACGCGGGGGTCACCGCCGAGGATGGTCCACCAGTCCAGCCCCCGGTTGGACTTGTACATCCAGTACAGCACGGGGATGAACAGGATGTAGAGGATGGCGAAGATCAGCAGCCGCCGACCCCATGTCTTCAGCGTGTAGCGAAGTGGCTGACTCACGGACCCCGCCTTCCTGACACGACTCGCCCATCGACCTGGTCACACCTGCCTACGAGTATGACCCGCGACCCCTGATACCGCTATAGCGGGGGATACCCCTTCCGCGGCCGGGGGACACCCCTCTGGTCGGGCGTGGGGACAGCGCCTAGACTGCCAACCTGACGATCCCTAGGAGGTTCCTTCGCCCGTGCCCGGCCTCGCGGTCATCGCCCACACCGTCTGGGGCGCAGCCGGGCCGAGCCTCCACGACCCCCGCAACCGTCTCGGCGACGCCCTCGGCCGCCGCCTCGACCTGGCCGTGGCCGTGGAGAGCGGGCGCATCACCGCCGTCGTCCCGGCCGCCGAGGTCGGCGCCCTCGGCGCGGACCGGGTGGTCGACCTGGGCGACGCCACCCTGATGCCCGGGTTCGTCGACGCCCACGTGCACCTGTCGGCCACCGGCCTGGCCGGCCACGGCGCCGACCTGCGCCAGGCCAGCTCGGCGGGCGAGGTCCTGGAGCGGGTCCGGGCGGCCGCGGCCCGCGACGACGCCAACGGCCTGCTCTGGGGCGACGGCTACGACGAGACCCGCTTCGAGGTCCCCGAGCTGCCCACGCCGGCCGAGCTGGCCACCGCGGCCGGCGGCCGCCCGCTGTACCTGTCGCGGGTCGACGGCCACCAGGGCCTGGCCACCCTGGACGTGCTCGGCGACTCGGGCGCGCTGGAGGCGGCCGGCTGCGACCGCGACCCGGACGGCGCCCCCACCGGGGTGACCCGGGGCGAGGCCAACCACCTGGCCCGGCGGTTCGCCCTGGCCACCCTGCCGAGGGCGACCCTGCTGGCCGCCCAGGACGCCGCCCTCTGCCAGGCGGCCCGGCAGGGCGTGACCTGCGTCCACGAGATGGGCGGGCCCGACATCGCCGGCAAGCGCGACTTCGAGCTGCTGCTCGACCGGGTCGAGGCCCTGCCCATCGAGGTCATCGGCTACTGGGGCGACCTCGACCTGGACTACGTGGCCGAGCGCAAGCTGGCCCAGGTGGGCGGCGACCTGTTCCTTGACGGGTCGCTCGGCTCCCACACCGCCGCCCTCTCCACCCCGTACGAGGACCGGCCCGACACCAGCGGGGTCCTGTACCACGACGACCAGGCGCTGACCGAGCTGTACGTGCGGGCCAGCCAGGCCGGGATCCAGGTCGGCGTCCACGCCATCGGGGACGTGGCCATCGGCCAGGCGCTGCGCTGCGCCCGGCGGGCCATGAAGGCCGTCGGGCCGACCGCCTTCCGGGGCTGCCGGCACCGGATCGAGCACGTCGAGCTGCTCGGCGCCGACGGCGCCGACCGCATGGCCGAGCTGGGGCTGGCGGCCAGCGTGCAGCCGGCCTTCGACGCGGCCTGGGGCGGGAGCGACGGCATGTACGCCCGCCGCCTCGGCCCCCGGCGGGCCAAGAGCATGAACCCGTTCGCCGACCTGTGGCGGCGCGGGGTGCCGACCGGCGGCTCCTCCGACTCCCACGTCACCCCGCTCGACCCCTGGCACGGGGTGGCCGCGGCCGTCCGCCACCACCGGCCCAGCCAGCGCCTCGGGCTGCCCGTGGCCCTCGAGGTGTTCACCCTCGGAGGCCGGATCCTGGCCCGCCAGGAGCGGATCAGCGGCACCATCGAGCCCGGCCAGCGGGCCGACCTGACCGCCTTCGCCGGCGACGTGCTCGCCGCCGACCCGGCCGACCTGGAAGGCGGCGAGGCGATCTTCACCATGGTCGCCGGCCGCCTCGCCCACGGGCCCGACGAGCTCCACGTCGAGGCGGCCCGGAGCTTCGGCGGCTGGACCTGAACACGCAGGTAGACTCGTCTCCAAGACCTCTGCAGGGCCGCTTGACTTCCAGCGAAGGGAGCCCCATGGCCAAGTTCCGTGTCACCTACGCCACCCTGTCGGCCGACAACGAGGAGCTCCACGCCGCCTACGAGGAGGGCGTGAAGACGGCCCGTTCCTGGGTCGGCCAGACCGTCCCCACGGTGGTCGACGGCGAGGCCCGCACCGACGGCGAGCCCTTCACCCTGTCCAGCCCCAACGACGCCGGCCTGGAGCTGGCCGAGGTCCACTCGGCCACCGAGCACGACGTCGACGACGCCGTCGCGGCCGCCCAGGCGGCCTTCCCCGTCTGGGCGGCGACCCCCTGGGCGGAGCGGGTGGCGCTGCTGCGCCGGGCCGCCGACCTGATCAGCGAGCGCTCCAACGAGCTCGCCGCCCTGATGACCATGGAGGTCGGCAAGAACCGGCTGGAGTCCCTCGGCGACGTCGAGGAGGCGGCCGACCTCATCCGCTACTACTGCCAGCAGCTGGAGGACAACGACGGCTTCGCCCACAAGATGGGCCAGCTGTCGGCCAACGAGCACACCCGCTCGGTGCTCAAGCCCTACGGCGTCTGGGCGGTCATCAGCCCCTTCAACTTCCCCATGGCCCTGGCCGCCGGTCCGGCCGGGGGCGCCCTGGTCGCCGGCAACACCGTCGTCCTCAAGCCGTCCCCGCAGGGCTCGTTCACCGGCTACAAGCTGTACGAGTGCCTGCGCGACGCCGGCCTGCCCGCCGGGGTGTTCCACTTCCTGCCCGGCGGGGACGAGGTCGGCAAGCTGGTCGCGGCCCACGAGGGCGTCGACGGCATCACCTTCACCGGCAGCTACGAGGTCGGGATGAAGATCTACCGGCAGTACTCCAAGGGCGTGCCCCGGCCGGCGGTGTGCGAGATGGGCGGCAAGAACCCGGCCATCGTCTCGGCCAAGGCCGACCTCGACCTGGCCGCCGAGGGCGTGCTCCGCTCGGCCTTCGGCTTCTCCGGGCAGAAGTGCTCGGCCTGCTCGCGGGTGTACGTGGAGCGGGCCGTGGCCGGCGAGTTCACCGGCCGCCTGGCCGACCGGGCGGCCCAGCTGCGGGTCGGCGACCCGCTGGACCGCGACGTCTACATGGGCCCGGTGATCGACCAGGAGGCCGTGAAGCGGTTCAAGGAGGCGGTCAAGGAGGCCCGCAAGGAGGGCCGGGTCCTGGCCGGCGGCGAGGTCCTCGGCGACGACCTGCCCAAGGGCAACTACGTCGCCCCGACCGTGGTCGGCGACCTGCCCACCGACCACCGGCTGTTCAGGGACGAGCTGTTCGTGCCGTTCGTGGCCGTGGCCCCGGTCGAGGACCTGGACGAGGCCCTGAAGCTGGCCAACGACACCGAGTACGGGCTCACGGCCGGCTTCTACTCCGCCGACCAGGCCGAGGTCGACCAGTTCCTGGACCGGATCGAGGCCGGCGTCGTCTACGTCAACCGCAAGGCCGGCGCCCCTA
>Ga0081538_10004514_pt1 | contig 12816 bp, 9 predicted proteins | sample TabmetS5T2R1_FD_71022 | JGI IMG/M metagenome (GOLD analysis project Ga0081538, IMG submission 71022) | Tabebuia heterophylla rhizosphere microbial communities from the University of Puerto Rico - S5T2R1 | ecosystem: Host-associated > Plants > Roots > Rhizosphere ...
GCACGATCCAACCGTTTTTTGGCTGGGCGAGCCGGCCGGCGAGGTCGACGCCCGTCCGCCGGCCTACCTTGAGGGCGGCGGCGCCCGCAAACCAGCCGTCCTTCGTGGTGCCCTCCATCGGCAGCAGGACGAGCCTGGTGCGCGGCCAGTAGAGGAACGCATGGTGGTCGTACTCCGTCTGCGAATACCCGCCGAGAACGAGCCTGGCGAGCCGTCTGGGCCGCCCGAGGTTCGAGACGTCGAAGAGCGACGCCTGGAACCTGTTCCCGTTCCGCGCGGAATCCCGGCCGACGCCGAAGAGAAGGTCGTCACCGACTGGATGCAGGTACGTCGAGAAGCCTGGGATCCGGAGCTCGCCGCGAAGCCGCGGCCGCTCGGGCTTCGAGAGGTCGACCACGTGCAGCGGATCCACCTCGCGGAAGGTCACGACGAAGCCCACGTCGTCCATGAAGCGGACGGCGTAGAGGCGCTCGCCCTTGCCGAGGTTCCCGAGCCGGCCTACCTGGACGAGCCGTCCGACCCGCTCCTCGAACGTGGTGACGACACTCGCCGTCTCGGAGTCGTCGACCTCGTGCGGCGTATCGGTCGAGACCACACGCAGCACACCCTCGTGCTCCGAGAGCGACCACTGGTCGACGAGGAAGCCGGCGACCGTCCCGCTCGCTCGGTATCGGGTCCGCTTCGGGCTCGCGATCCCAAGCTTGTGGATCGTCGTCTGCGCCCCTCTCGCAGGTCGCCGTCCCCAGTCGGCGGGGCGGGACGCCCAGCCCTCGGCGGCGACGTAGAGGCTGTCGTTGGACGCGTAGACGATCTGCGCGTCCGACATGATGCTCACGGTGTTCACCGGCTGGAGGCCGCGGTCGAGATCCATGGTCACTACGGTCAGAAGCCCTAGCCCCGAGAACGTCGGCGGCCGCCAGACGTGGCGGCACTGCACGAGGTACTTGCGCCGAAGGGTGTTCGGGCCGCGGAGCTCGTAGTTCGGGAGCCAGTAGTGGAGCGGTGACCCATCGACGATCGTGCGGTTCTGGGCGACCGTCGACCCGAACCCCAGGTAGTCCGGCATCGCCGACGAGATGACGACGCGGACCATGTGCCCGTGCAGCCGGCCGGCGACGTACTGCCCGTCGAGCGTCATCGTGCGGACGACCCGCATCTGCGAAGGGCTGCTGACGTCGACCTCGGTCACCGTGGTCCTCGCGCCCTCGTACGGCGGCAGCCTCCGCGGGCTGCCCGGGGATGGCGAGTAGCCGGTGTAGCGGTTCCGGGACAGGACGAGGAGGCGGCTGCCGCCGAGAAGCAGCTCGTGGACCTGGTACCCGAGCTCCAGGCTGCCGAGGATCCGGAGCGGCCCTCCGTCCACGTCCGCCGAGAAGAGCCGGTAGCCGCGGACGAAGAACGCGACGGAGCCGTTCGTCTTCAGCAGGTCCGGCTCGTCGATGCCCTCCTCCTGGACGTTCGTGGTCGAGAAGTCGACGGCCCGACGCCGCGCGCCGGGGGAGAAGCTCGACGCGCGCGGGGCGTACCGCGGGAAGCTGGGCAGCCCCCACGGCTGCATCAGCCGGTTCGCGTGCTCCTTCGAGGTGCGGAGGAGCTCGTCACAGGAGCCGAACCTGACGAGACGAAAGCCCCGCTCGGGCTTCTTCGACTCGCGCGCAACCGACGTGGAGGCGGCTCCGGCGAAGAGCCCGAGCACCGCCAGCGAAGCTGCCGCTGCCGCCGCATGGCGTTTCATTCCCTTGTCTTCAGGGACGCCCTATTGCCCCGAAAGGTTGATCAGAAAAACTGATTCATCGCTGGCGGAGCGGGAGGAAGACGCGAAACGACGCGCCGCCGTTGTCGCTGTCCTCCACCCAGGCCCGCCCGCCGTGTAGCTCCGTGAACTGCGCGACGAGCGAGAGGCCGATGCCGGTGCCCGGCTGGTCCGTGACGCCGCGCTGGAACGCCTCGAAGATCGCCTCGCGCTGCTCCGGTGCGACACCCGAGCCCTTGTCATCGACGCCGATCAGCGCGCCGCCGTCGCTCTGCGTCACCCAGACCTCGATCTCCGTCCCGGGCGGGGTGTGCTTCACCGCGTTCGAGATCAGGTTCTCGACGACGCGCTCGATCTTCGGCCCGTCGACCTCCGCGACCACCTGCTCCGCGCGGATCTCGATCGGCGGGTCGGCCTCGAACCCGACCGCCACGTGCCGGACGAGCCGGCCGAGGTCCGTCTCGGTGAAGTTCGGGACCATGTGTCCGAGGCGCAGTCGATCGAGGTCGAGCAGGTCTGAGAGCAGCTGGTCGAGCTTCCGGGCCTGGTTCGCGAGGTGGCCGGCGATCTCGGTCCGAAGCTGGTCGTCGATCTCCTCACCTCGCTGCTCGAGCGTCAGCGAGAACCCGAGGATCGCGGTCAGCGGCGTGCGCAGCTCGTGGGAGACGGTGGAGAGGATCGAGTCGCGGAGCTCGTCGAGGCGCTTTCGCTCCGTCACGTCCTGGCCGGTGCCGACCATTCGGATCGGCTCGCCCTGGTCGTCCGTGATCACTCGGCCGCGCGCGAGCGCCCAGCGGATCTCGCCGTCGGGATGGACGATCCGGTGTTCGAACGTGAACGGCTCGTGATCGGCGGAGGCGCGCTCCACGGAGTCGCGCACGAAGCTGCGGTCGTCCGGGTGCACGCGCCTGATGAACGACGCGAAGTCGACCTCGATCGAGCCCGGCTCCAGGCCGTAGATGCGGTAGAGCTCGTCGGACCAGGTCACACGGTCGGCGGGAATGTCCCACGTCCAGCTTCCGACGTGGGCGAGCGCCTGGGCCTCGGTCAGGCTCGCGAACGCCCGGGTGGCACGCTCGTCTGCGCTCGCGCGCTCCGCAAGGACCGCGCCGAGGACGAGCAGCGCGACGGCGACGGCGCCGAGGAGCCCTTCGAGGATCTGGACGATCTCGGTCGTGCTGCGCTCGGTGATCGGCGTCGAGCCGTCGACTGCGCCCGCCACGGCCAGCGCCGTGACGACGAAGCTGCCCGTGACCGCGCCGAGCTGGCCGAACCGCAGGGTCGCGACGATCAGGACGGGGAAGAGGAGGTGCGGATAGCGCCAGAAGCCACCGAGGAAGACGAGCGCGCTCAGCGCGGTGAGCAGGGCCAGGAGCGCAAGGCCTTCGACGATCTTGGCGCGCGCCAGTCGCCGCTCGGGCCGTCTCGACCAGACGAGGATGAGCGGCGCGACGATGAGCGCGCCCATCGCGTCGCCGATCCACCAGAGGAGCCAATGCGAGCCGTAGTCGGCGCCGTCGACGTCGCCGGCGACCCACAGCGCGGTCACTCCGTTCGTGGCCGCGACGACCGGACTGAGCGCGCAGCCGAGCAGGATCAGGGCCAGCACGTCGCGCACGCGGTCGAGCGCCGGGCGGACGTCGGCGCGGCGCAGGAGGGTACTCCCGACGACGGCCTCGAGCGTGTTTCCGACGGCGATGACGGCGGCGACCGGGATGTCGGCGCCGCTCGTCGCATTCGCGAGGAACGCGCCGAGGGCCACGGCCGGCCAGAGTCGGGTACCCCAGAGGAAGAGGGCGGCGATAGCGATCCCCGTCGGCGCCCAGACGGGTGTGATCACGCCCCGCGCGGCGGGCAGCTCGATGCCGACCTTCGCCGCGCCGAGATAGGCGGCCGCGAGCGCCGCGAGCGCCAGGAGGTAGCGCCGGTTCGTCACGCGTTCATGATCCACTAGTTCGATGACGAGTCGTCGGCCGGCGTTCTGGCTGGACATGGCGGTCAAGGCGGCGCTGATCGGGCTTTTGCTCTTCGGCGTCTTCTCGGGCCTCGAGCGGTTCGAGGGCAAGGCGATGACGGGCCGCGCGCTGACCTATCCGCTCGCCGTCGTGGTGGTGCCCCTCGCCTGGTGGATCGTCAGCCGCCGCCGCCCGATCGAGTACCCGTACGCGCTCGACATCCTCCTCGGGCTGCCGTTCCTGATCGACACGGCGGGGAACGCGCTGGACCTCTACGACACGATCGAGTGGTGGGACGACGCGAACCACTTCGTCAACTGGGGGCTCTTGACGGCGGCGTTCGGCCAGCTGCTCGTCCGGCTGCCGGTCGGGCCGTGGGTGGCGGCCGGCCTGTGCCTCGGCTTCGGCGCCGTGACGGCGGTGCTCTGGGAGTTCGCCGAGTACTGGACGTTCATCCGCGACTCGCCCGAGCTCGAGACCGCCTACACGGACACGCTCGGCGACCTTGCGCTCGGTCTCACGGGTTCAGCGATCGCTGCGCTGGTGACCGGCTGGCTCGTCAGCCGGCGGGGGCGTGTTGCTGCAGCGCCGCAGCCGGCACGTCGTCCCGCCTGAGGACGACCCACGCCACGTAGACCGCGGTGAGCGCGAAGACGGCGGCCATCGCGAAGCCCCAGTTGAAGCCGTCCGTGATGTCCTGGGGCGTCGGCTGACCGTTGTTCGAGAGCGCCTGCGTCCGCTCGATCGACACGGTGGAGATGAGCGCGACGCCGAGCGCGCCGCCCAGCTGCTGCGACGTGTTGAGCATCCCCGACGCGATGCCGGCGACGCGGTCCTCGACCCGGGAGAGGGCCGCGAGTGACATCGGGATGAACATGAACGCGAGGCCGAAGCCGCTGATCACGAACGGGATGAAGAGGCTCTTCCAGTACGTCCCGTCCGACGGCAGCTGCGTGTACCAGAGGTACGCGAAGGCGACGAAGACGCTGCCGGCCATCATCACGGGCTTGACGCCCGCCTTCGTGATGACCGCCTGGGCGATCGCCGCCCCCGGGATCGTCATCCCCGCGGTGGCGAGGAACGCGAAGCCGGTCTCGAGCGGCGAGTAGCCGAGGATGTTCTGCATGTAAAGCGTGAGCAGGAAGAAGCCGCCGAAGATCGTCCCGCCGAGAAGGAGCCCGGAGAGGTTCGCGACGAGCACCGGCCGGATCCGGAAGAGGTGGAGCGGCACGAGCGGGGCGTCGCTGCGCTCCTCCCGCCAGAAGAACGCCGCCACGAGCGCGACTGCGATGATCGAAAGCCCGATCGTCTGCAGCGTGAACCAGCCCTCCCTCGGCGCCTCCGACATCGCGTAGACGAAAAGGACGAGCCCCGAGGTGACAAGGACCGCTGCCAGCGCGTCGACCCGCCGGTCGGCGCCCTCGATGCGGCTCTCCGAGATCAGCCACGGCGTCAGCGCGAGGATCCCGATCCCGACGGGCACGTTGACGAAGAAGATCCACTCCCAGCCGAGGTACTCGACGAGGATGCCGCCGAGGAGGACGCCGGCCGCAGCACCGCTGCCCGCGACCGCCCCCCAGATCCCGAACGCCTTGTTCCGTTCTGCGACGTCGTGTTGGAACGCTGCGCTGATGATCGCCAGCGTCGCGGGGGATACGATGGCGCCGCCGAGGCCCTGAATCGCGCGAAAGATGATCAGCGCGGTGCCGCTGTCCGAGAGCCCGCAAGCGAGCGAGCCGCCGATGAACAGCAGCATCCCGACCATGAAGACGCGCCGCCGGCCCAGCAGGTCCGCCGCCCGTCCGCCGAGCAGCAGAAAGCCGCCGAACGCGAGCGAGTACGCGGTCACGATCCACTGGAGGCGGGAGTCGGAGAGACCGAGGTCACGCTGAATCGAGGGCAGCGCGACGTTCACGATCGCCACGTCCAGGATGACCATGAAGAAGGCGACGCAGACGAGCGCGAGCGCACGCCAGCGCCTGGGATCCGGTCCGGCTCCGGCTTCCATGACGGCGAACGCTACTGATTCGCGCGCACTACCGACACGCAACCGACGTCTGCGGTGTCCGTAGGCGGAAAACGCCCGTCAGCGTCGTACACTTCGAGCGCGGTCAGCCGCTTCTCAAAACCAGGAGGTTCTTACGTTGAAGACGGGTCTCGCAACAACGATTCTCGCGCTGGCCGTCGCCGGCGCTCTCGCCGTGCCGGCGTCCGCCGCGACGCCGACGGAGCGGAGGCTCTCGGCACAGATCAAGGTCGTGCAACGACAGGTCAAGGTGCTCCAGGGCCAGGTGCGCACGCTGCGCCGGCAGATGCGGGACGTGCAGATTGTCTCCTCCCTCAGCGTCGCGTTCAGCGCCTGCTCCGCAGCCGCATCCGCGGATGCTCTCCAGGGAACGTGGGAGACGATCGACGGCCTGAACACGCACCTCGGCAGGCCCGATCAGTACCCTGCGCCCGCTCCGATCGCAGATCCACTCAACTCGTGCAATCTCCTCGAGGTCCAGCGCCAGCCGAGTGCGGTGCCGCCGACGACGAACGTCTTCGCGGCGCTGCTGAACATCTTCCGCTAGGACGAAGATCTCCCGAGCCATGAGCATGTTGCGGCGCCTGTGGAGGAGGGAGGCCGCCCCGCGGGCGAGCGACGTCCGGGGCGACCGCCTCCTGCGCCTGGAGGCGATCACGGAGACGGCGCTGTCGCACCTCGACCTCGATCAGCTGCTCGACGAGCTGCTCGACCGCATCCGCGACCTCTTGGACGCCGACACCGCGGTGATGCTCCTCGTCGAGGAAGAGGGGGACGTGCTCGTGCCGCGGGCGTCGAAGGGCCTGGAGGAGGAGATCGGCGTCGGGATCCGCGTCCCCATCGGCCAGGGCTTCGCCGGCCGTGTGGCGGCGCAGCGCTCCACGGTCGTCATCGACGACGTCGACAAGGCCGAGCTCGTCAACCCGATCATCCGTCAGGTCGGCGTCCGGTCCCTGATCGGCGTCCCGCTCCTCCACCTCGGCGAGCTGATCGGGGTCGTCCACGCCGGCGCCTTCCGGACGAACTACTTCACGCACGACGACGGGCTGTTGCTCCAGCTCGTCGCCGACCGCGTGGCGCTCGCGATCACCCAGTCGCGCCTCTACGAGGCGGAGCGGCAAGCGCGCCGCGAGGCGGAGACCGCGCACGAGCAGGTCTCGTTCCTCGCCCGGGCGAGCGAGGTGCTCGGCTCGTCCCTCGACTACGAGACGACACTCCGGGAGCTGGCTCAGCTCGCCGTTCCGGAGCTCGCGGACGAGGTGCTCGTGGACATCGTTCGGGATGACGGCCGGCTTCAGCGCCTTGCGTCGGCGCATGCCGATCCGCTCACGCTGGAGCGGATCCGCGAGCTCGAGCGCCGCTATCCGCCGAAGCCCCGAGCGCAGTACGGGGCCGGCGCCGTGGTTCGGTCCGGCGAGGCTCAGCTCGTGCCGGAGATCAGCGACGAGATGGTGTCCGCATTCGCCCACGACGAGGCGCACGAGGCGCTCATCCGTGACCTCGGCCTCCGGTCGTTCATGGCGGTCCCACTGTCGTCGCGCGGCCGGACGCTCGGCGCGCTCACCTTCATCGCTTCGACGTCGAATCGGCGCTACGGGCCCGAGAACCTCGCCTTCGCGCAGGAGCTGGCGCGGCGAGCGGCGACCGCGATCGAGAACGCCCAGCTCCACGCACAGACGGAGCAGCGCGCCCGCGCCTCGCTCGTCCTTGACCACGTCGGCGAGGGGGTCTTCCTCCTCGACCGCTTCGGTGTCGTGCGGTTCTGGAATCCGGCGGCCGAGGCGATGACCGGCGTCCGCTCGGGCGAGATCCTCGGACGCCGGCTGGCCGAGTCCATCTCGGGGTGGGGGCAGATCGAGCACCGCGTCCCGGTCGCCGCCTCGTCCGACAAGACGAGCCTGCCGCCGGAGACGCTTCCGCTCGAGGTTGGAGAGCGGGAGCTCTGGGTGCTGATCTCCGGGGTGAGCTTCCCGGAGGGGACCGTCTATGCGTTCCGTGACATGACCGAGGAGCGCAGCCTGCGTGCCCTCCAGACCGAGTTCGTCGCGACGATCTCCCACGAGCTGCGGACGCCGCTGGCCGCTGTCTACGGCGCGGCGATGACGCTGCAGCAGCGCGGCGACGAGCTGGACGAGGCGGGCCGAGAGCGGCTCCTCGCCGTCGTCTACGACGAGTCGAGCCGCCTGAGCCGCATCATCGACGACGTGCTCTGGGCGAGCCGACTCGAGTCCGGCCGGCTCGAGTTCGCGATCGAGGAATGCAGCCCGGGGCGCATTGCGGACGACGTCGTCAAAGCCGCCACCGTCCACCTGCCGTCGAGGATCTCGCTCGAGCTCGACGTTGCCGAGCAGGTACCGCCGATCGCCACGGACCCGGACAAGCTCCGGCAGGTGCTGAGCAACCTCGTCGACAACGCCGTCAAGTACTCCCCGGAGGGAGGGCGCGTGCGGATCGCGATCGCGGCGGACGACGGCTACGTCCGTTTCACCGTGAGCGACGAGGGCCTGGGCATCCCGGCCGGCGAGCAGGCGAGGATCTTCGAGAAGTTCTACCGCCTCGATCCGAACCAGACACGCGGCGTGGGCGGGACCGGCCTCGGGCTCTACATCTCCCGTGAGCTTGTCAGCCGGATGAACGGCCGGCTCTGGGTCGACTCGTCAGAGGGCGAGGGCTCGACGTTTTACGTGGAGCTGCCCCTCGCCGCCGAGGGCGCGCGAGCCGAGGTCCTCGCCCACATGCGCGCCTAGACATACCGCTTCGGCACGACGCCGAGCTCCTCGACCATCGTGAAGAAGGCCTTGGCGTACGGGGACTCCCGCGTCCGGTTCCGCACGTCGTGCCAGTCGATCCGCTCGCGGAGCGAGCGCGCGAACTCCAGCGACCGCTCGTAGTCGAGCTCGTGCTCGTCGAGGGCGAGGAGCTTGGTGACCATGAGGTCCTCGAGCGACATCACCTTCATCGGCACAGCGTTCACCTCGAGGTCCTCCGCCCGCTCGAACATCGCGTCGTCGACCGGCTCGCCAACCGGGCGGAAGATGACGTCCACCAGCACGTCGCCATCCCATGCCTTGTAGAGCCAGCCCTCTGGCGGCCTCTCGGGTCGCATCCCGGCATCGGCGAGCGCCTGGAGGGCGCGATCGGCGTCGTTCGGCTTCACGAGCACGTCGAGGTCGTGGCCGGTTCCCGGTCCGCCGTACGCCCAGGCGGCGAGGCCGCCGCCGAGGATGAACGGCACGTTCGCGCCGCGGAGCGCCCCAGCGACCCGCTTCACGCTCTCCTTGATCTCGTCGAACGGCTGCTCTCCGCGCACTGACCCTCTCGTTACCCGAGGCCGCATTTGGGGAACCATGCGGGTATGACGGTCCGCGTCGCAGCGGCCGGCGACATCCACTGCTCGGAGGAAGAGCGGGCACGCCTCGAGACGGCGTTCATGGACGCCGAGAGCGAAAGCGACCTCATCCTCCTCGCCGGCGACCTGACGACCTATGGAGAGCCGGAGCAGGCGGAAGTCCTGGCAGACGTCGCCCGTGGGATCGGCGTCCCTGTCTACGCGGTTCTCGGGAACCACGACTGGCACGCCGACCGGCACGAGGAGCTCGTCTCCGCGCTGCGCGGTGGCGGCATCCATGTGCTCGAGCGTGCGTCCGAGGTGATCACCGTCAACGGCGTGGACGTCGGGATCGTCGGGACGAAGGGGTTCATCGGCGGCTTCACGGGCTCGCTGCTGCCCGACTTCGGCGAGCCGCTCCTGCGCCGGGTCTACGCCGAGACGAGCGCCGAGGTCTCGGCGCTCGACCGCGGCCTACGGAAGGTCTGCGACTGCGCGGTGCGGATCGTCCTGCTCCACTACTCGCCGACGGCGACGACGATCCAGGGCGAGCCGGAGCCCATCTGGGCGTTCCTCGGCAGTCAGCGTCTGGCGGACCCGATCGCGGAGCACAAGCCCGACCTCGTCCTCCACGGGCACGGCCATCGGGGGAACTTCGCCGGGGCGATCGACGACATCCCGGTCTTCAACGTCGGCGTCCCGGTGATCGGGCGCGACTTCTGGGTGTTCGAGTTCGACGAGGCGGGGCTCGTCGCCGAGCCGGAAGCCGTCGAGTCCCGGCGCTAAGAGCCGACGACCTGCACGAGCCAGCGGCGGTCGCGCTCGCGGTCGAGCTCGAGGAAGAGGATGCGTTGCCAGGTTCCGAGGCAGAGCTCCCCGTCACGGACGGGGATCGACTCGCCGGCGCTCCCGAGCAGCATCGACATGCAGTGGGCGTGCCCGTTGCCGCGCTCCATGTCCTCCTCGCAGATGTTCTCCGTGCGGCGGTCCCAGTCGTCGTGCGCGTAGTACCGCTCCGTCGGGACGAGGCGCCGGAGCATGGACGTGAAGTCCTCGAGGAAGCCGTTCTCGAACTCGTTCACACGCACACAGCAGGTGGTGTGCGGCGAGTAGACGCACACGATGCCGTCGCGGACGCCGCTCTCGCGGACGGCCTCGGCGACCTCGTCCGTGATGTCCCGAACAGCCAGCCCGCCCTCGGTGCGCAGCTGCCGCTCACCCTGGAACACCTTCATCGGCGGCCATCCTATCCACGGGTCGGGCAGTGTTCTCACCTATGGAGCACTTCGCCATACGCCGACCGACGCTGGAAGACGCAGACGCCGTCGCGGCGCTGCTCGTGGACCGCGACTACGCCGACTTCGACGAGACCGACGGCTTGTCGCTGACCGGGGCCGAGCTCCGCAGCTGGTGGGCGATGGACGAGCCGAGACTCGCCACCGACGCGTGGCTCGCGCTCCGCGGTGACGACGTCGTCGGCTACGCGCTCGTCCGGCCGGAGCGCGATCTCGCCAACCTCGCCGACGAGTCCAGCGTCCACCCGGAGGCGCGCGGGCTGGGAATCGGCACGCGGCTGCTCGACGAGGCCGAGCAGTGGGCAAGAGGCCGCGGGCTGGCCCGGTTCCAGGTGCACGTCGTCAACGAGGACGGCCGCCGGCTCGTCGAGCAGCGCGGCCACCGCCTCGTCCGCTTCTTCTGGCGGATGGAGATCCACCTGGACGGTCAGCCGGCGCTCGCGGAGCCGCCCACGGGCGTGACGATCCGGCCATACCGGCCGGGCGAGGACGACGCCGAGCTCCACGCGGTCGTGCAGGAGGCATTCGCGCAGCACTGGGAGTTCACGCCGGAGCCGTTCGACGAGTGGCTGAGCGGCCGACAGCGCCGGAACGACTACCACCCGTCCCTCTGGCAGGTGGCCGAGGAGGACGGCCGGATCGTGGGCGCCGCGCTCTGCTTCGGCGAAGGGACGTACGGCTGGGTGCTCGAGCTCGGCGTGGGGCCTGGCTCGCGACGAAGCGGGCTCGGCCTCGCGCTGCTCCGGTCGGGCTTCGCGGGCCTTGCCGCCCGCGGCCACGCCCACGTTGGCCTCGAGGTCGACTCGGAGAACGAGACCGGCGCGACGCGACTCTACGAGCGGGCCGGCATGCACGTCACGCGCCGGTACGCGACCTACGAGAAGGCGCTCGCTTAGTCTGTCCCGGAGGGCCCGTAGCTCAGCTGGTTAGAGCAGCCGACTCATAATCGGTTGGTCCCTGGTTCGAGTCCAGGCGGGCCCACTCGACCCGCTTCCCTGCTTGCGCAGCGAACATATGTTCGCTTTCATCTATTGGGTGCAGCTGGCGCTCGACGCACTCGACCGCTTGGTGGACACCCTGGAGGAGCGGGGCTCGCTCTCCGCGGTCGAGGCCGCTCGCTCGCTCTTCGCGACCTCGTCGATCCCGGAGGGGCTCGCCCGCTCGCTGCTGGAAGAGGTGACCGCCGGCGACAGCCGGATCGCCTGCACGGGGATGAGCGTGTCGCTCGCGGGCCGGCGAACGGACGCACTGCTGGAGGAGGCGGAGTTCGTCGTCTTCGACCTCGAGACGACCGGGCTTTCCGCCGAGCGCAACCGGATCTGCGAGGTCGGTGCAGTCCGCGTGCGCGGACTCGAGCTCGTGGACTCGTTCCAGGCGCTCGTGAATCCCGGGGTCCCACTTCCGGAGCCGGTCGCCCGCCTCACCGGCCTCCGGACGCAGGAGCTGAGGCGCGCACCGCGAGTCTCCACCGTGCTGTCGCGGTTCCTGCGCTTCGCGGGCGACGAGCTGCTCGTCGCGCACAACGCCAGGTTCGACCAGCGGTTCCTGGAGCGGCAGCTGCAGCTCGTGCACGGACGCCGCCTCTCCGAGCCGCCGCTCTGCACCGCGGCGCTTGCCCGGCGGCTCCTCGACGGCCGGCTCCGCCGCGTCGGCCTCGCGTCGCTCGCGAACTTTTTCGGCGTCTCGACGAGACCCTGCCACCGGGCGCTCCCGGATGCCGAGGCGACCGCCGAGGTTCTCGTCCACCTGATCGGGCTGGCACAGGAGCTCGGCGCGAGGCGCGTGTCGGAGCTCCGAACGCTGGCCGCCCCGCGAAAGCGCCGAGTCTTCGACAAGCGGCAGCTCGCCCGCGGCGCTCCCACGAGACCAGGCGTCTACCTCTTCCGGGACCGCCACGACCAGGTTCTCTACGTCGGCCGTGCGCGCGACCTGCGTGCGCGCCTTCGTTCCTACTTCCGGAGCGAGAGGCAGCGCCCGTCCGTCGAGGCCGCGCTGCTCGCGCTCGAGCGGATCGAGTGGCGTATGCTCGGCTCCGAGCTCGAGGCCGCGCTCGAGGAGCTTCGGCTGATCCGCGAGCTCCAGCCGCCCGCCAACTCGCGGAGCCGGCGGAAGGAGCACGGCGTCTACCTGAAGCGGCGCGGCGACGACGTCGTCGTGACGAAGACGCCGACCCGCCTGGGCCCGTTCGGCAACCGCCGCAGGGCGTCAATCGCCGCCCGCGCGCTCGCGGTCGACGACCTCGACCGCCTCGTGGACGGCGGCCCCCTACCGCGGCTCCGCGAGCGCCTCACGCACCTCTCCGAGTGCCTGCGGTACGAGGAGGCCGCGCGGCTGCGCGATCGCATCGAGGCCCTCGAGCACGTCGTCGACCGGCTTCGCCGCCTCGAGGAGCTCCGCACCATGGAGGCCTGCCTGATCGCGCCGCCGGGCGAGCCCAGCTGGAGGAAGGCGTTCTTCGT
>Ga0081538_10004515_pt1 | contig 12815 bp, 10 predicted proteins | sample TabmetS5T2R1_FD_71022 | JGI IMG/M metagenome (GOLD analysis project Ga0081538, IMG submission 71022) | Tabebuia heterophylla rhizosphere microbial communities from the University of Puerto Rico - S5T2R1 | ecosystem: Host-associated > Plants > Roots > Rhizosphere ...
CACGCGGGCGCTCGTCTCGCGTCGTGCCGCGGCGGCCGAGGCGGAGCGCGAGCGCGTCACGGCCGAGGCCATCCGGGCGGCGGACGCCGTTCGCCGTGAGGCGCAGGTCGAAGCGCGCGAGCAGGCGCTGAGGCTCCGCGGCGAGGTCGAGCAAGAGCTCAAGGACAAGCGCACCGAGATCGCCAAGATCGAAGAACGTGTGATCACGAAGGAAGAAGAGATCGATCGCAAGCTCACCGAGATGGAGCGTCGCGAGCAGGGGATGGTCGACCGGGAGACGCACCTCAAACAGCTCCAGGACGAGACGAAGACGGCCAAGGAGGATCAGCTCCGGGAGCTCGAGCGTGTCTCCGGCCTCACGGTCGAAGAGGCGAAGAGGCAGGTGCTCGAGCGCTCGGAGGAGCTCGTCAGGCACGACCTCGCCCGCATGGTTCGCCAGCTCGAAGAGGAGGCCCGTGGGGACGCCAGGCGCCGCGCGAGGAATCTCGTCGCCGATGCGCTCCAGCGCGTCGCCGCAAGCCACGCCGCCGAGACCACAGTCTCGATCATCGAGCTTCCGTCCGATGACATGAAAGGCCGCATCATCGGCCGGGAGGGCCGCAACATCCGGGCCCTCGAGAACCTCACCGGCGTCGACTTCATCATCGACGACACGCCGCAGGCGGTCGTGCTCTCGTCCTTCGACGGCGTCCGCCGCGAGGTAGCGAAACTGACTCTTGCCAAGCTCGTCGAGGACGGCCGCATCCACCCGTCCCGGATCGAGGAGATGTACTACCGCTCGAAGGTGGAGATCGAAGACCACATCCGCCAGGCCGGCGAGCAGGCCGTGTTCGAGGCGAACTGCGGGAAGATGCACGAGGAGCTCATCAAGGTCCTCGGCCGGCTGCGCTACCGAACGAGCTACGGCCAGAACATCCTCAAGCACTCGCTCGAATGCGCCCATCTCGCAGGAGTGATGGCCGCCGAGCTCGGCGCGAGCGTGAAGACGGCGAAACGGGCCGCGCTCCTCCACGACATCGGCAAGGCCGTGACCCACGAGGTCGAGGGCTCTCACGCCGCCATCTCCGCGCAGATGACGAAGCGCTACGGGGAGTCGCAGCACGTGGTCCATGCGATCGAGGCTCACCACTACGAGGTGCAGCCCCAGACCGTCGAAGCGGTGCTCGTGATCGCCGCGGACGCCATCTCGGCGTCGCGCCCGGGCGCGCGGGGAGAGAGCCTCGAGCACTACATCAAGCGGCTCGAGACGCTCGAGAAGATCGCCTCGGAGAAGCCGGGCGTGGAGCGGGTCTACGCGCTCCAGGCGGGGCGCGAGATCCGCGTCATGGTGAAGCCGACGGACATCGACGACGATGCCGCCGTCCTCCTCTCCCACGAGATTGCCCGGGAGATCGAGGAGCAGCTGGAGTACCCCGGCCAGATCAAGGTCACGGTCATCCGCGAAAGCCGCGCCGTCGAGTTCGCCAAGTAAGACGCTCCGGGCGGCCGCGTCCCTATCCCGGTCCGCGCAGGTCGAGCCGCGCGACCTGCGGGTCGTGGTCGGAGGCCTGGTCGGCGAACTCGGAGTTCACGTGCACGGGGTCGTAGTCGATGCCGAACGCCTCGAACATGTCGTGCGAGACGAGGATTTGGTCGAGCACTTGCGAGTTGCCCTCGAACACGTACGAGTAGCGCTCGGGCTTCGGAAGCGTGTCCATCAGGGTTGTGAGCACGCCGCCCTCGAGGATGTCGACAGTCTCCGAGAACTCGAAGTCGTTGATGTCGCCTAGGGCGATCACGTTTGCGCTCGGGTCGGCCGCGAGCAGGTCGTCTACGAAGTCGTTCACGGACTGCGCCTGTGCGTGCCGCGCCTCCTCCGTCGACCGGGTCGGCGGCTGGAAGCGTCCGAAGAGCGGCTCGTCACCTCCCTTGGAGCTGAAATGGTTCGCGATGACGAAGACTTTCTTGCCGCGCATCCGGAACTCGCCGACGAGCGGCTTGCGCGTGTCGTCCCAGGCCGGATCCAGCGGGTCGACCCGTCCTGGGCTGAACGACAGGCGAGGGCCGGAGGGGTGGTCGATCACGGTCGTCGGCGTGGTGGAGTCCCCGCCCGGCTGGTCGATGAAGCTCAGCCCGCGGTCGGTGCGGAAGAGGAAGCCGACGCGGATGTTTCCACCTGGCTGGCCGCCGTCCTCCCCGTCCACGGGGTCGATCTGCCGGAACTCGTACACAGGGCCGCCGGCGGCCTGGATTGCGGCGATAAGCATGTTCCAGGTGTCGGAGGCGCCCGTCGTGCCGCTGTCGGTCGCGCCGTCGTTGTCCTGGATCTCCTCGATCGCGATCAGGTCCGGAGAGCGAAGGTGGTTCACGATCAGGTCCGCGTGTCGAGCGAATGCGTCGCCGTCGCTCGGGTCGAGGTTCTCGACGTTGTAGGTGCCGACGACGATCTCCTGATCTCGGGGCAGGCGGGTTACCTCGCGCTCGAGCCCGCCGTCCACCCGGGTAAGGGGCGCCGTCACGTTCAGCTTGAAGTTGCCGAAGCTGTAGTCCATGACGCCCACCGCGGCCGTCGTGAACCCGTCCGCGACGTTCACGACGGGCGTGGCGACGATTGTGTCGTCGAGGAAGATGCGCTCGGGGTTGAAGTCGTCGGGCGAGATGACGACGCCGCCTCGAACCGTGTCGACCCCGGCGGACGCGCCGTCGTCGCCAACCACCGGGATCTCGCCGAACTGGTTTCGTGGACCGACGACGCGGGCGTCGTTCACCTGCACGCGCATCGCCTCGAGGCTCTCGTAGAAGTCGATCCCGTCTTCTGCCGGATCGAAGGTGCCGCTCGTCTCGACGCTGCCACTCGCGTCGTCCTCGATCACCATGTTCGGCGGGGTCCAGCCGCCCGACCCGAGCACGGTCGGCGCCGGCAGCGCGCTGCTGCTGGAGACCACGCTGATCGCGGGCGAGGTGAGCTCGGTGGTTGTCAGGTTCGTGCTGGCGGCGCCGCCGGGCCTGAACTCGGCTACGCGGCCACCGACGCGGACCTCGTCGCCGACGACCACGGTCGGGGCCGAGGACGTGAAGACGAACACGGCCTCGGATGTGGCGGGGACGGCATCCGCCGTCGGGTCCTGCAGGTAGAAGCCGTTGCCGAGCGTAGCCGTGACGATGCCGGCAACGCCGGACACCAGGCGGCCGACGAGGGGTGACGTGTGCGCCGCGCCCTGGATGTCGTGGATCTCGACGGGGGTCGTGAAGCTGAATGCGAAGTCGGCTCCCATCTGATCCGGCGGGTCGTCTGTATCGAGATCCGTGACCCGAGCGGAGACGATGGTGACGGTGCAGGCCTCGCCCTCGGCGAAGTCGCTTTCGGGGTCGAGCGTGAAGCTGGTCGGACCACCGCTCACGGCGGCCGCGTGCTGGCCGCTCTTCGTACAGGAGATCGTGAACCACGATCCGTTCACGCTCACGGGCTCGCTGAAAGTCACCGTGACGTTTGTGTCGAGAGCGACCTCGGTCGCATCGTTCGCGGGCGTCGTGCTCGTGACGTCCGGAGGAAGGTCGCCTTCCACGATCGTGTGGCTCCCGAGGCCGTCGAACGTGTCGGTGGCGAAGCCCTCCCACTCGACGGCGGGATCGAACGGATCGCCCGCATTCCCGTCGCCGCTCTGGATCGTGCCCTTGCGGCGGAGGGTGTTGTCCGCCGTGCTGGTGAATCCGCTGCCCCACTCCGCGCCGGGGTCGGATCCCTGCTGCCCGATCGCGTCGATCACCGTCCCGCCGCGGCGGAGGAGGACGGCGTCGTCCCCGTTGAACCAGCCCGCTCCGTTCGTCTGGTCGGCCTGCGCGAGAATCGCAGGCCCGGCGGCGCTCTGCGCGAGGACGAAGACGTCCCCCGAGACGACCGTCCCGACGAGGGGGATCGTCAGTGAGCAGACGGGATTTCCGTTGAAGCACATCTGCACGTCGTAACCGTTCGCAGCCAGGTCGACCGGCGCACCGGTGCCGTTGAAGATCTCGAGGGCCTTGTTGTTGCTCGTGCCCTCGATGTACTCGGAGAAGAACAGCTCCGTCGGAGCTGCCCGTGCACTTCCGAGCGCGAGGACGAGCGGCAGGACGACGGCGGCAAGGAGCAGGGCGGGGAGCAGGCGCCCCTGCGGCATGGACGAGCTCGACGGCATGTGAAACCCCCAGGGCTGAGTCGGACTCGCCCGATCGTAAACGCCGTGCCCGGCGGGGGCAAGGTCGTCTGCGACCTCGGTACGATCTGCCCGTGCGGCGATACCACGTCACCACCTTCGGGTGTCAGATGAACGCTCACGACTCCGAGCGGATCAAGGGCCTGCTCGAGTCACTGGGCCTGGGCGAGGCGATCGCCCAGGAGGAAGCCGACGTGATCGTCTTCAACACCTGCACGGTGCGCGAGAAGCCCGATCAGCGCTTCGCCGCCCACCTCGCGCAGGCCGCCGCGCTGAAGCGGGCGGACCCCGAGCGCGTCATCGCCGTCGGCGGCTGCTATGCGGAGGCCCAGCGCGAGCGCATCTTCGAGCTCTACCCGTACGTGGACGTCGCGTTCGGCCCGGGATCGATCCCGCACCTGGCCGACTGGCTCGGCGCCGGCGGCCTGGGCGTCTCGCGTGGGAGCTTCGCCGAATGGAAGCATTTCGCCGGCGATCTGCCCGCCCGGCGCGAGCGCGTCTTCCAGGCCTGGGTGCAGATCTCCATGGGCTGCAACTCCGTCTGCTCCTACTGCATCGTTCCAGCGGTGCGGGGGAAGGAACAGAGCCGGCGCCCAGGCGAGATCGTCGCCGAGGTGACCGGCCTCGCCTCCGACGGCGTCCGGGAGGTGACGCTGCTTGGCCAGAACGTCAACTCGTGGGGGAGAGACCTCCTTCCGGACGTCCGGACGGAGTTCGGTGAGCTGCTGCGCGCCGTCGACGCGGTGGACGGGATCGACCGGATCCGCTTCACGAGCCCGCACCCGAAGGACTTCCGCGAGCCCGTCATCGCGGCGATGGCCGCGTGCGAGGCGGTCTGCGAGCACACGCACCTGCCGCTTCAGTCCGGCTCGACCCGCGTGCTCAAGCGCATGCGCCGGACGTACGGGCGCGAGCGCTACCTCGCGCTCGTAGAGAAGCTCCGGAACGCGATTCCCGATCTCGCGCTCACGACGGATGTGATCGTCGGCTTCCCCGGTGAGACGGAGGACGACTTCCGCGAGACGCTCGAGGTCGTTAAAGAGGTGCGCTATGACGGCGCCTTCACGTTCGTCTTCAGCCCACGGCAGGGAACGGAGGCGGCGACGATGCCCGATCAGGTCCCGGATGAGGTCAAGCGCGAGCGCATCGAGCGGCTGATTGAGGTCGTCCAGCGCATCGCGCGCGAGCGAAACGCGGAGCGCGTCGGCGGGGTGGAGGAGGTCCTCGTGGAGGGCCCGAGCCGCACCGATCCAGAGCTTCTGCGGGGCCGCACGCGCCGCAACACGACGGTCAACTTCCGCGGCGCGGGCGAACCCGGGGACCTCGTGCCGGTGCGAATCGAAGGAGCGACGTCGACCACGCTCGCCGGCACGAGCACGGCGACACGGCTCGCGCTTGCCGACTCAATGTCGTGACGCTTCCGCGCACCACACCTGCGTTCGACCTCGCTACGCTGGAAGCGGAGGGAGGCCCGCGGCCGGCCCCCCCGCAGTGACGGACGCCGACCCGGTCGGACACGGCGGCCGGAGCCCGGCCAGCGAGCTCACGGGGATCGTCGTCGCTATCTTCGGGCCCACCGCTTCCGGGAAGAGCGCGGTCGCCGAGGCTCTCACGACCCAGATCCTGGCCGAGGTGGTCTCTGCGGACGCGATGCAGGCCTACCGGGGCCTGCCGATCCTGACGAACCAGCCCGAGCAGCCGACCCGGCTGGTCGGCATCTGGCCGCTCGATCACGAGGGCTCGGTCGGCGAGTACCAGCGGCTCGCTCACGCGGCGGTGGACGACGTGCTCGCAGCGGGCCGGATACCGGTGGTTGCGGGAGGCACCGGGCTCTACTTGCGCGCGGCCCTTGCCGAGCTCGACCTGCCCCCGGTGCCGCCGCGAGGCGCGCGCGGGCGCTGGGAGCGTCTCTATGAAGAGTCCGGGGCCGATGCCGCTTTCGCCGCGCTCGCCGAGCGGGACCCCGCAGCCGCGGCCGCCGTCCACCGGAACGACCGTCGCCGCGTGGTCCGGGCGCTCGAGCTGGCAGACGCGGGCGCGACATTGGCGCCGGAAACGAGCCGGCTCTGGGGCGAAGACACACGGCGGGCGACGGTGATCTTCGGGCTGGAGGTTCCGGCCGAGACGCTGAACCGACGGATCGAGGAGCGTACTCGCAAGATGGTCGAGCGTGGGGTGGAGGACGAGGTCGCACGCGCGCTCGCGCAGCCACTGTCGACGACGGCGCGTAAGGTGATCGGCCTCGAAGATTTCGCGAGCCTGCCGGAAAAGGAGGCGATCACTGCGGTGGCGCTGAAGACTCGCCGGTACGCCGCCTACCAGCGCAAGTGGCTTCGCCGCCTTCCCGGCGTTGTTAGCGTTCGGGCCGATCGCCCTCCGGATGCGGTCGCCGATGAGATTCTCGAAGTGGCACGGGCTCGGCAACGACTACCTGCTCGTCGAGCGGGCTGACGCCGGACGCTCGCTGACGCCGGCCCTCGTGCGGCGTCTCTGCGACTACCACCTGGGCATCGGCTCGGATGGCATTTTGGAAGTCCTGGCGGCGGACGGGCCGCGTGCCGAAATCGTGATCTGGAACCCAGACGGCTCGACGGCCGAGCTTTCCGGGAACGGCACCCGCATCGCCGCGCGGTGGCTCGCCCGCCGGAGCGGGTTGTACGAGGTCCGGATCGTGGTCGGCGCGCGCGAGGTCGTCGCCCGCATGGGCGCCGGCCCCGAGGTCGAGACGGAGATGGGTACGGTCGAGGTGGGGGCGCGGGAGATGCTCGCCCTCGACGGCGGCCAGGTCGAGTTCACACCGGTCTCGGTCGGGAATCCGCACGCCGTGATCCGTCGCGACCCCGACCGTGACGACCTTCTCCGCCTCGGGCCGCTCGTCGAGAATCACAAGCGCTTCCCGGAGCGCACGAACGTTCAGCTCGTCCGCGTCGACTCGCCGAGCGCGGCCACCGTCGGTGTCTGGGAGCGCGGAGCGGGGGAGACCCTCTCCTCCGGGACGAGCGCCGTCGCCGTCGCCGGGGCGACGGTGGCCAACGGATGGTGCGAGAGCCCGGTCACGATCCATCTGGCGGGCGGAGACATGCGGGTGGAGCTCGATCAGTCCTTCAACGCCCGCCTCACCGGGGCGGCGCAGGAGATCTGCACGGGCGACGTCTCTGCCGAGCTGCTTGCGGAGGTTACGGAGGAGTGAGGTTCGCGCACAGGCTCGACCAGGTGCCTCCGTACCTCTTCGCCGAGATCGAGCGGCGCATCGAGAGGATGCGGGCCGACGGCCTCGACGTCATCTCACTCGGGATCGGCGACCCCGACCTGCCGACCCCGCCTGCCGTCGTTGCCGCCCTCCAGCGTGCGGCGGGGCGCCCGGAGACCCACCGGTACCCGTCGAACCACGGGCTGGCCGACTTCCGCGGTGCGGTCGCGGAGTTCTATGTGGGCCGTTTCGAGGTCGACATCGACCCTGTATCCGAGGTGATCCCCGTCCTCGGGGGCAAGGAGGCGGTCGCGCATGTCGCTCTCGCCTGCCTCGACCCCGGTGACATCGCTCTCGCGCCGGATCCCGGGTATCCGCCGTACACGTCGGGGCCCGTATTCGCGGGCGCGGACGTGCACTACCTCCCGCTCCAGAAGGACAACGCCTTCATGCCCGATCTGGACGCGATTCCGCCGGGCACCGCCGCCCGCGCGAATCTTCTCTACTTCAACTACCCGAACAATCCGACCGGAGCCGTGGTTGCGGACGGGTTCTTCGAGCGGGCGGTGGCCTTCGCCCGCAAGCACGACACCGTCGCGATCCACGACTCGGCTTACACCGAGATCGCCTTCGACGGCTACCGGCCGCCCAGCTTCCTCGCCACCCCGGGCGCGACGGAAGTCGGGGCCGAGATCTTCTCTCTCTCCAAGGGCTGGAACATGACCGGCTGGCGCATCGGCTGGATCGCGGGGAACGCCGAGGTCGTCGAGCGCTACCGCCGGCTGAAGACCAATCTGGACTCGGGGATGTTCGACGCGCTCCAGCTTGCCGCCGTCGCGGCGCTCACCGAGGCGCGAGATTTCCCTCGAGAGATGTCGGAGGTCTACCGGCGCCGCCGCGACCTCATGATCGATGCCCTCAGGACGATCGGGCTCGACGCGCAACCGCCTCTGGCGACGCCCTATCTCTGGATCCGTGTCCCTGAGGGGCACGACTCGGCGAGCTTCACCGAGCTCGTCCTCGAGCAGGCGGCCGTGATCGTCTCGCCGGGGCCATCGTTCGGGCCCTCGGGCGAGGGTTACGTGCGCATCTCGCTGACCGTGCCGGACGAGCGGCTCGAGGAGGCCGCTGGCAGAATCGCGTCCTCGCTCAGAGTGGAATCCCGGGCATAATCGCACTGTGACCCACCACCAGCCGGACCCCGCGCCCGGTGCGGAGCCCGAGCGCGGATTCGTCGTCGCCGTGCTGGGCCCGGGAGTGAACGAAGACGAAGAGCTCGGCGAGCTCCGCGAGCTGCTGCGTACCGCCGGCGTTGCGCCTGTCGGAGAGCTCGTGCAGCGCCGGCCCTCCCCCGATCCGCGGACCTACGTCGGCAAGGGCAAGCTCGAGGAGCTGAGGCGCCTTGTCGGCGATGCGCAGGCCGAGTCGCTGATCGTCGACGACGAGCTCGATCCGGGCCAGCAGCGGCGGCTGGAGGATGCCCTCAACGCGCGCGTGATCGACCGGACGCAGCTCATCCTCGACATCTTCGCCCAGCACGCCCGCAGCGCCGAGGGCAAGCTCCAGGTCGAGCTGGCGCAGCTCGAATACAACCTGCCGCGTATGCGCGGGATGTGGCAGCACCTCGAGCGCCTCGGGGGCGGGATCGGCACGCGCGGCCCGGGCGAGTCGCAGCTAGAGACGGACCGCCGGCTCGCGCGCCGCCGGGTGGGAGTTCTCAAGCGTCGGCTCGGAGAGCTGCGGCAACGACGCGCCGTCCAGCGAAAGGCGCGCGAGCGGTCGGCCACCCCGGTCGTCGCGCTCGCGGGGTACACGAACGCCGGCAAGTCGACGCTCCTGAACGCTCTCACGGATGCCGACGTCTCGGTGGACGATCGGCTCTTCGAGACCCTCGACCCGACCACGCGCGGCTTCGAGCACGACGGCCGGCGCTATCTCGTGACTGACACGGTGGGCTTCATCCGCCGCCTGCCGCACCAGCTCGTCGAAGGCTTCGCCGCCACGCTCGAGGAAACGCTTCTCGCGGACCTCGTCCTCCACGTCGCCGACGCGTCGCTTCCGGATGAGCGTCTGGACGACACGATCGCGGCGGTCGAATCCGTCCTCTCGGGGATCGGCGCCGACGAGCCTCCGCGCGAGCTCGTCCTCAACAAGATCGACCTCGTCGACACCTTGCGCCGGCGGCGGCTCGCCAACCGCTTCCCGGGAGCGCTGCAGCTGACGGCCCGGGGCGGGGAGGGGGTGCCCGAGTTGCGCGCGCGCATCGCCGAGCGCTTCGCGGACCGTTTTCGCCCGGTGCGCCTGCTCGTTCCATACGAACAGGGTCGGGTCCTAAAGGAGCTCTACGACCTGGGCGCCCCGATCGAGGAGCGCGCCGACCGTGCCGACGGTGTCCTCGTGCGCGCGCGTCTGCCCGAGCGCGAGCTGTCCCGGTACGCTCCCTACCTGATCGCGGACGCGGAAGCTCCTGCCGCCGAAGCTCACGAGGCGTGATCGAGCTCCCGATCGTCAGGCTGCACGCGGACGCCCGCCTCCCGGAGCGTGCCTACTCAGGTGACGCCGGCCTCGATCTCTCGACCTGCGAGCCGCTCCGGCTCGGTCCCGGAGAGCGCGCGGTCGTGCACACGGGGGTCGCCGTCGCCATTCCGGAGGGCTACGCTGGCTTCGTTCAGCCCCGCTCGGGCCTGGCGGCGCGCCACGGCATCGCGGTGGTCAATTCGCCGGGCCTGATCGACTCGGGCTATCGCGGTGAGATTCAAATCGTTCTTCTCAACACCGACCAGGAGCGCGTCTTCGACGCCACCGCCGGGGAGCGGATCGCGCAGCTGGTCGTCCTGCCGGTGCCCGAGCTGGAGCTCGTCGAGCTCGACGAGCTGCCGGCGAGCGAGCGCGGAGTACGGGGCTTCGGCTCCTCGCGCACCTGACATGGAGCCGCGAATCCGCGTGTCCGCGATCCTGCGGCGCGAGACCCGGATCCTGCTCGTGAGGCACGAGAAGGGAGGCCGAGAGTACTGGCTCCTTCCGGGCGGAGGAGTCGGTGGCGGCGAGACGCTGGTGAACGCAGTCAAGCGCGAGCTCGCAGAGGAGCTGGGGCTCGACGAGGACTTCCCGCTCGAAGGCCCCGTCGCGCTCGCGGACTCGATCTCACCCCCCGGCTGGCCGCCGAAGCACGTCGTCCACATCGTCTTCGCCGGCTATCTCGGCGCCCGGTCGCTCGAGCGGGTCACGTCGGGCGACCCCGCCGTGCGAAACCACCGCCTCTTCGACGTCGAGGAGCTCGCCGGCCTGGCCGTCCACCCGCCCATCCAGCGCTTCCTCTCCCGCTGGCAGCCGGGCGACCCGACGGTCTACCTCGGCTCGCTCTGGGCGCCCTGACGGCCGGGCGAGATTGCAGCGCAGCCAACCTGCTCGCCTACACTGATGTGGAGGCTGCGCGTGCCACGCTACTCCGACGCACAACTCCTGGAGGAGCTCACCGCCTGTGCGGAGCGTCTTGGCCGCTCACCCACGATGCGGGAGTTCTCCCGCGACCCCGAGGTGCGAGCCCACCCGCAGACCGTGGTGGAGCGGTTCGGCACGTGGAACGCAGCGAAGCGACGGGCGGGTCTCGTTCCGCGGCGCTTTTCGACCAAGGCTGAGCTGCTGACGCAGCTCGAGGCCCTCGGCGCCGAGCTGGGCCGAACGCCGACGGGGCCGGACCTGGACGCGCGCCGAACGCGGCTTCCGTCGAAGTCCCTCTACTGGCACAGGTTCGGATCCCTCTCGAATGCCCTTCGCGAGGCGGGCTTCGACGTGCCGCAGCGCGGCGAGCGTCGTGACCGTGCGCTCCGGCAGGGGGCGAGCCTGGCAGGCCGCCTGGGGCGCCTCCCGACCTTCACCGACTGGAAGCACGCTCGCGCGAGGACGCCGGGACTCCTCTCCGAGTGGCAGGTCTACCGCCTCTTCGCCGACGGCGCCGGAGGGGGCGGCTGGACCGCGTTTCGGTCGGCGCTCGGCGACCGGATGGAACGGCGGAACGGCTAGCGCGCGCGGGCGGCGGCCGTAGCGATCACGGCCAGGCGGGCCAGGCACGAGCGCGCCTCCTCCGGCGCCCGAACGGGCGGGAGGGGCGAGTCCTCGACGAACGTCCGGTCGGGCTCGAACGAGTCCGTGCGCCGCACATCGCCCCCGCCGATCGCGAGGAGCGACCCCTCGCCGACCTCGCGCTTGCGGAGCTTGACCTCCGCATAGCGCTCGACCAGCTCGAGGGCCGTTCGCGTCGAGGCGAAGAACAGCTCAGCGCGGCCCTCGCCTACCCAAAGCGGTCGTCCGATCCCGCGCGCGAGGTAGACCGTCTCAGGGTCCCGCTCGTCGAACCAGGCCGCGGCCATCGAGCCGTGCAGCTCCTCGAGGGCGGAGGCGGAACTGGACGCCTCCTCTGCGAGGGCGAAGATCGCCTCGGAGTCGACGGTCATGCCCGGCTCGGCACGCTCGAAGCCGTGGTCGGCGAGGATTTCCTCGTCGTTCAGGATGATCCCGTTGTGGACGCCGATCACTGCGCCGTGCCGGATGGGATGGTTGTTGGCGGTGAGGCTCGGGTGGCCCTTCGTGTAGTCGCGAACGTGCACGAGCGTCTGGCGGGCGTCGGCAGGCACCGTCAGCCGCTCCAGGAGCGCGCTGGCGCCCCCGCGCTGCTTGCGCACGGCGACCGATCGCCCGGGGCCGCGGTACGCGTAGCCGACGGCGTCGGATCCGCGCTCGGCTATCGCGGCCAGGAGCGTCTGCGTCGCGAGGGTCTGGTCGACCCTCGACTCGTCCCTCAGGCTATATCCCGCAATTCCGCACAATGCCCGCTCACCGATCCTAGGTGGATCTCCGGACGGCCCATGACCCACAGTGGCCGCAGAGGCCACGTTCCGCCGCTCTCATCAGACACTACCACTCTGGACGGAGTAGGAAACGACCTTCATTCTCTGTTCCGAATCGGTTCGTGCTCGACTCCGTGTCGGTTCGCGCTCAAGTCCCGTCGCCCTGCCGCCGATAGGAGTCCCGTGGAGCAATCGACTGCGGAACTTCAAGCCGAGCACGAGGGCGTCGAGAGCGGCGCGCCGCAGCTCGAGCTCGTCCCCGATCCCGTCGACCCCGTCGATCCCGACGAGGATGACGAGGAGGAGCTCCAGCCGGCCGCAACGACCCCGGCGCCGACGCAGGACCCGCTCAAGCTCTACGTCCGCCAGATCGGCAGCGGGCCGCTGCTGACCCGCGACCAGGAGCGCGAGCTCGCCCGGCGCAAGGACGAGGGCGACGAATGGGCGAAGCGCCGGCTCGTCGAGTGCAATCTCCGGCTGGTCATGTCGATCACGCGGAACTACCTCAACTCGGGCGTGCCGCTCCTCGACCTGATCCAGGAGGGCAACCTCGGCCTGATGCGCGCGGTGGAGAAGTTCGACTACCGACGCGGCTTCAAGCTCTCC
>Ga0081538_10004516_pt1 | contig 12815 bp, 12 predicted proteins | sample TabmetS5T2R1_FD_71022 | JGI IMG/M metagenome (GOLD analysis project Ga0081538, IMG submission 71022) | Tabebuia heterophylla rhizosphere microbial communities from the University of Puerto Rico - S5T2R1 | ecosystem: Host-associated > Plants > Roots > Rhizosphere ...
TCGTGGGCCAGCTGCGCGGCTCGGTCACGCTCACGAAGATGATGATGCACTCGGTCGAGCTGTACCGCACGATCCCGGGCTGGGTCGAGTGCGGCGGGATCAGGCTGGCCTCGAGCGATGAGCGGATGGAGGAGCTCCGCCGCCAGGCCGGGTGGGCGAAGACGTTCGCGCTGCCGCTGGAGCTGATCTCGGCCACGGAGGCGAAGGAGCTGTTCCCGCTGATGTCGACCGACGGCGTGCGCGGCGCCGCCCTGCTCCCCACCGACGGCTACCTCGACCCCTCGCAGCTCACCTTCGAGCTGGCCGAGCGCGCCCGCCGCGGCGGCGCGCGCATCTTCACGTCCACGCGGGTCGTCGGGATCGACGTCGAGCGCGGCCGGGTCCGCCGCGTGCGGACCGAGACGGGCGACATCGAGTGCGAGGTCGCGGTGATCGCCGCCGGGATGTTCTCGGCCGAGGTCGGGCGGCTCGCGGGCGTCCGCATCCCGGTGCAGCCGATGTCGCACCAGTACCTCGTCACGCAGCCGTTCCGCGAGCGGGACCCCTCGAAGCCGCTGCCCACGCTGCGCGACCCGGACCTGCTCGTCTACTTCCGCGAGGACGGAGGCGGCCTGGTGATGGGCGGCTACGAGCGCAGGTGCGAGCCGGCCTTCCTGCCGGACGGACCCGCCCGCTTCGACGAGATACCCGCCGACTTCAACGGGCGCCTGCTGGAGGACGACTGGGACCGCTTCGAGGAGATCGTCGTGAACTCGCGCCGGCGGGTGCCCGAGATGGAGCACGTGAAGGTCACGCGGATGATCAACGGGCCCGAGGCGTTCACGCCGGACAACGAGTTCTGCCTCGGGGAGACGGCCGTCGGCGGCCTGTTCGTGGCCGCGGGGTTCTGCGCGCACGGGCTGGCCGGCGCCGGCGGGATCGGCAAGGTCATGGCCGAGTGGATCGCGGCGGGCGAGCCGTCGCTCGACCTCTGGGACATGGACGTGCGGCGCTTCGGAGCCCAGTACCGCTCGCCGTCGTTCACGCTCGCGCGGGTCCGCGAGACGTACGAGACCTACTACGACATCAAGTTCCCGGCCCACGAGCGGCGGGCCGGGCGGCCGCTGCGGATGTCCCCGGCCGGTGCCTGGCACCGCGAGCACGGCGCCGCCTTCGGGGAGAAGTCGGGCTGGGAGCGGGTCAACTGGTACGAGCCGAACGCGGCGCACGGGGACGAGGGGTTGCGGCCGCGCGGGTGGGCGGGCATGCACTGGTCGCCCGCGATCGGGGCGGAGCACGTGGCCTGCCGCGAGCGCGTGGCCGTCTTCGACGAGAGCTCGTTCGCGAAGATCGAGGTGAGCGGCCCCGGGGCGGCCGCCCTGCTCGAGCTGCTGTGCGACAACCGCGTGGCCCGCGAGGTGGGGAAGGTCACATACACGCAGATGCTCAATTCGCGCGGCGGGATCGAGTGCGACCTGACCGTCGCGCGTATCGGCGAGGAGCTCTTCGCGCTCGTCACCGGCACGGCCTTCGGAAACCACGACCGGGAGTGGATCCGGCGCCACCTGCCGGACGACGGCTCGGTGCAGGTGCACGACGTCACGTCGGCCTGGGCCTGCTTCGGCATCTGGGGACCCCGTTCCCGCGAGGTGCTGGCGCCCCTCACGCCCCAGCCGCTCGGGAACGAGGACTTCCCGTACATGTCGCTGCGCGAGACGACCGTCGGGCACGTGCCGGTCCGGGCCCTGAGGGTGACGTACGTGGGTGAGCTCGGCTGGGAGCTCTACTGCCCGACCGAGTACGGGCTGGCGCTGTGGCGGACGCTGTGGGAGGCGGGCCAGCCCTTCGGGATGGTGGGGGGCGGCTACCGGGCGATCGATTCGCTGCGGCTCGAGAAGGGCTACCGCGTCTGGGGGGCCGACGTCACGCCAGACGAGACGCCCTACGAGGGTGGCCTGGACTTCGCCGTGAAGCTGGACAAGCCCGGCGGCTTCGTGGGCCGCGACGCGCTGGCCGCGGCCGGCGAGCCGCGCGCGAAGCTGCGCTGCCTGACGCTCGAGGATCCGCGCTCGGTGGCGCTCGGCAACGAGCCGGTCCGGGTGGAGGGCTCGGTGGCGGGCCGGGTCACGAGCGGCGGCTACGGCTACACGGTCGGTCGCTCGATCGCCTACGCGTATCTGCCTCCCGACCGGGCCGACCCAGGGACCGGGGTGGAGGTGGAGATCTTCGGGCGCTGGGTCGAGGGCGAGGTGGCCGAGGAGCCGCTGTTCGACCCGCTGGGAGAGCGCTTGCGAGCTTGACTCGGCGCGGCAGTGATGGAGGTTTCCGTTCGTTGTAGAGCTAAAGGACGCAGAGAAGTGACATTTCCGACTCGCAAGCAGCTTCGCCCTCGCAGGCACCTCGGTGCCGTCCTCGTCCTGCTCGCGCTGCCCGCCGCGGCGTTCGCCCAGGACCAGCGTCCCGAGGCCAGCTTCAGCTTCAGGCCCGAGGATCCGCGGGCCGGCCAGGAGGTGCGCTTCGAGTCCTCCTCGTGCGACCCCGACGGGCGGCTCGTACGCCAGGCGTGGGACCTCGACGGCGACGGCGCCTACGACGACGCGGAGGGCCCGGCCGTCACCCAGATCTTCGGCGGCCCCGGCGCGCAGACCATCGGCCTCGAGGTGACCGCCCGGGGCGGGGCCACCGACAGGCAGCGGCGGACGGTGATGGTCGACACCATCTACGCGCTGCCGCGGCCGGACAGCGACCGCCTGATGAGCCCGTACCCGGTCGTGCGGCTGGCCGGCTCGCTGACCTCCAATGGCGCGCGCGTGCGCGTACTGTCGGTCTCTCGCGCGCCCCGGTGCGCGCTCGTGACGGTGTCGTGCAAGGGCAAGTCCTGCCCGGCGAAGCGCGCGCGTGGATACGTCGGGCGCGGCACGCTCCGGTTCAGGACCTTCGAGCGTCGCCTGCGAGCCGGCGCGGTGCTGACGGTCCGCATCTCGAAGAACGACCTGATCGGGAAGCACACCGTGTTCAAGATCCGCAAGGACAAGGCGCCCCAGCGGCGCGACCGCTGCCTGCGACCGGGTGAGCGGTCGGGGAGCCCGTGCCCCCGCGACTGATCCGCGGCACGCTGATGGCCGCCGCCGTGGCCTTCGCCGCCGGGCTGGGCGGTGTGTACGTCGCCACGGCCGGAGGAAGCTCGAAGGATGCCGTGCCGCCGCCCCCGATCGGCTCCCTTGCCGTGCCGCTCGACCTGAGCACGTCCGAGAAGGCCGAGCCGCTGACGCTCGGGGACGCCCGAGCCCTGCCCGGGCTTGCCCGGCGGCCGCGTCCCGAGCCGCCGCCGCCCCCCGCTCCTGCTCCGGCCCCCGCGCCTGCACCGGACCCCGCCCCTGCGCCCGCTCCTGCACCGGCCCCGGCCCCCGTACCGGCGCCGGCTCCAGCGCCGGCCCCGGCTCCGGCTCCGGCGCCGGCTCCCGCGCCCGCCCCTGCCCCCGCTCCGGCACCGGACCCCGCGCCGCCGGAGCCGCCGGTCAACTTCGACGACTCGGGCTGAGCCGTGCTCTCGCAGCCAAGCCCATCTTCGCTCAGCTCCGAGGACGAGAGGGAGATCGCCGAGGCGCTCGCGGATCCCCCCGGGCCCGGCATCCCCTTCCAGACACTGGTCTCGCTGGACCGGCGGACGCTGTCGGTGAGCGCCGTCTGGTCGCCGGATCGCGAGCTGACGTGGCCGAGGTTCGGGGAGGCCGTGGCTCGGCGCGCGGAGGCCTCAGGGCACCGGCTGCTTCCCGTGGTCGGGACCGGCGATCTCGACGGGACCCATTGGGTGGCGTACGAGGTGGGGGGCGCGGTCTCGCTCGCCATGCACCTCGGGGCTCCGTGGCCGGCCGCCTCGTCCGTCGACCTGGTTTCGGACGTCGGCCAGGCGCTGGACGAGATCGCTGCGGAGGAACTGCTGCCGTGGGAGCTGGCCCCGGGCTCGGTCTTCGTGGACACCAGGTTCGGAGCGCTGCTGACCGACCTGGGGAGCGCCCGGGAGGCTCTGGGGGACCTGATCGCGGACGACCACGATGCCCTGACCTTCGTGCCGCCGGAGGTGATGCGAGGCGAGGGCGCCGGCGACAGGTCCGGCGTGTTCGTGTGCGGCTCCCTGCTCTACCAGCTGCTCGCCGGGGAGCCGCCTGGGAGAGGCGGCATCACCCGCCTCCGCCCGGATCTCCCCGACGACATCGACCTCGTGCTGGCTCGCGCCACGGCGCGCGACTCCCTGGAGCGCTACGCGGAGGCCCGCGAGCTGAGCCAGAGCGCCCGCCGCGCGCTGCTGGACGAGCTGACGGAGGAGGCCGGCGACAAGCCGGCTGCCCCCGACCGGCCGCTCGATGACGCTCCGGCGGAGTTTCGCGACGCGCTCGACGACGATCAGGTCTTCGCGCTCGCCGCCTCCTCCGCCGATTACGAGTGGGTCAGTGAGCCACCGGTTTCGCGCTCGCTCAAGATCGTCGCCGCGGCCGGCGTGGCCCTCGCCCTCGCCGTCGGGGTCGCGGCCGGCTTCGCCCTCGGCGAGGACGACACGACCGAGCCGTCGGCGACCACCTTCGCGGGCGGCAACGGCATGGTCGTGACGCTTCCGCCGGGATGGAGCGCGGGCCAGGACGGCCGCTCGGACCTCTCCGCGTACCCGACCGCCGACGGCTTCTCCGGGCTCACCATCAACCTGAACGAGGGCGACGCGGAGATCGTGAGCCGTGACGACCCGGTGCGGCTCGGCAAGTTCGACGCCTGGCGCGACACCTCGGCCGCACCCGCGGCCGTGCGCTACTACGCGCCGACGACCGCCGGCACCCTCACGATCGCCTGCGAGGCCTCGCCTGGCGCCGCCCGCGGCACCCTTCGGCTCTGCGAGCGCGCGGCCTCCACGCTTGAGATGAACGCGGTGCGCGTGCTATCGCTGCCTGGCGTGATCGAGCAGCCTGGCGTTCGCGCTGCGGTGAGCCGCCTGGCACGCGATCGCGCGGCCGACCGCCGCCGCCTGGCGGGCGCCCGCCGGCCGTCTGGCCAGCGCGAGGTGGCGAATGCTCTCGTGCGGGCGTACGAACGAGCGGCCCGCCGGCTCGGCGAACATCCCGAGGCGGCGGAGATGGCCGCGGCGGCCTCCCGTTCGGCGAGGGCCTACCGCTCGCTTGCGCGCGCCGCCGGCGGACGGTCGAGCCGGCCCTGGAACAACGCCCGCGAGGCGGTGCGCCGAGCGGAGGCCGCGCTGGCCGAGGCCATAGCCGCGCACAACGCGGCTCCCTAGGCCGGCGGCTCTACTCCTCCTCGGCGCACTCGTTCGCGCCGAGCTCCTTCGCGGCCTTGTTGGAGGCCTCCGAGTCGATGGCCTGCAGCTGCTGCGCCGCCTCCTGCGCGGCCTGCTGGTCCCCGTCCGCGAGCGCGTCGCGCAGGTCCTCCAGGGCCGGGATGCCCTTGTCCTCGATCTCCGTCCGAGTGGCGTTCACGAACGTCTCGGCCGAGTCGCCGGCGTCGCCCTCGGGGCGCTCCAGGTCGGCGAGCTGGTCGACCGCGCTGCGCGACTCCTCGATGACCCGGTCGACCGCGTCCGCCACGTCCTGCGGGCTCTCGGCGTCCTGGCCCACGTTCTCGAGCGCCTGCTCGGTCTCCCGGCAGATCTCGTTGGCGCTCTTGGCGAACTCCTCGCGCGTGGGGGCGTCGTCGCCGCCGCAGGATGCGACGGCGAATGCGAGCAGGGTCAGCAGGAGCGGTGCGAGTCGGGTCATGGCCGGATGCATACCCGTTCCGGGGGACGGCTACCCGGGCGGCTCGGGAAGGAGCGCGGCGAGGATGTGCTCCGTGCCGTCCATGTGGTCGCGCATGAGCTTGACGGCGCGGCTGGTGTCGCGCCGGCGGACGAGGGCGATCAGGCGGCGATGCTGCTCGTTCGAGCTGTTCAGCACCTCCCTGGGATGCGCGATGCGGGCGATCAGATCGCTCATCTGGCCCTGGACCTCGGTCATGGCGGTCACCAGGCGCGGCGAGTAGGAGGCCTCGGCGATGCCGATGTGGAAGCGGATGTCGGCGCGGCGGTAGTCGTCGAAGCGCTCCGCGGCGTCCATGCGGTCGGTGAACTCGACGAGGCGCCGGACGTCCTCGTCGTGGGCGCGCTCGGCCGCGAGCACGACGGCGCCGGTCTCGACCGCCACGCGGTAGTCGAGCACGGCGCGGGCCTCCTCGCCGAGCACCTCGCCCCGGACGGCCTGCCCGAGCGGCGGCTCCTCGGTGACGAACGTGCCGCCGGCGCGGCCGCGCAGCGACACCAGGTGGCCGCTCTGCACGAGGGTGGTCAGGGCCTGGCGGAGCGTGGAGCGGGAGATGCGGAGCTGGTCGGCGAGGTCGCGCTCCGGCGGCAGCTGGGTCCCGGGTATGAGGAGGCCGAGGCGGATCGCGGTGCCGAGCCGCTCGACGGTCTCCTCGAACGTCGTCGGAGGATCGACGGGTTGGAAGACTGCTTCGAGCGCTGGGGTGTTCTCGGCGGCCGCCGTCGGTTCCACCGCGTCAAAAGGTACACCCGGCGTCCCATTGCCCGCGCCGAGTGGCCGCTAGATTGCGCGGCCGTGGACGTGCGCCAGGAGAAGGTCGTGGTCGAGACGGACCGCTACCGGGTCGAGGGCATGCTGACCCTGCCGAAGGAGGGCTACCGCTCGCGGGTCTCGGACCACGTCAACCGCCGGGACCACGAGTTCTTCACGCTGCTCGACTGCCGGCTCACGTCCCTGGACGGCTCCGACCACAACTGGTCGACACCCGTGCTGATGCTCGCCCGCCGCCACATCCGCCTGATCGTGCCCGCCTCCGACGGCGCCTGAGATGGGCGCGCGGCGCGCCACCTTGCTCGGTGCCGGTGCCGCGCTGGCGGGAGCGGCCTTGTGGTGGCGGAAGAACCCGTCGGCGTGCCCGTACTCGCAGCGCTTCTGGGTCGAGGCGCCACACCCGTTCATCACGCGCGAGCGCCTGCGTTCGATCCTCGAGCCGGTCCCGGGCGAGCGGATGCTGGAGGTGGGCCCGGGCACGGGCTACTACACGCTCCCGGTCGCGGGATGGCTCGAGCCGGGCGGGCGGCTGGACGCGCTCGACGTGCAGCAGGAGATGCTCGACCACACGCTGCGCCGGGCGTCCGAGGCGGGGATGGAGAACATCGAGCCGGCGTTGGCCGACGCCCGCTCGATGCCTTACGCGGACGACAGCTTCGACGCCGCGTACCTGATCACCGTCCTGGGCGAGATCCCGGACCAGGACGCCGCCCTGCGCGAGCTGCGCCGCGTGGTGAAGCCGGACGGCCGGATCGTGGTGGGCGAGCTGTTCGGCGACCCGCACATGGTGACGTTGCGCTCGCTCCGCTCGCGAGCCGCTGTCGTGGGCCTGAGCGTCGAGCGTGTCCTGGGCGGCCGGCTGTGGCATTACACGCGCTTGCGGCGCTCGTAACACACGCGCGCTGACCTGTTACGTCAGGGCTACGAGGATGGGGCCCATGCCGGCACCTGGTCCGAAAGCGTCCAAATATTGGACGGAATCCGCCCAGGTGGCGGGTGGGGCACCGCGGGAGAGGGAGATCCAGGCGCTGGCGGCAAGGCAGCACGGGGTGATCTCCCTTCCCCAGCTGCAGTCCGCCGGCATCAGCGCCAGCGCCGTGCGGAGCCGCGTGGCAGCGGGCAAGCTCCAACGCCTCCACCAAGGCGTCTACGCCGTCGGCCTGACCAAGCCGACTCGCGAGGCGCGCTACATGGCCGCCGTCCTCGCCTGCGGGCCGGGCGCCGCCCTCTCCCACCGCTCGGCCGCCGACCTCCTCGGACTGCGTCCGTGCAACAGGCCGGCGATCGAGGTGACGGCTCCCGGCCGCGCCGGCAAAGACCGGCCGGGCATCGAGGTGCACCGACCGACCGGCCTCGAGCCGAGAGACATCACACACGTAAACGGAATCCCATGCGCCACAGTCGCCCGAACGTTGCTCGACCTGGCCGAAACACTCGACCAAACCGCGCTGGAGAAGGCCATCGAACGAGCAGAGACGCTGAGAATCTTCGACCTCACTGCCGTAGTTGACGTGCTGAACAGGGCAGGCAACCGAAGAAGCGCCACCAAGCTGCGAGCGGCCCTACGAAGCTACCTCCCCGAGCCCGCCTTCACCCGCAGCGAGCTGGAAAAGCGATTCATTGCGCTGTGCAGGCAGGCCCGCCTCCCAAGGCCCCAGGTCAACACCTTCGGCGACGGCAAGGAGGTCGACTTCACCTGGCCCGACCGCTGCCTGATGGTCGAGGTCGACTCGCTTCGCCACCACGGCACCCGCGCCGCCTTCGAGCGCGACCGCCGCCGAGACCAGGAGCTGACGGTGAACGGCTGGCGGGTGGTGCGCTTCACCTGGCGCCAGGTCGTCGGCGAACGGGACAGGGTTGCCGCGACGCTGGCCTCGCTGCTGGGCGTCGAGCGGAGAGGGTGGGATTCGAACCCACGAGGCAGTTGACCCGCCCACACGATTTCCAGTCGTGCACCTTAAGCCGCTCGGTCACCTCTCCTGAGCGGCCTCAAGCCTAGCTTTCGCCTTGCTCTCCGCGGAATAGGCGAATACGGTGGCCCGCGTGTCGCCGCCTGCCGAGACGGATATCGCGATCGTCGGCGCCGGCTTCGGCGGCCTCGGGATGGCGATCCGGCTGAAGCAGGCCGGGCGCGACGACTTCGTCGTACTGGAGCGGGCCGCCGACATCGGCGGCACCTGGTGGGCCAACACCTACCCCGGCTGCCAGTGCGACATCCCCTCGAACCTCTACTCGTTCTCGTTCGCGCGCAAGTCGGATTGGACGACCGCCTACCCGATGCGCGAGCAGATCCTCGACTACCTGCACGAGTGCGCGGAGCGGTTTGGCGTGCGGCCTCACGTCGAGCTCGAGTGCGAGCTGCTCGACGCGGCCTGGGATCCCGAGCGCGGCCGCTGGGACATCGAGACCTCCACGGGCCGGCTGTCCGCGCGGGTGCTCGTCGCCGCCCCCGGTCTCCTGAGCGAGCCGTTCGTGCCCGACCTGCCCGGCCTCGATCGCTTCGAGGGCAAGTGGTTCCACACGACGGGCTGGGACCACGAGCACGACCTGACGGGCCGGCGGGTGGCCGTGCTCGGCACGGGCGCCACGGCAGTCCAGGTGGTGCCGAGCATCCGCGAGAAGGTCGAGCGGCTATTCGTGTTCCAGCGCACGCCGCCATGGGTGATCCCCCACCTCGACCACCCGGTCGGCCCGCGGCTCCGGCGCCTGTACCGGCGCGCCCCGGCGCTGCAGGGGCTCGTGCGGGGAACGGTGTGGAGCCTGCACGAGCTGCTCGTGCCCGGCATGACGCGCGATCCGCGCATGCTGAAGGCCCACGAGCTGCTCGCCCGGCTGAACATGCGCCGCAGCATTCGCGACCCCGACCTGCGCCGCCGCCTGACGCCCGATTACGCCATCGGCTGCAAGCGCGTCCTGCTCTCGAGCGACTGGTATCCGGCCATCACCGAGCCGAACGTCGAGCTCGTCACCTCCGGCATCGGGGAGGTGCGCGAGGGCTCGATCGTCGACGGCGATGGGACCGAACACGAGGTCGACACGATCGTGTTCGCCACCGGGTTCGCCCCCAGCGACCCGCCGATCGCCCGGCGCATGCGCGGGCGGGAGGGGCGCCCCCTGTCTGAGATCTGGCAGGGCAGCCCGAAGGCCTACCTCGGCACCACAGTCGCCGGCTTCCCCAACCTGTTCCTGCTCTACGGGCCGAACACCAACCTCGGCCACAACTCGATCGTGTACATGCTCGAGTCGCAGATGGCGTATGTGCTGAGCGCGCTCGACTCGATGGACGAGCGCGGCGCGGGATCCGCCGAGGTGCGGCCGGAGGTGCAGCACGCCTTCGACGCCGAGATGCAGGAGCGGCTGCGGGGGTCGGTCTGGAACAGCGGCTGCAGCTCCTGGTACCTCGACCGCCACGGGCGCAACTCTCTCCAGTGGCCGGGCTTCACGTTCGAGTACCGGCGCAGGACGCGGCGGTTCGACACCGCGTCGTACCGGCTGGCGCCTCCGGTGGCCGCGGCCGAGCCGGTGCCCGGCTAGAGGCCCAGCTCGCGCACGCCGCGCTCGTGCCAGCCGAGGTGGTGGGCGAGCTCGTGGCGCAGGGTGCGCTCCACCTGGGCGCGGAGGAGATCCGGGTCGTGCCCGAAGTCGCGCTCGAGGGTGTCCTGGTAGAGGACGATGCGGTCGGGATAGTTGTCGCGGGCGACGGTGTCGCCGAAGTAGTGGCCGTAGGCGCGGTTCTCGGCGCCGAGCTGGGAGACCACCACGGGGGTGTCGTCGAGCAGCTTCTGGAAGTCGGGCGGAAGGTTGTCGATCGCGTCCGCAACGAGGATGTCGAACTCGGTGGCGCCGGAGTGCAGGCCGGGCTCCCGGGCCAGCTCCTCGCTGCGGCGCACTAGCCGCTCGAACTCGTACTCGGGCATGGAGTCGCTGCCGCTGAGGGCCACGAATGCCCAGGCGGTGAGAAGCATGAGCGCGAGCCCGCCGCCCGCGAACACGGCCATGCCCCCGGCGCCGTCCAGCGACGGCGGGTTCAGGAACAGCAGCAGGAGGCCAACCGCGAACAGCGCGGCGAAGCCGGCCTTGACGGGTCCGCGGAAGCTGTCGAGCACACCCTCAGAGTACGCACGGCCGCCGGCCGCGCGCCCGCGGCTACTCGTCGTCGCCGGGGTCGGGCTCCTCGGCGCCCGCGGCTGCGGGGTTGCCGGTGGCGGTCTCCTCCTCGCCCGGCACCCCGGGCGAGCGTTCGGCCTCGTCGCGGGCGGCGCCGCCCTCGTCGTCCGGCACCTGGCCGGGCGGGCCCTCCTCGGGCAGCTGGTCGGACTCCTCGCGCGGCGTCTCGGTCACGGCTCGCCCTCCTCGCCGAGCTCCTCCTCGTCGGCCTCCACCCCGGCCACCGACTCCGCCTCTTCCTCCGAGTCGGGCTGTGCGCCGGGCACGCTCGGATCCTGCTCCTTCGACTCCCAGTCCCGCCGCGTGTCGTCGATGTGCTCGCCGACGCGATCCGCCTCGTGCTCCATGCGCTCGGCGTCGCGCTCCATCTCCTGTGCCTGCTCCTCGTGCTCCACGGTCGGCTTCTACCCGCGGCTCGGCAGCCGTACTCGAACCTCGCCGCCCTCGGGGTCGACGCGCGCGGTCCATCCGTGCGGCAGGCGTGTCGAGCGGCCCGGCATCAGGCGGGCGAGGCGGCCTTTCCAAAGAGTGCGCCCGTCCTGGACGATCTCGAGGCGGGGCGCGCGAAGGAAGTCGCCCGCCCGGAGCAGGAAGCGGCCGCGGGGTGGTGCGCCTGCGGCGGCCACATTCGGCGCGATCCATCCGAGCGGGTCCTCGCAGATGATCGGCACCCGCTTCCGAGGCCAGTCGCCGTCCTCGAGGTAGCGGGCCACGCCCGCTGCCGCGTGGCGCCCGCTCAGCGCCGCGACGTCCGCCTGCTCGGCCCCGTGCAGCAGGTTGCCCGCGGCGAACACGCCGGGCCGGGAGGTGCGCAGCGCGGCGTCCACAGCCGGGCCACGCGTGCCCCGGTCGAGCTCGACGCCCGCCGTCACGGCCAGCTCGTGCTCGGGGATCCAGTCGGCGCTGAAGACCACGGTGTCGCAGGCCACCTCGCGTGTTCGGCCGCTGTCCAGGTCCGTCAGCTCGACCGCCTCGACCCGCTCCCGCCCGCTGATTCCGGTGATCCGGGTGCGCGTCCAGACGGGCACCCCGTATCGCAGGCGGGCGCCTGCCCTGAACGCCTCGAGCGACGAGTGCCGCGGGAGCTCGGTGGTCAGGGCGACCGTCCGCGCGCCGCCGTGGGCGAGCGTGAGGATCGCCGAGAAGCTCACGTGCTCGGCGCCGACGACCACGGCGCGCCGCCCGGCCTCCAGCCCGCGGCGGTAGACGAGCTGCTGCAGCATGCCGGTCGTCATGACGCCGGCCGGCCGGCTGCCGGGCACGAGGCGCGCCGAGCGCGGCCGCTCGCGACAGCCGGTGGCGAGGACGACGGCGGCGGGCTCCAGGGTGGAGCGGCCGCGGGGCGACGTGAGTTCGAGCGCGAGGGTGGCGGTGGCGGCCGCCCCGCCCCACCCCGTGACCATCGTCTCCGCGAGCACCTCGACGCCCGCCTCGCGAGCCAGCTCGGCGTACCGCCGCGCGTAGGCGGGCCCGCTGAGCGGCCGCCGCAGGTCGCGCAGGCCGAAGCCCTGGTGCTCGGCGTGGCGAGGGATCCCACCCGGCTCGACGTCGCGCTCGAGCACGACCACGTCGCGGACGCCGCGCCGCCGCAGCTGGATCGCGGCGGCCAGCCCCGCCGGGCCGCCGCCTACCACGGCGACCGGCCCCTCAGGCATCGCGCCCCTCCAGCAGCGCCGTCAGATTGGCTCCGCAGCAGAAGCCCTGGCAGCGACCCAGGTGCGCGCGGGTACGGCGGCGCAGGCCGTCGAGGTCCACGGGCGGGATCGGGCTCGCCATCGCGTCGCGGAGCTCTCCCCTGGTCACTCGCTCGCAGAAGCAGACGATGCGGCCGTAGTCGGGGTCTCGCTCGATCAGGTCCTGCCGCTGGAACGGCCGGGGCGTCGCCTCGCCCAGGTTCGGCATCCGGAGCTCGGGCTCTGCTCCCCGCGGACGCAGGTCGAGCTCCAGGCCGTCGCACACGTGCTCGGCGATCGCCATGGAGGCGGACAGGCCCGTCGAGCGGATCCCTCCGACGCAGGCGTAGCCGTCCTCGAAGCGGATCTGGAAGTCGGAGTGCTCGGTGGCGGCGCGCAGGCCGACGTAGGCGGCGGTCACCTCCTG
>Ga0081538_10004517_pt1 | contig 12812 bp, 10 predicted proteins | sample TabmetS5T2R1_FD_71022 | JGI IMG/M metagenome (GOLD analysis project Ga0081538, IMG submission 71022) | Tabebuia heterophylla rhizosphere microbial communities from the University of Puerto Rico - S5T2R1 | ecosystem: Host-associated > Plants > Roots > Rhizosphere ...
CCGGCGGGGGCGAGGCCGACCGGCCCGGCATCGTCCACCGCCTCGACAAGGACACCTCCGGCCTGCTGCTGGTGGCCAAGGACGACGCCACCCACCTGGCCCTGACCCGCGACCTGGCCGCCCGCCGGGTCGAGCGCCGCTACCTGGCCCTGGTCCAGGGCCGCCTCCCGGCCGAGTCCGGCACCGTCGACGCCCCGGTGGGCCGCCATCCCCGCGACCGCAGGCGCATGGCCGTGGTCGAGGGGGGCCGCCGCGCCGTCACCCACTGGCGGGTCCTGGAGACCTTCCCGGCCGTCCAGCTGGTCGAGGCCACCCTGGAGACCGGCCGCACCCACCAGGTCCGGGTCCACCTGGCCTCCCTGCGCCACCCCCTGGTCGGCGACCGCGGCTACGGCGCCGACCCCACCCTGGCCGCCCGCCTCGGCGTCGCCCGCCCCTTCCTCCACGCCGGGCGCCTCGCCTTCACCCACCCCGCCACCGGGGCCAGGATCGAGCTGACCGAGCCCCTCCCGCCCGACCTCCAGGCCGTCCTGGACCGCCTCCGGGCCGCCGGCTGAGCCCGGCCGTCAACCGGCGGCGGCCACCGGCTTGTCCATCAGGACCGCCTCGGACCCGAGCTTGTCGTAGCGGTAGGGGCGGACCTCGCCGGTCTCGGTGAAGCCCATCCGGCGCCAGAAGCCGAGCACCTGGTCGTTGGTCCGGACCACGCTGAGGCGCAGCCGCCGGGCCCACGGCCAGCGGGCCGCCACCTCGCGGTCCAACGCCTGGCAGGCGGCCGTGCCGATCCCCTGGCCCTGGCGGGCGTGGTCGACCAGCAGCAGCCCGAGGTAGACGGTCTCCTCGTCGGGGTAGCGGAGCAGCAGGTCGAAGAGCCCGACCAGCTCGTCGTCGGCCCACACGCCGAAGGCGACCTTGTCGTCGGGGGACCGGCCCTCGGGGACGAACATCAGCGTGCTCTGGGCATCCGCCGGCCCCGGAGGATGGCCGGTGACCCGCAGGGCGAAGCCCTCGTCGCTCTCCATGACCCGCTGCAGGGCCCGCAGCTCCTCGGGGTCGCCGACCACCTCGCGCAGGGTCACGGCGGCCGGCTGTCCAGGCATGCCGGTCAGCATATCGACGCGAGGAAGCAAATTTCGGATCGTCGGCCGCCAACGTCCCCGTCAGCGACGCCGGCCCACGAGCCGGCGCAGGCGGCGGCGCTCGTGGTCGCGGACGTTGCGGTCGGCGAGCCGGGCGGCGACCACGGCCGGGAGGTGCCGAGCGACCTGGCGGCGGTCGAAGCCGGCCAGGAAGGCGGCCGCGAACAGCCGCTGCCCGACCGCCGCCGCCAGCCGCCGCGTCAGGGGGCCCTCCAGGCGGGAGGTCCTGAGGATGACCCAGGTGGTGGCCACGTCGGCCAGGCCCTCGCCCCGGCCGGCGTTCGGCCAGTCGATCACCATCGGTCCCGAGGCGGTCAGCACGACGTTGGCCGGGTGCAGGTCGAGGTGGACCAGGCGGTCGCCCTCGCCCAGTGGGGCGGGCAGGCCGGCCGGGGCCGGGATGGCGTGGAGCCGGCGGTGCAGGTCGGCCAGGGTCCGGGCATGGCGGCCCAGCCGCCAGGGATGGCGGGCCAGGTCGGCCAGCATGGACGGGCCGTCCAGGCGGTCCATCACCATGTCCGTCCCGGTCCACTCGTACACCTGGGGAACCGGGTAGCCGTGGGCCCGGGCGTGGGCCATCACGCGCCGCTCCCGGTCGGTCGGGCCCGGGCGCCGGTAGCGGCGCAGGACCCGCCCGTCGCCCAGGGCGTAGACGTCGGCGTCGCGGCCCCTGGCGATCGGCCCGGCGGCCCCGGCAGCCCCCATGTGGGGCCTACTCCAGCTCCAGGAGGGAGTCGCCGACGAGCCACAGCATCGGGGGCCAGAGGCCGACGAACAGGGCCCGGCGTTCGGCGTTGTCACGCTGCTCCTGGTCGATCGTCTTGGCCCGGGTCCACAGGCCGAGGCAGAGGACGATCGACCCGATCGACGCCGCCTGCAGGTGCACGCTGCGCAGGCCGGCCGCGTGCAGCGCCTTGACCAGCATGGGTTCTCCTCCCTGGATCGTGTGTCGGGCAACCGCCGGGGTAGACGACCACGAAAAGGAGAAACATGGGAACGGGAATCTCGCTGGGCCGGCGGGCCGGCACGGTCGCGCGGTGGCCGGTCGGGATGGGGCTGGCCTTCTGGCGCTACCTGTGGCGGACCCTGCCGCTGCACCGCAGCGACACCGACGGCTCGCCCGACCAGGACCTGCCGCCGCCGCTGCCCGACGGGCTGGCTGGCGGGCGGCTCCAGCTGCCCGAGCACGGGTCGGGGCCGCTGTTCCGGCGCCGCTACCGGGTCCGGATCGAGGGCGCCCGCCTCACCCCCGAGCAGCTCATGGCCGAGATGCTGCGCGACCCCAACCGGGCCGCCCCGATCGAGGTGGCCGTGTTCCGCAAGACCCGGGGCGACCGGGGGCCGCTGCGGGTCGGGGACGAGTTCGTGGTCCGCATGCCCGGCCCCTGGGACGGGCCGGTGCTGGTGGTCGACCGGACCCCGACCTCGTTCCGGTTCGCCACCCTCCCGGGCCACCTGGAGGCCGGGCAGATCGAGTTCCGCACCTCGGCCGGGGGCGGCGACGCCGTCTGCTTCGAGATCGAGTCGTGGGCCCGCAGCGGCGACCGGCTCGCCGGCCTGCTGTACGACCGGGTCCGGCTGGCCAAGGAGATGCAGCTGCACATGTGGACCCATTTCTGCGAGCGGGCGGCCAAGCTGGCCGGCGGCCGCATCCGCGGCGGCATCTCCATCGACACCCGCCGGGTCGAGCTCCCGGCCGCCGGTGGCCGCTGACCACCGCCGGGGCGGCTCCCGGGCCCGCAGGGCCCTTGCCGCCCTGGCCGACAAGGGCTTCAACTTCGACCCCGACCAGACCGAGCGCTTCACCACCGCCAACGGCTGGCACGTCGACGACTACGCCCAGCCGCTGCCGCCCGAGCCGCCCGGCCCGCCGACGCCGGGGGGCAGCTTCGAGGTCGCCCAGCGGCTGATGCGCGACTACGAGTTCGCCGACCCGGCCATCGTCCGGGCCGTCTACGCCACCGACAGCCCCCTGGAGCACCGCGACATGCTGCTGGAGGGCCGCTTCTGGGGCCTGCGGTTCCACTTCGGCGTCCGCGTCGGCGGGCTGGTCGACGAGGAGCTGGCCGTCGACGGCCGCCGGCTGCGGCGCTGGGGCTGGAACTACCGCACCCTCCAGGGGCACCTGGAGATGGGGCAGATGGACTACGAGGTCGGCAAGTGGCTGGACAGCGGCGAGGTCGAGTTCCGCATCCACGCCGTCTCCCGCCCGGCCCACATCCCCAACCCGGTCATCCGGCTCGGCTTCCGCCTGTTCGGCCGCCGGGTCCAGCGCCGCTTCGCCAGGCACGCCTGCCGGCGCATGGCCCGCCTGACCGCCGCCAGGGCCCGGGCCGGGGCGGCCGCCGAGGACCCTCCGGCCACAAGCTCCTGAACTGGCGGTTCCCTCCGAAACCGTTGTGCCGCAACGATTTCGGACACTCCGAGGTCGTTGCCTCGGGGCCTGGCGGGGTGTAGGCTCCGACCCGGAATTACACCCGTGTATTTTGTCCACAGGGCTGTGGGAAACTCCGGTCCAGGGCAGGTCGCACCAACGGTAGGAGAGCAACAGCAGTCATGCCGGGCAGCTTCGCGCACCTCCACGTGCACACCGAGTACTCGATGCTCGACGGAGCCGCCCGGGTCGACGACCTGTTCGCCGAGGCCGCCCGCATGGGCATGCCCGCCCTGGCCATGACCGACCACGGCCAGCTGTTCGGCGCCGTCGACTTCTACCTGGCCGGCCAGAAGCACGGGGTCAAGCCCATTCTCGGCTGCCTACTCGCGGGCCAGGAGATCATCACCGCCGACGGCGTCAAGAATGTCGAGGATGTCCGAGTCGGCGACATGGTGCTCACCCATCAGGGCCGGTTCCGTCGTGTCCTCCGCACCATGCGACGGCCGTACGAGGGGCAGGCGTACACGGTCTCGCTCGGCGGACGCCATGGCCGGACCCTGACCCTCACCGAGGAGCATCCGGTCCTCGTCCGGACGCGTGACGGCCTCGTGGACTGGAAGAAGCCGGCCGACATCGATGCGGGCCAGGCAAGCAAGCACGGAGGCGTGAACCGCTGGAAGTCCTGGGCCTGCCTGCCCCGGTTGCGCACCGAGTGGACCGAGATTCGGTGCTCCGACCTCCTCCCAGGCGACTGCTCGGCGCCGCTGCCGGGCGGGATTGCGCGAACCCACCCGTCGAGGTCCCGGGGAGACCACGCCTGGCCGCGATTCCCCGACCGCATCACCCTCGACTACGACTTCGGCTACCTGCTGGGTAGCTACGCCGCTGAAGGGCATATCGGTTCCGTCCGTGGCCATATGGACGGCGAAGTGGGGTTCACGCTCCACCGTGACGAGTCAGAGTTGGCCGCCCGCATCATCGGGCTTCTCGGCGCCTTAGGCGTCACCGCCGTCAGCTACGACCGGCCGGACCGGCGATCGCAGGAGATCAAGGCGGCCAGCACGCCCCTTGCCCATCTGTTGATTGCGCTGGTCGGAAGGGGCGCCAGGAACAAGCGGGTTCCGGCACAGATCCTCAACGGACCGCCCGAGGCCCGCCGGGGCTTCCTGGATGGACTTCTGGATGGCGACGGCAAGAACCCGACCAGCGGGTCGAACCCCACCGGCCGGCGGGACCTCAAGACCGCCTCCCGCTCGCTCGCCTGGGGCGCTCGCACCCTGCTCGCCGACGTCGGACACTGGGCAACCGTCAGCACCGGGGAGGCGCCCGGCACCTTCCCGCAGGGCAGGGGCGTTCAGGGCCATCGGTGGTACATCGTCAGCGGCAAGCCGAACCGCCGGGACTCGCGCACCTTGGAGGACGACCGGTTCCTCTACCGGCCGATTGTGTCCGTGGACCCGGTGCGGCTCGACACCGAGGTCTTCAACTTCGAGGTCGAGGAGGACAACTCCTACGTCTCCGACTTCGTACTCCACAATTGCGAGGCCTACCTGGCCCCCGGGTCGCGGTTCGAGAAGCAGCGGCGCGACACCGCCGAGCCCTACAGCCACCTGACCCTGCTGGCCGAGAACCAGACCGGCTACGCCAACCTGCTGCGGCTGGTCTCGGCGGCCTCGCTGGAGGGCTACTTCTACAAGCCGCGCATGGACCGGGAGCTGTTCCAGCGCCACGGCGAGGGCCTGATCGCCACCTCCGGCTGCCTCGGCTCCGAGGTCAACCAGCGGCTGCTCAAGGGCGACCGCAAGGGGGCGGCGGCCACCCTGGCCGAGTTCCGCGACCTGTTCGGGGCCGGCAACTACTACGTCGAGCTGCACGAGCACGGCCTGCCCGAGCAGCGCCGGGTCAACCCCGAGCTGATCGCCCTGGCCCGCGACCTCGACCTGCCCCTGCTGGCCGCCAACGACCTGCACTACACCCACAAGGCCGACGCCGCCGCCCACGAGGTGCTGCTCTGCATCCAGACCGGGGCCGTGCTGGCCGACCCCAAGCGGTTCAAGTTCGAGGCCGAGGAGTTCTACCTCAAGTCCCCGGCCGAGATGCGGGCGCTGTTCCCCGACCACCCCGAGGCCTGCGACAACACCCTGGAGGTGGCCGAGCGCTGCGACGTCCAGCTGCGCTTCGGCGAGAACCTCCTGCCCCATTTCGACGTGCCCGACGGCCACACCCTCGAGTCATGGCTGCGGGCCGAGGTCGAGCGGGGCGCGGCCGAGCGCTACGGCTCACCGGTCGGGGACGCGGTCCGCGAGCGGCTCGACTACGAGCTGCGGGTCATCACCGAGCTCGGCTTCGCCGGCTACTTCCTGATCGTGGCCGACCTGTGCCGCCACGCCCGCGAGCACGGCATCCGGGTCGGCCCGGGCCGGGGGAGCGCCGCCGGCTCCTGTGTCTCCTACTGCCTGCGCATCACCGACCTCGACCCGATCGCCTATGGGCTGATGTTCGAGCGGTTCCTCAACCCGGGCCGCAACGAGATGCCCGACATCGACCTGGACTTCGACGAGCGCCGGCGCGGCGACATGATCCGCTACGCCACCGAGAAGTACGGCGCCGACCACGTCGCCCAGATCGTCACCTTCTCCACCATCAAGGCCAAGCAGGCCATCCGCGACTCGGCCCGGGTGCTCGGGTTCCCCTACAAGCTGGGCGACGACCTGGCCAAGGCCATGCCCCCGCCGGTGCTGGGCAAGGAGCACCCCCTGAGCGTGGCCTTCAAGCTCTCGGCCGAGCTGCGGACCGCCCGCGACAACGACCCCGAGGCCCGCCAGGTGCTGGACACCGCCGCCGGCCTCGAGGGGCTGCGCCGCCAGTGGGGGGTGCACGCGGCCGCGGTGGTGATCTCCCGCGACCCGCTGGTCGACCAGGTCCCGATCATGAAGCGGGAGGCCGACGGGGCCATCATCACCCAGTACGAGATGAACGGGGTGGCCAAGCTCGGGCTGCTCAAGATGGACTTCCTCGGGCTGCGCAACCTCACCGTGCTCGACGACACCCTGGTCCACCTGCGGGCCAAGGGCGTCGAGCTGGACCTGGGGGCGCTGCCCACCGACGACCCGGCAACCTTCAGGATGCTCCAGGCGGGCGACTCCGACGGCGTCTTCCAGATGGAGTCCGAGGGCATGCGGCGGCTGCTGCGCCAGCTCCGCCCGGACCGGTTCGAGGACATCGTCGCCCTGATCGCCCTGTACCGCCCGGGGCCGATGGAGGAGATCCCCAAGTACATCGCGGGCAAGCGCGACCCCCGGCAGGTCAAGCACCTGCACCCGCTGATGGCCGAGATCACCGCCGACACCCACGGGGTGCTGGTCTACCAGGAGCAGATCATCACCCTGCTCCAGAAGGTGGCCGGCTACACCGCCGGCGAGGCCGACCTGGTCCGCAAGGCGATCGGCAAGAAGATCGAGTCCCTCATGCGCAAGGAGGAGCCGCGCTTCCTGGCCGGCTGCCGCGAGAAGGGCCTGACCGACGACCAGGCCCAGACCCTGTGGCGGCTCATCCAGCCGTTCGCCGGCTACTCCTTCAACCGGGCCCACGCCGCCGGCTACGGGCTGGTCACCTGGCAGACCGCCTACCTCAAGGCCCACCACCCGGTCGAGTACATGGCCGCCCTGCTCACCAGCGTCAAGGACGACAAGGACGCCCGCCCCAAGTACCTCGGGTCCTGCCGGCGCATGGGCATCACCGTGCTCCCCCCCGACGTCAACGAGTCGGACTCGGACTTCACCCCCGCCCCTGGGGGGTCCGGGGGGCCTGGGGGGTCCGGGGGGCCCCGCCCCCCGGTGAATCAGGACGGCGGTGAGCGGGCAATCCGCTATGGCCTTAGTGCAGTGCGGAATGTCGGTGAGCAGGTGGTCGAGGCGATCATCGCCGCCCGGCGGGAGAAGGGCCGCTTCACCGACTTCTTCGACTTCTGCGACAAGGTCGAGATCGGGGTGCTCAACAAGCGGGTCATCGAGTCGCTGATCAAGGCCGGGGCCTTCGACTCCCTCGGCCTGCCCCGCCGCGGCCTCTTCGAGGTCCACGAGGTGGCCGTGGACCGGGTCACGGCCCGCAAGCGGGCCGAGGCGGCCGGCCAGTTCTCCCTGTTCGGCGGCCTGGGCGACGGCGAGGACGCGGTCACCGAACCGCTCCCGCCGGTCGGGCGCGAGGAGTGGGACAAGTCCCAGCGTCTGGCCTTCGAGAAGGAGATGCTCGGCCAGTACGTCTCCGACCACCCGCTGCTCGGCCTGGAGCACGTCCTCCAGCGGGCCGCCGACACCCAGCTGTCGTCGCTGACCGAGCGGTCCGACGGCGCGGTCGTGACCGTGGCCGGGATCCTGGCCAAGCTGACCAAGAAGTTCACCAAGCGGGGCGAGGTCTACGTCGTCGCCGACCTCGAGGACCTGGACGGGGGGGCCGAGTGCATCTTCTTCCCCCAGGTCTACACCCAGCACCAGGGCCTGCTCGTCCAGGACGCGGTGGTGGTGGTCAAGGCCCGGGTCGACGCCCGCGACGACACCCCCAAGCTGGTCGCCCTCGAGGTCAAGCCGCCCAACCTCTCCGAGAACGGCTCCGCCCCGGTGGTGCTCAACCTCGAGGCCCGGGCCTGCAACGACGGCGTGGTCAACCGCATCAAGCACATCCTCGGCTCCCACCGCGGCAAGTCCCCGGTCCACCTCCAGATCCGCGGCGCCCGCTCCACCATGGTCGTCCGCCTCGGCGACGAGTTCCGGGTCGACCCCCGCAACGGCCTCTACGCCGAGATCAAGGCCGAGCTGGGCCCGGACGCGCTCCTGACCTGACCGGCTCCCGGTAGGGTTGCCCCGGCGAAGGTCGGTCGAGCGAGGAGCAGGGCATGGGGCAGCGGGTGCGCGGGGTCATCTCCAGGACCAAGGCGGCGCCGGTCGAGCTGGTGACGGTGCAGGTGCCCGACCCCGGCCCCGGGGAGGCGCTCGTCCGGGTGCAGGCCTGCGGGGTCTGCCACACCGACCTCCACTACCGCGAGGGGGCGATCAACGACGACTTCCCGTTCCTGCTCGGCCACGAGGCCTCCGGCCGGGTGGAGGCCGTCGGCCCGGACGTGACCAGCGTCGCCCCCGGTGACTTCGTGGTCCTGGCATGGCGGGCGCCGTGCTGGCAGTGCCGCTCGTGTGTGCGGGGCCGCCCCTGGTACTGCTTTGCCAGCCGCAACGCCGGCCAGAAGATGACCCTGGAGGACGGCACCCCGCTGTCGGCGGCGATCGGCATCGGCGCCTTCGCCCAGCTGTGCCTGGTCGCCGCCGGCCAGGCGGTGAAGGTCGACCCGGCGGCCCGGCCCGAGGCGGCCGGCCTGGTCGGCTGCGGGATCATGGCCGGCTTCGGCGCGATCACCAACACCGCCCAGGTGGGGCGGGGCGACACCGTGGCCGTGTTCGGCTGCGGCGGGGTGGGGAACGCCGCCGTCCACGCCGCCGCCCTGGTCGGGGCCCGCAGGGTCATCGCTGTCGACATCGACGCCCGCAAGCTGGAGCTGGCCCGCCAGTTCGGGGCCACCGACACCGTCGACTCCAGCCAGGCGAACCCGGTCGACGCCGTCCGCGAGCTCACCGGCGGCTTCGGCGCCGACGTGACCGTCGAGGCGGTCGGCCACCCGGACGTGTTCAAGCAGGCCTTCCACGCCCGCGACCACGCCGGCACCCTCGTCCAGGTCGGCGTGCCCAACCCGCAGATGCGCATCGACGTGCGCATGCTGGACTTCTACGGCCGCGGCGGGTCGCTGCGGCCGGCCTGGTACGGCGACTGCCTGCCGACCCGCGACTTCCCTATATTGATCGACCTGTACCTGCGGGGCCGGTACGATCTCGACCGGTTCGTCTCCGAGACCATCGCCCTCGACCAGGTCGAGGAGGCGTTCGCCAAGATGCAACGGAACGAGGTGCTGCGGTCGGTGGTGGTCTTCCCGGATGCCTGAGCCGTCGACGCTGGCCCTGTTCGCGGTGGCCGCGGTCACGCTGCTGGTGATCCCCGGCCCGGCCGTGCTGTACATCGTCACCCGCAGCGTCGACCAGGGCCGGGCCGCCGGGCTGGCCTCGGTCTGCGGCGTCCACGTCGGCACCCTGGTGCACGTGGCCGCGGCCGCCCTCGGCCTGTCGGCCCTGCTGGTGTCCTCGGCCACCGCCTACGACGCGGTCCGCTGGCTGGGCGCCGCCTACCTGGTCTGGCTCGGGGTCCGGCGGCTGCTGGCCCGGGACGAGGACGACCTGGCCGCCGGGCCCGGGAACCGCCGGACCGGGCTCGGCCGCATCTTCGCCCAGGGTGTGGTCGTCAACGTCCTCAACCCCAAGACGGCCCTGTTCTTCTTCGCCTTCCTGCCCCAGTTCGTCGACACCTCCCGGGGCTCGGTGCCGTTCCAGGTGGTCGTGTTCGGGGTCGCCTTCGTCGTCCTCGGCTTCCTCAGTGACGGCGCCTACGCGCTGGCCGCCTCGACCGGGGCCGGCTGGCTGCGCCGCCGCCCCGGGGTGGCCAGGGCGTCGCGGCTGCTCTCGGGCGGGGTCCTGATCAGCCTGGGCGTGACGACCGCCCTGGCCGGGTCGCGCTCCTCTTCGACCTAGCCGGGGCCTCCACATAGAGCCAGTGCAGCAGCAGCTGCTGGGCGACCCCGGCGGCCGCGCCCCAGTGGGCGATGACCGCCCGGACCTCGGCCTCCGACGGCATGCGGCCGTCCAGGTAGGCCGCCCCCACCGCCTTGCGGACGCCCAGGTCGCCGGCCACCACCCGGGGCCGACCCAGAGTCCGGGCCAGCAGCCACTCGGCCGTCCAGCGCCCGATCCCGGGGAAGGCCACCAGCCGGTCGACCACCGCCTCGTCCCCCAGGGCGGCCAGGTTCCGGAGGCCGATCCGGCCCGAGGCGACCGCCCCCGCGAAGGCGATGATCGCCGTCGCCTTGGAGGTGGAGAACTGGAGCTCGCGGAGGTCGGCGACCTCGGCTGCGGCGAGGCGGTGAGGGTCGAGGCTCCAGACCTCGGCATCGGGCGGGTCGCGGGAGACCGGAACCTGGTGGCGGCGGCCGTAGCGGCGGGCCAGGCGGCCGCGGAGGACGGCCGCGAACCGCAGGGTGATCTGCTGGGCGCTGATCGAACGGACCACGGCGGTGAGCAGGTCGGGCTGGAGGACCGGCGTGATCCCGGGGAACCGGGCCGCGATCCGGGCCACCACCTGGTCGTCCGCGGCCAGAGCGGCCAGCGCCTCCGGGGCGGTCGGGAACGCCGCGGCCAGGACCCGCCCGGCCGCGGCGGCGTCGGCGTCCGCCGTGACGAGCGGCGCCGGGTCGCCGGCGCCGTCGTCGGTGCCGGGGTCGACCGCGACCAGCAGGGCCGGGTCGGCCACCGTTCCCGTGGGCCGGGCGGCCACGCCGACCATCCGGCCGTCCACGGGCACGGCCCGCAGCCACACCTGCCCGTCCCAGCGGTCCAGCAGGTCATCTCCGGACCGCCGGAACACCTCAAGGCTCCCGGCCAGGTCGACCGGCCCCGCCACCGGCACCACGGCCACGGGCTAGTTGACGCTGAACGGGGTGGCGGTTGGGGCCGGGCCAGCGACCCGGAAGTGCTCGAGCAGGACCAGCTCCCGGCGCAGCAGGGCGGCCTCGAAGGCCAGCCGCTCGGACGCCGACGGGATGGTCAGGAGCCGCTGCTTGTCGGCCAGGTCGATCTGGAGGCCGGCGGCGACCAGATAGGAGGCGGCGACCGGGTCGTCGGGGACGTCGATCGCCTCCACCGGCTGGTTGGCCATCCGCAGCAGAGTGGTCACGTACCGGGTGAACAGCCGGCCCGCCGTGACCGTGCGCTCCTCGGCCGCCTCCCCGGCGGCCTCCGGGAGCTCGCGCACCTCGGCCACGATGAAGGGGGCGGCCTGGACGACCCCGTCGATCGTGAACCGGCTCCGCCCCCGGGCGACCACGTCCAGCCGGCCGTCGGCATGCCGGCGCACGTCGGCCACCTCGGCCACGCACCCGACCGGGTGATAGGTCACGCCGACGTCCACGTCCCGCCCCTTGACGATCGCCACCACCCCGAACCGGCGGTCCCCGTCCAGGATCCGCTTGAACATCCGCCGGTACCGGTCCTCGAACACATGCAACGGAATGGGCAGCCCCGGATACAGCACGGTCTGCAACGGAAACAGCGGCAGCTCCACGAGGTCACCCTCATCGGTCGGCTCGAACACCCCCATGGTAGGACCCAGGGGGAGTGGTTCGCGTCGTGGGCGGTTCGCCGACCGTGAGGCCGGGCGTGTTCCTGCGCGAAGCCTGCGCCCCGACCGGCGCTCGCCGCGATGGCTGCGGTAGGGTGAAACCCGTTCCCGCCCGTCTGCTGCTGTGTTGTGGAGTGCGCTGGCGTGCTGCCCGTTCTCGACCTGCGAGGCTCTGGCCGTGACCCGGCCGGGGTGCTGCCGCGTGCGCCGGTGGAGGCGGTGGAGGCGGCCCGGGACGGGGTGCGGCGGGTGGTGGAGGACGTCGCCGCCCGGGGGGACGCGGCTGTGGCCGAGGCGGCCCGGCGGTTCGACGGGGTCGACACCCCGCCGGCGGAGTGGCGGGTCACCCCGGACGGGCTGGCCGCGGCCGAGGCGGCCCTCGACCCGGACCTGCGGGCGGCCCTGCTCGACGCCATCGGCCGGGCCCGTGCCTTCCACGAGGCCCAGCGCCCGGCCGACCTGGTCTGGGCGGAGCGGCCCGGGGTCCGGCTGGTCCAGCGGTTCGTGCCGCTGCGCCGGGCCGGGGTGTACGCGCCCGGCGGGCTCGGCGCCTACCCCTCCAGCGTGGTCATGAACGTCGTCCCGGCCCAGGCGGCCGGGGTCGCCGAGGTCGCTCTGGCCACCCCGCCCGGTCCCGGGGGCCGAGGGCACCCGGCCATCCTCGGGGCGGCGGCCCTGCTCGGCGTGGACGAGGTGTGGCTGCTCGGCGGCGCCCAGGCGGTGGCCGCCCTGGCCTGCGGCACCGAGACCGTCCCGGCGGCCGACTCGGTCACCGGCCCCGGCAACCTCTATGTCGCCATGGCCAAGCGGGAGGTGGCCGGGCGGGTCCGGACCGACGGGTTCGCCGGCCCGACCGAGATCGCCGTGCTCGCCGACGCCACCGCCGACCCCCTGCTGGTCGCCGTGGACCTGGTCGCCCAGGCCGAGCACGACCCGCTGGCCGCCTGCCTGCTGGTCACCGACGACGCCGACCTGTGGAAGGCGGTCGAGCCACTCCTGGCCCAGGAGGTGGCCGCCGCCGCCCACCG
>Ga0081538_10004518_pt1 | contig 12811 bp, 13 predicted proteins | sample TabmetS5T2R1_FD_71022 | JGI IMG/M metagenome (GOLD analysis project Ga0081538, IMG submission 71022) | Tabebuia heterophylla rhizosphere microbial communities from the University of Puerto Rico - S5T2R1 | ecosystem: Host-associated > Plants > Roots > Rhizosphere ...
TAGATCGATGCGGCCGCGCACGCCCTTGACCCGCTCGCGCGGGACGAGCGGGTCGTTGTGGTGGTGGGTGGCGATGTGCAGCCGGTCCGCGTATGAGAAGCCCAGGTAGGTCTGGATCCCGCGCTCCATCTGCAGCGCGTCCTCCTGACCGGCGGTGACGATCACCCCGACCTTCTGGCCGCGCCGCGTGAGCAGGCGGTTGAGCATCGCGGTGCCGGAGAAGACGGCGGACTGGATCTGCGGAAAGCCCTCCTCGGGCCTGCTGTCCCACTGACGCAGCGCATCCTCGGCGGATTCCATGAGACCGACGGATTCGTCCTCCGGCGTGGTCTGCGCCTTACCCACGACGAAATGGCCGGTCTCGTCCACGATGAACGTGTCGGTCATGGTCCCGCCGGCGTCGATCGCCAGGACGCGCGGGGTGTTCGATGTCGCCATGCGGCGATGCTATGGCCGCGTCGAGACCGTGTCGTCGGTCTCTCCAAACGATCGCCCGTCGCGTTTTTGTGGTGTGACCACAAGGGCTTACGGTTGAGGCGTTCCATGGTCATCTCGGCGCCACCCGCCAGCCGGCACGAGCTCGAAGAGCTCGTCGTGACGATGGGCGCCGAGCTGGATCAGACGGCGCGCCAGGTGTGCGACGCCATCCACGAGCACCTCGCCGAGATCGCCGACGACCTCTATCCGCAGACGCTGCAGAGCTGCCGCGCGAACCTGGGGCTCATTCACGCGCTGTTGCGCGAGGGCGCCGATCCGCGCAGCGCGACCGCCCCGCGTGAGGCGCTGGGGTACGCCAAGGAGTTCGCTCGCCGCGGTTTGAGCCTCGAGCTGCTCCAGCGGGCCTACCGGATGGGCCAGCGCACGCTGACGAGCCGCTGGCTCGAGGAGTTGCGCCAAACGGCCCCGGACACCGACCACCTGGCGGGCGCGCTCGGGTTCTGCAATGACTGGCTGTTTGCGTACATCGAGACGATCGAGCGTGAGCTCACCGAGGTCTACATGCGCGAGCGCGAGCAGTGGCTGCGGGGCGCGACGGCCATCCGGACCGAGACCGTCCGCACGCTGCTCGACGGCACGGTGCCGGTCGACGTGCCGGACCTCAGCCGCCGGCTCGGATATGACCTCGATCGCGATCACATCGCCTTCCTTGTGTGGTCAGACCACGATGAGGAGGACGGCCAGGAGCTGTTCGCGGAGCTCGAACGCGTCGCCGCGGCGGTCGCGGCCGGACTCGATGCGCATGGCCTGCTCACCGTCGTCCGTGGCCGCCAGCTCATGTGCTGGGCGGGCGTCGGCTCGGCGGACGGGCTCGCCTATCAGCCGCGGAATGGGATGCGGGTCGCGGTCGGATCGCCGGGCCACGGCGCAGACGGCTTCCGCCGCAGCCACCAGGAGGCGCTCCTCGCTCGGCGCGTCGCAGGACGCTCGCGTGCAGGCGCCGTCACCCATTTCGCCGATGTCAACCTCGACGCGCTCATGACGCACGACCTCGACGAGGCACGACGCTTCGTCGCCGCCGAACTCGGCGCGCTCGCCGCTGACGACGACGCGACGCGCCGCCTGAGCTCGACGCTGCGCGTGTTCCTGGAGGAACGCGCGAGCTTCGTCCGCGCGGCGCGGCGACTCGGCGTCCACGAGAACACCGTGACCTATCGAGTGCGCCGGGCGGAGGAGATCCTGGGCCACCCCGTGTCCGAGCGGCAACTGGAGCTGCGAGCGGCGCTCCGGCTGGCGCGGCTCGTCTGAGCCGCGCTACCCCGGGACGACCGCCAGCGCCGCCTCGGCGCGCCCGATCGCCGCGTCCTGGTGCGGCTGGAGGTCCTGGTAGGCCATCCCTGCGAACACCGCGGTGAACGGATCCTCGACGCGCTCGCCGGGCGGGACCCCGAGCAGCTCCTCCATCACCGCGACGCCGCAGAAGGGGACGTGCGCCGTGGAGTACCCGCCCTCGTGGATCAGCACGAGCCGGCCCTGGCACACGGAGTCGGTCACGTCGAGCAGGATGCGCGCCATCCGCGCGAACCCCGGGCTCGTGACCATCATGATCGCGAACGGGTCGCACATGCTTGCGTCGAGGCCCGAGGCGACGAGCACGACGTCGGGCCGGAACCGCTCGATCGCAGGCGCCACGACGCGCTCGAAGGCCGCCTCGTAGGCGCCGTTGCCCGAGCCCGGCGGCAGCGGGACGTTGAGCGTCGTACCGGCCCCCTCGCCGGCGCCGGTGTCCGTCACGCGCCCCGAGTCGTTCGGGTAGAGGTTGTCCTGGTGCAGCGAGATCGCCAGGACGCTGCCGTCCTCGTAGAACGCGTGCTCGGTTCCGTTGCCGTGGTGCACGTCCCAGTCGACGATCGCGACGCGATCGGCCCCGAGCGCCTCGCGCGCGTGGAGGGCTGCGAGCGCAGTGTTGCCGAAGATGCAGAAGCCGCGCCCGAGGTCGCGCTCGGCGTGGTGTCCCGGCGGCCGGACGAGCGCGTAGGCATTGTCGATCGCGCCGTGCACGACGGCCTCGGTGGCGGTGATCGCCCCGCCCGCCGCCAGCGCCGCGACCTCGTAGCCGTTGGCGCCGAATGGGGCGAGCTCTCCACCGTCGCCCCCGCCCGCGGCGCTCATGTCCTTGATGCGTTGGACGTACTCCGGCGTGTGCAGCCGCAGAATCTCCTCGTCGGTCGCCGGGCGCGGCTTCAGCTCGACGCACTTGTCGAGCAGACCGGTCACGTCGAGGAGGTTGCGAAAACGCCGCTTCGTCGCCGGGCTCTCTCCGTGCGCCTCGGCCTCGACGAGCCCGCCCGCGGACATGAAGCCGGACCCGGTGCCCGTGTCGTGCCAGGCGTACAGCTCGTCCCACAAGAAGCCGGTGCTCATGATGTGACCCTCTCGCTATCGGGCTCGGGCTCGGCCCAGGCCCGCCGCTCCTCGAGCGGGGTGTCCACGTACTCGCGCATCGTCTCGAGACCCTCGTCGGAGAGCATCGTCTGCAGGAACGCGTCGGTCTCGACCTTCAGACCCTCGGCGAGCGGGCGGTCCACGCCCTGGTAGACAGCCCGCTTGGCCTGCGCGACCGCCACCGGTGACAGCGCGGCGAGCTCGTGTGCGATCTCAAGCGCGCGCGCTTTCGCATCCGGCACGGCCTCGTGGACGAGCCCGCGCGCGGCGGCCTGGCGGGGCGTGAAGACCCGCCCGCGCATGACGATCTCGACGGCAGCCGCCGGGCCGAGCATGCGTGCAAGGCGCTGGGTCCCGCTGCCGCCCGGGATGATCCCGAGCTTCGTTTCCAGCAGCCCGATGCGGTAGGGCCCGTCCTCGGCGATGCGGATGTCTGCGGCCATCGACAGCTCGAAGCCGCCGCCCATCGTGTCGCCGGTCATGGCGACGATCACCGGCTTGGGCAGTGAGCGCATCTGCTCGAGCAGCGCGTGGTACCCATCGGTCAGCTGCGGGCACACGGACGGCAGCGCCTCGCGGTCCTCGGCCACCGCGACGAGCTCCTCGACGCTGTAGTGCGTAAGGAACTTGCCGGGCACGTCGCCGGTCAGGACGACCGCCCTCACGGACGGGTCGGCCCACGAGTCGACGAGCTCGGCGAACTGGGCGGCACCGTCGGCGAAGAAGTAGTTCATGGGGTCGTTGCGGTACGCGGCGACCACCACGCCGTCGTCGTGGCGCTCGACGCGCCAGTGGCTCATCTTCCCGTCGGTGCTCATGCGGGCGCCGCCTCCCTGGTGCGCTCGGCGACGCGGATCAGGAGCTTCCCGGTGTTGCTCCCGTCGAAGAGCTGCCCGAGCGCGTCCGGGGCGTTCTCGAGGCCGTCGACGATCGTCTCGTCGTAGCGCAGGCGACCTTCGGCGAGATGCTGCGCGAGTGCCCCGATCGCCTCGCCGAACCGGTCGGCGTGGTCAAGCACGAGGAAGCCGGTCATCGTGGCGCGCTGCATGATCAGCTGGCTCACGTTGACGAGCCCGTCCAGGCGCTCCGGCGCGTCGTCGCCGTTGTACTGGCTGATCATCCCGCACAGCGCGACGCGGGCGCCGATCGTCAGGCGGCCGAGGATGTGGTCCATGATCGGCCCGCCGACGTTCTCGAAGTCGACGTCGATGAGGTCGGGAGTCGCGGCGTCGAGCTCGGCGCGCCAGTTCGGCGAGCGGTGATCGACGCACGCGTCGAAGCCCAGGTCGTCGACGACGTGCGCGCACTTCTCGGGCCCACCCGCGATGCCCACCACACGGGCCCCGCGAAGCTTGGCGAGCTGACCCGCGACCGATCCGACAGCCCCGGCCGCGCAGGAGACGACAACGGTCTCGCCCTCGGTCGGCCTGCCGAACAGCTCGATGCCGAGCCAGGCGGTGATGCCGGTGTGGCCGAGCGCTCCGAGGAACGCCTCGAGCGGTCCCGGCAGAGGGTCGGGCAGCACGGTCAGCGCGGCTGCGTCGTCGACGAGGAGGTAGTCCTGCCAGCCCGTGAAGCCGGTGACAAGCGCGCCGACGGGAAGCTCGGGGTTGCTCGACGCGACGACCTCGCCTATACCGAGGCCGCGCATCACGTCGTCGATCGGGACCGGCGGCATGTAGCCGCGAACCTCGCTCATCCAGATGCGGTTGGTCGGGTCGAGCGACAGCCAGAGCACGCGGACGAGCGCCTCGCCATCCGCCGGCTCGGGGACGGGCTCCTCGACCAGCTCGAGGTCGCCGGGCTGCAGCTCGCCCTCAGGCCGACGGCGCAGCCGGTGAACGCGGTTGGTGTTCATGCCTGTACCAGACCGCCCAGCGGCGGTCGAAGTCCAGCCGCCGCGGCACTGCCGCTGTGGATCTGACAAGTGCCGCGCCGAGCGTCAGCGCGGCTCGCCGAGCCCGAGCGAGCGGCCGATCAGCTCCTTCATGATCTCGTTCGAGCCGGCCCAGATCTTGGTCACGCGCGCGTCGCTCCAGGCGCGTGCGACGTCGTACTCGGCCATGTAGCCGTAGCCGCCGAAGAGCTGGACGCAGTCGTCGAGCACGCGGTTCTGGACGTCGGCGGTCCACCACTTGGCCTTGGCGGTTGCGGTTGGGTCGAGCCGCCCGGCGGCGTGCTCGACGAGGCACTGGTCGACGTAGGCCTGCGTGACGTCGATGAGCGTCACCAACTCCGCCATCAGGAAGCGGTTGGCTTGGAACGAACCCACCGGCCGCCCGAACGCGTGCCGCTCGCGCACGTAGTCCAGCGTCAGCTCGAGCGCGGCGCTCGCGTGCGCGATGTTGCCGCAGGCCGAGCTGAGCCGCTCGAGCGGGAGGCGTTTCATCATCTCCGCGAAGCCGCGGCCGAGCTCGCCGATCTGGTTCTCGGGCGGGACCGGCACGTCGTCGAAGAAGAGCTCGGCCGTGTCGGCCTCGTGCTGGCCGACCTTCTCCAGCTTGCGGCCCGGCGTGAAGCCCGGCATTCCCTTCTCGACGGCGAACAGCGTGATGCTGCGCTGGCCGTGCTCGGGCGTGCGCGCCGCGGTGACCACGAGATCGGCGTCGGTGCCGTTCGTGATGAACGTCTTGGAGCCGTTCAGCAGCCAGCCGCCGTCGCGCTCCAGCGCCGTGGTGCGCAGCGCGGCGAGGTCGCTGCCGCCGGCCGGCTCGCTCATCCCGATCGCCGTCACGATCTCGCCCGCGCAGAACCCCGGCAGCCAGCGGCGGCGCTGCTCCTCGGTCGTCAGCTCGACGAGATAGGGCGCAACGACGTCGGCGTGGACCTGAAACGCCGACGCGTAGGCCATCCCGACCCGCGCGAGCTCCTCCTGCATGACCGCGTTGAAGCGGAAGTCGCCGGCGCCGGCACCGCCGTAGGCCTCGGGGACGGACACGCCGAGCAGGCCCTGCTCGCCTGCCTTCGCCCAGATCGCGCGATCGATCTTGCGCCGCTCGCGGATCTCCTCGCGCCGCGGCAGGATCTCGCGACGCACGAACTCGGCGACGGTCTCCCTGAACAGCTCGTGCTCGTCCGTGTAGACCGCTCGGCGCGCCACGCTCAATCCATTCGCTGGCCACCGTCGACGTTCAGCGTCTGGCCGGTGATCCAGTCCGCCTCGTCGGAGGCGAGGAAGCGCACCGCCCGCGCGATGTCGACCGGCTGGCCCTGGCGCTGGAGCGGCAGGCCCGCGATCCGGGTGGCCTTGGCGGTGCCCGGCTCGGCGCCGGCCGTGGCGTCGCGGCGCGCGAAGGTGCCGTCCATCATCTCGGTGTCGGTCGAGCCCGGACAGATGCAGTTGACGCGCACCTGAGGCGCGTACTCGAGCGCGAGCTGCTGGGTGAGCCCGATCACGGCGAACTTCGTGGCGACGTAGGCGCCCATCCGCGGCTGCCCCTGGCGGCCGGCCACCGACGAGATGTTCACGATCGCGCCGCGCCCCCGCTCGACCATGCCGGCGAGAAAGGCCTTGGTCACGAGATAGACGGCGTTCAGGTTGACGTCGACGGTTCGGTACCAGAGCCCGTCGTCGAGCTCGAGCAGCCTGTCTTGGCCCGCGCCGCCGGCGATGCCGGCGTTGTTGACGAGGATGTCGACCGGGCCGAGCGACGTCCCGATCTCACGCACTCTCTGGCGCTCGGTCAGGTCGCCCTCGACCAGCGTCACGCCGTCGCCCAGTTCCGCGAGCGGCCAGGGATCGGCGTCCCAGGCACGCGCGTGCACGGCCACCTGCGCGCCCGCGGCGGCCAGCTCGTGGACGATTCCGCGGCCGATGCCGCGCCGGCGGCCGGCGCCCGTAACGAGGGCAACGCGGCCCCGGAGCGAGCCTGCGCCTGCCGTGCCCATTGCCCGAAACGCTACGGCGCGGCGGGTGGCTGGGGCAGTGGGCACCGCCTCGCGTGCTTGGCGATTTCCCAAGCCCCCGGCGCCGGCAGGTTGCCCGCTCATGCCGGGCGCCGTCCTAAGCTTGGGCCCATGGCCCACGGCAACGCCGACGTCGTGCGCCCCATCTACGAACACTGGGGTCGCGGCGACTGGAGCCCGATCTTCGACGTCTATCACCCCGAGATGGAGTGGGGCTGGTCGGACGAGTTCCCAGGCCTCAACGGCGTCCTCCGCGACGCCGAGCACCCGAACCCGCGCCTGCGTGCCTGGCTGAGCGAGTGGGAGGACTGGCGCGCCGAGCCCGACGACTTCCTCGAGATCGGCGACCACGTGGTCGTCCTCGCGCGCTACATCGGTCGCGGCAAGGGCAGCGGAGTCGAGATCGAGCAGGAGGGTGCGCACGTCTTCGAGCTGCGCGACGACAAGGTGATCCGGCTCGAGATCTACGCGAGCCGCGAGCGCGCGCTCCAGTACGTGCATACCGCCGAAGCCGATGCCGCTCGATCCTGAGATCGCGGCCCATTACGCCCAGGGCCTCGAACGGGACCGGCTCACAACCTGGGGGCGGCTCGAGGCCGAACGCACGCGCGAGCTGCTGACGCGCTTCCTGCCACGGCCGCCGGCGGTCATCCTCGACGTCGGTGGTGCGGAGGGCGCCTACGCGCTGCCGCTGGCGCTCGCCGGCTACACGGTGCACCTGGTCGATCCAATGCCGGCGCACGTCGAGGCCGCCCGTTCAGCGTCGGCGCGGCAGCCGGCAGCGCCACTGACGTCCGTCGAGGTCGGGGACGCGCGCCGGCTCGAGGCGGCTGACGGGAGCGTCGACGCCGTGCTGCTGCTCGGACCGCTCTATCACCTGGTCGCGCCGAACGAGCGAGCGCGTGCGTTGGCCGAGGCGCTGCGGGTGCTGCGGCCGGGCGGCGTCCTGCTGGCGGCCTGCATCTCCCGCTTCGCCTCCACGCTTGCCGGCCTGCGCGAGGGCTTCATCAGCGAGTCCGCCTTCGAGGAGATCGTGCAGGGCGACCTGCGCGACGGCGTCCATCGCAATCCGGACGTCGCCGGCAGGCCGGAGTGGTTCACGCTCGCCTATTTCCACACCCCGGACGAGCTCCGCGCCGAGGTCACCGACGCGGGCTTCGCCGGCGTCCAGGTCGTCTCGATCGAGGGTCCTTACGCCGGGTCCGAGGTCGAAGCCGCGCTCGACGATCCGCAGCGCCGCGCCGCGGTGCTGCGCGCGATAGAACGAGTCGAAGGCGAGCCCAGCCTGCTTGGGGCCGGCTCGCATCTGATGGCAATCGGGACGAGGCCGCCCGCCTAGGGCCTGCGCGCGAGAAACGCGAGCCGCGACAGCCGTCGCTCGCTCGCAAGCCGCTCGACGACACCGAGGAAGTCCTGGAAGCGCGCGTTCGTGTCGCGACCCTCGCGCTCGTCGAGCTCCGATTCATGACGCGCCCGCGCGCCGCGCCACGCTCCAGCTACCGCGGCCATGTTGAGCGTCCTGTCCTCGACCCGGATGTCGTCGAAGCCGGCCGCGCGTAGCAGCTCCTCGTCGAGGCCCGGCGCGGTGAACACGAACTCGCCCATGCCGCCGCTGCGCAGCACCATCTCCTCGCGCCGGATCATCCCCGTCACGACGATCGGGTCGGTGAAGAGCAGCCGCCCGCCCGGCCGCAGCACCCGGTGCCAGTCGCGCAGCACCGCCTCGCGCTCGTACATGTGGTTGATCGAGTCGATGCAGAGGAGCGCGTCGAAGCTCGCTTCGTCGAAGGGCAGGCCGGCGCGGGCGTCCACCCGCTGGAAGCGCGCCCGATCGGCGAGGCCGGCGGTCGCGGCCGCCGCGTTCGCAGTCGCGACGCCGTCGTCGTGGAGGTCGACCCCGGTCACGCGGCAGCCCGTTTCGCGGACCATGAAGAGGGCCGGCCCGCCGGAGCCGCTCGCCACCTCGAGCACGTCGGTCGAGCTGTCGAGCCCGAGCATCTGGAAGAAGCCGCGGTGCTCGTCGGCGGTGAGCCACGAGTTCTGACCGATCTCCTCGCCGAAGGCCTCGGCGCGGATCGCCGCGTTGAGCTCGTCCGCGAAGCCGCCGTAGACGGAGTCGTACCACTCGCGGTCGGCGCCCATGAGGGCACCCTCTCACGAACCGTCACGATGGACCCATGTCGTGGGAACCCGGGGTTGGAGTGGTCGAGCTGCCGGATGGGGCGCGGATCCGCGGCCGTTCCCTGAGCGCCGGTGCGCCGCCGCGGAGCCCGGAGTGGGGCCTGTACCTGCTCGGAAGGCCGCCCGCTCCGACGGCGTGGCCGTCGCGCTGGCTGCGCTGGCCGGACTTCTGGCTGCCGCGCGACGCGGACGACGCTCGCGCCGCGTTCGAGGAGGCGCATCGGCGCGCGAGGCGGGGCGAGCTGGTCGAGGTCGCCTGCGGCGGCGGGCGAGGACGCACGGGCACCGCGCTCGCCTGCATCGCGCAGCTGGCCGGGGTGAGCGCCGCGGATGCGACCGGCTGGGTCCGCTCCCACTACGACCCGCGCGCGGTCGAGATGCCGTGGCAGCGGCGCTATGTCCACCGCTTCGGCGCGCGGCCGTCCGCTACCCATTAGCTGTCGTGGAAGTCTCCAGAAGGCTGCTCATCGTCGTCTGCCTCGCGTGCGCGCTCGGCCTGCCGGCAGGCGCGCACGCGTCCGTCCCCAGCGACGGCGCGGGCTTCGGGCTCGCGGACAACGACCACCTTCCGAGCCGCTCGCTGGATGCCTCGTTCGTGCTGCTGCGACCGCAGCACTTCCGCTTCATCGTGCCCTGGGACGTGCTCGACGATCCGGGGATCCGGGCCCAGATCGCCGACCGGATCGGGCTGGCGCGGGCCGCGGGCGTGCAGGAGGTCGCGATCTCGTTCGGCACCCCGGCGGCGCCGGTGACCGCGGACGTCTGGCTCGACCGCGTGGCGAGGTTCGTCGACGCATTCAGCCCGAGTGTGAGCTGGTGGAGCCCGGCGAACGAGCCGAACCACTCGAGCTCGGGCTGGATCAGCAGTCCCAAGGGTGCCGCCACGCTGGCGGCCTACTCAGGCTCGCTGTCGGCGCTGCTCGCAATCGCGCATCCCACCGACCGGCTGCTCTCGCCGGACTTCCACGACGACTACGGACCCGACAACCTCGTGCGGCGGGACGCGAACGGCGACTCCACCGTCGAGCTGTACGTGCGCGCCTTCCTCGCGGCCGGCGGGACGCTCGGCGACGCGGTGGCCTGGCACCCCTACGACGGCGCGATGCGCCAGAGCCTCGAGAGCACGACCGATCTCCTCGACAACGTGCTCCCGCCGGACGCGCCGCTCGACATCTGGATCACCGAGGTCGGGGGGATCCTCGAGCGGCGCGACTCGGACGGCGCGCTCCGGATCGCCCAGACGCCCGAGCAGCAGAACGCAGTCGTCTCCTTCATCACCGGGCCGCTGGCGGCAGAGCCGCGCGTGAGCCGGATCAGCTACTACCACCTGCGTGACCACAACCCGGTCTGGGACTCGGCGCTCGTCGACGAGCTCGGCGCGCGACGCCCGGCCTGGTACACGTGGTGCGCCGCGCGCCACGGCGGCGACGCGTCGGATCCCGACTGCGCGCCGCCAGTCGGCTGACGGACCGAGGCGGACGGAGCGCCAACATCTAGACCCAGGCGAAGCGCACGTCGATATCGGCGAACTCTGAGATGCGGCGCCGGTTGAAGAAGTGAGGGACCACCTCGACGATGAAGCGCTCTGCCGGCCGCCATAGCGCCACCCAGCCGACGACCAGGATGCCCTGGGAGATGCCCTCCATGATCACGTCGTCGCTTGAACGCTCGATGGCGGTCGACACCATGATCGACAGGAACAGGAACAGGATCCCGATGCGGATGGCGACCATCTCCTGCCGGGACAGCGGGTCGACGCGCCTCAGCGGTCCGGCGGCCTTCTCGAGGCTGCGGTGGATGGCGGTGCGCACGGCGTTCTCGTCGGTCTGCGCGCGTTCGCTCGCCGGCGCGTAGACGGTCAGCGAAGACGGCTTCCCGTCACGCAGACGATCCCACTCGTCGAGCAGATGCCAGCGCGCGTCCTCCGACAGCGTGCGATCGGCGACCGGCCGGGCGTCGAACGGCCAGAAGAGGTCGCCGATCGAGTTGAGGCGAATCGCGAACGACTGGGCGGAGGGCTCGGGCGAGTTCATCGGCGGAGACTCGCACGATGGCGGCCGCTCGTCAGGTCGGCACTTCGATACGCGCCTGAGCCGACCTCAGCGCGGCTGCGGCACGATCCGGATGTACGGCTTCGGGGACTCCCAGCCGTCCGGGTACTTCTCGCGCGCCTCGTCGTCCGAGACCGACCCGGCGATGATCACGTCGTCGCCCTGCTGCCACTGCGCCGGCGTCGCCACCTTGTGGTTGGCGGTCAGCTGCAGCGAGTCGATCACGCGCAGGACCTCGTCGAAGTTGCGGCCGGTCGTCATCGGATAGACGAGGACCAGCTTGATCTTCTTGTCGGGGCCGATCACGAACACGTTGCGGACGGTCTGGTTCTCGGCCGGCGTCCGCTCGGTCGGATCGCCGCTCGTGTCCTGCGCCAGCATCCCGTACAGCTTCGAGACCTCGAAGTTGCGGTCGCCGATCAGCGGGTAGTTCGGGGCGGTGCCCTGGGTCTCGGCGATGTCCTGAGCCCACTGCTCGTGGTTGTCGACAGGGTCGACCGACAGGCCGATGATCTTCACGCCGCGCCGGTCGAACTCGGGCTTGATCGAGGCCATGTAGCCGAGCTCGGTGGTGCAGACGGGCGTGAAGTCACGCGGGTGCGAGAACAGCACGGCCCAGGAGTCGCCGATCCAGTCGTGAAAGCTGATCGGCCCCTCGGTGGTCTCGGCCTCGAAATCGGGTGCGGTATCGCCTATCTGCAGCGCCATGGTGCTCCTTTGGCTTGAGTGCGAGTGCGCCGTATTCCAATCTACTCAGAGATTCCCCTCTTTTGTTGAGGAGATTTACCAGTTTTGCGGCCCGGCGCGGCCGTCCAGCGCGGCTCAGCCCCGACTCGCGCGAGGCTCTCGAGCCGCTCCCGGTTCAACCGGAGGCGCGGCCGGCGAGCCAAACGTCGCCCTGAACTCGCCCGGCGGCACGCCGTAGGCGGCCCGGAACGCGCGGCTGAAGTGAGCCGGGTCGGCGAACCCCCAGCGCGCGCCGACGGCACCGACGCGCCGGCCGCGCAGCGCGGGATCGAGCAGGTCGTGACGGCAGCGTTCGAGGCGGCGGGTGCGGATCCAGTCCGCCACGGTGGTCTCCTCGCTCTCGAACAGCCTGTGCAGGTAGCGCACCGAGATGTAGTGCGCGTCGGCGACGAGACTCGGTGACAGCTCGGGATCCCCCAGTCGCTCCTCGAGGAAGGCGTGGATCTGAAGCAGGAGCGCGCGCTGACGGCTCTCCAGCGGCACCCGCTCGCCGTCGTCGAGACGCGCGGCGAGCGTCGCCGCGAGGAGGTCGGTGACCGCGGTTCCGAGGCGGGCGCCGTCGCCGGCGCCGAATGAATCCAGCTGCCCTGGAAGGTCGCGGGCGAGCGACGACACGATCGCGCCCGGGCCCTGCGCGTCTTGGATCTCGACGGCGGTCAGGCACGACAGCCTGTCGCGGTCGAACGGAAGCATCGCCGCGGGGAACACGACTGCGACCATGCACGCGTACTCCTCGGTGGCCCACGTCGCCGGCCGGGTCATGTCCACGAGCGTGAAGTCGCCAGGCCCGAGCTCGGCCTCGCGGCCACCCTGCTCGACCACCCCGCGGCCACTCGCCAGCACGTCGATCTTGCACAGATCGGGGTTGGAGCTGCGGATGTGGGCGGTGGTGCGCTTCCCGCCTCCGCGCTGGACCGACGACAGCTCGCCCACCCGCAGCGCGCCGATCTGACCAAACACGAAGCGCTCGGGCACCCCGCGCGTCTCGATCCCTCCGACGGCCTCGCCGAGCACGTGGCGCCAGCGCTCCTCACGCGACACCG
>Ga0081538_10004519_pt1 | contig 12811 bp, 11 predicted proteins | sample TabmetS5T2R1_FD_71022 | JGI IMG/M metagenome (GOLD analysis project Ga0081538, IMG submission 71022) | Tabebuia heterophylla rhizosphere microbial communities from the University of Puerto Rico - S5T2R1 | ecosystem: Host-associated > Plants > Roots > Rhizosphere ...
CTCGCCCGGCTGCCCGCGGCCCCGCCACCTGGCCAGCGGCAACGGCGGGTCCGCGCGGCCGGCCACCGCCAGCCGCAGCTGCGCCGGCAGCCGCTCCAGCAACATCCCCAGGCTGTGGTGGACCGGCGGCGCCTCGATCAGGTGGTAGTCGTCCAGCACCAGCGCGACCTGGTCGGGCAGGCCGGCCAGCGCGTTGGCCACCACCGTCACCACCGCCTCCAGCGACGCCGACTGCCCGGCCTGAAGCACCGGGGCGACCCGCTCGGCGACCCCCTCACCGGCCGGGTCGAGCGCGGCGGCCACATACCGCCAGAACCGCACTGGATCGTTGTCGCCCGCGTCCAGCGACAGCCAGGCGACCGCGGGCTGGCCGCGGCGGGCCCAGTCGCCCAGCAGGCTGGACTTGCCGAACCCGGCCGGCGCGCATACCAGCGTCAGCTCCCGTGCCGCGCCCTCCGCCAGGCGCTCCAGCAGCCGCTGGCGGGACAGGAACCCCGGCCGCGGCCGGGGGACGTGCAGCTTGGTAGCCAGCAGCACGACCCGCTCGGCCCCGATGGCCGCGGGCGGGCTGGCGCTGGCCGGCTCAGCAGCCATCGCGCCTCGGACCCTCCTGCCCGTCCAACGACAGGTAGCTCCCTGGACGGCCCATTGTAAATGCCGGCCAGCAAGATCCCTCCCGCCGTTCGCTCCTTCGAGGGATGCCCCCGCCCAGGCGGGTCCGTAGCCTGCTGGCAGGCAGCTACCGACAGGAGGTGACAGATGAACTATCTACGAGACGCGTTGCGGCGAGCATCTGGTTGCAGCAACCAGAAGTCTCTCCTTGACCTAATGGTCAATGGTCGCCGTTCGAAAGTCCGTCGGACGCCAGGCGCAGCAGCGTCGCCGACGACTTCGCCACATCCGAAGGTCGCAGCATGACCGACCGTTCCCGGCTAGGCCGCCGGTGGGCCCCCCAGGCCGGCTGGCGCCCCAGCCGGGCCCTATGGTCCCCGGGGATCGTGCGGCCATCGCGCCGGCAGCTCCGGATCCTCAGGCGGCCACGGGGCCGCCGGCCCGCCAGCCTGGTGGACCGGCGCACCCCCGCCGGCCGGCTGCTGCCCTACTGAGGCCGCCATAGCCCGCGTCGGCCGGGTGATGGTGTTGGCGCATGGGCTGCGGCATCTACAATGAGGCCGCTACGAACCAGTGGCGCCGGATGGGCTAGGGTGAGGATCACCGATGGCTGAGCCGGCCTCGAAGGCCCCGCCCGTGGTTGGTGTGCTCGAGCCGGGTGTGCTGCTGGCCACCAAGCTGCACGTGCCACGGTCGCGGCCCGGACATGTGGCTCGGCCGCTGCTCATGGGGCGCCTGGCCGAAGGTATCGAGAGCAGCGGGCTGGTATTGGTGTGCAGTCCGGCCGGGTTCGGCAAGACGACCCTGCTGGCCGACTGGGCCCGGACCGGTCAACCGTCAGTGGCCTGGTTATCGCTCGACGATGGCGACAACGACCCGGCGCGGTTCTGGCGGCACGCGACCGCCGCACTGGACCGGGTGCATCCCGGGATCACCGATCGGGTCACGCCGCTTCTGGGCCCGCCTTTGCCCGTCTCGTTCGAAGCGCTCGTGACCGCACTGATCAACGAACTGACGGATGCCACCGAGACCGTCGTGCTGGTGGTGGACGACTATCACCTGGTCCAGACACCGGAGGTCAACCAGTCGCTGGAGCTCCTGGTTGAGTACCTGCCACCTTCGCTGCGGCTGGTGATCGCCAGTCGCGCCGACCCGCCCATGCCGCTGGCCAGGTGGCGGGCCCGCGGGCAGCTGGCCGAGCTGCGCGAGCGCGACCTGCGCTTCACGGCCGAAGAAACCGCCGTGCTGTTGGGGAAGGTCATGGGGTTGGAGTTGCCGGCCGGCAGCCTGGCCGCCCTGGCCGCGCGCACCGAGGGGTGGGCGGCGGGGCTGCAGCTGGCCGGATTGTCGCTGCGCGACCACGCCGACCCGGCCGGCTTCGTGGCCTCGTTCAGCGGCAGCCAGCGCTATGTCCTGGACTACCTGGCCGAGGAGGTCCTGGACCGCCAGCCCGAGCCGCTGCGGAGGTTCCTGCTGGAGACCTCGGTGCTGGAGCGGCTGTCGGGTGGGCTGTGCGACGCCGTCACCGGCCGCAGCGACAGCCAGCAGCTGCTCGAGCAGATTGAGCGGGCGAATCTGTTCCTGATCCCCTTGGACGAGGAGCGGCGCTGGTGGCGCTACCACCAGCTGTTCGCCGACCTGCTCCGCGTGCGTCTCCACCAGGAGCGACCCGAGCGGGAGACCGAGCTGCATCGGGCCGCGGCAGCCTGGTACGAGCGGCACGGGACGGTCGACGACGCCGTCGGTCACGCCCGAGCCGCCGGCGATCCCGGCTGGGTCGCCCGGCTCACCGAGTGCCATTTCGAGGCCATGCTGGGACGCAGCGAGGACGCCACGCTGCGCCGGTGGCTGGAGACGCTGCCCGTCGAGGTGGCGGGCTCGCGGCCACGGCTGTTGCTGGCCCAAGCCTTCTGGGCGCTCATCGGCAGCCGGGTGGAGGCGGTAGAGCGGCTGCTGGATGCCGCCGAGCGCGCCTTCGCAGATGTGGGCGACGAGCCGTACGAACCGTCGGTCGGCCGGTCCGCGAGCCTGGTAGCCAACGTTCCGGCCGCAATCGCCCAGATGCGGGCCGCTGTCGCCCAGCTCCGCGGCGACCCCGACCAGACCCTGGCGTTTGCCCACCTGTCCCTGGCCGCGCTGGACGAGGGCGAATGGATGCTGAGCTCCATCACCCGCTGGTATCTGATCGTGGCCGAGTGGCTGGCAGGCCGGCCAGCGGCGGCCGAGCGCGGCTTCGCCTCCAGCCTTTCCAGCATCGCCGCCTGGCGCTCGAATGGCGAGCCGACCCTGGTCGCATGGGGCTACTACTACCTGGGCCGGGCTCAGCGCGCCCAGGCGCACCTGAGCGCGGCGCTCAGGACCTACCAGGAGATGCTGGAGGCGGTGGCCGGGGAGCCGGACCGGCCAGCGATGCCGGCCGCCGGCGTGGCCTATGTGGGCATGGCCGAGGTGGATTACGAACGTGACGAGCTGGATAGCGCCCTCGAGCACGCCACCCAGGGGGTCGCGCTGGCCAGGCGACTCGGCTGGACCCTGCCGCTGGCCGCCGGCCTGAGCATCCTGGCGCGGATCCGCCAGGCCAAGGGTGACCCGGCCGGCGCCCTGGAGGCGATCCGCGAGGCCGAGAATGTCCAGCTGAGCGACGCGGTGGTCGGCCTGCTCAACCCGGCGCCGGCATGGCGGGCCCGGCTGGACCTTGCCAACGGCCAGGCCGAGGCCGCCGCCCGCTGGACCCGGCAGCGTGACCTCGCCCCGGACGACCGGCCGAGCTACCCACGCGAGCGTGACTACCTGGTCCTGGCGCGCGTCCTGCTCGCCCAGCGGACACCTGAACCGGCAGCGGCCATGCTGGAGCGTTGGGCCGACCTGGCCACGTCTCAGGGACGGACCGAGAGCATCATTGAGCTCCGGGCACTCCAGGCGCTGGCCCATGCGGCCCGAGGCGACGAACCGGCCGCCCTGGACGCCCTGACCGAGGCCCTTGCGCTTGGCGCGCCGGCCGGCTATCTGCGGGTGCTTGTCGACGAGGGCCTCCCGATGGCCGCCGTGTTCCGCAGGCTTCTGGCTGGTCAGCACCTGGAGCAGACCCTGGATGCTCAGGCCATTCCCCGCGAGTACCTGGCCCTTGTGGCGGCCGCCTTCGAGCGGGCTGGTGCGCCCGTCCGAACCTCCAGCAGGCGCGGGACGTTGGTGGTGCCGGGACTGATCGACCCGCTCAGCGAGCGGGAACTGCAGGTGCTCGGGCTGCTGGCCGATGGAAGGTCGAACAAGGCGATCGCCGCGGAGCTATTCATCAGCTTGGACACGGTCAAGAGCCACGTCGGCCATCTCCTGGACAAGCTGGGGGTGGCCAACCGCACCCAGGCCGTGGCCCGCGCCCGCGAGCTGGGCCTGCTGCCCTGACCACCCCGAACGGCGCACACCCCCGTGTCGATCTGGGGGCTGCCGCCACGTCGGCGGGTCGTCCTCCAGGCGGGCGCGGATCTCATCGCGGCGCAGGGCCATCAGGGCGGCGCGCTCGACCAGACGGGCGCGCTCGCGCGAGAAGCCCATGATGGCGCCGACCTCCTCCAGGGTCCTCGGTGTGCCAGCGTCGAGCCCGAAGCGCAGGATCAGCACCCGCCGCTGGCGCTCAGGGAGCGCGGCCAGGACCTGGTCCAGGACTTCGCGGCCGATCGCCTCCATGGCCACCTCGTCGGGACCGACCGCCGAGTCGTCCTCCAGGAAGTCCTGCAGCGCGGCCCCGTCGTCCCCGATCGGGCTGTCCAGCGAGGTGATCGTCTGGCCCGCTTCGCGCAGCCGCAGCAATTGCGGGATGGGGATTCCCAGTGCCTCTGCCAGCTCGTCGTCGGTGGGCTCTCGCCCGAGCTTCTCGTGCATGCGGGTCCGGGTGCGGCGCAGCCGCCCGACCTGTTCCTCGATATGGACGGGCAGGCGGATGGCGCGGGCGCCCCGGTCGGCGGCGCCTCTGGCGATGGCCTGCTTGATCCAGGCGGTGGCATAGGTGGAGAACCTGAAGCCCTTGCGCCCGTCGAACAGCTCGACCGCGCGCAGGAGGCCCAGGTTGCCCTCCTGGACCAGGTCGCCGAGAGGCAGACCGGTGGCCGAGAAGCGGCGGGCAATGGACACGACCAGGCGCAGGTTGGCCTCGATCATCTTGCGACGCGCCCACTCGCCTCGCTCGGCGACCGCTTCCAGTCCTGGACGGGCCGGCTCCTGCGGGTCGGCTTCGGCGAGCCTGACTCGGGCGTCCAGGCCGGCCCGGTAGGCCGTGGACAGCTCGACCTCTTCGTCGGCGGTGAGCAGCGGATGCTGGCCGATCTCGTCCAAGTACAGCCGGAACAGGTCCAGCTCGGGTGTTCGGGGCCGACGCGTCGTGGAGGCTCTACCGGTCACTCGATCACCTCATCCACCCCGGGGTTCTGGAGGGCTGTCGCCATGGACGCTACGGGCGCGCGCTCCCTGGGACATCACCCAAAGGTGCCCTTGAGGGTGGGAGCTTCCGCTGGAGGGTGGCGTTCCTGTCAGCCTGGCCCTGGTCGACCGTATTCACGGCGAGCAGCGGAAGACCCAGGTCCCGCACCTTGGCCAGCAGGCCATGCAGGGCAGCCTGATCAGGGATCGGGCCGGAGATGACGGTGGTGTCGCCCTCGGCCCGCAGATCAAGCCCTTCGAACCATTCCGCCCAGTGGGCATCCAGTACACCCTTGACCTGGATCTCGCATTCCATGCCTGTTTCGCGCCCTCAGCCCAGGCCGGCCGCGCGTGCGCGGTCCCGGCAGTGGCCGGGGACGAGCCCGTCCGGCTTGTACTGGTGTTCGGTCAGCATGCCTGGTCCTCCTCGTGGTCTTGCCAGCAATTCCCGGGCTGCCCCTGGACGATGGTGCGGGACGGGGTTCGGCTCGGGCATCACCCATCAGGGGTGTTGCGGGTGGGATCTTGAACCGCTCGGGGAACTCCCAGGCGCGCTCCCCCTGTGGAACGACGCCACCTGGTGGCTGGCCTACCAACCTCCTCGGGTCGATCCCGAGCAGGCCCGGCTGCCCTAGCGCCGCTCGTCGGTGGGGACTCTGGCGGCCTTGGGTGGGAGCAGCTCGCGGACCTCACCAGTGACGATGAAACAGACCTGCTCGCCGACGTCGACCGCCTGATCGCCCAGGCGCTCCAGGAAGCGGGCCAGCAGCACCAGCTGGGGGGCCCAGCCGAGCGCTGTCGGATCCTTGGACTCGGTGATCTGGGCGAAGACGCGGTCGTTGCGCCGGTCGACCGCCTGGTCGATGGCGGGCAGCCGCTCGGCGGCGCCGACGTCGCCGTCGGCGAGGCAGGCCACAGCGGCCGTGGCAACCCGTCTGACGTGGGCTCCCATCTCGTTCAGGGTGGCGAGCACCTCGGTCGGCGGTGGCCGGTTGGCAAGCCCTGGGACCGCTTTGGCCACGTTGGCGCACAGGCCGCCCATGCGCTCCAGGTGCTCGTTGACGTGCAGCAGGCCAGTGACCAGCCGCAGGTCTCTGGCAACCGGCGCCTGCCGCGCCAGGACGCGCAGCAGCCCCCATTCGATCTCGGTCGAGGCCTGGTCGACCTGCCGGCGACGGCGGACGACCCGCTCGGCGGCGTCGGTGTCGCGGGTGGCCAGCGCGGCCAAGGCGTCGTCGAGCTGCGCCTGTACCATCTCGCCGAGGGCGACCAGGCGGCCGTGGAGCCGGGTCAGCTCCTGATCGAAGGTTGTCCGCATACGGGACCTTTCAACGCATGCCACTGGGATTCGCAACCGCCCGCCATGCCTCGAAGCGCAGGCCGGCGAGGCGCAGCGAGCCATCGGCTGGCTACCCCCCTGCGGCACGGACAAACCGCGCCAGGCGCAGCCCGGCAAGCCGACCGGCCGCGGCTGAAGAACTCCCTTTGCTGTCCCTCCTTCGGGTGATGCGGGGACCGCTCCGGCTCCCTACCGTGCAAGGCGATGCGCATCACCGACAACCTGGATCCAGCAGGCGCGAGCCCGTACCCGTCTACCGGCTGGTGTCGGTCACCGGCTGAAGAAGGAGGAGCAATGCGCGAGCGATCTGGACCGTTCTGGGATGCGATGCGAGGACGCGCGCCGCCACCGCGCGCGGCGGCGACGCTGGGTATGGAGCTCATCCACGCGGATGTCGAGGCCGGCACGATCAAGCTGGGGTTCGCGGCCACGGAGGACTTCACCAACCCGACCGGCAACGTGCTCGGCGCCTTCCAGGCGGCGATGCTGTACGACACCGTCGGGCCGGCGTTGCTGGCCACCACCGCCACGGCGCGGGTGATCGCGCTGCGCGACGCGGCCGCCGCGGCATGAGGACCTCACCCCAACCCGCGCTGGAGCTGGTGGGGTTGGTGAAGCGGTTCGGGGAGACGACCGCGGTGGACCACGTCGGGCTGACGGTGCCTCCAGGGTCGTTCTTCGGGCTCGTGGGGCCGAACGGGGCCGGCAAGACGACCTCGCTGTCGATGGCGGTGGGGCTGCTGCGGCCCGACGGCGGCACGGCCCGGGTGTTCGGGATCGACGTGTGGGCCGACCCGGTGGAGGCCAAGCGGCTGCTCGGGGTGCTGCCGGACAACATGGCCATGCCGGAGCGGCTGACCGGCCGGGAGCTGCTCACCTACCTGGGCCAACTGCGTGGCCTGGACCCGGCCACCGTCGCCGCGCGGGCCCAGGAGCTGCTGGAGGTGCTGGAGCTCACCGAGGCCGAGCGGACCCTGGTGGCCGATTACTCGGCCGGGATGCGCAAGAAGATCACCCTGGCCACGGCCCTGCTGCACACCCCTCGGCTGCTGGTCCTGGACGAGCCGTTCGAGGCGATCGACCCGGTGTCGGCGGCGACCATCCGGGTGATCCTGCGGCGGTTCGTGGATGCCGGTGGGTCGGTGGTGATCTCCAGCCACGTGATGGCGCTGGTCGAGCAGGTCTGCGACCGTGTCGGGGTGATCGCCAGGGGCCGTCTGGTCGCCGCCGGGACCCTGGACGAGGTCCGTGGGGGCGGTTCGCTGGACGACGCCTTCGTCCGGCTGGTCGGCGCCCACATCAGCAGCGAGGGGCTGTCGTGGCTGGCGTCCTAGCCTCCCGAGCTCCCGCCGGCGCCGGCGTCCGGGAGGTCGCCGGCGCGCTGGTGGGCATGCGCCGGGCGCTGGCCCGGAACTCCCCCGGGGGATCGGGCACGGTGGTCGGCCTTCGGCTGGTCGGGCTGGCGCTGGGGGTGGGCACACTGCTGTGTGGCCTGATCCGGTTCGACGACCCGGGCCGGATGGTCGACCTGCTGGCCACCCTCGGTCTGGCCTGGCTGATCGGCTGGGTCATGGGGCCGGTGGTGGTCCGGGGGGCGGGCCTGGGCCTGCGGCCGGAGTGGTTCGCGTTGCTGCCGCTCGGCCCGCGGCGCCTCGCCGCCGGGCTGCTCGCCGTCTCCTTCGCCGGATTCGCGCCGGCGGTCACCCTGGTCGCCGCCTCGGCCCTGCTGGTGGCCGCGACCCGGTTCGGGGTGGTGCCGGTCCTGGTGGCAATCCCGGCCACGCTCCTGCAGGTGGTGCTGGTGGTGGTGTGCTCGCGGGTCGTGGTGGCGGCCCTGGGCGCCACCCTGAGCTCGCGGCGGGGCCAGGAGCTGGGCGGGCTGCTCATGGCCGTGATCATCGCGCTCGCCTCGGGGGGCTGGTCGCTGGCCGCGGTGATGGGCCAGCAGCTGGCCACCGGGCCGCCGCCCGCGCTCGCCACCGCGCTGCGGGTGCTCCCCTCTGGCTGGGCGCCGGTGGCCGTGGCGGCCGCCGCCCGGTCGGACTGGCCGCTGGCGCTCGGGGCGCTGGGTGGGCTGCTGGCGCTGTCGGCGCTGCTGCTGGGGGCCTGGGCGGCGCTGCTGCCGGCCGTCATGCGCCAGCCCGCCGGCCCGGCCGGCCGAGTGGCCGCGCCCGCCGCCGCCGTGCCGCGACCCGGCGGCTGGCAGCGGCTGCTACCGGACGGACCCACCGGGGCGGTCGTCGCCAAGGAGCTGCACACCTGGCGGCGCGACCCCGGACGCACCCTGTTGCTGCTCCTGGCCCTGCTGATCAGCGGGTTGAACCTGGCCGTGCCGGCGGTGGCCTTCGACCTGCCTGCGGCCCTGCCCTGGGTCGGCCCGGCGGCGGCGTTGATCGTGGCCATGGGCGCGGCCAACCTCTACGGCGAGGAGGGCACCGCGCTGTGGCTCACCCGGATGGTGCCGGGGACCGAACGGGCCGACGTGCGCGGCCGCCAGGCCGCCTGGCTGCTGGTGGTCGCGCCCGTGACGGTGGTGCTGACCGTCGCCCTTACCGCCGTCAGCGGCCAGGGCTGGGCCTGGCCCTACGTCCTGGCCGTCGTTCCGGCCATCCTCGGCGGCACCGCCGGCCTGATGATGGTGCTCTCGGTGACCCGGCCGGTCCGCCAGAAGGACCCCCACCGGCGCGCCGGCCCCTTCGATACCGGCGAGGACCCCAACGCCGCCGGCGCCCTGATCGGCCGCCAGTATCTGATGCTGGCCCTCGCCGCCGCCTGTGCCGTTCCCGCGGCCATCCTGGTCGTGGTGGGCGCGCTGCGGCACCAGCCGGTCCTGCAGGGCGCGGGCGTCCTGGCCGGGGCCGCGACCGGGGTGCTGCTGTGCTGGTGGGGCGGCCGGTCCGCCGCCCGGCGCCTGGCCGACCGCGGCGCCGAGCTGCTGGACCTGCTCCACGTCGGCCCCCAGGCCCTGCCCGGTGCGCAGGCGGCCGGGCCGGCCCGGGAGCCGGCCCCGGAGCTGTCCCGGGCCCGAGCCGCCGCCCGCGGCGCCCTGCTGACCGTCGGGATCCTGTGCATCGTCCCCCAGGGCCTTGTTCCCATCGGCTTCAACCTGTTCGGCGTCGACCCCCAGGTCAAGGTGTGGTTCGCCGCCCGGTACCTCCCCCAGGGCCTCCAGGTCCCGGCGGCGGCCGCGTTCATCGCCATCGGCGCCCTCGCCATCTGGGCGGCCGCCACCATCCAGCGCAAGTCCACGGGAGCGCGGTGATGCGGTGGCTGGTTGCATGCGGGATCCTGTTCGCCCTTGCCTTGATCCTGTTCGTTGTTCCCGCCTCCGCTGAGGGGCCTGTCCTGGTCGCGGTGAGCGCGGGACACGGGCTGTCGCTGGTCGATGTGGCGGCGCTGGTGCCCTTGCTGGCCGGGACCGGGCTGCTGGCCGGAGGTCTCTGGCGGCGTCGCCAGGAGTTGGATGCCGCGCTCAGCCGGCGGCCCTGGCTGGCGAGGGGTGGCGCCCTCGTCGCCGGTCTCGGACTGGGTCTGCTGGTGGCGTCGGTGTTCGCCTTCTTCTGGTGGTGGGCGATCGGAGCCGCCCTCCTGACGACGACCCTGCTGACCGCCGCCTTCGTGGCCGCCACGGTCAGGCCCGAACCGATCCATGGTCGAAGGCGTGGCGCCGGCGGTCCTATGGGGTGAGGCGGAATGGCGGGTAGCGGTCGGTGACCAGCACCCACGCATAGGCGATGACGCGGTTGTGCCAGCGGATCACGCCCTCCACGAAGTCGAACAACCCTCGTGGGTAGCGGCCGGTGAACAAGATCGCGAACCAGGCCACGATCACCACCACCAGCGCCGCGATCCACAGGAAGAACAGCACGACGTAATGGGGAACGGCCAGGAGCCATTTGACCAGCGGCAGCCAGCGGTTCAGGTCGCGCTGGGCGTCCGGGTAGGGGTAGTCGAGGTGGACCGACTGATGCTCGTCGGTGGCCGGGTAGCGGTCGTCCATCAACGCCAGGTAGACACCCACCCGATTGCCGAACCGCTGCAGCTCCAGGTTCCAGTCGAACCACCACCGCGGGTATTTCCGCCGGAACAGGATCAGCAGCAGCGGGCCGAGGAACAGCAGCCCGCAAGCGGCGGCCGCGGTCTGAGCGTCGTCGGAACTCGACTCCCAGCCTCCCCCACCGGCCACAGCCGTCAGCACGATCAGGATGGGGATGGCCACGAAGATCCGGAAGCCGGTGGTCAGCCGATTCAGTGGCCGATCGGGGTAATCCGCCGTGAACCGGACGGGGTAGGACTCTTGCCGCTGCATGGTCGCCTCCTTGGGCGTGGGATCACTCGACGGTCCGCAGGATCTGCTCGATCGATGCCGTCCGCGACCGCAGCTCGGCCACGTCGGCGGCCACCCGTTGCTGGGTGTCCAGGGTGTTCTCGGCGAAGTGCTCGTAGCGGCGCACGAGCTGGCGCAGGTCGTCCTGGTGACCGGCCACGATCTTGGTCTTGCGGAGCTCCACGAAGGCGGCCATCGCGCCGCCGATCAGGACGGTGACCGCCAGCAGGATGCCGAGCACGGCGACCGCGTCCGGCCAGTCGAACGTTGACATCAGGAACCCTCCTTGGGTACCGGACCCTTGGCCGGGTCCGTTCTTGTCAGGGTCTGGGCCGCCTCGGCGAGCGAGGTCGGGGTCAGGTGCAGGTCGAACCGGACGACCTGGTAGAACTTCATGGCCTTGCCGTCCTCGGAGAGCTCGAGGTGGCCGACGATCAGCCCGGCCGCCTCCAGGCGTTGCAGGTGCATGTGGAGCAGGGGACGGCTGATGCCGATCTCCCGGGCCAGGTGGCTCACGTAGTCGCGGCCGCGGGCCAGCCTGGCCATGATCCGTAGACGGATCGGGTTGGCCAGCGCCGCCAGCATCTCGACCAGATCGTCACCGGTCGGCGCTCTACCCGTCATGGATTCCCTCTACATGTAAGAGATATCTGACATATGATATGGAAGCATGTCGCTCAGCTGGACGCAAGGGGGGCTCATCGCAAGCGCGTCAGCCGCGTCCGGATGCGCCGGCGAGCGCCCGCTCGGCCCGCCCTGGGACCTCGGCTTCCTCCATGGTCAGGTGAGGCAAGCGGCGGTCGAGCCAGCGGGGCAGCCACCAGTTCGCCCGGCCCATCAGGGCCATGGTCGCCGGCACCACCACCATCCGGACGATGGTCGCGTCGAGCACGATCGCGGTTGACAGCCCAAGGCCCAGCATCCTGACCAGCGGCGAGGGGTCGGCCACGAAGCTCGCGAACACCACCGTCATGATCAGCGCGGCCGAGGTGATCACGCGCCCCGTGGCCGCCGTGCCGCGGGCCACCGACTCGGCGTTGTCACCGGTGGCGTCGTACTCCTCGCGGATCCGCGAGAGCAGGAACACCTCGTAGTCCATGGACAGGCCGAACAGCACCGCGAAGAAGATGATCGGCATCGGCGAGGCGATCAGGTACGCCCTGTCCAGATTGAACAGGTTGCCGAGCCATCCCCACTGGAACACGGCGACCACGACGCCGTAGGCCCCGCCGATCGACAGCAGGTTCATCAGGGCCGCCTTGAGCGGCACCGCGACGGAGCGGAACACGACCATCAGGAGCAGGAACGACGCGGTCAGGATGGCGCCGACGAAGATGGGCAGGGTGTCGGACAGCTGCCTGGTGAGGTCGTCGGTCATGGCGGTCAGGCCCGACACGGCGACGTTGGCGGGGACGAGGTCGCGGACGCGCTCCAGGGTGGCCGACGTCTCGGGGTCGGCCGGCGCGGTGGTGGGGATCGTCGGCAGCACGACCGTGTCCCCGGCGGGAGAGGTCTGCGGCTGGCCGACCATGGCGATGCCGGGGTCGGCGGCGACACGCTCGGCCAGCGCAGGGATGCCAGCGGCGTCCACGCCGGGGCTGCGCAGGTCGGCGACCAGCAGCAGCGGGGCGTTGAAGCCCGGGCCGAAGCCCTCGGCCAGCAGGTCGTAGGCGCGACGGTGGGTGGTGCTGGTCGGGTCGTCGCCCGCGTCCGGGAAGCCCGTCTTCATCGCCAGCGCCGGAGCGGCCAACGCGAGCAGCACCACCGAGGCGGCGGCCAGGTACGGCCACGGCCGGCCGGACACGCGGTGGGCAACGCGCCACCATGCCGTGTCCTCGGCCGGCCGGACGGGGCGCCGGCGGCCGATCAGCCGACCCGCGTCGACGCGGTTGCCGAGCAGCGACAGCAGCGCCGGCAGGAGCGTGAGGGCGGTGGCCACCGCGAACAGCACGACCAGCGAGGTGCTGAGCCCGATCGAGGCCAGGAACCCGAGGCCGGTCAGCACCAGGGCCGCCATGGCGACCACCACCGTGCCGCCGGCCAGCAGGACGGCGGAGCCCGCCGATCCCATGGCATTGGACAGGGGGGGCGGGGTGTGGTTCCCGGGGCCGGCGGGCTCC
>Ga0081538_10004520_pt1 | contig 12806 bp, 12 predicted proteins | sample TabmetS5T2R1_FD_71022 | JGI IMG/M metagenome (GOLD analysis project Ga0081538, IMG submission 71022) | Tabebuia heterophylla rhizosphere microbial communities from the University of Puerto Rico - S5T2R1 | ecosystem: Host-associated > Plants > Roots > Rhizosphere ...
GCCGGACACGACCCCCCGGGACGCCCGCTGGGCGGCGCTGCTGGACGGCCTCCCCGACGCGTTCATCGAGCCGGACGCCACCCCCGAGTCGATCGCCGAGCTGCGCCGCCGCCTGGGCATGCCGGCGGTCGACCGGCCCGAGCAGCGGCCGACCGAGCCCGCTGACGCCGACCGGGTGGCCCGCCGCATGCGCGAGCTGGAGACCGAGGGCCACGGCCCCCAGCGCCACGAAGGCCAGGTCACCGACCAGCAGCTCCAGGACCGCGTCCTGCACGCCCACGACCCCGCCCAGCAGGGTCCCGACAAGACCGTCGACGCGGTCACCGGGGGCCAACACCGGCGCCCCGAGATCGCTTGCCGGTTCAACACCCCCGAGGCGATGGTCGTGGCCGACGACGCGGTGCGGAGCAGCCCCGAGTTCGAGGCCAAGAGGTCCACCGCCGAGGCGACCGGCCTGGACGCCATCGCCGTCAGGGTGCCACTCGAACGGGCCCTCGGTCCCTCCTGGCGGACCGACGTCGCCGGCGTCGAGGCGGTCGGCCCTCGGGAGCAACCGACCGGCGTCCACCCGGTGGACTTCACCGGTGGCCGAGTCCAGGCCGTCTGCTATCGCGACGATCCGGCTGGCGAGTGGAAGACGCTCACCATCTACCCTGACAAGCGACAGCCGCAGGACGGGGTGGTGCCAGCATGACGGGACAGCGCGCCGAGGACCTCGCCAAGCTCCGGGAGGTGTTGGCCGCCTACTGTGACGTGAACGTGTCCGAAGGACGGGACCGACTGCGAGCAGCGGTGCGGCGGTCTCCCCAGCCACCCTTCGTGGCGTCATTCCGTCACGGGCTGGAGGCGGCACTTGCGCACGACACGATCTCGCCCGCCGAGCTGACCGGGCTGACGCACGAGCGCTTCGACGACCAGACCCAGGTCCGGGACTACCTCCGCGAGCTCTGGGACGAGGTGTTCGCATGACCCGGGAGGCGGTGATGGTGCTGGAGGACGGGACCGCCTTCCGGGGGGAGGCGTTCACGGCGGCGCCGTCCACGGTGGCGGGCGAGGTGGTGTTCAACACCGCCATGTCCGGCTACCAGGAGGTCCTCACCGACCCGTCCTACCGCGCGCAGCTGGTGTGCATGGCCGCGCCGGAGGTCGGCAACTACGGCACCACCGGCGCCGACGCCGAGTCCGAGCGGGTGCAGGTGGCCGCGTTCCTGGTCAGGCAGGCGGCCAGGCGGCCGTCGAGCTGGCGGGCCGAGCGGAGCCTCGCCCAGGAGCTGGACGCGGCCGGCGTGCCCGGCGTCGAGGGGCTCGACACCCGCCGGCTGGTCCGCCACCTGCGTGCCGCCGGCGCCATGCGGGGGGCGCTGTCGACCGAGACCGGCGAGGTGGCGGCGCTGCGGCGGCTCGCCGAGCAGGCGCCGGACCCCACCGGCCTCGCCCTGGTCGACCAGGTCACCAGGACCGAGCCGGTGGAGCTGCCCGCCGAGGGCGCCGAGCGCTACCGGGTGGTGCTGTACGACTTCGGCGCCAAGGCCAACATCGCCAGGCGCCTGCGCCGGCTCGGGGCCAGGGTCCTGCTGGTGCCGGCCGGCACCCCGGCCGCGGACGCGCTGGCCTGGCGGCCGGACGGGGTGATGCTCTCCAACGGCCCCGGCGACCCGGCGACCGTCGCCGACGGCGTCGCCGCCACCCGCGAGCTGCTCGGCCGCGTGCCGATCTTCGGGATCTGCCTCGGCCACCAGCTCCTCGGCCGCGCGGTCGGCGGCGACACCATGCGGCTGCGGTTCGGCCACCGGGGCGTCAACCAGCCGGTCGTCGAGCTGGCCACCGGCCGGGTCGCGGTCACCAGCCACAACCACGGCTTCGCGGTCGACGAGGCCAGCCTGCCCGACGGCGTGCGGGTCACCCACCGCAACGCCAACGACGGCATCGTCGAGGGCCTCGAGAGCCGCGACGTGCCCGCCTTCTCGGTCCAGTACCACCCGGAGGCCGCGCCCGGCCCCCACGACGCCCACCCGCTGTTCGAGCGGTTCGCCGCCATGATGGAAGGAGCAGACCGTGGCTGAGCAGCGCACCTTCCGCGCCCTCGGCGGGGTCGACGAGGGCACCCTCCCGCCCGCCGGCGAGGTCGCCGACGCCCTGCGCGCCGAGTTCGAGCGGGTGCTGACCCTCAAGGCGGGCCTGCGCGGCGAGGCCGAGACGGGCGTGTCGCCGACCGGCCGGCGCACCACCGCGCAGGACGAGGCCAAGCTGCGCACCCTGGTCGCCAGCGTCGAGGGCGCCAGCCGCTTCGCCATCCGCCTGCGCCTGCTCACCCCCGGCCAGGTCCGGGCGCTGTGGGCGGAGGCGATGGCCAACGGCCTCTACGACGGCTGGGACGCCGGCCAGTCCGCCTACGGCCACGCCCCACCCGACGTGGAGCCGGCGCCCGCGGCGACCGCGGAACCGGGCGCCGAGCCCGCCACCGGCGACCCCGGCGGCCGCGGCGGTGCCCCGCCAGAGGTGCTGCGCGGCGGCGGCGAGCAGCGGGAGGAGGGCGCCTAGTGCCCCTCCGCGGCGACCTGCGGTCGGTCCTGGTCATCGGGTCCGGGCCGATCGTGATCGGGCAGGCGGCCGAGTTCGACTACTCGGGCACCCAGGCGTGCCGGGCGCTGCGCCGCCTCGGCCTGCGGGTCGTGCTGGTCAACTCCAACCCGGCCACGATCATGACCGACCCGGAGGTGGCCGACGCCACCTACCTGGAGCCGCTCACCACCGGCCCGGTCGCCGCCGTCCTGGAGGCCGAGCGGCCCGACGCCCTGCTGCCCACCCTCGGCGGCCAGACCGCCCTCAACCTCGCCGTGGAGCTGCACGACGGTGGCACCCTGCAGCGGCTCGGCGTGGAGCTGATCGGCGCCACCGTCGAGGCGGTCCAGCGCGCGGAGTCGCGGGTGCGGTTCACCGAGACCTGCCAGGCGGCCGGGCTGGACCTGCCGCGCAGCGTCGAGGTCGGCTCGGTCCCCGACGGCCTGGCCGCCGCCGACCAGCTCGGCCTGCCGGTGGTGGTGCGGCCGTCGTTCACCCTCGGCGGCTGGGGCGGCGGCGTCGCCCGCGACCGTGCCGGCCTGGCCGAGCTGCTCGCCCAGGGCCTGGCCGCCAGCCCGGTGCGGCGCGTGCTGGTCGAGGAGTCGGTGCTCGGCTGGAAGGAGTTCGAGCTGGAGGTGATGCGCGACCGCGCCGACAACGCCGTGGTCGTCTGCTCCATCGAGAACGTCGACCCGATGGGCGTCCACACCGGCGACTCGGTCACCGTCGCCCCGCAGATGACCCTGTCGGACCGCGAGTACCAGGCGATGCGCGACGACGCCCTCACCGTGCTCCGCGCGGTCGGGGTGGAAACCGGCGGCGCCAACGTCCAGTTCGCCGTCGACCCGGCGACGGGGCGGCGGGTGGTGATCGAGATGAACCCGCGGGTGTCGCGCTCCTCGGCGCTGGCCTCCAAGGCCACCGGCTTCCCGATCGCCAAGGTCGCCGCGCTGCTGGCGGTCGGCTTCACCCTGGACGAGATCCGCAACGAGGTCACCGGCAAGACCGCCGCGGCGTTCGAGCCGACCCTGGACTACGTCGTGGTCAAGGTGCCCCGCTTCAACTTCGAGAAGTTCCCCGACGCCGACCCGGAGCTGACCACCAGGATGAAGTCGGTCGGGGAGGTCATGGCCATCGGCCGGACCTTCCCGGAGGCGCTCCAGAAGGCCTGGCGGTCCCTGGAGACCGGCCGCGACGGCCTCGGCGGCCCCGACCCGGACCCCCCCGAGGCCGCGCCGGAGGCGCTGCTGGCCGCCTGCGCCCGGCCCACCCAGGACCGGCTGGAGGCGGTCGAGCGGGCCCTGCGCCTGGGCCGCACGGTCGAGGAGGTCGCCGCCGCCTCCGCCATCGATCCCTGGTTCGTCGACGGGATCGCGCGCCTGGTCGAGGTCCGCGCCGAGGTGGCCACCGCCCGCTCCATCGACGAGCTGGACGGGCGCCGCCTGCGGCGCGCCAAGCGGCACGGCTTCTCCGACCGGCAGCTCGCCGCCCTGGTGGGCGCCACCGAGGGCGAGGTCCGCACCCGGCGCCGCGCCCTGGGGATCGAGCCGGTCTACCGGTCGGTGGACACCTGCGCCGGCGAGTTCGAGGCCGCCACCCCCTACCACTACTCCACCTACGAGGAGGAGACCGAGGTGCCGGCCACCGGGCGGCGCCGCGTGGTGGTGCTCGGGTCGGGCCCCAACCGCATCGGGCAGGGCGTGGAGTTCGACACCGCCTGCGTCCACGCCGTGCAGGCGCTGCGCGACGCCGGCTACGAGACCGTCATGGTGAACTGCAACCCCGAGACCGTCTCCACCGACTACGACGTCGCCGACCGGCTCTACATCGAGCCGCTCACCTGCGAGGACGTGCTGGAGGTCTGCCGCGCCGAGGCCGCCGGCGGGGAGCTGGTCGGGGTGGTGGTGACCATGGGCGGGCAGACGCCGCTGCAGCTCGCCGCCGGGCTGGCCGCCGCCGGCGTGCCGCTGCTGGGCACCCCGCCGGAGTCGATCGACCTGGCCGAGGACCGCGGCCGCTTCGGGGCGGTGCTGGCCGGCTGCGGGCTGGACGCGCCGCCCTGGGGCCAGGCCGCCACCGTCGAGGAGGCGCTGGCCGTGGCCGAGCGGGTCGGCTACCCCGTGCTGGTGCGGCCCTCCTACGTGCTCGGCGGCCGCTCCATGGAGGTCTGCTACGACGCCGAGGCGCTGGCCCGCTCCGGCGCCCTCAACGGCAAGGGCCCCGACAGCCGGGGGACCCCCTCGGGGTCCCCCGGACCCCCCCGGGGCCGGCCGGTGCTGGTCGACCGGTTCCTGGAGGACGCGGTCGAGGTCGACGTCGACGCCCTCTGCGACGCCACCGGCAGGCTGCTGGTCTGCGGGGTGATGGAGCACATCGAGGAGGCCGGGGTCCACTCCGGCGACTCGGCCTGCGTGCTGCCCCCGATCACCCTCGGCCCCGACCAGGTCGCCGCCGTCGGCGAGGCCACCGCCCGGCTCGGCCGCGCCCTCGGGGTCGTCGGCATCCTCAACGTCCAGTTCGCGTTGAAGGGCGAGCGCCTCTACGTGCTGGAGGCCAACCCACGGGCCAGCCGCTCGGTGCCGTTCGTCGAGAAGGTCACCGGCCTGCCCGTGGCCCGGACGGCGGCGCTGCTGATGACCGGGTCGACCCTGGACGAGCTGGGCCTCGGCGACCCACCCCTGGAGCCGGCGCACGTCGGCGTCAAGGAGGCGGTGCTGCCGTTCGCCCGCTTCCCCGGCGCCGACTCGCTGCTGGGGCCCGAGATGCGCTCCACCGGCGAGGTGCTCGGCCTGGACGCCAGCTTCGGGGCGGCGTTCGCCAAGAGCCAGGAGGCCGCCTACGGCGCCCTGCCCACCAAGGGGGTCGCGTTCCTGTCGGTGCGCAACGCCGACAAGCGCGCCATCGTCCTGCCCGCCAAGCGCCTGGCCGACCTCGGCTTCACCCTGGTCGCGACCGCCGGCACCGCCGGCGTGCTGGCCCGCAACGGGGTGCCGGCCGCGGTCGTGGCCAAGGCCCACGAGGGCCCCGGCAACGTCGTGGAGCGCATCCGCGCCGGCGACATCGACGTGGTCGTCAACACCCCCCAGGGGTCGGGAGCGCGCGCCGACGGCTACGACATCCGCACCGCCGCGGTCGCCGCCGACATCCCCTGCATCACCACCCTGTCCGGCCTCACCGCCGTGGTGCAGGGCATCGAGGCCCGGCTCGCCGGCGACCTGGCCGTCCGCCCCCTCCAGCACTGGCACCAAGGCCCCGCCGGCAGGCGATCCGACGCCGCGGCGCTGGACGGCGCCGAGGAGGCCGCGGGGCGGTGACGCCGGTGCGGGAGGTGTGCGAGGTGCTGGGGCGCCGGCGGGTCGGCGCCTACCATGCGCTCACCCTGGTCGCGCCGCGGATCGCCGAGGCCGCCGAACCGGGGCAGTTCGTCGAGCTGCTGGCCGGCCAGGACCGCTCGTTCCTGCTGCGGCGGCCGTTCTCGATCCACCGGGTGGAGCGCGCGGGCGCGGCGCTCGGCACCATCGAGGTCGTCTTCGACGTGGTCGGCCCCGGCACCCGCACCCTGGCGGGGCTGCGGGTCCACGACCTGGTCGACGCGCTCGGGCCGCTCGGCCGGCCGTTCACCCCGCCGCCCGAGCCGCAACGGTGCCTGCTGGTCGGCGGCGGCTACGGCACCGCGGCGCTGTTCTTCCTCGCCGACGAGCTGCGGGCGCGCCGCTGCCGGGTCGACTTCCTGGTCGGCGCGCAGAATCGCCATCGCCTGTTCGACGCCATGGAGGCCAGGCGGCTCGGCCACACCCTCACGCTCGCCACCGACGACGGCTCGGCAGGGCAGCGCGGGCTGGTGACCGACCCGCTGCCGGCGCTGCTGGAGCGGCTGCGCACCGCCAACGTGTACGCCTGCGGGCCGATGCCGATGCTGGCCGCGGTCAGCCGCGTGGCCGGCGAGCACGGCGTGCCCTGCCAGGTCGCGGTCGAGGAGCTGATGGCGTGCGGGACCGGCATCTGCTTCTCCTGCGTGGTGCCGGTCGGCGACCCGGCGCGGCCCGGGGAGCCCACCCGCATGGCCCGCTCCTGCCTGGAGGGCCCGGTGTTCGACGGCGCCGCCATCGCCTGGGGCGAGCTCGGCTACGCCACCGCCGCCGCGGCGGCGCCGCGGGAGCCGGCGCCGTGACCATCGACCTGGCGGTCGACCTGTGCGGCGTGCGGCTGCGCACCCCCGTGCTGGCCGCCTCCGGCTGCTTCGGCTTCGGCCGCGAGATGGCCGGCTGGCTCGACCTGGCCGACCTGGGCGCGGTGGTGACCAAGTCGGTCAGCCTGGAGCCGCGCCGCGGCCGGCCAACCCCGCGCATGGCCGAGACCCCCTCGGGCATGCTCAACGCCATCGGCCTCCAGAACCCCGGCGTGGAGGCGTTCTGCGCCAGCGACCTGCCGTTCCTGGCCGACGCCGGCGCGACCGTCGTCGCCAGCCTGGTCGGCCGCAGCGCCGAGGACTTCGGCCGCCTGGCCGCCCGACTCGCCGGCGAGCCGGCCGTCCGCCTCCTGGAGCTCAACCTCTCCTGCCCCAACGTCGAGCACCGCGGCGAGGTGTTCGCCACCGACCCGGGCATGGCCGCGGCGGTGGTGCGCCGGGTCAAGGCGGCGGCGCGCCAGCCGGTGCTCGCCAAGCTGACCGCCGACGTCGCCGACCTGGTGGCGGTCGCGCGGGCCGTGGTGGACGCCGGCGCCGACGGCCTCACCCTCATCAACACCCTGCTCGGCATGGCCGTGGACGTCCACCAGGCGCGCCCCAGGCTGGCGGCGGTCACCGGCGGGCTGTCCGGGCCGGCGATCCGGCCGGTCGCGGTCCGCTGCGTCTGGCAGGTCGCCACCGCCCTGCCGGGGGTGCCGATCGTCGGCACCGGCGGGATCGCCACCGCCGAGGACGCCGCCGAGTTCCTGCTGGTCGGGGCGACCGCGGTGGCGGTCGGCACGGCCAGCTTCGTGAACCCTCGAGCTGCGGTCGAGGTTGCGGCCGGACTGGAACGCTACCTGGCCGCCCGCGGCGTCCGCTTGGTCGCCGAGCTGCCCGCCCTGTTCAAGGCGGAGCGCTGATGCAGGGCAGCGAGTCGCCGCTGGTGCTGGCGCTGGACACCGCCGACCTGCGGCAGGCGCTGGACTGGTCGCTGGCGGCGGGGGAGGCGGCCGGCATGGTGAAGGTGGGCCTGGAGCTGTTCGGCGCCGAAGGCCCCGTCGCCGTGACCGCGCTGGCCGGCCAGGGGCGGCGGGTCATGCTCGACCTCAAGCTGCACGACATCCCCGCCACCGTCGCCGGCGCGGTGCGCGCCGCCGAGCGCGCCGGCGCCGAGCTGGTCACCGTCCACGCCCTCGGCGGGCCGGCGATGCTGGCCGCCGCGGCCGGCGCCGCCGGCCGCTGCCGGGTGGCGGCGGTGACGGTGCTCACCAGCGCCGGGCCGGGCGAGCTCGCCGCCGCCGGGCTGCCGCCCGCCGCGGAGGCGGTGCCGCGGCTGGCCGAGCTGGCCGTCGCCAGCGGCTGCCCGGCGCTGGTCTGCTCGCCGCTGGAGGCCGCCGCCCTCCGCGGCCTGCTCGGCCCCACCGTCGAGCTGCTCTGCCCCGGCGTCCGCCCCGCCGGGGGCCGGAGGGGTCCGGGGAACCCCGAAGGGGTACCCCGGTCGATCGAGCCAGGCCCGGGGTCCGAAGGCCAGGGGGCCTCCGGGGACGCGCCACGCCGCGTCGAGGCGGACGACCAGGCCAGGGTGGCGACGCCGGCGGCGGCGATGCGGGCCGGGGCCACCCGCATCGTGGTGGGGCGGCCGATCACCCGGGCGCCCGACGTCGGGGCGGCGGCCCGTGCCGTCCGCGACGAGGCGCAGGCGGCGACCCCGTGAGCGCCCCCTCCCGGCTGCCGGCGGCGCCGCCGCCGGAGGATCCGGCGCGCGCCCCCACCCGCCCCGCCCCGCCGCCGGAGCCGCTGGACGCGGCGGCCGTGCTGGAGCTGTACCGGCAGGCCGGCGGGCTGCGGCAGGGCCACTTCGTGCTGTCGTCGGGGCGGCACTCCGACACCTACCTCCAGTCCGCCGTGGTGCTCCAGTGGCCGGCGCTGGCCGCGGCGCTCGGCCGCGCGCTCGCCGCGCCCTGGCACGGGCGGGTCGACGTGGTCGTCGGCCCGGCCATGGGCGGGGTGGTGATCGGCCACGAGACCGCCGCCGCCCTCGGCGTCCGCATGGTCTTCACCGAACGGGTCGACGGACGGATGGCGCTGCGGCGCTCGTTCGCGGTGGCGGCGGGGGAGCGCGCCCTGGTGGTGGAGAACGTCGTCACCACCGGCGGCTCCGCGCTGGAGGTCGCCGAGCTGCTGCGCGCCGCCGGGGCCGAGGTGGCCGGCCTGGCCACCATCGTCGACCGGCTGCCGGAGGGCGCCGCCCTGCCGCTGGAGCTGCACGCGCTCGCCAGGGTGGCGGCCGCCAGCTGGGATCCGTCCGACTGCCCGGGATGCGCCTCCGGCAGCGGCCCCGAAGCGCCGGGCAGCCGCAGGGGGCTCCCTTCCACAGGGCGCTGACCTGCGACGATGGCGTCGGTGCGCTGGCGGCGGGCTCGGAAACATGGCGCCCTCCTCGACAAACGCCCGCGGATCAGGCACGGTTCTGACCAGGGCGGATGATTGTGGCCGCCGCCAAGGTGTGCGTAGAATCCGCGCGTTCTTCGATCCAGCGGGCGGGGGCGAGGCGCCACCCGCTTCTGGGCACGAGGCCAAGAGGAGGCACGATGCCACTGCCAACCCTGACGCCCGAGCAGCGCCAGCAGGCCCTTGAGAAGGCGGCCGAGGCGCGCCGGAAGCGGGCCGAGCTGAAGGCGCAGCTCAAGAGCGGCAACCTGAGCCTGTCGACGGTGCTGGGCAAGGACGAGGACGAGACTGTCGGCAAGATGAAGGTCTCCGCCGTGCTCGAGAGCATGCCCGGCGTGGGGAAGGTGCGCGCCCGCAAGATCATGGAGAAGCTGGACATCTCCGCTTCCCGCCGGGTCCGCGGCCTGGGGTCCAAGCAGAAGGACGCCCTGCTGGCGGAGTTCGGCGGCAAGAAGTAGCCAGCATCTCGCGTTGACGCGCGACGGGGGATCCGGCCAGAGGAATCCGGGGAACCCCGGGGGGGCGGGGCGTCGCGGTCGCCTGATCGTGCTTGCCGGCCCCTCCGGGGTCGGCAAGGGCGCCATCGTGGCCAGGCTGCTCGCCGCCCTCCCCGACCTGGAGCTGTCGATCTCGGCCACCACCCGGGGGCCGCGGCCCAGGGAGGACGAAGGGCGCCACTACTACTTCGTGGACCGCGAAGACTTCGACCGGATGATCGAGGCCGGCGGGTTCCTGGAGTGGGCCGACATCTTCGGCGAGCGCTACGGCACGCCGAGGGAGCCGGTGGAGCGCGCCCTGGCGGCCGGACGCGACGTCCTGGTCGAGATCGACATCCAGGGCGCGCGGCAGGTCAAGGCGGCCACCCCGTCGGCGTACATGGTGTTCATCACCCCGCCGAGCCTGGACGAGCTGGAGCGGCGGCTGCGGACCCGCGGCACCGAGACCGACGAGCAGGTGAAGCGCCGGCTCGCCAAGGCGTCCGACGAGCTGGCCGCCGAGCCCGAGTTCGACGTCACCGTCGTCAACGACGACCTGGAACGTGCTGCCCGCGAGGTGATCCAGCTCGTCGACAAGCTGCGGCGGCGTACTATCGACAACGACCACACGCACGTCAAGGAGCCCAAGCACGCATGATCGAACCCCGGATCGACGACCTGCTCGCCAGGGTCGACTCCAAGTACACGCTGGTCATCCTGGCCGCCAGGCGCGCCAGGCAGATCAACGGCTACTACTCCCAGCTCGGTGAGGGCATCGGCGAGTTCGTCCCGCCCATGGTCGACGCCGGCCCCAACCGCAAGGCCCTCTCGGTCGCCCTCCAGGAGCTGGTCGAGGACAAGCTGAACTGGGAGCGCCCGGCCGAGGTGGCCGAGTCCATCAAGTAGCACGGTGGCCCCGCCGCCAACGGATCCCAGAGGCCAAGCCGGCCGGCCGGGTCAAGTGCTGGCCGGGGCCCGGGTGCTGCTCGGGGTGTCGGGCGGGATCGCCGCCTACAAAGCCGCCGAGCTGGCCCGCGAGCTGATGCGGGCCGGGGCGGAGGTGCAGCCGATCCTCACCCCCGCCGGTGAGGCGATGGTGAGCCGCGCGACCTTCGCCGCCCTCACCGGCCGGCGCGTGCCGGCGTCGCTGTGGGAGGACCCCGAGGCGGTCGAGCACGTCGCCCTCGCCCGCTGGGGCCAGGTGCTGGTGGTCGCCCCGGCCACCGCCCACACGCTGGCCCGGCTGGCCGCCGGCCTGGCCGACGACCTGCTCACCAGCGTCGTGCTCGCCTTCCCCGGGCCGGTGGTGGTCGCCCCGGCGATGCACACCGAGATGTGGCAGCACCCGGCCACCCGCGCCAACCTGGAGCTGCTGGAACGCCGCGGCGTGGCGGTGGTGCCGCCCGCCAGCGGCCCGCTCACCTCCGGCGACGTCGGGCCCGGGCGGCTGGCCGACCTGGACGACCTGGTCGCCGGCGTGACCGCCGCGCTGGCCGGCACGCGCACGCTGGCCGGTACGCGGGTGCTGGTCAGCATGGGCGGCACCCGCGAGCCGCTGGACCCGGTCCGCTACCTCGGCAACCGCTCCTCGGGGCGGATGGGCGCCGCGATCGTCGCCGAGGCGCTGCGCCGCGGCGCGGAGGTCACCGCCGTGACCGCGGCGACCACCGTCGACCCGCCCGCCGCCGCCAGGCGGGTGCGGGTCGAGACCGCCCAGGAGCTGTACGACGCGGTGCTGGCCGAGGCGGCCGACCAGGACGTGATCGTGATGGCCGCGGCGGTCGCCGACTTCCGGCCCAAGCGGGTCGCGGACAGCAAGCTCAAGAAGGACCAGGGCGTCCCCGAGGTCGTCCTGGAGCCCACCCCCGACACCCTCGCCGAGCTGGGCCGCCGGCGCCGGCCCGGGCAGGTGCTGGTCGGCTACGCCGCCGAGACCGACGACCACCTGGCCGCCGCCCGCCGCAAGCTGGAGCGCAAGCGCCTGGACCTGGTGGTGCTCAACCACGTCGAGGGCGCCCGCTCCGCCTTCGGGTCCGACACCGCCGACGCCTACCTGGTCGACGCCGCCGGCGCCGAGGAGCTCGCCGGCGCCTCCAAGGCGGCCATCGCCGCCCGCCTGCTCGACCGCGTCGAGGCGCTGCGCCACCCGGCCCGCTGAGCAGAGGAGGCCGTTTGCCTCGCGGTCGGCCACGCGGCTACCCTTCGGCGAGGCCTGCGCGCCGCCGGTCGGCGGCGCGAATCTCCTTGGAGGCATACGTGGCGAACCGGAAGCTGTTCACGTCCGAGTCGGTGACCGAGGGGCACCCGGACAAGATCGCCGACCAGATCTCGGACGCGATCCTGGACGAGATCCTGCGCGAGGACCCGACCGGCCGCGTGGCCTGCGAGACGCTCATCACCACCGGCCTGGTGGTGGTCGCCGGGGAGATCTCCACCACCACCTACGTCGACATCCCCAACGTCGTGCGCCGCACCATCCGCGAGATCGGCTACGACCGCGCCAAGTACGGCTTCGACGGCACCACCTGCGGCGTGACCGTGGCCATCGACGAGCAGTCGCCCGACATCGCCCAGGGCGTCGACCACGCCTTCGAGGAGCGCGCCGGCGACACCGACCCGCTGGACACCCAGGGCGCCGGCGACCAGGGCATGATGGTCGGCTACGCCTGCACCGAGACGCCGGAGCTGATGCCGCTGCCGATCGCGCTGGCCCACCGGCTGGCGCGGCGGCTGGCCGAGGTGCGCCGCAGCGGCCTCGTCCCCTACCTGCGGCCCGACGGCAAGACCCAGGTCACCATCGAGTACGACGGCCACCGGCCGGTGCGGCTGGACACGGTGGTGGTCTCCACCCAGCACGGCCCGGACGTGGACCTGGACACGCTGCTCGCCCCCGACATCCGCGAGCACGTGATCGACGCCTGCCTGCCCGAGGACCTGGCCGCCGAGGGCCTGCGGGTGTTCGTCAACCCGACCGGCCGGTTCGAGCTGGGCGGGCCGTCGGCCGACACCGGCCTGACCGGCCGCAAGATCATCGTCGACACCTACGGCGGCATGGCCCGCCACGGCGGCGGCGCGTTCTCCGGCAAGGACCCCACCAAGGTCGACCGCTCGGCCGCGTACGCGGTCCGCTGGCTGGCCAAGAACGT
>Ga0081538_10004521_pt1 | contig 12805 bp, 13 predicted proteins | sample TabmetS5T2R1_FD_71022 | JGI IMG/M metagenome (GOLD analysis project Ga0081538, IMG submission 71022) | Tabebuia heterophylla rhizosphere microbial communities from the University of Puerto Rico - S5T2R1 | ecosystem: Host-associated > Plants > Roots > Rhizosphere ...
CGCAGCAGCCGCTGCTGGTGCGCGGGGGCGTACAGGTAGATCGTGTGGTTCCCGGACAGGAAGTGGTCCAAGTCGAGGTCGTGGCCGTCGGTGGAGGCGGCTACGCGCTCGTTGCCGTAGACGTGCAGGACCTCCTCGGCGGTGGCATAGAGCGAGTCCACGGCCCGGTCGGTGCGGTACTGGCTGGACTCCCAGGCATCCACCGCGGCCGGCACCCCGGCCGCCTGAAGGATGTCCTTGACCTCCTGGTCCTCCCGAGAGTCGAGCCAGTGCAGGACCTCGGCCATGCCCAGGCCTTTGGTGGCGGCCGCATAGAGCATGGGGGCCAGGAACTTGGTGCCCATGGTCTTCCAGAACCGATGCTCGGGCCGCTGCTCCTCGGTCGGGGTCTGCTCGATCGCGTTGGCCAACATCGCGGCCGTCTGCTGGGCGCCGGCCCAGGTCGAACAGGAGGCCAGGGGGCTCCAGCGGGCGGCTGCAACCCCGGAGGCGCCGAGGGGGTCGATCACGAGGACCTGGCCGCGGCGGGCCCGGTGGGCCATGGTGGCCCGCAGCAGGTCGGGCTTGACCGAGGTGGCGACCAGCGGCCCCGACCATTCCAGGACCGCCGGGATGACCAGGGCCGAGGTCTTGTAGCTGCCGGTGGGGCCGAACACCAGGACCGAGTGGCAGTCCGCGGCGGCCAGCAGCCGGCCTAGGAGGCCGGGGGTGCGGCCCAGGATGACCCGGCCCGGCTCGGGGTCGCCGACGGTGAGGAGGTGGAGTTCCCGGCCGCTGGCCCAGAGGGCGCCGGCATGCTTGGCCGGCCTGGGGTGGCCGGGGCGGTGGCCGGCCGCTCGGCCGGGCAGGTGCCGCAGGACCGCCGCCGTCCCGCCGGCCAGGCTGCCAATCAGGCCGGTGAAGGTGGCATACATGCCGGCCGGGCCGGGCAACGGGTCGCGCAGGGCGGCCGGCCAGGCTAGGGCCGGGTCGTTCCAGTGTTGGGGCAGCTGCCAGAGGATGTGGGCGACGTCGGCGGGGGAGAGCTCCAGCCAGGTGTGGCCGAACAGCAGGGTCGGCGGCCTGGCCGGTCGCCCACACGAGCGCGCTAGCGCCGGCGGCGGCGCCCAGGCCGAGGGCGAGGAGTTGGTCGCCGGGGCTGGTGAACGGCGGCGCGTCCGGTGGCCGGCGCCCGCCGGGCGGCAGGGATGGCCAGGCGTCATGCCACATCCGCACCACCCCCCGCCGTCGGCTCGTGGTGGGGCCTGCCGTTGATTCCTTCGGCAAGGAGGGCGCGGTACTCGTCGGGATGCGCCGCGATCAGGCGCCGGGTAGCGGTTGAAACAGAGCCGCCCAGCGAGGTTTCGCGGTCCGAGCCGAGGGCCTTGCGGCGGGCCCGTGAGGCGCGCTTCCGAATCCGGTCACGCTCGCGCATCCGCGCCAGCGCGGCCGGGTCCTGGCGGCGACGCCGATAGGACGCCTTGGCGCGCGCCCGCTGGTGGAACTTGCAGTACGCGGAGAACTGGCCGTTCAGCCGCACGTAGAAGGCGCTCGCCGGCCGGCGCTCGCCGCAGTCCGGACAGCGCTTGCCCGGCTCTCGAACGAGGGCTAGCGCGTTGTTACGATCAGGCTGCATCTCGGGGTCCACTCCCTTGGGTTGCGAGGCTCCCGGGGCGGGCGCAATCCGCCCCAGGGGCCGCCTTGCATGACGGCCAAGGGAGCGCGGGGGAGCCCGGATGTCAGCGGACCTGTAAACGGAACGCTGGAGAACGAGACGGAACGAGGTGGGACAGAACAGCACCCAGAAGGGCTAATGTCCCAGCTCAATCGAGATGCAAGGGAACCGTGCGGCACCGACCGGCACGAGCGTTAAGGTGCTCATAACCCAGAGGTCGAGGGTTCAAATCCCTCGCCCGCCACCAAGCTCACCAGGGACTTCGCCCCTCACCTCCCCTCTGGAGTGGGGGCGTCGCCCGTTTTGGCAGCAGAATTGGCAGCATCGCTGCCGGGCGCGCCCATGGATGCGGTGTCTGAGCCTTCGAGGATGAGCCGGGCGACGGTCGCGGCCGCCTGCTCGTCCAGGCCCGGGATGACGTGGCTGTAGGTGTCGAGGGTGATCTGGACGTTGGCGTGGCCGAGGCGCTCGCTGACGATCTTGGCCGGGATGCCGGCGGCCAGGGCCGCGGTGGCGTAGCTGTGGCGGACGTCGTGCAGCCGGATCGGCGGCAGGCCCACCCTGGTATGCCCGTCTTGCTCCCACACGACCCGCTTGGCGTGGCGCTGGAACCAGTCGGTGATCAGGTCCGGATGCAACGGCCGTCCGTCGGGCCAGGTGAACACCAGGTCGTTGGGGTCGATCAGCTCAATGACCCTGTGCTCCTTGGCTTGGCGTCGCCGATGCTCGCCCAGCGCCTTGAGGGTGGCCGGGTCGAGGGCGAGGGAGCGCCGGCCGCTGGGTGTCTTGGTGTCGACGCGCCGGTCTTCTCCCGGGTTGCGCCTATGCGGGGCGGTCTTTCTTCGGCAGCTTGGCCACGATCATTCGGTAGGACTCGTCGACCGCGTCGAGCACCTCGTCGTCGGGGATCGCGCCGCCGAAACGCAGGGTGTTCCACCCGGATCGACCGATGTAGGCCATGACGGAGGCGTCGTCCGGGTAGAGCTTGAGCCACTCGTCGGCCGCGTCGCGGTTGGCGGCGCACTTGACGCCGACGCTCCCGTGCGTCGCGGCGCCGTCGCCCGAACCGAGAAAGGCGAAGATCTTCGGGCCCACCTTGACCACCGTGTCGTCTTCCCAGGGTTCGTCCTGCCAGGCGCCGGGCTTCGACAGGCAGTGCGCGAGCAGCTCGTCCTTGGTCACCGGCTGATCGTACCGACCTGCGGCCGTCGGCGACATCCGTTCGGGCGAGTCAACCGGCTGAACGCTATGCCCAGCGCGGCTGGCGGCATCGTCCCGCGAGGCTCCTTCCAGCGCTCACCTGCAGCCGGGGGTACGCGCAGAACCTCAGGCAGTTAGTGAGCTTGGGGGGCGTCCGCCGAACTGCCAGTCGTGGATCTCCAGGCTCGCATACAACCCGGCCCGCACGTAGGGCGCGCCGGCCAGCATGACCTCCACAGCGGCCCGATCACCCAGCTGAACCAGCAGCGCGCTGCCCACCCACCCGGCGCCGTCCTCAGCCAGCAAGGGACCGCGCAGGATGACCCCGTCGCGGTGGCCGGGCTCGCCGAACCAGCGCCGCTGCGCCGCCTCCAGGGCCTGGCGGGCCGCCTCCACGCCCGGCTTGCCGTGACCGATGACCAGGAAGCGCCGATCATCGCCGAGCTCGGCGGGGTAGTCCCACATCGTGCGGCCCAGCGCGTTGCGCCAGCGGCGCACCAGCACCTGGCCGTACACGCCAGCCCGGTAGTAGGGCTCCTGGAAGGCGAACACCCGCGCTGCCTGGGCATCGGGCAGGTCCACCAGATGCATGCTGCCGGTCCAGCTGGTGCGGTCCGGGGTCAGCGTCGGCCCCCTGGCGAGCATCGCCTCCGCGTAGCGGTCCATGAACGACCAGTGGGCCTCGGCCAGCTCCTCCAACAGCGCCTCGGTCCCCGGCCGGCCACGGCAGTAGAAGAAGTATTCCACGGTCAGGCAGGCTACCTCCCACGCCTTCCTCCGCGCCGTCAGCCGCCCATCCTGACGACCGCCGCAGGCAGCTCACCGTGGCTGCCAGAGGATTACGTGCAGAACTTCAGTGGCGCAGCACTGGCGACAGCACCAGCGCGCCAATGACGCCAGCCGACATATAGGCGGCGACCGCAAGTCCGACAAAGACGCCGAGGTTGTCGGCCGGAGCGATCAACACTACAAGCCAGGCGACCGTGACGGTGCTCATCGCGTCTCCGAGTGACGAGACGCCGAGGCCGGTCAGAAACCGTCGCGAATCGGCTCACGTGGCAGGACTCGGCAGGCGTGCGAGGATCAGGTGCAGCGGACCGCCAGGAGTTGGGCCGGTCTCGTGACCTGACGGCCGATCCCTGTTGGTCCGGACGCGCCGGAGGTGCACGGCCTCGGCGCGCCTGAGGAACTCCGGATCGCACCATCGCGGCCGCTTGCGGTGCTGCTCGGCCTTTGAGGGTGGGCGTCATCGGTCCCTCGCTACTCGGCGTAGGGTTGGTCCTCTCCTTCGGCGCTGTAGCCGATGTTCCAGATGTAGCCATCGGGGTCGGCGAAGGATCCGCCGTACCCGCCCCACTGCAGTTTCGCCGCCGGCTTGAGGATCGTCCCGCCAGCCTTCTTGGCCTCGTCCAGAATTTCGTCGACGCGGTCCTCGGAGCGCACGACGTAAGTGAAGACGATGCCGCTGAAGCCGCTGCCGTCAGGACTCACGCCCACCATGTCGGCGAGCCCGTCGCGGCCGTAGAAGCCGACCATCGAACCGCCGTGGGGAACGAAGAACACCGAGATCTTGTAGTCGTTCTGGACCTTCCAGCCCAGCCCTTCGCCATAGAAGCGCTTGGATCGCTCCATGTCCTTGACGCCAAGCAGGATCGAGCTGACGTGCGAGTTCATGGCATCTCTCCTCTCTGGGTCGATCCGGTTGATGATGTTCGTGTGTTGTCGTCAGTGCTTCGGCATGGGCTTCGTCCTCCGAGCGGCCTTTCGACGACCGCCCACGCGCGATGAACAATCTATTCGAGTGCGCCTGACCGACTGCCGGAGGATCGTTCGGCCGGCGGCGGTCGCCGGACGGCTCATCGCAGCTCCTGGATGCGGATATGGTTGCCTGCGGGATCGCGGAAGGCGCAGTCGCGAACCCCGTACGGCTGCTCGGTCGGCTCCTGGACGACCTCGGCAGCGTCGCTGGCCTGCAGCCGCTCGAAGGTGGCGTCGAGGTCGGCGGTGGCCAGCAGGATCCAGCCATAGGTCCCCTTGGCCATCATCTCGACGATCATGCGGCGCTCGTCGTCGGTGATGCCGGGGTCGGCGGCCGGCGGCCCCAGGAGGATGGACGTGCCCGGCTGGTCGGGGGGGCCGACCGTGATCCAGCGCATTCCGCCATGGCCGACGTCGGTGCGGACCTCAAAGCCGAGGCTGTCGCGCCAGAAGGCCAGGGCGGCCTCTGGGTCGTCATGGGGGAGGAAGCTCGTGTGAATGGTGAGGTCCATGGCGGTCATGCTAGGTGCGGCTCGGAGAGCGGCGCTTCTTGATTTCTGACCGGTCTGGTCACCTGTTTGGCCACACACGACGGCATCCCCGCCGTGGTGCTCGCCGCCTGGCCCCGGTAGGTGCTGGGCGGCACACCGACCAGCTCGGTGAAGCGAGTGCTGAAGGTGCCCAGCGACGAGCAGCCGACCGCGAAACAGACCTCGGTGACGCTGAGGTCGCCACGACGCAGCAGCGCCATCGCCCGCTCGATGCGCCGGGTCATCAGGTAGCTGTACGGCGACTCGCCGTAGGCGAGCCGGAACTGGCGGCTGAGGTGCCCGGCCGACATGTGGGCGCCGCGGGCCAGGGCCTCGACGTCCAGCGGCTGGGCGTACTCCCGGTCGATCTGGTCGCGGACCCGGCGCAGCCGCGCCAGGTCGCGCAGGTGCTGCGCCGCGGCTGGTCTGCTGGTCACCTGCGAGATCGTGCCACGTCGCGCCGGAGTTGCCCAGCGCCGCTGGCGTCCGGCCCCACTCCGAGTCCGCTCTGGCCCGGTCTCCTCCGCTTACGTCCTCGACCTGCAGTCGACACATATGACATGAACTTCTGGCGTACGACCCTAGAGGGTGTCATCGGCGGCGGCGAGGAGCCGACGGGCCGAGGCTTCATCGGAGGGGGCGACCAGCACGCGAACACCATCTACCTGCATCTGCGGGTACTGACCTCCGGCATCATCTGCCGACACAGCTGCGCTCAAGCCATGACTGCGCAGCAAGCCGACGATCAGCTCCGCCTCTGTCCGGCTCGCAACGACCGCCACCGATACCGTCGCGCCGTCCACGATCGCAACTCCTCTGCTCCTATTACTGCCTGTAGGCCGCCACTGGAACCATGGTCACACTTTGGGCGGCCCGTCGCACCCGCGGATGCAGGTCATGGCCGGGATGCAGCCATCGCCGCCGCGCTGGACGAGCTGATAGCGGCGGCCTCGGCGGTCAGCCGGAGCCGTCCCGAGTTGCCAGTGGCACGCGGGTGGCACGAACCGGACAGACGCGCAGACGCCAAAGTCGCAGGTAACCGGTTGCGACGCTCTGACCTGCTGGGTTGGCTGGTGGGCCTGCCAGGACTTGAACCTGAGACCTCATCCTTATCAGGTATCGAGGGCTAAGCGCTGTGCGGACCGCCGTTTTCCCAGGTCGCCACCGAGCGTCAGAGGCGAAGGGATGCGTTCTTAGCGGCCTCATTCCAAAGCGGTGCAGGCCGACTGACCCACTCCATCTGGCCATGCCGGTGGCGCGGTCGCCGGGCCGGGCGGTGCTGGGCGGCAACCTATTGGTCCGGCGTAAGGGTCAGGCGGTCCACGGGAGCCGTTCGCGCGCGTGGTGAGTCGTTGTCGGTGCGATGAGCATCATTAGGCGCGCCCGGGCCCTAGATCCTTGGCGAGTGCCCGAGTGAGCTGGATCCGCGGGGGTGGGGTGGACACCTCGGAGTCGGGGGCGAGTCGGGCGCGCTCGGTCGACCTGCTGCAGGCCGAGCAGACCGGCCCCATCGTGCTGGTGGTTCGACCCCATCACGGCCCGTGGTCGCACGACCAGTTAGCCCCTGTCGATCGCGTAGGTCGCAAGGATCGCGCCGGTGGTGGTCACCTTCCTGTCAAGCAGCCGCAGCGGCCTGGGCGCACCGTCATCGCCGAAGATCCGCTTGCCGCCGCCCAGCATCAGCGGGTCGATCATCACCCGGAACTCGTCCACCAAGTCGTGGGCGAGCAGCGTCTGCACCAGCTGGCTGCTGCCGATCACGTGCAGGTCGCCGCCGTCCTCCTGCTTCAGCGCGTGCACCGCCTTGGCGACGTCGCCCTGCAGCAGCGTAGAGTTCTGCCACGCAAGCGGCTCGGTTAGTGTCTTGGATGCCACGTACTTCGGCTTGGTGTTCAGCGGCTGGGCGACCGGCTGCTCCTCCTTCGACGCATTCGGCCAGTAGGCCGCGAGGTTCTCGTAGGTGCGGTGCCCGAACAGGAAGCCGCCCGCCTGGGCGTAGCCCTCGACCACCCAGGTCCGGGAGAGGTCGTCGAAGTAGGGCAGGTGCCAGCCGCCGTGCTGGAAGCCGCCGCTGGTGTCCTCCTCGGGGGCGCTGGGCGCCTGCACCACCCCGCCGAGGGTCATCCACTCGACCACGATCACCTTACGCATCTCGGTCCGCCTCCTTCCCCGGTCTTTTCTTTCGGTCGTTCACGCATGTCGCCGACTACACGCCGCTGAGCGCTGTGCAAGCCGCAGGCCGCGCAGGTGACGGGGCGAGCGTCAGCACCGCAATATCTTGGCCTGAGCATCGGCCGGACCCGGTCCCGTAAGCGGCCAGGCAGCGAGGATCAGTCGCCCGGTGCTGGCCGCCCAGCCAGCATCCCAATCGGCAACTCCGCCACCTGGTTACCGCCATCCAGAACGGGACGCCCGTCTAGCCAGCCGGCGTACGGTGATGGTGGTGCCTCAGCCCGGCTCGCCTGGCTGGCCCTGCTGCGGTCCGATCACGAACTGCACCCGCTCCTTGTCCTCACGACTCGGACGTCGAGCACCTTGTCGTCGAGGATTGGGGCCGCTCTGGGCGCGATGAACACCTTCGACGGCAGGGACCACATCGCAACAGCTAACCATGCGCATGTACCTGCCCCGAGGGGCCGACTGGGCTTCTCGGCTACTTACGGCAGGCTGTGTCGGAGTCTACCCGGCGGCTGCCGACATACAGGTGGACGGTATTGGTTCCGGCGACCGGTCGGCGGTGAAGGTGATCGTGCTCTTGGCTGGCACGGTGCCCAGGCGCAGCTGCCGGACACCTTGGACCTCGGCGTTGTAGTTGACGGGAACGCGTTGGGGTTGCGCACCCGCCACTCCAGCGTCGCTGCCGTAGGGCTGGCGCACACCGGGGCCAGCTCGACACCGTCACTGAGAGGTTACTGAGACCGCGGGTCATGACAGGAGTTCGTCGCAGAGTTCGCGCAGGGCGCGGCGCGTCTCGCCCAGGGCTTCGCGGCCGGCGTCGGTGATGGTGTAGCGGCGCACCCGCCGGCCTGCTTCCAGGTCGTCGTGGCCGCTGAGCAGGCCGGCGGCCTCCAGGCGGTGCAGCGTCGGGTAAAGGGTCCCGGGGCTGATCCGGTAGCCATGGCGGGCCAGCTCGGCCGACATCCAGGCCCCATGGATGGGGTGCTCGGCGGCATGGTGGAGCACGTGCAGCTGCACGGCCCCCTGCAGGAACGAGCGCATGCGCCTACCCTATCGGATGTCGATATCGGCTGTCGTAATGAATAAGTGCATAGCGCCCAACCACAGAGGTGCCCATGGCCCAAACCACCGCCACGGTTGGCGTCCGCTACATGATCGACGACGTCGCCGACGCCATCGCCTTCTACACCACCCACCTCGGCTTCACCCTCGAGCGAGACGCCGCCCCGGCGTTCGCTGCTGTCAGCCGCGACGGCGTGCGGCTGCTCCTCAGCGGCCCAACCAGCTCGGGCCGCCGGCCCATGCCCGACGGCACCCAGCCCGTCCCTGGTGGCTGGAACCGCCTGCAGCTGCAGGTGGACGACCTGGCCGGCGAGGTCGAGCGGCTACGCGCCGCCGGCTGCAGGTTCCGCAACGACATCATCAGCGGGCCGGGCGGCTCCCAGATTCTGCTGGAGGATTCCTCCGGCAACGTGGTCGAGCTGTTCCAGCCCGCCCGGTGAGGCCCCCGCCGCTGTCGGGCAGCGGGCCGGACACCATCGGTGCCGCACCGACCGCCAGTTCCCCCGGCGGTCGCTGACCGTGCCCACCCCCGACCCCGAAGACGGCACGGCGGCCGCGCGCCGGCCAGCTCGCCCGCTCGGCATGGGGCTCATCCACCCCCTCACCCAGCGGGTGCTGGTTGAGCGTTACCAAGGACGTTCGCTCCGAGCAAGACCGAACTCCTCTACCGCTCTTCGGGCACGGTCGACAGCTCCCGTCGCGACCGCTAGGCGCTGCTGCGCGAAGGATCTAGCCCAGAGCAGATCGGCCGGCGGACACTCAAGCAACCCGCGCCTCATGGGCGACGTGGTGTCCGAGGAGGATCCGGGTACTCACATTCGAGCGCCGGTCGGTGGGACCACGCAGCGGCTTCAGACCAACATCGACGTGGATGGAGGCGGCTGGGCCACACGATGGCGGGTGAGGGTGCCCGTGGTCGTCCATCGGCGAAAGCTCGCTGCTGGCAGGGGTGACACCGCGGGACGCCTCTTCGAGGACGACCGTCGTGCACCCTCGCCAGCGACGCACGCATGTAGTTCGAAGCCGCCGGCGTGTACCCAATGCCAGTGGCGAGGGTTTGCTGATGCGCACGGTCAGGCCCGACTTTCGACGGGCTCGGTGGTCATCGCCGCGAGCCGCTCGGCCAGCACGCGCATGACGGCAAGCGCGATGTCTGGCCGTTCGTGGACCATCGCCTCGAACTCTCGATAGCCGATGTGCAGGGTCCTGACGTCGCCTTCGGCAATGACGGTGGCGACATGCGGCGCCCGCCTGATCACCGACAGCTCGCCCACGACCTCCCCCGGGCCACGGCGGGCGATCGTCTCGCCGTCTGCACGGACGACGCGGACGGTGCCGTCAAGCAGGAGGTGCATCTCCTCGCCCAGCTCGCCCTCGGCGCCGATGACGTCGCCGTCGGGGTGGGTGTGCTCCTTGGCGATCTCGGCGACGCGCTGCAGGTCGGCGGGCGCCAGCGCGGTGAACAGCGGGATCCGACGGAGGATGAGCACGACCTCGATGGGTGACATCGAGGCCTGCGATCTGGTCATGGTGCCTCCTTGGCTCAGTTCCGATCGCGCCAGCTCCGCGGACGCCCGGATGAGCGGATCGTCGTCGTCGACCGCGGCGTCCAGGGCTTCCCGGTCGTTTGGGTGCGCTCGCCGGTCCACGGCTGCTGGCTCCCACAGGCCAAGCAGCGACCGGACCGCCGAAGATCCGGCGGCGGCCTCGATCGTCTCCAGCGCATTCGCGACCTGGGCGGTCGCACCCTGCCCGAGGACGTCGAGCGCGACGCGGATAGCGTCTTGATCCTCACTGGTGACCGAGATGGCCGACAGGGCCACCAAGGCATGCGCCTTGGCGCGCGAGAGCAGCGCCGCTCGCAGCAGCTCCGCCGCCTCACCATTGGCCGGAACCGACGCGGCGGTCGCCCCGTCGCGCGCCGCCAGTGACAACGACCGCTCGACGAGCTGACCGAGCTGGGCCTCGAACCCGCGGAGCTCAAGGCGGTCGAGTGCCTCCAGCGCGGCGCTGCGAACGACCGGCTCGGGTGCGGGCAGGGCATCCAGGGCGGCAGGAACGGCCACCTGCGGACCCGCCGCCACCAGCGCCTGGACCGCCGCCGCTCGAACGGCCGCACACGGGTCGTCCAAGTGCCCGGCCACGAATGCCGCGACGTCCTGTGACGGCGCATCTCGGAGTTCGCGTACGGCCCGCAGCCGCGTCGCCCGGTCGTTGTGGGAGAGCAACCGTTCCAGGGCGACGGCGGCCGCCTGCCGGGTGGGCCCACCGAGCAGTTTCACCGCCGCGGCTGCCACCACAGCCGGGCTGTCGTCGTTCAGGAGCGACGCAGGCGTCCTGCCGGGCGCCAGGGCATGGACGGCGGCCCGCCGTACCTGTGGATCCTCATCGGCGAGCGCCCGATCCAGTTCCGCTTGGGAGGCGCGTCCCGCTGCCGTGAGGGCAGTGACGGCTTGTGCGCGCACCAGCGCGTCGGGGTCGCCGAGCGCCGCGTGCAGCGCCTCGGCTGCCCGCTCGTCGTCGGCGCTGGCAAGTAGCTCGCTGGCCAGTCGTCGCATCCGTGGGTCGGGATCGTCCATCGCGGCCACCGCCAGCGCCACCGCTTGTGCGTCCTGTCGGATCGCGACCGGGGCGTTTGGCACCGGGGCGTCGAACACCCGGGGTCGCCCCGCGCGGATCGTGGCCACCAGCGCGGCCGTGTACGAGCGGCCGAGCCGCCAGACAACCGCGATGGTGAGCAGCGCGATCACGAGCGCGATCGCCGACAGCTGTCGTGGGGTCAACACCCCCCGACCGATCAGCTGCACCACGCCCGCGATCGCGGTGCCGACCTGGGTCGGGCCACCCTTCAGGAACGCTCGCATCTGGTCCCGCCGATCCTCGGGCGTGACGTTGACCAGCGTCTCCCACGCGGGGTTGCTCACCCCCTCCAGCCACACATTCGCCGCGAACCGGACCGCGACGAGCACCTCGAACGTTGATATCGCGAAGAGGACGCCGAAGGCCCCCGCATACAGGAAGGGCAGCACGAGCACCATCGCCGCGGCGCCAAACCACCCCAGCAGCCGGTTGGTCAGCAGCATCGACACCAGGAACGCGGCGGCCGTGACCGCCGCCCAGAAGATCCCGAAGAAGCCGGCCAGCTCGTCTGGGTCGGGGAAGCGCCCGGTCGCCGCCTGCGCGTAGGGCAGATACAGCGAGTAGAACAGGACCGAGAACAGGACTGCGGCGACCGACATCCAGCCCAGCAGCGAGGATCGCCGAACGAACGCCAACCCCTGGCGGAGCTCCGTGACGGCGGACGGCCGCCGCGAACGCAGGCGTGGACGTGGCCCAGCGCGGCGCACGCCGAGGATCGCCGCGCACAGCGCCGAGGTCCCCATGAGTCCGACTGCCCACACCACCAGCAGGTTGTCCGCCCCGATCACCGAGGCCAACGGCCGCGTCGCGAGCCCTCCGACAACGGCACCCAGGATGCCCCCCGCCCCAAACAGCGGGAACAGCCGCTTGGCGCGGCGCGTGTCGGTGACGAGCCCGGCGGTTCCCCACAGGTACACGGCCCCCACCAAGTACGCCACGGTGACCGTGAGCCACATCGCCGGGTAGATCCAGGTCGGACCAGCCGTCACCACGGCGCGCTCGACCGCGACGACAGCGGCCATCAGCAGCGGCAGTGCGACATAGGCGCGCCGCCGCTCAAACCGGCCCAGCGCTGCCGACAGCGCGAGCATCCCCGCAACACCCACGGCACCCTGCGCCAGGTAGATGACCGGCAGCGAATCGGGACCGATGCGATCAAAGAACAACGCGTCGATCCCGCTCTCGCCGATCGTGAGACCGGCGACCGAGAGGAACATGAATGCCACCACCAGGGCGACCGTCCGTCCCTCGCCCCGCTGGATCCGGAACAGGCGCGACAGCACCATCACGGCCCAGGTCCTCTCCGTCGGAGGATCGGCGTTCTGACCAGGACTGTTCCCACTCCAACTGGCGGCCACGCCTCCAGGTCCTGGCGCAGCTCGGTACGGGATCCCGTGTCGGCGGTAGGCCTGGTGGGCAAGAGGGCTGATGACGACGAGGCTTGGGAGGAACCTTCGGTGGGTGATCCTGGACGCGTCGCGGCGTACTCCATCCGCGATGTGGCCGAGCGCGCGAACGTCCCTGAGGGCTTCGTCCCTACCTGATCGCGGTCGGCGCACTGCCTTCAGAGCCGGCGCGGTCTCGGACGGCCTCATAGAGGGTCACCGGTCGGGCGATGCCCTTCAGCTCGAACTCCCCGAGCTCGTGGACCCGGAACCCCACCGGTTCGACGCTCCGGACGAGGTCCTCACCCACGAAGACCTGGTTCGCAGCCGCCTGCGAGGCGATCCGCGCCGCGATGTTCACGGTCCGGCCGAAGTAATCGCCCTCGTCATAGATCATC
>Ga0081538_10004522_pt1 | contig 12805 bp, 8 predicted proteins | sample TabmetS5T2R1_FD_71022 | JGI IMG/M metagenome (GOLD analysis project Ga0081538, IMG submission 71022) | Tabebuia heterophylla rhizosphere microbial communities from the University of Puerto Rico - S5T2R1 | ecosystem: Host-associated > Plants > Roots > Rhizosphere ...
GTTGCGCTGGGCGTGGACCAGCAGCCAGTCGGCGTCGACGAAGGCGGCGGCGGCCGACCCGACGGCGCCCGGGAGCACGCTGGCCACCCCGGTCACCTGGAGGAGCAGGTCGCCCGGCATCGGGCCGCGCACCCGCACCACCCGGCCGACCTTGGCCGACACCGCGGCCATGAAGGCCGGGGTGACCACGGCCGGCAGGGCCTCGGGCACCGACGCGTGGCCGATGCCGATGGTGGCCCCCGAGTCGGGGGCGGCGACGGCGACGCGGAGGGCGGCGCCGTCGACCCCGGTGGTGGCGCCGAGGGTGTCGCCCGGCTCGTAGGCGTTGTCGTTGAGCGAGTACCAGCGCGCCGGGTCGTCGAAGCCCTCGACCAGCCGCCAGGTCCCGCCCTGGCCGGCCCGGACCGAGTCGAAGGTCAGGGTGACCCCGATGGCGCTGATCACGCCGGGTTCGCGCTGGACCCAGAGCCGCTGCAGCCGCCACGGGCCCCCGGCCGGGTCGAGCCGGCCCCGCAGCGGGCGCACGTCCCCGGCCTCGAGGCGGCCCAGGTCGACCCGGACGGAGCGCCGCGCCCCCTGCACCAGGGCGACCAGCCGGACCGGCCCGTCGGCCCGGACCTCGCCGGCGCCGACGGCCACCTCGAGCTGGTCGGCCTGGCCGAGGTCGAGCGGGGACACCGGCGAGGCGGCCAGCGCGGCCATGGTGCGCTCCAGCGGGCGGCCGGAGAAGTCGTCCCGCCAGAACCCCACCGACGGGTAGCGGTCGGGCTCGACCCCGACGAGGGCGGCGGTGACCGCCGGGGCGTCGCGCATGATGGCCGGGTAGCGGGCCACGGTCATGGCCGCCGACCCCGAGGGGTCGGCCTCGGCCACCCGCTCGGGGCCGAGGGCGTCGCGGGGCAGCACCACCTGGAGCCGCTCGGCCGCCCCCACCTGGGTGAAGGCCCGGTCGTGGCGGTTGCGGGCCATGTCCTGGCGGACGGTGACCGCGAACGCGACCAGGCCGAAGGCGGCGGCCAGGGCGATCACCACCCGCAGGGCGGGGCCGCCGCGGCGGGCCACCTGGCGGGCCCCGACCCAGGTGGCCACCCCGGCCGAGCGGCCGGTGAAGCGGACCAGCCAGCCCGCGACCAGGGGCAGCGAGCGGCCGAGGACCAGGGCGGCGGCGAGCACGGCCAGGCCGGGGGCGAGGGTGGCGAGCAGGTCGTAGCCGCCGGTGGCCTGGCGGGTCCCGGAGGCGCGCAGGTTGGCCAGGGCGGCCGCGGCGACCAGGAGCAGGACCACGTCCAGGACGACCGCCCGCCGGGCGACCTGGTCGGAGCGGCCGCGGCGCCACTGGTCGAGGATCCGCCGCCGGACCGCGCCCAGGCTGGCCAGGCTGGCCGCGCCGAGGGCGACGGCGGCGGCGGCCAGCGCCACCACCACCGCCGCCGGGGTGACGGCCACCGGGACGCCGGCCTCGAGCTGGCCGCGGGCCAGCAGGTAGGCGCCGAGCCAGCCGACCGCCAGCCCGGCCGGGAGGGCCAGGGCGGCGATGACGGCCAGCTCCAGGACGGCCAGCCCGAAGGCCTGCCCGGTGGTGGCCCCCCGCACCTTGGCCAGGGCGACCTCGCCGGCCCTGGCCTCGGCGGTCATGGCGGCGACGACGACCAGGATCAGCAGGGCCAGGGCGGCCAGCTGGACGTCGGCCAGGAGCACCGGCACGGTGAGGGCCTGGCGGTCGGCCTCGGCCTTGGCGACCACGTCGGCCAGCCCGGTGAGGACGGTGGCGTTGGGGTTGCTGACCCGCAGCACCTCGGCCACCTCGCCGAGGGCGGCCGGGACGGCTCCGGTGTCGGCCAGGCGCAGCCGGTCCGGCTGGATGAAGTGGTCGAAGCGGGCCCGGATGTCCATGGTCCCGCCGTCGACCACCGGCAGCAGGTCGGCGTTGGCCAGGAACACGGCGTCCATGGGCGGCTGCTCGTTGTCGAGCGGCGGGGGCGGGAAGTAGGCCTGCTGGGCGCCGAACCAGAACTCGTCCCGGGGGGTGGGGGTGTAGATCCCGGCCACCGTCAGGTCGCGCCCGGCCGCGCCGGCCCCGAACCCCTCGACCCGGAACCGGTCGCCGACGTCCAGCCGCAGCCAGTCGGCGGCGCGGCGGCTCAGGGCGGCCTCGGCCGGCAGGCCGAGCGGCCTCGCCCCGGGGCAGCGGCCGGCCTGGAGCACCAGGTGGTCGCAGAGGCCGTCCCGGCCGGCCAGGTAGGCGTTGGCCGGCCGGCCGTCCTCGGCCCGGATCGGGACCGGGGTGCGGGTCTCCAGGCCGGTGACCGGCGGGGCCAGGGCCGGCACGGCCGGCCTGGCCGCGGCCAGCGACCCGGTGAGGCTGCGCAGCTCGCGCCCGTCGGCCACGACCTGGCTGACGTGGAGGCCGGCGGTGTAGCTGGTCGCGGTGCGCAGGTTCTGGGCCAGCAGGGACTCCCCGGCCGCGCGCAGGTAGATCGCGCCGGCCGCGGCCACGCCGACCGCGAAGGTGGTCACGGCCAGCAGCGCCGCCGACAGGCCGGCCCGGGCCCGCAGCCCGCGCAGGGCCAGCCGCAGGCTGCTCATGACCCGGCCGCCGGCACCCAGGCGGCCAGGCGGCCAGGGGCCGGGTAGCTCACCTGCACCGAGGGGTCGTCGGCGCGGATGAACCGCCAGGTCGCCCCGCCCGCCAGCAGCAGCCAGGCCCCGTCGGGGCTGGGCACGAGGGCGTAGACGGCGTCGTTGCCGATCCCGGACCGGAGCAGCTGCGGCGGCCGGTCCCGGGGCAGGTAGGTGGCCGTGCCGGCGCCCCCGGTCCAGGCCCGGCCGCCGGTGGGGAGGAAGGTGAAGAGGCCGGGCAGGTGCTCGGGGATGAGCTCGGCCCGGCCGCTGGCCAGGTCGACCACGGCCAGGACCTCGGCCTCCGGGCTCGTCCGGGGATTGCCGTCGGCCAGGGTGTCGACGATCCGGACCGCGGCCTGGCGCCCGTCCGGCCCGAGCACGGCGGTCACGATCACCAGGCCGCGCGGGTCGGCCCCTGGCTGGACGGTCCGGAACACCCTGACCACCTCGTCGAAGCCGAGCACGGGACGGAAGCTGCCGTCGCGCCGCCACAGGCGCAGGCCCCTGGTGAGCTGGTCGGAGGGCCCGAACGGGGGCCGCCGGAGCAGCTCGCCGCCGGGCACGGGTCCGGCCCGGCGACCCTCGGCCGGGTCGGCGACCAGGGCCGAGCCGCCGTCGGCGGCGACGTCGTAGAGGCAGCCGGGCAGGGTGGCCAGCCGCTCCCCGGCCCCGTCCAGGACCCAGCTGGTGGCGGCCGTCACCCCCGGGACCGGCGCCCCGCCCAGGCGGTAGCCGCAGACCCCGAGCACGCTCCCGTCGGCCGAGTGCCGCGGCGGCCCGGCCGCCTTCCACCCGGCCGGGACCAGCCGCCGCAGCGACCCGTCGACCAGCCGCCCCACCGCGGCCGCCCCGTCGCCGGTCTGGAGGTAGACCAGGTCGGCGTCGGGCGCCAGCTCGGCCGGCCGGTCGTCGGGCGGCACCACCAGCAGGTGCGCCGCCACCTCCAGGTCGGCCCCGGCCGGCGCCCGCTGGGCCGCGAGCTCCCCCAGCTGCCCCAGGACCCGGCGGTCCCGCCCGTCCGCGCCCTGCGCGTGGGCCCGCCCCTGCTGGTCGGTGAACAGCAGCGTCCCAACCCCCCGCAGCTGCTCCACCGGCCCGCTGCCCCCCTCGACCCCGCCCTGCCCCTCCGGCACCTGGGCCACGCCGGCCGGGTCGCGCCGGCTCACCACCCGCTCCCCGGCCAGCCCGCCAACGACCAGCCCGCAGACCACCGCCACCACCGGCGCCATCAGCGCCAGCCGCCGCCGCGCCCGGCCCTGGTCGACCAGCGATTGGTCGCTCATGGCGCCGCCCGCGCCCGGGCCGGCCAGGCGAGGAGGGTGCCGGTGACGGGGGTGGCGGTGGTGTAGACGACGTCGGCCTGCTTGACGACCAGGACCCCGGCGGGCGAGGAGATGGCGACCGAGTCCCCGTCCGAAGACCAGGCGAAGCCGTCGGCCGCGACCATCGGCACGCCGGAGGCCAGCACCCGCGCGCCGCCGCCGGGCCGCCAGGCGAGCACGTAGCCGCCCGCCTGCCTGGCCGCCAGCTCGGCGGTGGCCAGGTCGCCACGGCGGTCGACGGCGGCGACGGCCAGGGTGGTCGAGCCCTGCCGGTCCGACCAGCCGATCCAGGCCGGCCGGTGCCCGGCGGCCAGCGGGATGGCGGCCACCCGGCGCCCGTCGGTCCCGGCCACCAGCACCGACCACGTCCGGCCCGGCCGGCCCGCCGACACCGCGACCAGCTTGCCGTCCGGGCTCAGGGCGATGCCGTCGACCACCGCCCCCCGGCCCGCCTCGGCCCGCAGCCGCCGCCCGTCCAGCAGCACGCGGGGGCGCTTCCCGGGCCGGCCGACCAGCACCGAGCCGCCCTTGGGGGTCGCCGCGGCCCGCAGGAAGCCCTCGACCTTGGTCCAGGGCCCGCCGGCGCCGGCGAACACCCCGGCCCGGGCCGCCCAGGCGACCGGGCAGCCGAGCTTGACCGGCCGGGACCGCCCGCTGGCCGCGTCGAGGAGCAGGCCGCCGTCGGCCGGCTGCCCGGCCGGGTCGGGGCAGGCCAGCAGCTGCCGGCCGGCGCCGGCCAGGCCGTCGGCGACGAAGCCGGCGGGACCGAGGCGGCGGCCGGCGCCGTCGGCCTCGACCCTGGTGATCACCCCGCCGTCCAGCGCGACCAGGACACCGGACCGGTCGGGACCGACCACGGCGCTGGCCTGGATGCTCTGGGCGACCACCCGGCGGTCGGTCCCGTCGGCCTTGACCTCCTCCAGCCGGCCCGAACGCGACACCAGCATGGGCCCGGCCCCGAGGCCCGCGCTGTACAGGACCTGCCGCTCGACCCGGAGCTTGGGGGCCTCGGCCGCCGGCGGGAGCCGGACCTGCACCGGCGGCGGGTCGGGGCGGGGGACGACCACGAAGGCGAGCAGGAGACCGGCGACGGCGCCGGCCGCGAGCCCGGCCAGTCCTCGCATCACCGGGCGGGGCCGGGACGGGCTGTCGTCCCAGACCTCCGGGTCGCCGAGGAGTCGTCCCAAGCCGTTCCCCATCTGAAATGGCGCGATTGTCGAGGACTGCCGGGAACTATAGGAACGGAACCTGAGAGTTTCCTGAGCCGCGCTTGGCCGTGCCCGGTGCGCGGTGCATGCTTCCGCCTGAGAGGAGCGTGTGCCCGTGGCCGATGCCGTTGCCCCGCTGACAACCGAGTACCTCGACCTGGTCTTCGAGATGTTCCCGACCGCGGCGACCGCGTTCGGGCGCCACGAGCACGACGGCCGGCTCGAGGACCTGACGGCCGAGCGCCTTGACGACTTCGCCCGGCGGCTGGCCGAGCTGCGGGGCCGGGTGACCGCGGTCGCGCCCGCCGACGAGGAGGAGGCGGTCGACCGCGACGCCCTCGCCGCCGCCATCTCCGAGGCGTTGCTGGCCGAGGAGGCCGAGCGGCCGTGGCGCCGCAACCCGTTCGAGGCGGCCACGGCCGTGCCCGCGTCGATCCTGCTGCTGGTCGCCCGGGACTTCGCCCCGCTGGAGCAGCGGCTGGCCGACGCCACCGAGCGGCTGGAGGCGGCCCCGGCCTTCCTCGACCAGGCCAGGGTGTTGCTCGACGAGCCCTGCCCCGCCCTGTGGCGTCAGATGGCCATCGGCGCGGCCAGCGGCGGGGCCGGGTTCCTGGCCGGCACGCTCGGTCCCCTGGCCGCCGGGACCCGGCTGGCCGGCCGGGTCGAGGCCGCCGCGGCAACCGCCGCCCAGGCGCTGCGCGACTTCGCCCGCTGGCTGGGCGACGAGCACGCCGCCCGGTTCCCCGACGACGCCGCGTTCGCCATCGGCGAGGCCGCCCAGGCCCGCAGGCTCCGTGAGGTCCACTGCTTCACGACCACGCCGGCCGAGTTCTCCCTGATCGGCGAGGCCCAGATCGAGGAGGTCACGGCGGCCCTGACCGAGCAGGCGGCCAAGCTCGGCGGCTCCGACTGGTCGGCCAAGCTGGACGAGCTCAAGGCCGACCACCCCGGCCCGGACGGGCTGCTGGCGGCCTACGAGCGCGAGCTGGAGCGGCTGGAGTCGTTCGTGTTCCAGGAGGACCTGGCCACCAACCCGGACGCCACGGCCCGGGTCGAGGCCACCCCCGAGTTCCTCCGCCCCGTGATGGGCTTCGCCGCCTACCTCCCCGCCGGGCCCTTCGACGCCTGGCAGCAGGGGTACTTCTGGGTCACCCCGCCACCGGACGAGGCCGGCCTGCGCGACCACGCCCACGCGGTCATCCCCGCCGTGGCCGCCCACGAGGGCTATCCCGGCCACCATCTCCAGATGACCAGCGTCAACCGCCTCCCGTCGCTGACCCGGCGGGCCATCCGCTCCAGCGTGATGATCGAGGGCTGGGGGCTGTACACCGAGCAGCTGATGCACGACGTCGGCTACTACGACGACGCCGCCCGCCTGGCCCAGCTGGCCATGCGGCTGCTGCGGGCGCTGCGGATCGTGCTCGACATGGAGCTCCAGTCGGGCGAGCTCAGCTACGAGGCCGCCGTGGCCCGCGCGGTCTCGGTCGGCCGCCTCGAGGAGTCCACCGCCCGCTCCGAGGTCGCCCGCTACACCATGACCCCGACCCAGCCCTTCAGCTATCTGGTCGGCTGCCTGGAGCTGGAACGGCTCCGGGCCGCCTCCCAGGCCCGCCTGGGCGACGCCTTCCGCCTGCGCCGCTTTCACGACCGGGTCCTCTCCTACGGCCACATGCCCCCGACCCTGGTCGCCCGGGCCATCACCGCCGCCGACGAGCGCGAGCAGCGCCGCCCTCCCGGCGACGGCTGAGCCCATGGCCCTGCAGCCCGTGCACGCGCCCCAGCCGCTGCTGCTGGTGCCGCCCCTGCTGCCGCCCCTGGTCCTGCGGACCGGGAACGGCTTCTTCGGCGCCAAGCGACCCGCGATCGGCAGCTTCGGCGACTGCGACCCCTGCACGAGGTTCGAGGAGCCACCGCGGCTGCCACCCGGCGACGAGGACCCGAGCGAGCCGCCACCGGCGCGGTACGTCAAGCACCAGCTGCACGAGGCGGTCGACCTGGAGGGCGAGGCCGGGGAGTGCGTGTTCGCCGCCTACACCGGACGGGTCGTCGAGGTGGAGCGCGGCGCCGCCGGGGTGCGCGGCAACCTCACCATCGACCACCACCCGTCGGGGAACGGCCTGGTCTCGCGCTACCTCCATCTGGACGGCGACAGCATCTGCGTCGAGCCGGGCGAACCGGTGACCAAGGGCGACCTGATCGGCCAGATCGGCTCGGGGCCGAGCGACCCGCACCTCCACTTCGAGCTCCGCATCGTCGTCGACCCGTCCGACCGGCGGTTCTGGTCCGACCGGAACTCGGCCGCCCTCGACCCGACGCGCCTGCTGTACCGGTTCGAGGCCGCCGCCCTGCCGCTGGTCCGAGCCGGCGGCCCGGCGGCCGTGACCCGCATCGGGATCCAGGAGGCCGGGCCCGTCGCGTTCTTCCGGGCCGAGACCGACGCCTCCCCGCTTCCCTACGGCATCCCGCTGTACGAGCCCATGACCGAGCACGAACGCGGCCTGATGGACCTGTTCACCAAGGCCCTGGAGCTGGGCCGCCCGGTCGAGGTCGAGTTCCGCGACTCGGTGTTCTTCGGCGACAACCGGGTCCCGGCGAGCGTCGTCCTCACCTGACGCGCCCCGCGCCGAGCGGGGGCGCGCCGACCGCGGCGCCGGTCCGGCCCGGCGGCGCCCGGGCGGATGGCCGGGTAGGCTGGTTGCCGGAGGGAACTGCCGAGCTCGGGAGGCGGCCATGGCGGGTCGGGGGGTTGCCGAGCGGCGGCTGCTCAGGGTCGGCCCCGGGGGCGAGGCACGGCGGGCGCGCGACCGGCTGGCCGTCGAGGAGCCGCTCGAGCTGCGGGTGGCGGGCCGCCCGGTCGGGGTGACCATGCGCACCCCCGGCAACGACGTCGAGCTGGCCATCGGCTACTGCATCAGCGAACAGCTGGTGGCCCGGCCCGACGACATCGAGGCGGTGCGGTTCTGCGCCCCCGAGGGGCAGGCGCAGGAGTTCAACGTGCTCTCCGTTGACCTGCGCCCCGGGGTGCCGGTCCCCGACCCGTCGCTCGACCGCCTGGCCGTCACCTCCTCGTCGTGCGGCGTCTGCGGCAAGGCGTCGATCGAGGCCGTGACCGTGACCTGCCCGAGCCTGGCCGGCGACGGCCTGTCCGTGGCCAGCGGGGTCCTGGCCACCATCCCCGACCGGGTCCGGGAGGCCCAGCGGGTGTTCGAGCAGACGGGTGGCCTCCACGCCGCCGCCGTCTGCGGTCCCGACGGCGACGTGCGCTGTGTCCGTGAGGACGTCGGGCGCCACAACGCCGTCGACAAGGTGATCGGCTGGGCGGCCACGGAGCGCCGGCTGCCGCTGACCGGGACGGTGCTGTTCGTGTCCGGACGGTGCTCGTTCGAGGTCGTCCAGAAGGCCGCCGTCGCCGGTGTGGCCCTGGTCGCCGCCGTCAGCGCCCCCTCCAGCCTGGCCGTGGAGCTGGCCGAGCAGGTCGGCATGACCCTGGTCGGCTTCCTCAGGGGCGACACCATGAACGTCTACACCCATCCCCACCGCGTCACCCTCCCGGCCCAGGCCCCGGGCGAGGTCCGCCCGCCGGCGCCGGCCCCGGCCTGACCACCCCGCCCGGATCGGCTGGCTCCGGCTGGGCCGGCTCGGGATGGGGAGGGCCGGGGTCGGGCTTGGTGAGCTCGTCGTAGACGTGGAGGGCGGCCGTCTTGCCGGCCTGGGCGCCGAGGGCGCCGCCGACGGCGGTGACGGTGGGGCAGACGATCAGCCCGGTGCCCTGGGTGGCGGCGGCCGCGCCGCCGCAGATGGCCAGGCCGGCCCGGCCGCCGAGGTCGGCGCCGATCGCGCCGCCGAGCGCCCCGACGAACGCCCGCGGGAGCGACTCGCCGTGGCTCACCGAGGCGGTGAAGTCCAGGATGGGCGCAACCAGCGGCAGCATGCCGATGGTCATGCCGCCGCCCATCAGCGGGTTCCTGGCCGCCGACTGGGCGACCCGGCCCGCCGCGGCCCGGACCGACGGGTCGTCGGCGGTCCCGGCCAGCCGGCCCGCCGCCTCGATCCGCGCCTCGGCGCCCGCGACCAGGTGGTGGGTCGCGTTCGCCACCTCGGCCCCGGCCTCCAGCGCCCGACCCACCGCCCGCCGCACGGGCCCGCCGTGGCGGTCCGCACCGTGCCCCCGCGTGCCGTGGTCGCCCTCGCGCGTCGGGCCAGTGGCGCCGCCCCGGCCCTGGGGCGGGGAGGCGGCGGCGATGGGCCTGGCCGCCTGATCGAGGCGGGCGGCGGCGGCCCGCCTGGCGGCCGCGGCGTCGTGCTCGGCCGCGGCGGCCATGCGGACGGCCTGCCCGCCCACCAGCATCGCCGCCGGGTCGACGGCATCGGCGGGCGACAGGACGCCCCCGTGCGGGTTCCACCCGCTCCGCGGCGGCGGGCCGGCGACCCCACCGTGGGACTCCAGGTCGACCCCGACGCCGGCGGCCAGACGCCGGGCCCGGTCCCAGGTCGACTGGGCGTGCTCCAGGCGGGCGGCCAGCTCGGCCAGGGCGCCGGCGGCCTGCTCGAGGACGTCGGCGGCCTGGCCCAGCCCGACCTGGAGCCCGGCCCCGTCGACCAGGAACGCCTCGCTGGCCGGGCCCCGCCAGGCCCCGGCCACGACCTCGAACGAGGTCGTGCGGTCCAGCCGCGCCCGGACCTCGCGCAGGGCGGCGGCGGCGCCGCCCATGCTCCGGGATCCCGCCGACAGCGTGGCCGGCTCCCCCGCGGGACGGCTCATCGTTCCAGGGCCGCCGTCGACGGCGACGCCGGGAACGGCGGGCGGTGCGGCATCGGGCGGCTCCTCTCGGCAGATTGCGACGGGACGGACGAGACGATCGGCGATCTGGCCGGAACGAGTTGTATCCGCGCCCGGGAACCCGGACAACCGGCCATCCACACCCCCCTTCATCGGCCCGGCAACCGCCGGGCCCATGGGCGGCGAAGAACCAGGTGACGGGACAGGCAGCTGGAGGGAACGACGACGTGGCGGCTGGGGGCGTGGGCCTCGCGCGGGAGGTGGCGCGCGAGGTCGTGGGTCATGTGCGCCGGCACGACCTGGTGTTCTACGCCGCCGGGCTGACCTTCTACGCGGGCATCGCGATCGTGCCGCTGCTGCTGGTGGCCTGGTGGATCACGTCGCTGGTGCTCGGCGACGACCTGGTCCGGACCCTGACCCTCGCCCTGGCCGAGTACGCGCCGACGTCGCTCGGGCTCCAGGACGGGGTGCGCTCGCTTGGCGAGGTCGGGCCGCGGCTGGGGATCGCCTCGTTCGCGGCCGCGCTGATCCCGGCGACCAGCTACGGGGACGGGCTGGTGCGGGCGCTGGACCGGATCGCCGAGCGGGACCGGCGGGCCAAGGGCCTGCGCGGGCGGCTGCTGGGGCTGGTCTTCGTGGCCGCGCTGCCGCCGGTGGTCATGGCCGAGCTGGGGGCGGTGGCGGTGCTGCCCGGCGCCCTCGGGTTCACCGGCCGCTTCAACCTGGCCAGCGTCGCCGTGGCCTTCGTGGTCGGCTGGCTGTCGGCGACCCTGCTGGTGGGCGTGCTCTACCGGGCGTTCTCGCCGCGGCCGATCCAGGCCGGGCCGCTCGCCCTTGGGGCGGCCCTGACCGGGTCGTTCCTCTCCGGGATGTCGCTGACCTGGCTGTTCCTGCTCCGCTTCGGGGTCGACGTCGGCATCGCCTTCGGCGACTCCGACCTGCTCGGCACCGTGGTCGTGGCCGCCGTCTACCTCTACCTGGTCCAGGTGGTGCTGCTCGGCGGCTACGTCCTCAGCATGGTCCTGGGGGGGCTCGCCGCCCGATCCGGAACCAGGTCAGAAGAGGTCGCCGCTGCCCTGCGGTAGCTGGCCTTCGGCGCGCGCCCAGCGCAGGAACTCCTCCAGGCCCTCGCCGATGTCGCGGGCGATGAACTCCGAGGCCAGCTCGTCGATGCGCTGGTCCGAGAAGCCGTCGGCGCCGAGCTCGGGCCGGGCCTGGTTGGCCAGCAGGCGCGCGCTCTCGACCTCCGAGGCCTCGGGCTCGGGGATGTGGTCGGGGGTCTCCGGGTCCTGCTTGTCGACGTCGGTCGCCCGCGCGGGCGGGTCGGGCTCGCGGGGCAGGTCGTCGTCGGGGTACTGGGTCGCCAAGGTCAGCTCACCTCCGGAGGGGTCCGGGTGTGAACCTACCCGGCCTGGCCCGGATCGGCCAGCTCACCGGCGGGCGCGGGCCGGCTGGCGAGCAGGCTGGCTCCGCCGCGGGCCGGCAGGGGCACGGCCAGGCCGGCCTCGGCCTGGCGCAGGACCTCCAGGATCTCGTCGCCGATCAGCTCCTCGCGCTCCAGCAGGGCGTCGCGCAGCGCCTCGACCAGGGGCCGGTGGAGGTCGAGCTGCTCCCTGACGGCCAGCTTGGCCTCCTTGAGCAGCCGGTCGGTGCGGGCCCGGCCGTCGGGGTCGGACAGCACCTTGGCGACCACGTTGCGCTCGTTCAGGCCCTCCTCCATGGCCATGAAGGAGACCAGCGAGTCGGTCATGCCCAGCGCCCCCACCATCTGGGCGGCGATGCCGGTGGCCCCGACCAGGTCGCCGCCCGGCCCGGTGGTCGACTCGCCGAACCACAGCTCCTCGGCGGCCATGCCGGCGCAGGCGATCCGCAGGAAGGCGAGCAGCTCGGTGCGGGTCCGGGTCCAGCGCTCCTCGGTGTCGTTGTGGGCCAGCAGCCCGAGGGCGTCCTTGCGCTTGACGATCGAGAGCACCTCGAGCCGGCGGCCGACCCCGGACAGGTAGGCGGCGACGGCGTGGCCGGCCTCGTGGGTGGCGACCATCTCCTTCTCCAGCGGGGTGTAGGCGACCGGCTGCTTGAGCCCGATCTCCTCCGACAGCTTGGCCTGGCTGATGTCGTTCCAGCGCATGCCGTCCCGGCCGGCCCGCAGGGCCCAGATGAGCGACTCGTCCAGCAGGTGCTCGATCATCACCGGGGTGTAGCCGAAGGTGATGTGGGCCAGCTCGGCCCGCCTGTCCTCGGTGTTCAGCTCCGGGTGGTGGGCCTTGGTGGCCAGGAAGTAGTCGATCAGCTCGCGCCGGCCGGCCGCGTTGGGCAGGTCGAAGTAGAGCCGGCGGTCGAAGCGGCCGGGGCGCAGCAGGGCCGGGTCGAGCGCGTCGGCCCGGTTGGTGGCCGCGATCACCAGGATGTTGTTGTAGCGGGGCGGGCGCTTGGCCAGCTGCGAGGTGGCCGGCAGCCAGCCGTTGACCCAGTCGATCATCCGGCCGGCCAGCCGCTCCCCCAGCGGCGGGGTGTCGAAGCTCTGCAGCTGGACCAGGAGCTCGTTGACGACCCCGCCGGTGCCCGAGGACACCGGCCCGTCGCCGCCGTCGAGGCCGCCACGACGGGCGCCGATGGCGTCGATCTCCTCGATGAAGCCGATGGCCCCGCCCTCCTGGCGGGCCGCCTTGCGCAGCGCCTTGAAGTAGGTGCGGATCTTGCGGGCGGTCATGCCGTACCACATCGACTGGAAGCTGGTCGCCGACACGAACAGGAACGGCACGCCGGCGTGGCGGGCCATCGCCTTGGCCATGTGGGTCTTGCCCGTGCCCGGCTTGCCCTCGAACAGGATGCCGCGCCGTGGGTTGCCGCCGAGCCGGTCCTTGAAGGTGGCA
>Ga0081538_10004523_pt1 | contig 12804 bp, 12 predicted proteins | sample TabmetS5T2R1_FD_71022 | JGI IMG/M metagenome (GOLD analysis project Ga0081538, IMG submission 71022) | Tabebuia heterophylla rhizosphere microbial communities from the University of Puerto Rico - S5T2R1 | ecosystem: Host-associated > Plants > Roots > Rhizosphere ...
CACACAGGAGTGGCTCCCCGCCAACGCCCAGCAGGAGATGGAGCAGGCCACCACCGCGCTCGGCAACGACGGCTTCGACGCCGTCTACGTGGCCAACGACGGCATGGCCGGCGGTGCGATCGCGGCGTTGAAGGGCGCCGGCATCGACCCCGCAACGCGCTTCGTGACCGGCCAGGACGCCGAGCTCGCGGGCGTCCAGCGGGTCCTCTCGGGCGAGCAGCTGATGACCGTCTACCAGCCGATCATCGAGATCGCCGAGACCTCCGCCGAGCTGGCGGTCCCGGTCGCGCAGGGCGAGGAGCCAGCCGCCGAGCTGGCCCCCGAGAAGGTCGACAACGGCGCGAAGCAGGTGCCGTCGGCCCTGCTCGAGACGACGGCCATCCAGGAGGACAACATCGAGAGCACGATCGTGAAGGACGGGTTCCTGGACGTGGAGGAGATCTGCACGCGCGCGTACGCCGCCGACTGCAAGAAGGCCGGCCTGCAGTGACCCCGGCGGCGCTCGCCGTCGACGCCGGACAGACCGAGATCAGGGCCGCGCTCACCGGTGGGCGCGGCCCCCGCACCACCACCGCCGCCGGCGTCGAGCGCCTGGGGCGGGGGGTGGACGCCGACGGGTTGGCCGCCGGGCTGCTCGCCGCCCTGACGGCCCTCGGCCCGCTGCCCGCGCCGCCCCCGCCGGTGGGCATCGGGCTGTCCGGCTTCGAGGCCGCCGCCGAGGCCGACCTCGAGCGGATGCACCACCTGCTCCATGAGCGGCTCGGAGTCGAGCGGGTGGCGATCGGAAGCGACGGCCTCACCTCTCTGCTCGGCGCGCTGGGCGACCGCCCGGGCGTGGTGGTGGCCGCCGGCACCGGCACGGTGGCAGTGGGTCGAAGCGGCGACCGCTGGGCCAGGGTGGACGGTTGGGGCTCGCTGCTGGGCGACGCCGGCAGCGGCTTCGCCATCGGCCGGGCGGGCTTGGATGCCGCCCTGCGTCGCGTCGACGGCCGCGGCGGTTCGGCGGTCCTCCTGCGGGCGGCCGCGGAGCGGTTCGGCTCCGTCGAGGAGCTGCCGGGCGCGGTCTACGGCGCCCCGGTGCCCACCCGGGCGGTGGCGAGCTTCGCGGCCGACGTCGCGCGCGCCGCCGCCAAGGGCGACGCGGCGGCGAAGCGGATCGTGGGCGAGGCGGCGACCGAGCTCGCGCGCACCGCGTGCGCGGCCCTCGACCGCCTGTTCGAACCCGGCGAGCGGGTGGCGCTCTCGTACACCGGCAGCTTGTTCGGAAGCGAGGAGATCCGCCGCCGGTTCCTGGCGGCGGTGGCCCGGCAACGCCCGGCCGCCGAGCCGGTACCGCCCGCCGGCGACTCGCTGGCCGGGGCGGCGCTGCTGGCCCAGCGCGAGCTACGTCCCGAGCCCGGGATCCTGTGGCGAGTGGCTTGACCGATCCACTCGCCGCCCTGCGCGGAGGGCTGGTGGTGTCGGTCCAGGCGCCGGGGGACAGCCCGCTGGCCGAGACGTCCCACATGGTGGCGATGGCCCGGGCCGCCGCGGCGGGCGGGGCCGCCGGGATCCGGGCTGAAGGCCCGGACGTCGGCGCGATCAGGGAGGCCGTCGGGCTACCGCTGATCGGGCTACGCAAGCGCCGCGTCGCCGGCAGCGACGTCTACATCACGCCCGAGCTGGAGGACGCCCGCGCGGTCGGCGACGCCGACATCGTGGCCGTCGACGCCAGCCTCCGCCCCCGGCCGGGCGGCGAGGACGGCCCGAGCTTCGTCGCCGCCCTGGCTCGCGAGCTCGCGCTTCCCGTGCTGGCGGACGTGGACTCCTACGACGCCGGGGTGGCCGCCCGGGCCGCCGGCGCCGCCGCGGTGGCGACGACGCTCTCCGGCTACACGGACGCCGACCCGCCCCCTTCGGGGCCCGACATCGAGCTGGTCCGGCGGCTGGCGGAGGCGCTCGACTGCCCGGTGCTGGCCGAGGGCCGCTACGCGTCGCCCGGCGACGTGCGCGCCGCCTTCGCGGCCGGCGCCCACGCGGTGGTGGTGGGCGCCGCGATCACGGACCCGGTCCCCCTCCCCCGCCGCTTCGCCGCGGCCGTTCCCGGGAAGGCCGATGGCACGCCGCGCTGAGCCCGCCTCCCGGGAGTTGCCCGCCCGCCTCGCGGCGGGGCCGAAGGGCCAGGCACTGCGTGAGATCCTGGAGGGGCTCGTGGGGACGCTCGCCCCCGGCTCACCGCTTCCGTCCGAGCGGCTGCTCGCCGAGCGGTACGGGCTCGCGCGGATGACCGTGCGCGGCGAGGTCGACCGGCTGGTGGCCGAGGGGATGATCTACCGGCTCCACGGCCGCGGGACGTACGTGGCCGAGCCCCGGGTGGCCCAGGCGACGCTGTTCAGCTCCTTCTCCGAGGACATGCGCGCGCGCGGCATGGTCCCCGGGTCGATCGTCCGCTCGCAGACGCTGGTCGAGGCCAGTCCGCACATCGCACGCGCCCTCGAGATCCCGCCCGGCGTCCCCGTGGCGGTGATCGAACGGGTGCGGACGGCCGACGGCACGCCGCTGGCCCTCGAACGGGCCCACCTGGCCGCGGAGCGGTTCCCGGGCATCGAGGTCGCTGACCTGGCCGCCGGATCGCTGTTCGAGCTGCTCGCCGACCGCTACGGGGTCCGCCTGCGTGATGCTCACCAGCACGTGGTGGCCGCCGCGATCGGCCCGGAGGAGGCGGACCTGCTTAGCGTGCCCGCCGGCCAGCCGGGCCTGCGCTTTCGCACCGTCGCCCTCGACGCCGACGGCACCCCGACCTTCCACTCCACCTCGCTGTACCGGGGCGACCGCTACGAGATCGACTTCCGCCAGACCCGCGCGGCGGAGGGGGCGTGAGTCCGCCCGGAGCGCGCATGGCCGCGGACATGGCGGCGCAGCCGGCGGTGCTGGCGGAACTCGCCGGGCGCCGGGCCGAGCTGCTCGAGGCGCTGCGCGGCCCGCGGCCGGCCGGGATCGTCATCGTCGCCCGCGGCTCGTCGGACTACGCCGCGGTCTTCGGGCGATACCTCGTCGAGGCGGCGACCGGCATGCCGGTGGCGCTCGCCGCGCCGAGCCTGATCACCCTGTACGGGATCGAGCCGCGGCTGGACGGCTGGCTCGCCGTGGCGATCAGCCAGTCCGGCCGGACACCGGAGATCGCGACGGTGCTCGAGCGCTACGCCCGCGCCGGCGCCCGCACGGTCGCGGTCACGAACGATCCGGAGAGTCCGCTGGCGGGCGCGGCGGCGGTCGACGTTTGGCTCGGCGCCGGCCCGGAGCAGGCCGTGCCGGCAACCAAGACCCTGACGGCACAGCTGGCGGCCGCCGCGCTCGTGGCCGAGGCGCTCGGGAGCGTGCCGTGGGGCGACGGCGACTGGGCGCGACTGCCCGCGACCGTCGAGGAGGTGCTGGCCGAGCCCCACTCCGCGGAGCGCGCCGCCGAGGCGCTGGCCGACGCCGGCGAGCTCGTGGCCGTGGCGCGCGGTTTTCTCATGTGCGTCGCCCTGGAGGCGGCGCTGAAGCTGCGTGAGGCCACCGGCATTCGGGCCGAGGGCTGGTCGGCCGCGGACTTTCGCCACGGCCCGGTGACGGTCGCCCGGGGCGACCTCCCGCTGCTGGCGGTCACCGCGACCGGCCCGGCCGCGGCCGACGTGGAGGAGCTCGCCGGACGGCTCGCGGGACGAGGCACCCCCGTCCTGCGCCTGAGCGACGCGCCCGGCGCCGAGCTGCCCTATCCCGGCGGCCTGGCGGAGCCGCTTCGGGCCATCCCCGCCACCGTGCGCGCTCAGCAGCTGGCGCTGGCCGTCGCCCTGCGGCGCGGCATCGATCCCGATCAGCCCCCCGGGCTGCGCAAGGTCACGCCGACCGAGTGAACGCCTCCGCCGCCCCCACGATCGTGCGGGTGACGCGCAGCTCCTCGTCGAGGACGACGACGTGGGCGGGGGCCCCGACGCGGAGCACGCCCAGGTCCGCCCGGCCCAGCAGGCGGGCCGGCGCGCCGGAGGCGGCGTGCACGGCGTCCGCCAAGGTGGCGCCCGCCGCCACCAGGTTGCGCAGCGCCTCGTCCATCGTCAGCACGCTTCCGGCGAGCGTGCCGTCGGCCAGCCGCACCGCGCCATCGCGCACGTGCACGGTGCGGCCGGCCAGGCCGTAGCTGCCGGGGGCCGCCATCGCCGCCTCGATGGCATCGGTCACGAGGCAGAAGCGCTCGCCGGCGGCCAGGAAGGCGACGTACGCCGCCTCCGGCGCGAGGTGCACGCCGTCCATGATCGCCTGGACCGTCACGTCCGGCCGCACGAGCGCAACGCCGCCCAGGCCCGGGTCGCGGGGGCGCCAGCGCCGGTGGGCGTTGAACACGTGCGTGATCGCCCGCGCGCCGCGATCGAAGGCGGCGTGAGCCTGCCTCGCGTCGGCGTCGGAGTGGCCGCAGGAGACGACCACGCCGCCCGCCGTGAGCTCGGCCACCAGCTCGAGCGCCCCCGGCAGCTCGGGCGCGAGCGTCATCATCGCGATGGGGCCGAGCGCTTGCAGCCGGCGCGCGAGCCCGCGGTCGGGCGGCCGCAAATGAGACGGATCATGGGCACCCGGCCAGTGGGGGGAGAGAAACGGCCCCTCGAGGTGAACACCCAGCAGCCGCGGAAGGCCCACGTCACCCTGGGCGGCCTCGGCGGCCGCCTCCAGGGGGTCGCGGTAGTCGTCCGAACGCGACGAGACGAGCGTCGGCTGGAACGCCACCACGCCGGTTCGCGCCAACGCCTCGGCCGCGCGCCGGTACCCCGAAGCGTCGGTTGCGAGGAAGTCGACTCCAGCGACGCCGTTTAGGTGGATGTCCACGAACCCCGGCACCGCCGTCCCCCCGGGTCCGGCGGGCGACACGCCGACCTCGACGACGACGCCATCCTCGATTCTCAGGTCCCCGTCGACGAGCTGGCCGTCGACCAGGGCTGCGCTCACTCCGAGCCGCACGCGGGCTCCCTCGCTGGTCTATACCAGTTCGATTATCGCTCGCGCGGGAATTAGGGCACCCTAATAGCATGCCGCGGGGATGAAGGATGGCGGCGGACAGCGCCCGGCGGGCCGGCTGGAGGTCTTCGCCGCGCGCGCGTGGAACGTCCTCAACGAGGGCCGCCCCTTCTCCCTCGTCTACCCCCCACTCGTGCTGCTGTGCGCGGCCCCTCTGGGCCTAGCCTCGGACGGGCCGCTCGTCCTCGCGGTCGCCGGCGCGCTCGCGCTGGCCGCCGTGCTGGCGCAGTTCTCCTTCCCGTTGCGCGGGCGCGCGCTCCTGTGGCTCGCCGCGCTGCTGTCGGTTCCGCTGCTCGAGCCGTGGCGCGCGCCGGCGCTGCTGGCCGGCGCGGTGGCGGGGTGGGCGTTCTTCACGGTGGTGGTGTGGGGGTCGGTCTACTACCACCTGCGTACCGGCGCGCCGCTCGGCAACGGACTGCGCTTCTGGCGCCTGGCGCTGACGAACTCCGACCCGACGAGCGGCAACGCGCTCGAGCAGATCCCGAAGCTGCTCATGTCCCTGAGCGCGGGCACCCTGCTGGCGGAGGCGCCGGGCGCCGGGTCCGCCGCCCGCATCGCCGCGGTGGCGCTGCTCGCGGCGCTGCTGGGCGCCCTCGCCTGGCGCTCGTTCGCCGGCCGCCTGCCGCGCTACCCGGAGCGGACGGGGCCCGCCGACCCGGCGGCCCCGCTCGCGCGGCGCGTGTACGTGATCGTGGTCGACGGCGCGAACCGGGGCCGTCTCTGGCAGGCGGACGCGCCCACGATCAACCGGCTGGCGCGTGAGGGCACCGAGTACCTCGGCGTCGAGCCCGCCTACCCGGCGCGGACCGTCGTCTGCTTCTCCTCGATGCTCACCGGTGCCGCTCCCGCGGAGCACGGCATGCGCTCGAACTTCGCGCCCCGGCTCGGCGTCCGCACCGACTCGATCTTCGCCGCGCTCGAGCGTCAGGGACGCCGCGGGCGGCTGGTCGGCATCGCGCATCTCATCGATGCCTTCGGCGAGGACGTCGTCCGCTCGGTCACCTCGGTCCAGCCCACCGCCCGGATCGACCACTCGCTCTGCGCCGCGGGCCGGCGCGTCGTCGAGGAGGAGGATCCCGACCTGCTCGTGCTACAGCTGCTCGGGGCCGATCAGCTCGGGCACGTGCGCGGCGTCCGCAGCCTGGAGTACCTCGAGCAGCTGGCCGAGACCGACCGCCGCGTGGCTGAGTTCCTGGCCTTCCTGGAGGAGCGCGGGACGCTGGCCGGCTCCACGGTGATCCTGATGGCCGACCACGGCCAGGGCCGCGGAATCGGCGGACACGGCCACCTCGACTGGGGCGAGCGGCCGGTGCCGCTGATCCTCTGGGGCGCCGGAGCGCGCCCGGGCGCGGTATCGCGCCAGCCGCGCTCGGTCTGCGAGCTGGCGGCCACAATCGCCACCCTGCTGGGCGTGCCGGCTCCCGCCGCCGCGCGCGGCCGCCCGCTGGTTCCGGCGCTCGACCCGGCTCCCGCGGCGCCGGCCGGCGGCCGGTGTCTCGCGATCGTGGTCGCCCGCGACGAGGAGGCCTCGGTGGGTGCCGTTCTCGCCGGCCTGCCTCACCACGCCTGCGGCCTGCCGGTGGACGTTCTGGTGGTGGACGACGGCTCGCGCGACGCGACCGCGCGCATCGCGCGCGGCCACGGCGCGCGGGTGGTCTCGCACCGGTCGCCGCGCGGGCTCGGGGCGGCGCTTCGGACCGGACTCGAGCGGGCCCACGCCGAGGGCTACACGACGGCCGTCTATCTGGACGGCGACGGGGAGTACGACCCCGCCGAGCTCGAGCGTGTCCTCGAGCCGGTCGCCCGCGGCCGGGCCGACTACGTGCTGGGCTCGCGCTTCCTCGGCCCCGAGCGGCGCGGCATGAGCGCCCACCGTGCGCTGGCCAACCGGGCGGCGAGCGCGCTGCTCGGGACGCTGATGGGCACGGTCACGAGCGACGCCCAGACCGGCTACCGGGCCTTCTCGGCCCGCGCGCTGGCCGCCGCCCGCATCCATCACGACTACAACTACGCGCAGGTGCTCACGCTCTCGCTGTGGGGCGCCGGGATCGAGGCGGTCGAGGTCCCCGTCTCGTACCGCCGCCGGTCGAGCGGCCGCTCGTTCGTGCGCTACCCCGAGTACCTGGCCCGCGTGGCCCCGGCCGTCTGGCGCGAGTGGCGCGCCTCGCGCAGCGCCAGAAGCACGATCCCGAGCGCGATGGCCGCGGCCGCCCAGTACGCCCAGCCGCCGTCCGGCTCGAACAACGGGAGGATCTCGACCAGCGGGCCAAACGGGGCGGCGGGCCGGTCGGTCACGAGCGCGCCGCCCGAGCGCGCATCCACGTAGAGCCAGGCGGAGCCGGCCACGGTGAGGGCGGCGAGCGCCGTGCCGATCCGGGGCATGCGGCGCAGCCCCCACGCCACCAGCGGCACCGCGAGCGGAAGGGCGGCGGCCAGGTGCCGGCCGGGGAACCAGAAGCCGAACATGGTCGGCGCCAAGAAGACGGCCACCAACAGCTGGGCGCCCAGCGCCGCCGCGCAGAGCCCGGCGGTCAGCTCCATCTCGCGCACGGCCGGCACCGCCCGGGCCAGCCGGTCGCGGCGCGCGCGCCACAGCCACCAGAGCCCCGCGAACGCGAGCAGCAACACCGGCGCCCACCGCAGCAGGCCGTAGTCGCGGTCGATGAACAGGGCGACCGCGCGGTACGAGCGCTCCAGGTAGCCGAGGGGAAAGCGGGCGTCGGTGGCGGTCTCGCCCACGACGTCGGCCGAGTAGGGGGTGGGCCCCCCGTAGAGCGCCTCATTGAGGCTCGCGTAGAAGGCGACGCTGAACAGCGACAGCTCCACCGCGCCGACGGCCAGCGTGCGGCGGCGTACCCGCCACAGCGCCCGCGCGGCCAGATAGCCGATCACGACGCCCGCGGGCACGAACTTCGGGCCGAGCCACGGGAGCAGCCCGAGCAGCCCGAAGCAGCCGAACGCCTCGCGGCGGCTGGGCCGGCTATCCAGCCGCAGGGCCAGCAGCGCCGCGCCGGCCAGCGCGGCGCCGGCCGCCAGCTCGGGGTATACGGCGGCGCCGTATGCCAGCAAGGGGGGGCTGAGGCCCACGGCCAGTGCTGCCCCGAGGGCCCACGGATCGGGCGCCGCTCGCAGCGCCAGCCGGTAGGCGAGCGCCCCCGCCAGCGCGGCGACCGCCGCCAGGAAGAGCTCGACTCCTATCGCGCCGCCGAGCGCGTAGGCGGGCACGATGAGCAGCGGGAGCCCGAGGCCGTGCGGCTCGTTGAGCCGACCCTCCGTCTCGCGGCCGTGGCGATCGAGGTCGTAGGGGTAGAAGTCCGCGTAGGCGCGGGTGGCGTACTCGTCGTTCAGGTCGGGGTTGCCGCCCTCCACCAGCGACTCGGCCGTCAGCAGATAGTGCGGCTCGTCGCCGCCGTACTCCGAGTCGCCGAACGCCGGCAGCCCGACGGTGGCCGCATAGGCGGCGAAGAGCACGAGCCAGAGGGCGGCGGCGCGTCGCACGGGGGGCGTGCTAGCACAAGCGGGGTGCTCGATACTCCACCCATGCTCGAGATCTGCGTGGCGGGCGCCACCGGGTGGACCGGGTCGGCGGTGGTGCAGGGGGTCCTCGAGGCCGAGGATCTGAGCCTGCGCGCGGGGGTGGCCCGCTCCGCGGCCGGGCAGGAGGTGGCGGGCGCCCCGGTCTTCGGCAGCGTCCCGGAGGCCCTGGACGGGGTCGACGTCTTGATCGACTACACCTCCCACCTCGCGGTCAAGGAGAACGCGCTCGCGGCGATCGAGCGCGAGGTCGCGGTGGTGATCGGGGCGTCCGGCCTGTCCGCCCGCGACTACGGGGAGATCGACGCCGCGGCCCGCGAGCGCCGGGTCGGGGTCGTCGCCGCCGGGAACTTCTCGCTTACGGCGGCGATGGCACAGGCGGCGGCGGTGCTCGCCGCCCGGCACCTGCCGCACTGGGAGATCATCGACTACGCGAGCGCCACGAAGCCGGATGCGCCCAGCGGGACCTCGCGCGAGCTGGCGGAGCGCCTATCCGGGGTGCGCCCGCCGGTCCTGGGCCGCTCGCTCGGGGAGACCGCCGGGCCGCGCGAGGCGCGCGGCGCCACCGTCGCCGGGGTGCAGGTCCACTCGGTGCGGCTGCCGAGCTTCGTCGTCTCCACCGAGGTGGTCTTCGGGCGGCCCGACGAGCGCCTCGTGATCCGCCACGACGCCGGCGGGTCGCCCGCCCCCTACGTCGCCGGGACGCTGCTCGCCGCGCGCGCGGTGCCGGGGCGGGTGGGGCTCACGCGCGGGTTGGACGTGCTGTTGCTCGAGTCCGGCTGACCGATCTCGGCTCAGCAGCCGAGCGCGCGGGCGATGACCATCTGCTGCACCTCGTCGGTGCCCTCGCCGATCGTGAGGATCTTCGCGTCGCGGTAGAAGCGGCAGACCGGATACTCCTCGATGTACCCGTAGCCGCCGTGGATCTGGACGGCCTCCTCGGTGGCCTTGACCGCCAGGCGGCCGGTCTTCAGCTTGGCCTGGGCGGCGGTGAGGCCGAAGTTCTTGCCGGCGTCCTTCTCGAGGGCCGCCTTGTAGGTCAGAAGCCGGGCGGCTTCGATCTCGGTCGACAGGTCGGCGAGCTTCGCCTGGATGCTCTGGAACTTCGAGATCGAATGGCCGAAGGCGACCCGCTCCTTGGCATAGGCGAGGGCCTCGTCGAGCGCGCCCTGGGCCAGGCCGACGCCCATGGCCGAGACGCCGATGCGGCCACCGTCGAGCGTCTGCAGGAACTGCCTGAAGCCCTGGCCTCGGCGCCCCACGAGGTTCGCCTCGGGCACGCGGCAATCCTCGAAGGCGAGCGGCCGGGTGTCGGACGCGTTCCAGCCCATCTTGCGGTACGCCTCGCCGATCTCGTAGCCGGGGGTGCCGTTCGGGACGAGGAGGTTGGAGATCTCGTCGTCGCCGGTCCGGGCGGTGATCGTCACGAGACCCGTGATCTCGGTGCCGGCGTTGGTGATGAACTGCTTGGTGCCGTTGATCACCCAATGGCCGTCCTGAAGGGTCGCACGGGTGCGCGTGCTGCCGGCGTCGGAGCCCGCCTCGGGCTCGGTGAGCCCGAAGGCACCCAGCCGCTCGCCGGAGCAGAGCCGCGGCAGCCACTCCGCCTTCTGCGCGTCGGAGCCGAACGCGTAGATCGGCCACGTCCCGAGACTGGTGTGGGCGGCCACCGTGATCGCGACGCTCGAGTCGACGCGGGTGAGCTCCTCGATCGCGATCGCGTAGCTCAGGCTGTCGGCGCCACCGCCGCCTAACTCCTCCGGGTAGGGGATGCCCATGAGCCCGAGCTCGCCGAGCTTGGCGACGATCGCGTAGGGGAAGCTCTTCGTGCGATCGAGCTCCTCGGCCACCGGGCGGACCTCGCCCTCCGCGAAGTCACGTACCAGCGACCGAATGGCCTGCTGCTCATCGGTGAGGTCGAAGTTCACTGGGCGCGGGATCGTACCTGCCGGCCGGCGCCGGCCAACCGGGCTCGGGCCGGCCGCAGCGCAAGCGCGCTCACGGCCAAGCGCCGGCCCTCAGACCACTCGCCGCAGCCGGCGGCTCATCGCCGCGCCCGACGCCTCGAAGGTCCGGCACAGCAGACCGAAGGTGCCCTCGGGGTCGCGCCGCCGCAGCCGCTCGTAGTGGCGGCGCACCAGGTGGGCGGGCATCAAGAGCGCCGCCGCGAACTCGTTGGCCTCGCTCTCCTCCGGCGGGTAGGGCGCCCGCGCCTCCTGCGGATCCACCGCCTGCGCGCCGCACCACACGGCGCCGCCGTCGCGGTGCAGGCACCAGTGGCCGAGCTCGTGGCCGATCGTGAACCGTCGGCGCGGCGGCCAGTCGCGCGCCTCGGCGGCGTTGACCCAGATCTCCCCGGCGGCGGGGAGGAGCAGGCCGGACAGGGTCTGGGACGCCGGCAGCTCCGGCACCCCGGGCGCGGTACGCAGGTCGGGCACGTCGCGCACGTGGAGGCCAAAGCAGGAGTCGGCGATGTGCTCGACCGGGACCGGCAGCGTGTCGCCGTCCCAGATCCAGGCCGGCACGCGGGCGAGCACCCGCTCCGCCCGCTCCTCGATGTCCGCCGAGCTCATCGCGCCTCGATCGTAGGGGCTCCCTCGGCGATCGAGGCATCCGCGATCAGCCGCCGCGAAAAAGCCGGTCGACCTCGTCCCACTCCTCGGCCGGCGCCGGCGGCGGAGCGGCGTCCGGCTCGGGGGCCGCACCCCGCGCCGGGCGCGTGAACACCGCGCCGGCCGCCGGCGGCGGCCCGCCCGGCGCCGGTAGCTCGCCCGCGCGCCGGAGCGCCTCGCGGCCGTAGCCGACGATGCGCCCGAGCGCCTCCAGGACGGCGTCCGAGACCCCCGCCGCCGGCAGGCGTCCCTGCTCCATCTGGTGGTAGTAGCCGGCGACCTTCTCCTGCTGCGACTGCGCGCCGAGCCGCGCGGCCAGCTCGGCCACCAGATCCGCTCGCCTCACCCGCGCTTGGTTTCGCAGGCGGGGCAGGAGCACCGGCCAGAGCCCGCCGGCGCCGCCGAGCGACCGCTCCAGGGACTCGGCCACGCCGGCAGCCGGCGAGTCCCGGAAGGCGTCCCGGTCGAGCTCCCGCCGGGGCGCCCGGGCCAGGTAGGCATCGATCAGCCCGGCGAGTTGATCGCGCTCGACCCCGGCCAACCGGGCGAGGAAGGGACCGGGATCGGCGTCACCGCCGCTGCGGTGCACCTCCTTGTACTGCGCGAACAGCCGGTCCACGTCGCTCATCGCTCAGCCGCCGTCTCCCCGCCCTCGAGCAGCTCCCTGAAGCGCCGCGAGAAGCGCGACGCGATCTGGTGCACGTTCGCCTCGGTCATGTCCGCGCCGATCCGCCCGCCGGCCTCGGCGGCGGAGTGGGGGCCGAGGACGTAGAGGTCGATCACCCGCCGGTGGCGCGGCTCCGCGATCTCCCGGTACGCACGCTCGAGGCAGTCGCGCGCATGCAGCGCGTCGCCCTCGAACTCGAGCGCCGGCTCGGTTCCCCAGACCGCCTCGTCGCCCTCGTGCTCGCTGGGTAGCGCCGTTGTGCTCGGCTTGCGCTTGCGTGCCTCGAGATGATCGGCGATCCGCCGGCTCAGGATCGTGTGGAGCCAGCTTCGAAATTCGCCGACCGAGCGGCCGTCGAAGGCGGAGGCGATCGCGCTGGCCACCGCCTCGCCGGCCACGTCCTCGACGTCCGACTCCGGCAGCTTCAGTCGCGCCCGGTTCACGAGCGTGTCCCAGTAGCCGTAGACGAGCAGGGCGAGGGCGGCCTCCATGGCGGCGTGGCGGCCCGCGTCCCGGGCGTGCCGCAGGTAGTCGACGAGCTGGTCATCGCTGAACGCCGAGAGCCGATGCTCGGGAAGCTCCTGGAAGTCGGCCAATGAAGGGATCGTCGCCGAGCGGTCCCGTACCTGACGCGGCCCCCGGTCAGGCCCTGGAGTCGATTCGAAACACCGGATGATCCGGCGCGATGCGGCGCAGCTCGTCATCGCTCGAGTCCGGCCCCACGCCGCCGAAGAAGGCGCCGACCTCCCACTTCCACCGCTTCAGGTACTCGCGCAGGAGCGACGGCTTGTCGTCGTCGGACAGCTCGGTGGCCGTGAACGGCTCCGTCCGCCGACCGAGCACGAGCCGCCCCTCGCCGCCGGCGCGCATGTTCTTGACCCACTGGGTGTGGCCCCGCGCGGCGACGAGGTAGCGGACGCCATCGAGCGTCAGGAGGTTCACGGGCGTCCGCCGCCACTCGCCCGA
>Ga0081538_10004524_pt1 | contig 12802 bp, 13 predicted proteins | sample TabmetS5T2R1_FD_71022 | JGI IMG/M metagenome (GOLD analysis project Ga0081538, IMG submission 71022) | Tabebuia heterophylla rhizosphere microbial communities from the University of Puerto Rico - S5T2R1 | ecosystem: Host-associated > Plants > Roots > Rhizosphere ...
AGCTCGGGTTCGGTCGCCTCCGCGAAGGCGAGGACGTGGTCAAGGTGGCGGTCGCGGGTGGCCGCGGCCTCGCCGGCCTCGTCCAGCCGGTCGGCGGCGAACTGCCGGATGGTCTCCAGCAGCCGGTAGCGTGCCTCGCCGGCGCGCTCCTCGGCCACGACCAGGGACTTGTCCACCAGGCGGCCGACGGCGCCGAGCACGTCGCCGCGGGCGACCGCTCCCGCCGCGCCCACCGACCGCGCCGCCTCCAGGCCGAAGCCGCCGGCGAACACCGCGAGCCGGCGGAAGACGGTCCGGTCCGACTCCTCGAGCAGCGCGTGGCTCCACTCGATCGACGCGGCGAGGGTCTGCTGGCGGGGGACGGCTCCTCGCGGTCCCCGGACGAGCAGCGCGAACCGGTCGTCGAGGCCCGCCTCGATCTGCTGCGGCGTGAGGATCCGCAGCCAGGCGGCCGCGAGCTCGAGCGCGAGCGGCATGCCGTCAAGACGCGAGCACGTCGTCCGCACCGCCGCCTCGCTCGACGCGTCCAGGGTGAACCATGGCCGGACCGCGCCCGCCCGCTCCACGAACAGGGCCAGGGCCTCGTCCGCCGCCAGCGGCGGCACCTGCCACACGGCCTCGCCCGGCACGCCGAGCGGTTCGCGGCTGGTGGTCAGCACCGTCACCTCGGGGCAGGAGCGCAGCACCGCCTGCGCCACCCCGGCGGCGCCCTCCAGCACGTGCTCGCAGTTGTCGAGGCACACCAGCATGCGACGGTCCCGCAGCTGCACCGTCAGCGACCCGAGCGGGCCCCGAACGGGCTCGACGAGCACCCCGACCGCCGAGGCGACGACCTCGGCGACCGCCGCGGCGTCGGTGACCATTCCAAGCTCGACCCACCAGACGCCGTCCGGCCACCGCTCGGCCAGGTCGGCGGCGGCCTGCGCGGCGAGGCGGGTCTTACCCGAACCGCCGACGCCGGTCAGCGTCACCAGGCGCCCGCCCTGCAGGAGCTCGTGGACGGCGGTCAGCTCGGCCAGTCGTCCGACGAACCCGGTGAGGTGGATCGGCAGGTTGTGCGGAACCCGGTCGAGGGAGCGCAGCGCTCGCGGTTCGTCGGCGCGGTCGCCGTCACGCAGCTCGAACACCCGCGTCGGCGGCGACAGGTCCCGGAGGCGGTGGAGGCCCAGGTCGACGAGGCCGGATCCGGTCGGCAGCCGATTCCCGACCGCCGCGGCCGTCACCGTCGACACCAGCGCCTGGCCGCGGTTCGCGACCTCCAGCAGGCGCCGGCCGGTACGGACGGCCGCTCCGAGGTAGCCGCCGTCGTCCCGGACGCTCGCCGCGCCCGTGTGCAGCGCGATCCGCAGCCCGCCACCGGGCGCCCGCGACCCCGTGGCGAGCCGGACGGCCGCTCGGAGGTCCAGCGCGGCGGCCACGGCGTCCGCCGCCGACCCGAAGACCGCAACCAGGTCGCCGGCGGCGTCGGTTCCGGACAACCGCCCACCGTGGGCGGCGAGGGCGGGACCTACCGCGTCGCGGAGCGGGGGTGGTTCGCCGCCCGCCGGTCCAAGCCCGGCCGGCTCGGCGACGTCGGCGACCAGGAAGGTCACCGTCCCGGCCGGCAGGATCGACGCCCGCTTGTCGGGGCGCGGCGACTCGGCTCCAGTAGGCATCGCGCCACAGTCTGCCAGGCTCCCGGTGATTGGCCAGGTGGCCGATGTCCTCGGACGGCCCCCGTGCCACCGTCGCCCCGATGAAGGCGATCGAGGCCCTGCTCCGCGCCTGGAGCGACGCCGAAGCCTGCGGCGACGCGGCCGCGCTCGACGCGCTCCTGGCCGCCGACTTCCGCGGCGACGGTCCGCTGGGGCACGTGCTCGACAAGGACCGCTGGCTCGATCGCCACCGGCGCGGGGACCTGACGGTCGACTCGTCGGTGTGGGCCGCCGACGACGTGCGGGTGACCAACCGGACGGCGGTCGCCTCCGGGATCCAGTTCCTGGTTGCCCGGTACCGCGGCGAGGACTGCAGCGGCGCCTTCGCCTGCACCGTCGTCGCGGTCCTGCGCGACGGTCGCTGGACGATCGTGAACCTGCAGCTCGGCCACCTGCCTGGCGCGATCTCTGCCAGCTGGCCGATGTTCGGCGCCGGCCGCCGCGCCAAGCTTCGAGCAGGCAGCCGCGTGAAGGAGGAACAGGTCATGGCGAGCAACCAGTCCGAGCCGCAGGAGGAGCTCCAGCCGCAGGCTCCGCCCCAGCCCGATCCGGCGCTGAAGAAGTTCGACCGGTTCATCGGGACGTGGGATGTGCAGGGCCGCACGCTCGACGCCGACGTCGACAACGTGAGCGGCCGGCTGACGGTCGAGCGGCTGCCTGGCGGCTTCTTCGTCCAGCAGCGCGTCGAGTTCGACTTCGTCGGCTACGACGTCAAGGGCGTGGAGCTGATCGGCTACGACCCTGCGACGGGCACGTTCCCGTCGACCGCCTACACCAACGCGTCGCCCGTTCCGCTCCCCTACCGGTGGAGCATCGAGGGCGACGAGCTGACGATCACGACCGAGATGCTCGGCGCGACCTTCCACGGTCGCTGGAGCGAGGACGGCTCGACCTTCTCGGGCGGCTGGCGGCCGGATCCGGGCCGCGAAGGCCCCGGGAACGTCGCCTACGACATCTGGGGCGGCCGTGCCGCGCGGGAGCCGTAACCGCCCCGAGGCCTACGGCCCCCGGTGCGTGTTCCGGGGGCCGTGGGCGTCCGCCGGCGGCGGCACGTCGCGGGCGTTGCGCTGGCCGTCCAGTCCCCAGCCGACGATGCGCTGCGGGTGGATGCGGATGTGGGGCCGGGGACCGTCGACGGCGTCGGCGCGCCCGCGGACCTCGACGCCGCGTGGCTGCCAGGGCGGGAGCACGTCGTCGATCACGATCGCCGCGCGGCCGGTGCGGGCGACGTCGCGGAACTTCTTGGTGGCCGCGAAGTCGTGGCCGGTGACCTGGATGGTCTCGGCGTCGTCCTCGAGGCTCCACATGCCGACCGGGGTGATGTGGGGGGTGCCGTCGGGGCCGACGGTGGCGAGGTGGGCCAGGCGGGGCTCGCCTTGCAGGTAGGCCAGTTCGGACCGGGTGAACGCGCTCATGCCGGTGACCTCCTCGTGGGTGCCGTGGCGGTGTCGGGGTCGGGGGCCGGGTGGGACGACGGCAGCAGCAGGATCGTGAGCGCCGCGCCGGCAAGGGCGACCAGCGCGGCGCCGCGCACCCCGGCGGCGTAGCCGCCGGTGAGCGCCTGCTGGACGGCGGCCGGGTCGGACGGCGAGCGGTCGCCGAGCAGGTCCTGGCTGGTCGCGATGGCGACCGTGGTGAGTGCCGCCATGCCCAGCGCGACCCCCACCTGCTGGGTGGTCTGCAGGATCCCGGAGACCAGCCCCTGGTCGGCGGGAGCGACGCCGGCCACCGCGCTGACCATCACCGGCATGAACACCAGCCCCATGCCGAACCCCTGCAGCAGGACGGGGCCGAGCACGTCGGCCAGGTAGCTGCCCGCCGGCTGGACGCGGCCGAGCAGCAGCAGGGCGACGGCCGAGGCCAGCAGCCCGGCGGCGGCCAGCCGCTTGGCCCCGAAGGGGCCGATCAGGCCGGTGGCCAGCCGGGCGGCGGCGATGACCGCCAGCGCCAGGGGCAGCGACCCGAGGCCCGCCTGGATGGCGGAGAACCCCAGGATCTGCTGCAGGTAGAGGGTGACGAAGAAGATCGGCGCGGCGATCAGGCCGGCGCCGACCAGCAACCCGACCGACACCGCCCCGGTCAGGCTGCGACGCCGGAAGAGGCCGAGGGGCACCAGGGGGGCGCGGCGGCGGGCCTCGACCACCACGAACGCGGCCAGCAGCAGCGCGGCCGCCAGGAACAGGCCGAGGGTGCGGGCGGCGGTCCAGCCGTGGGTGGGGACCAGGGTGGTGGCATACACCAGCGCCAGCAGCCCTCCGGTGACCGAGGCCGCGCCGGCGACGTCGGTGCGGGCCTCGGGCTCGCCGGGAACGTCGGCGACCAGTCGAGGGGTGGCGACCAGCACCAGGGCGGCGACGGGGACGTTGACGAACAGCACCCAGCGCCAGCCCGCGTACTGGGTGAGCAACCCGCCCGCCAGCATGCCGAGGGCACCACCGGCGGCGGCGGTCGCGCTCCACAGCCCCACGGCCCGGTTGCGCTCGGGACCCTCGGCGAAGGTCGTGGTGATGATGGAGAACGCCGCCGGCCCGCTGAGGGCCGCGCCCAGGCCTTGCAGGCCGCGGGTGGCGACCAGCCAGCCCACCGACGGGGCCAGCCCTCCCAGCAACGAGCCGACGGCGAAGGTGGTCATGCCGGCCAGGAACACCCGCCGCCGGCCCAGCCGGTCGGCCAGCCGACCGCCCAGCAGCAGGAACCCGCCGGCGGCCAGCGCGTAGCCGTTGACCACCCACTGCAGGTCCTGGGTGGTGGCGCCGAGGTCGTGCTGGATGGTCGGCAGCGCCACGTTGGTGATCGTGATGTCCAGGACCAGCATCAACCCGGTCAGCGCCAGGACCGCCAGCGTCAGCGTCCTGGATCCCCTGCCGGCGACGGAGGCGAGCGGGGCCATGTCACCCTCCCAAACTACGTGACATCATCACCGATATGCGTGACCATAACACGTAAATAGGTGACGATGTCAAGCTTCTCCGCTACGCTTTCCCCATGGAGGAGGTGCCGTCCTATCCGGCCCCGACGCTTCCGCAGGCGCTGGGCCGCCTGCGCGTCGCGCTCGAGGACGCCTACCTACGGGCGAGCCGGGACCTCGGCCTGACGGCACAGCAGGCCGAGCTCCTGTGCGCGGCGCTGCGTCCGGCGGCAGTCGGCGACCTGGCACGCGCGCTGCGCTGCGACCGGTCGAACGTCAGCCGCCTGGTCGACCGCGCCTCCACGCGCGGCCTCCTCAAGCGGCGCGCGGGCGAAGCGGACGGACGGGTGACGGTCGTCGAGCTCACCGCCGAGGGTGAGCGGCTCGCGCGGCGCTTCATCGCCGCGCTGGAGGCGCAGACGGAGGCACTCCGCGCCGCCTGGCCGGACGCGCGCCAGCAGGGCGCGGTGGAGGTGCTGAACGAGATCGCGGACGCGCTCGACGCGCCGGCCGGGCGACCACCGCGACCGCCCGGCCGGCCGCGCCGGCCCCGCTCGCCGGACGGTGTCAGGCGTCCGGCGACGACCTGACGGATCCCAGCGAGGCCTCCGCGACCCCGTCCAGGATCGCGGCCAGGTCCCCCGGCCGACCAAGCATGGGCAGGTGGCCGCTGTCCAGGTCGTGCACCTGTGCCCCCGGCAGCCTGGCGATCATGCGCTCCCTGGCGGCCTCCGAGATGCTGCGGTCCTGGAGCAACCGGACGTAGTGGCGAGGGACAGCCGGCGGGAGCGCCGCCGGCGACACCGGGTCGAGCAGGAACCGCGGGACCTCCGGGACCCGCCGGTCCAGGAACGTCGTGGTGGTCTCCTCGTCCAGGTCGTTGCACAGCGTCTTGCGGTTCGATCCCCTGGGCGACAGCACGCCGCCCGGCCGGAGCTGGTACAGCAGCCGCAGGAACGCTCGCTGCCCCGGGGGCTGGAGGTCGACCCAGCACCTGCCCTCCTCGGGAACGTGGGCGCCGACCAGGACGACCGCCGCCACGCGGTCGCCGAGCCGGCTGGCCAGCGCGGGCAGCAGGACGCCGCTGAACGAGTGGGCCACCAGGATCACCCGGTCCACGCCCCAGGCGTCCACGTCCCCCACCACCGAGCCGACCGCGTCGTCCAGCGACAGCGAGCGCCGGTCGGCCGGCCTGGAGCCCCGCCCCGGCAGGTCCACGGGCAGCGCCGGCCGCCGCAGCAGCGGCACCAGCCGGTCCCACTGCCAGGCTCCCAGCTCGGAGCCGTGGAGCAGCACGAAGCCCACGTCCTTGCCCTTGTCGTCGCGTTCCATGCTGTGCTCCCTCCTGCCGTCCTCACCTACCTCCGTAGGATATGACACTCAGTTTCATTTGTCAACAAGTTGCCATTGCGACGGAATCCCGATAAGATCGGCGCATGGCGGGACTCCGGGAGCGCAAGAAGCAGCGGACGCGCGAGGACCTGGCCGCGACCGCGCTGCGGCTGTTCGCCGAGCGAGGCTTCGAGGCGACCACCGTGGACGACATCGTGGAGCCGATCCAGGTGTCGCGGAGCACGTTCTTCCGCTACTTCCCCACCAAGGAGCACGTCCTGTTCCCCGACCACGACGAGCGGCTGGCCCGGTTCCGGGAGCAGCTCGCCGGTTCGCTGCGGGAGTCCCCGCCGCTGGAGGCGGTCCGCGCCGCCGCCCTCGACGCCGCCGACGCCGTGATCGAGGGCTTCCGGCGCGATCCCGAGGCCTACCGGACCCGCCAGCGCATCGTCTCCTCGACGCCTTCGCTGCAGGCCCTCGCCCTCCAGCTCGACCTCGACTGGGAGGACGCGCTGGCCGACGCCTTGGAGCAGCGGCTCCCCGGCCGCGGCGCGACCCGACGCTTCCGGGCCCGGCTGCTGGCCGGGAGCTTCATGGGCACCGTCGGGGCCTTCCACCGCGCCTGGGAGGCCACCGGCTTCCGGGACGATCCCGGCAGGTACCGCGACCAGGTGATGGCCGTGATCGAAGGCGGGCTGGCCGGGGTGCTGCAACCCCGGTGACGTCAAGAACCCGCCGCCCGCCCCGCGTAGGCCGCCAGGACGCCTGGCCAGCCGCCGCGGAACTTCGCCGCGACGTCGGCGCCGACCGGCCCCAGGCGGTCGAAACCGCGGTGCTCCAGGTCCACCCGCGTCCCCTCCTGCTGGGGGGTGAAGGTGACCTCGACCTCGGTCTCGCCGTCCCAGTCCGCCGTGCTCCAGGTGAAGGTGATGCGGCGCGGGGGCTCGCAGGCGACGACGCTGCCGACCTGGAGCTCGTCGCCGTCGACGAACCGCTCGAAGAAGCGCCCGCCGACGTGCGGCTCGAGGAAGATCTCCCTGGCCCGCTCACCCCCGTAGGAGGCCAGCCGGAGCGGCCACCACTCGCCCATCCGCGTGGTGAACAGGTCGAACGCCTCCTGGACGGGGCAGTCGACCTGGACCCGCTGGTGGACGACGGCCAGGCGAGGGTCGAGGCTCATCGTCCCCGGTCTGGCGGGTGGTGCCGCCGGGACGGGTTGTCCCGCGCCGCCGCCCGCCTGAACCTCGACAGCGCGTCCGACCAGAACGAGCCGAGGTAGCGCTGGGCGGCCTGCAGCCCTTCCTGGTCGACCTCGTAGACGCGGCGGGTGCCGACGGCCCGGTCGGTCACGAGCCCGGCTTCCTTCAGCACCTTGAGGTGCTGCGACACGGCCGGCCGTCCCACGGGCAGGTCGCGGGCGATCTCCACCACCGGCATCGGCCCTTCCCGGAGGCGCTCCAGGATCGCCCGCCTGGTCCGGTCCCCCAGCGCGTCGAGGACCGCCTCGTGCGTCTCCACTAACTGTGCTCCTTGACTAACCGTGCGTCTAGAATTACCGTTAGTCTCTGCTGACCGATAGTCTGGCACGACGCCGACGGCGCCGGCAAGGAGGTTCGCATGGCGGCGTGGCTCTACTCCCTGCACACACCCCGCGAGAACTTCGCGGCGACGATGACCGACGACGAGGCGGCCGCGTGGAACCTGCACTTCGAGTGGCTCGGGGGGCTGCTCGAGGAGGGCCGCCTGGTGCTCGCCGGCGTCACCCTCGGCGCCGTGAACACCGGGATGGCCCTGTTCGAGGCCGCGGACGAGGCGGCGGCACGCGGGATCGTGTCCGCGGACCCCGCCGCCCGGGGTGGCTTCGCCCGGGGCGAGCTGCGCGCCTTCGACCTGGGCCTCCTGCGCGGGCGTGACGGGTGAGGGCGATGGCGACGCTGATGATCGAGTACCAGCTGCCGACCGGCGTGGTCCCGGACTTCGCGGAGTGGAAGCAGGTCTTCGACAGCGACCCGGTGGGGCGCAAGGCGCACGGGGCGACGCGGCACCGGATCGACCAGGAACCCGGCGACCCGAACCACTTCCTGGTGAGCATCGAGTTCCCGTCCGTCGAGCAGGCAAGGGGCTTCCTCGACGAGCCCATGCTCCGCCGGTCGTGGGAGGTGTCGGGTGCGGGGCGGGCCTGGGTGCTGGAGGAGGCCGAGGCGGTCGCCTACTGACCGCCTCGGCCTCCGCCTCACGGGCGGTAGGTGAGCTGCACGACGCCGGTGCTGAACGCCTTGGTGTCGACCAGCTCCAGGGGCGTCCGCGCCACGCCGTCGGGGAACAGGCGCCGGCCGCGGCCCACCACGATCGGGTGCACCAGCAGCTGCAGCTCGTCCAGGACCCCCTCGCGCAGCAGCGAGCCGACCAGGGTGGCGCTGCCGATGGTGACGATGTCCTTGCCGGGCTGCTGCTTCAGCGCGGTGAGCTGCTCCGCGACGTTGCCGGTGACGAGGCTGGAGCTCCGCCAGTCGAGCTTCTTGAGCGTGTTGGAGACCACCAGCTTGGGGGTGTTGTTCATGAAGTCGGCGAACTGCGCCTCGCTGTCCTGGTTCGGCCAGTAGGCGGCGAACTCCTCGTAGGTGCGCCGGCCCAGCAGGATGGTGTCCGACTCGGCCATCGTCGACCCGACCGCCCCGAGCAGCTCGTCGTTGGCGTAGGCGAGCTGCCAGTCCTCCGGGGCCTCGGTGACGCCGTCGAGCGTGATGAACAGGCCCGCAACGATCTTCCGCATGGTCGTCAGTCCTTTCGGTTGGGCTGCCTCCACCGGTAGGTCACCGCCGGCGCGCCGGCCTCGACATCGGGCGAGCTCGGTCTGGACCTCGATGTCGAGACCTCGCCGGCGGCGCTGACCTACCTGTGAACGGTGCGAACCAGAGAGCGGACCCCTCCATGTACGACACGACCCTGCCGGGGGCTGACCACCCCTCCGGCATCCTGGTACCGCGGCTTCGGGCCGCCCTCGACGGGCGCGTGGTCGCCCCCGACGACGACGCCTACGACCAGGCCCGGACGGTGTTCTACGGGTCGTTCAACCGCCGCCGGCCGGCGGCGGTCGTCCGGCCGATGCCCTACCCGGAGATCGACCAGTTCACCGAGGGCGGCCCCGGCCCGGACCACGAGGTGGCCCGCTCGATGTTCGTCGACACCGTCGAGCGGCCGCAGGCGGAGGCGATCGTCGACCACCTGGAGGCCTCGACCGCGCCGCTGGCGGTGGCGCAGGTGCGGGTGCTTGGTGGGGCGATGGCCCGGGTGCCGGACGAGGCCACCGCCTCGGCGACGAGGGCCAGGCGCGGGTCCGGGAGGCCTACCCGGGGTCGACCTGGGCGCGGCTGGCGGCGGTCAAGCGCCGCTGCGACCCCACCAACCTGTTCCACCTCAACCAGAACGTCCCACCGGCGACCCAGGGTTCCGGGCAGTAAGGTGAGCGGGCCCGCCGAGGAGGCCCAGAACGGAGGAGGGACGCGTGAAGTACGTGGTGCTGATCTACGGCAACCCGGCCACCTGGCAGGCGCTCCCCAAGGAGGAGACCGACCGGGTGATCGGCGAGCACGAGGTGGTCATCGAGGAGCTGACCAGGTCCGGGGAGCTGCTGACCCAGTTCGGCCTGGCCGACGCGTCCAACACCAAGACGCTGCGCGTCGACGCCGGCGCCCCGGTGGTGACCGACGGCCCCTTCAGCGAGGCCAAGGAGCAGCTGGCGGGCCTGTTCCTGGTCGACTGCGAGAGCGTGGAGCGGGTGCTGGGGTTCTCCGCCACCCTGGCGCAGCACGGCGTGGTGGAGGTCCGGCCGCTGATGGTCGAGGCCGGGACCGAGATGTGACCAGCGGGGCTCGCCTGGAGGACCTCCTGCGCGAGCTGGCACCCCAGGTCCTCGGCATCCTGGCCCGGCGCCACGGCCAGTTCGACACCGCCGAGGACGCGGTCCAGGAGGCGCTGGTGGCCGCCGCGGAGCAGTGGCCGGCGGACGGCGTGCCCGACAACCCCCGCGGCTGGCTGCTGACCGTCGCCACCCGGCGCATGGTCAACGCCATCCGCGGCGAGTCGGCCCGGCGGCGCCGGGAGGCGACGGTGGCGGCCGCCGCCACCCCGGAGGAGCTGGTCGCCCCGGCCGCCGACGCGGCCGTCCCGGACCGGGACGACTCCCTCACCCTCATCTTCCTGTGCTGCCACCCGGCGCTCTCGCCGGCCTCCCAGATCGCGATCACGCTGCGCGCGGTCGGCGGCCTCACCACCGGCCAGATCGCCCGTGCCTTCCTGGTGCCCGAGGCCACCATGGCCCAGCGCATCAGCCGCGCCAAGCAGCACATCAGGGCCGCCGGCGCCAGCTTCCGCATGCCGCCCGCCAAGGAGCGGCCGGAGCGGCTCCGCTCGGTCCTCCACGTCCTCTACCTGGTCTTCAACGAGGGCTACACCGCCACCTCCGGGCCGGACCTGCAACGCCCCGACCTGACCAGCGAGGCGATCCGCCTGACCCGCGAGCTGCACCGCCTGCTCCCCGACGAGGGCGAGGTGGCCGGGCTGCTGGCGCTGATGCTGCTGACCGACGCGCGCCGCGCGGCGCGCGCGCTGGCCGACGGCAGCCTGGTCCCGCTGGCCGAGCAGGACCGCGGGCTGTGGGATGCCGCGGCCATCCGCGAGGGGGTGGCGCTGATCACCGCGACGCTGTCGCGCGCGCCGCTGGGTCCCTACCAGCTCCAGGCGGCGATCGCCGCCGTCCACGACGAGGCCCCCACCGCCGCCGAGACCGACTGGCGGCAGATCCTCGTCCTCTACGAGCTGCTCGAGCGGATCGGCCCGAACCCGATGGTGACGCTGAACCACGCCGTGGCGCTCGCCATGGTCCGTGGCCCGCGCGCCGGGCTCGGGATGCTGGACACCCTGGACGGCGAACGCCGGCTGGCGGGGCACCACCGCCTGGACGCGGTTCGCGGCCACCTGTTGGAGATGGCCGGCGACCACGCCCAGGCCCGCGAGGCGTACCGCGCCGCCGCCCGGCGCACCACCAGCCTCCCAGAGCGGCGCTACCTCGAGGCGCGGGCCAGGGCGCTGCGCTCGCCGCGTCCTAAGGCTGGCGCTCCCGGGGTTGGACGAACACCAGCGTGGCCCTGGGGTCCTCGGCGCGGATCACGTGGATGACCGCGTTGATCAGGGCCAGGTGGGTGAACGCCTGGGGGAAGTTGCCCAGGTGCCGGCCGCTGCGCGGATCCAGCTCCTCGGCGTACAGCCCCAGCGGGCTGGCGTGCGACAGCAGCCGCTCGCAGAGCTGCCTGGCCCTGGTCACCTCGCCGATCTCCACCAGCGCCGAGACCAGCCAGAACGAGCAGATGGTGAAGGTGCCCTCGACGCCGGCGAGGCCGTCGTCGGTCTGGTCGGTGCGGTAGCGCAGCACCAGCCCGTCCTCGGTCAGCTCGTCGGCCACGGCCAGCACGGTCGCACGGATGCGCTGGTCGTCGGCGGGTAGGAAGCGCACCAGCGGGAGCAGCAGCACCGACGCGTCAAGGGCGGTGGTGTCGTAGTGCTGCACGAAGACCCCACGCGGGTCCAGTCCGTGGGCCAGGATGTCGGCGCGGATCTCGTCGGCCGCCTTCTGCCAGCGCTCGGCGCTGTCGGGCTCGTCGTAGAGGCGGGCCAGCCGTGCCCCGCGGTCACAGGCGACCCAGCACATCAGCTTGGAGGAGGTGAAGTGCCGCGGCGGCCCGCGCAGCTCCCAGATGCCCTGGTCGGGTTCGTGCCAGTGCTCGACCGCCTGCTCCACCTGCCGCTTGAGGATCGGCCAGAGGTGCTCGGGCAGGTGGTCGCGCGACTTGGCGTGCAGCCACACCGAGTCAAGCACCGCGCCCCAGACGTCGTTCTGGCGCTGGTTGCAGGCGGCGTTGCCGACCCGCACCGGGCGGGCGGCCTGGTAGCCGGACAGGTGCTCCAGCGTCGACTCCTCCAGTGCCCGCTCGCCGCCGACGCCGTACATGATCTGGAGGTCTTCCTCGCCGGCGCTGGCGTCGGCGACGAAGTAGAAGAAGTCGTTGGCCTCCCGGTCCAGGCCCAGGGTGTAGAGGCCCCACAGCGCGAAGGTCGCATCGCGGATCCAGGTGTAGCGGTAGTCCCAGTTGCGCTCGCCACCCGGGGTCTCCGGCAGCGAGGTGGTCGCGGCCGCCAGCAGCGCCCCGGTCGGCGCGTACGTCAGCCCCTTCAGGGTCAGGGCGCTGCGCTGCAGGTATCCCTGCCAGGGGTGGTCGGGGAACTCGCCGCGGTTGATCCACTGCCGCCAGTACTCCGCCGTCTGCCACATCCGCTCGGCGGCGTCCTCCCAGGTCCGCGGCGGCTGGTGCTCGGACCACGACAGCGCCACGAAGACGTTGTCGCCTTCGCTGAGCTGGCTTCGGGCATGGGCGCCCTGGGCTTCGAAGCCGAGGCGGAGGTTGGTCGTCAGCCGCAGCTCCAGGTCGCCGCCGGGCGTGCGGGCGACCGCCTCGCCGTAGCCCTCGCCGGCGTAGTCCCATTGCGCCGCCGCGCGCCCGTAGTCGAACGCCGGCTCGCAGTCCAGCGCCAGCTCGACGCGGCCGTTCACGCACCGGACGGTGCGCAGCAGGACGTGCTCGGGCTCGTGGTCGCTGGGGGCGCGTCGCCAAGCCGGCGAGCGGCGCTGGTCGTGGTACCAGCGGCCGACGCACAGCGCGTCGCGGACGATCAGCCAGCCCGTCCGGGTCTTCCAGGTCGTCTCCACCATCAGCGAGCCGGGCAGGTAGCGGCGGGGGGGGGGGGCGCCCGGGTCGGCCGGGCCGCCCCCGGAGCCGCCCCCCCCCCCGGCGGGGAGCGCGGGGGAGACGCC
>Ga0081538_10004525_pt1 | contig 12802 bp, 15 predicted proteins | sample TabmetS5T2R1_FD_71022 | JGI IMG/M metagenome (GOLD analysis project Ga0081538, IMG submission 71022) | Tabebuia heterophylla rhizosphere microbial communities from the University of Puerto Rico - S5T2R1 | ecosystem: Host-associated > Plants > Roots > Rhizosphere ...
CCGCGGGAGCCGCCGTGCAGGAGGGCGCGCTAGCTGCGGGGCTCGCCCTGAACGAGCTCGCGCAGGCTGTCGTAGTCCTCGTGGCAGGCGGGACAGCCCTCGAGATGCGCGCGCATGCCGGGGATCCGCCCGTCGGCGTCCGCGCCGCGCAGCTCGAGCTCGACGTACTCGTCGAGCTTCTCGAAGCACTCGTCGCAGAGCAGCTCCGGCCCGGCGGGGCCGAGCAGCCGCTTCAGCGTGTGGTCGTGCGTTCGCTTGTCCATGGTCATCTCCGCTAGATCGAGTCGAGCGCGAAGCCCCTCCGTTCGAGCTCGGAGCGCAGCTTTCGCCGCGCGTCGTGCAAGGACTTGTACAGCGCCCCGCGGCTGGTGTTCAGGCGCTCGGCCAGCACATCGAGCGGCACGCCGTTCAGCGCCAGGGCGACCAGCACCTCCCGCTGATGGTCAGTCAGGCAGCCGTCGATCGAGTCCCGCACGGCGGCCATCAGCTCGCCGGTCTCGGCCTGGTCCTGGGGGCTACGACCGGCGTCGGCCAGCAGCGGCCAGGCCTCCGGTTCGAGGACCACCTCGCGTTCCTGCCATGCGCGGCGGCGCACCCTCACCCCCGCCTCGAGCAGGGCGAACTTGTAGGCCCAGGTCGTGAAGCGGCTCGCGCCGCGGTAATCGTCGAGCTTGGAGAGCACCGCCACCAGGGCGTCGTCCGCGGCCTGGAGTGCGATGTCGTCGAGCTCCTCGCCGCGCACATGCGAGAGCGCCGCGCGGCGGCGCGCAACCTCGAAGCGGGCCGCCCGCAGCAGCAGCTCGTGTAGGCGCGCCACCGCGGCCTCCCGCTCGGCGCCCTCGCCGCGAAGAGCGCTCAGCCACGCACGCGAGTCGGCCTCGGCACGGTCGGGCGCGCTCTCGGCGGCGCTCATCGGCAGGCGCGAGCTCATGCGCGGCCCGAGGCTAACAGTCGACGGGGCGCTCAACGCGCGCGTCTCTCGTGGTCGAGCGGCGCCAGGATGCGCGCCGCCAGCGGGGGTGGACAGCCCCGCTCTACCAGCTCGATCAGGGCGTGCAGGTCAACGGCGCACTCACGCGACAGCTGCTCCGCAAGCCTGTTGTCGAAGCCCGCCTTGCGCAAGCGGACCAGGCGCCACCCAACGATCTCGGTCGCTCCGGGGCCTGGGCCGGCGTGCTGTCCGGTTCGCACGTCCACGTCTCTCTCTTAGCGCGGACACGCGGGCCGTTCTTACCTCGGCATTCGCGGCTATACCGTCGCGGTGCCGGACGTTCGTTGGCCGTGCTCGAGCGCGGCGAGTGTTTCCAGCACGGTGGCGGCAAGCGAGTCGCTCGGACCGGCTCGGTACAGCGGACCGGAGTGGTCGTCGACCAGCCGGGCTGTCATCGCCAAACCCTGCACGCCGAGTGGCAGGCCGTCATGGACGCGGTCGCCCAGTGCCCGCAGCAGCTCTTCGTTCTCGTGGATCTCAGGGAGGAGCAGCCGCGTCCTTACGAGCGGCTTTCGACGGCCGCTCGCCAGCTCGACCGCGTCGAGCAGGGCGCGAGAAAGTCGCACCCTCGTCCGCGGCGCACCGAGCTGGCCTACGCGCAGGCTCAGCTCGTCGCTCACCATCGGATCGGTCCCCTTCGCCAGCTGACGATCGAGCTCGGCGGCCCGCCATCTGGTGTGCACGCGCAGCCAGATCCCGCCGAGCAGCGGCCCTCGGGACCGTCGCGCCAGCCGCCGGCTGGGGAGCCAGCGCCGCGTGCCGATCCGGATGCTCATCGCAGCACCGGCTCCCGGCCGGCGTTGATGCGCTCTACGGAAGTCATCCCAATCATGATTGCCCGGGAGCGGCCTCTGACCTATGGGTCTCAACCCCCAATCGGAAGCGCCGGACTCCCCATTGCACGGAGCTTGGCTTCGAGGCTGTCGAGCAGCTGGTGGTAGGAGTCGCAGAAGGCGCTCACGCCCTCGTGCTCGAGCTCGGCGGTGATTGCGTCGAGGTCGATGCCTGCGTGGCGGGCTCGACGCAGGGTTGCGTTGGCGGCTCCGGCGACCCCCAGGGGGTGCAGCAGGTCGCCGTGGTCGGCGAACGCCCGCAGGGTGGCTTCGGGCATGGTGTTGATGGCGTCCTTGGTCATCAGCTTGTCGACGTAGAGGACGTCGGAGTAGGCGGGGTTCTTGGTGCCGGTGCTCGCCCAGAGCGGTCGCTGGGCCCGTGCGCCGGCGGCGTGGAGCGCGAGCCAGCGCTCATCCGCCAGTCCGGGGTTGGCGCTGAAGCGGTCGAGGTAACGTGCGTAGGCCAGCCGCGCGTTTGCGATCGCCACGCGCCCGCGCATATGGGAGTCGGCCGGTAGCAGCGGGTCGACCTTCGCGTCCACGCGCGAGACGAAGAACGACGCCACGGACGCGATCGCGTGGATGGGCTTGCCGGCGGCGAGGCGCCGCTCGAGGCCGCTCATATAGGCATCGATCACCTGCTCGTAGCGCGCCACCGAGAACAGCAGGGTGACGTTGACGTTCACGCCGCGGGCGGTTAGCTCTTCGATCGCGGGGACGCCGGCCTCGGTGGCCGGCACCTTGATCATCACGTTGGGCCGGGCGAGCCGGTCCCACAGCTCGAGCGCCTGCTCGATCGTGGCCTCGCTGTCGTCGGCGAGGTCAGGGGTGCATTCGAACGAGACGAATCCGTCGCGTCCTTGGCTTTCGTGGTAGGTCGGACGCAGAAGGTCTGCAGCGCGCCGGACGTCGTCCAGGGCGAGCTCGAAGAACAGCTCCTGGGGATCGCGCATCCCGGCGGCCACCGTCGCGTGAAGCTGCTCGTCGTAGCGGTCGGAGCCGGTGATGGCCTTGGCGAAGATGGTCGGGTTGGAGGTCGCGCCGGTCACGGCGTCCTCGGCGATCAGCCTGGCGAAGTCGCCGCTGTCGAGCAGCTCGCGCGACAGCGCGTCGAGCCAGATCGAGATCCCGGCGTCATGCAGCGCATGGAGGCGGGTCATGCGACACCGCCCTTCTCGAGCTGCGCGACTTCGCCGAGGGGGATGTCCGGGTCGGCGAGCCGCCGGTCGTCGACGGCCACACGCTCGCGGATCAGCGCCTGGACATCGTCGTTGACGTCCCACACGTTGACGTTCATGCCGGCCAGGACACGGTCCCGGGCCAGCCACAAGGCAATGAACTCGCGGCCGGCGGGATCGCCGCGGAAGACGACCCGGTCCCAGGAGCGGACGAACCCCGAGTACTCCATGCCGACGTCGTACTGGTCGGAGAAGAAGTAGGGGAGGCGCTCGTAGGCGGCGGATTGGCCGAGCATGCTGCGGGCGGCGGCCGGTCCCTGGTTGAGGGCGTTGGCCCAGTGCTCTACGCGGATGCGCTCGCCGTAGAAGGGGTGGCGGGCGTTGGCGACGTCGCCGGCGGCGAACACGCCGGGCGCATTGGTCTGGAGCCGCTCGTCGACGAGGATGCCGTTGTCGACGGCAAGGCCGGCCTGCGCGGCGAGCTGGAGGCGCGGCTGGACGCCGACGCCAACGACCACCAAGTCGCAATCGAGCTCTCGGCCGTCGCTCGTGCGAACGCTCTCAACCGCCGTTTCACCCTCGAACGCCTCAACTCCCGTTCCGAGCAGCATCTTGACGCCGTGATCCGTGTGGATATCGCGGTAGAAGGCGCCGACTTCGCGCCCCAGGACCCGCTCCAGCGGGACGGAGGCGGGCTCGACCACCGTGACCTCGAGGCCGCGCTGGCGCGCTGAGGCGGCCACCTCGGCTCCGATCCATCCGGCGCCGACCACCACCACAGCCCCACCGTGGTCCAGCCGCTCGCGCAAGACATCCGACTCGCCGACGCTGCGGAGGTAGAGCACGCCCTCGAGCTCGCTGCCCGGAATCTGCAGCCGCCGCGGTTCGGCGCCAGTGGTCAGCAGCAGGCGGTCATATCGCAGCCGCTCGCCGTCGTCCAACTCGAGCTCGCGGTTCGACGTGTCCAACCTCGTTGCGGTTCGACCGAGGCGCAGGTCGATGGCGTTCGCGGTGTAGAAGTCCTCGTCGTGGACGTAGACCTTCTCGCGCCCGGCCTCGCCGCGCAGGTAGTCCTTCGACAGCGGCGGTCGCTCGTACGGGCGCTCGTGCTCGGCGCCGATCAACACGATGCGGCCGTCGAAGCCCTCCGCGCGGAGCGTTTCGGCGGCCTTGGCGCCCGCGAGGCCGGCGCCGACGATGAGGTGGGTCTGTTCAAGGGTCATGGGATGTCCTCGTGGTCAGGGCCAGGAACTCCTGGCGTGTGCGGGGGTCGTCGCGGACGAGGCCGCGCAGCGCCGAGGTCACGGTCTTGGCGCCCAGCTTCTGCACCCCGCGCAGCGACATGCACAGGTGCTCTGCCTCCAGCACGACCCCGACCCCCTTCGGGTCGAGCTCGCTCTGAAGCCAGTTCGCGATCTGCGTGGTCAGCCGCTCCTGGATCTGCAGGTCGCGGCTGAAGAACTCAACGACGCGTCCGAGCTTGCTCAGCCCGATGACCCGCGCGCCCGGGAGATAGCCGATGTGCGCCACGCCGTGGAAGGGGAGCAGGTGGTGCATGCACAGGGAGTGGAAGGGAATCGCCCGCGCGACGACCAACTGGTCGTAGCCGTCGTCGTTGGGAAAGGTCGTCGCGCGAAACGGGCGCGGCGTCAGCAACTCGGCGTAGGCGTCGGCGACGCGCCGCGGCGTCTCCTCGAGAGCCGCTGCGTCGACGTCGGCGCCGAGCGCCCGAAGCAGCTCGCGCGCCGCGCGTTGCACGGCGTCGTGGTCGATGCGGCGGGAGTCGGGCGGCTCAGCCAGGGCCAGCGCGGCGCCGCCTTGATGGTTCGCGGTCATGCCAGCTCTGCGTCCGCGAGGCCCGAGTCCTTACCTCCGCGCGCCGCCGTCTTGCCGTTGCGGGCTTCGCTCGCGCCGGGGTGGGCCGGGACCAGAAGGCTCGGTTCGAGGCCGAGCAGCCGCATGTCTCGCAGCGCGTCTGCGACGCGATCCTCGCCAAGGGGCGGCTCGCCATCGGCCACCTCGAGCTCAACCAGCCAACCGATCTCGAGATCAGCGTTCGGCCCTCCTTGGGTCAGGCGCGAGAGTCGCACCGTACCGCGCGGCACCGCGGCCCGAAGCTCGTGCATCTCCAACTCGAGCCAACCTTGAAGTTCGTCGGTGGATATGGGCGCAATCGGCTGACAGCGGATGGCGAGTTGAACCATGCGCCAAGCGTCGGCACCGACAGTCCGTACAACAATGGGTACAAGCCAGCATCCCGCCGGACGCAGATGGGACAACCTGGCCAGGCAATGGTCGTTGCGCCGTACCGGCTAGTCCGGACCTCGCGGTGCTTTGGGGTCTTTTATGCATGGACGCGGCACGTTGCCGCGGCGAGCATCAGCGGTTCCGACCACGCGAGAGGGAGGACCGATGGGATTGTTCGGACGCAAGAGCAGACACGACGAGACCGAGGAGCGCTGCCCGCACTGCAGCGAGCCGCTGCCCGAGGGAGCGGTGGAGTGCGTGATGTGCGGAATCGATCTGCGGCCGCTCCGCGGTGAGCGCGCCGACGAAGTGCTTCAGGGCGTGACGAGTCCGCGGCGGATCGCGTAGCGGGTCAGCTCCACGCGGTTTCGCATGCCGAGCTTCTCCAGCACGTTGGCGCGGTGGCGGTCGACGGTCTTCTTACTGATGAACAGCTGTTCGGCGATCTCGTCGCTGGTCAGCCCCTCGGCGATCAGCTTGACCACCTCGAGCTCGCGCGGGCTGAGCGGATCCTCGGGCGCCGCCTCGCCTCGCCTGGCGCGCTCGAGGTAGTCGCGCACCAGGGCCTGGACCGCGGCGGGGTAGAGAAACGGCTCGCCGCGCATGGTGGCGCGGCAGGCCTCGATCAGATCGCGGTTGGCGACGGACTTCAGCACGTAGCCGGAGGCGCCGGCCTTGAGCGCCTCGAAGAAGTACTGCTCGTTGTCGTGCATCGAGAGGATCAGCACCCGCATGCCGGGCTTGCGCTTTGACAGCTCGAGCGCTGCCTGTAGGCCGGTCATGCGCGGCATGGTGACGTCGAGCACGGCCAGGTCCACCTCCTCCGACAAGGCCAGCTCGACGGCCTCGGCGCCGTCGCCCGCCTGGGCCACCACCTCGAGGTCGGGGGCCGAATCGAGCACCATGCGCAGGCCGTCGCGGACCACCGCGTGGTCGTCCGCCAGCAGGATGCGCGTCTTCAGCGGAACGGTCATGGATCCCCGGGGTCGAGGGGGATCGTGAGGCGTACCTCGGTGCCCTGCTCTGGCCGCGATTCGATCGAGAGGTGGCCGCCCACCAGCAGCGCCCGCTCGCGCATCCCCGCAAGGCCCGCCGTGCCGCCGGGCAGCTGCGCGGGCATACCGCGCCCGTCGTCGGCGACGCGCAGCGTCAGGGCCTCGGCGTCGGCCGTCAGCGACACGGTCGCCGAGCGGGCGCCGGAGTGACGTAAGGCGTTCGTGAGGCTCTCCTGCGCGACGCGGTACACGACCAACTCGACGTCCGGCGACAGCTCCGGCGGAGTGCCCTGCAGCTCGCGCCTCACCCGAGGGCCGCCCTGGGCGTCAACGCGGTTGCAGAGCGCAATAAGCGCGTTCACGAGACCGAGATCGTCGAGCGCCTCAGGACGCAGCTCGCGGGCGATCCGGCGCACCTCATCGAGACTCTCCCGGACAGTGTTGGCGAGGCGCCGCAGCGCCTCCGACGCAAGCGCCGGGTCGCCGTCCGCGGCCCGCTCGGCCTGGATCGTCGCAGCGGTGAGCGTCTGGCCGATCTCGTCATGTAACTCCTGGGCGACGCGCAGCCGCTCGCCCTCCTGTGCGGCCAGCGCTGTGCGGCTAGCTTCGCGCCGGGCACTCTCGAGCCGGTCGAGCATCGCGTTGAAGGCAGCCGCGAGCGCCTGGCCCTCGGTGCTCCGCAGACGAACTTCGGAGAGCCGCCGACCCGGCCTGTCCGGATCGACCGAGCTCATCACCTCGGTCAGCCTGAAGAGCGGCGCGAGGACCCGCCGCAGCAGCACCACGTTCAACCCCAACATCACCACGAAGCCCGCCAGGAGCAGCGCGAACTGGCCCGTCTCGATCGGAGCATCGATCGTGATCGGACTGAAAGTCAGCAACAACAGCGCGATGGCAAGCACCAGCGCATTGGCGAGAAAGACCAACCACAGCAACGACACAGAGCGCCTCCGGCGCGGCGCCGAGCGAGCACGCTGCTCGCCGACGTCGCGAACGGACGCGGCCGGCGTATCGAGTGACGAGCGTGCGGCGGCTGGAGTTCGACTCAACGGTTCGGCGCTCTCATGGCTGTCCGTCACAGTCCAGCAGAAGGCACCCCGGTCGGGCGCGTATCTGGAGCAATCCCGGCGAGATCGCCGTCCGGCTGATCGAGTCCTGAGCACGGCGGTTGTACGCTTGGCCGCGAGATGAGGGGACTGAGGGCCCGCCGCCGCGACCGCCTCCTGGAGCTCGAGGAGGTCGAGCGGCGACTGAGACCCTTCGGGCGCCGGTACCTCGGTGTCCGCGAGATCCCGCTCGACGCGCTCGTCGGCACAGACGGCCGCGCGAGCTCGTTCACCCGCGACTTTCGCCCGCTTCACGCCTTCAGCCGCGACCGGATGCGCTCGCTCGAGCGCGCGTTCGCCGACGGCGCCTTCCCACCGATCGTCACGGTCAAGCTCGGTGAGACGTACTTCGTGATCGACGGCCACCACCGCGCCGCCCTCGCGCGGCGCGGAGGCGCAGTGATGATCGACGCCGACGTGACCGAGCTGATCTCACGCGTCCCTCTGCCGGCCGGGGCGGACATGCTCGAGGTCGTCCTCCGGGAGCTGGAGCGGATCTTCCTCGAGGACAGCGGGCTTGCCGAGGCACGCCCCGGCATGCGCCTCTCGGTAAGCAGGCCCGCGCACTACCTCGAGCTGCTGGAGAACATCCAGGTTCACGGGTACCACATGATGCGGGCACGCGGACGCGTGCTTGAGAACGCGGAGATCGCGGCGAACTGGTACGACGCCATCTACAAGCCGACGCTCGCCGCGATCGAAAGCCTCCGCCTCGCCCGCCTATACCGGGACGCGCCGCCCGGCGACCTGTTCCTCGTTCTCCACCGGCACCGGCGTGATGCGTTCCCCTCGACCGGCTGCCCACACCTCGCGCAGACCGTCGTCTCGGTGATCGGCGACGGCGGGCGGCGCCGCCGGCTGCGGTTGCCGGGCCGCGGGGGCGGTTCGCCGGCCAACCGGTAGACCACACCCCCGGGTCCGCCGATGCGCTGCGCGCGCTGCTTCATCCGGACGGTCGGCTCGGGGTTGGCGCGAACGTTGGCACGCGCCACCCGACCTTCCCGGCGCTGATCAGCCGCAGACGGCTCGTGCTCATCGCCCGCTGACGTCTTTGGAAAGGAGCAATCGCGTGGGCCAGCGCGCGGATCACGACGTTGCCGGCGTGCGTCGCCGCTTCCGCAACAGCCCGGAGACCGACGAGCCGACGAGCCGCGGAAGATCGTGCCGATGCCCCGCGGTCACACGGGCGCCGGCCGTCGCGTCAGCACGCGGCCGAGGTGCGCGTGTACGAACTGCACGGCCATCGCGCCCTCGCCCACGGCCGTGGCACAGCGCTTGGTGGAGCCGGAGCGGACGTCGCCGGCCGCGAAGATGCCAGGGACGCTCGTCTCGAGCAGGTGCTCGGCGTGCGCGTCCGCACCCGTGAGGATGAACCCGTTGTCGTCGCGCAGGACCGTGTCCCCGAGCCATTCGGTGCACGGCCGGGCACCGAGGAAGAGGAACAGGAACGAGAAGGGGACGCGTTCGCCGCTTGTGAGCGTGACCGCGTCCAGGTGCCCCTCCTCGCCGTGGAGCGCCTCGATCTCGCTGCGGTCGCGGACGGCGACCCCGTAGCGCTCGAGCTCGCGCACGAGGTAGTCCGACATCGTCTCGCGCAGGTCCGCGCGGCGATGCAGTAGCGTGACCAGCGCTCCGCCGCGCGCCAGCCAGACCGCGGCCTGGCCCGCCGAGTTGCCGCCGCCGACGACGCCCACGCGCGCGGCGCCGCACAGCCGCGCCTCAGGAGGGCCTGCGGCGTAGAAAACGCTCAGTCCCTCGTACTCGGCGAGGCCGTCGACCGGCAGGCGCCGGTAGTCCGCGCCGGTCGCGAGCAACACGGCGCGAGCCGCGATCTCGTGGTCCTCCTCCAGGCGCACGACGTGGCGACCGTTCCCAGGCTCGAGCGACACCGCTCGATATGGCGTCGCCGGCCGGGCGCCGAACTTCCGCGCCTGGGTGACCGCGCGGCCGGCGAGCTCGGTTCCGGTGATGCCGGCCGGGAAGCCCAGGTAGTTCTCGATCCTGCGCGACGAGCCCGCCTGCCCGCCGAGCGCGGTGCTCTCGACTACGAGCGTGTCGAGCCCCTCGGAGGCGCCGTATACGGCCGCGCCGAGCCCCGCAGGCCCACCCCCGATCACCAGCAGGTCGACCTCTTCGCGAGGGGCGAGCTCGCGTCCTACGCCGAGCGCGCGCAACAGCTGGCCGCTCGAGGGTGCGTGCAGCTCCGCGTTACCCGGCAGGCGCACGAGCGGTGCTTCCCCCTCGGCAGGCGCCTCGTCGTGCCACACAAATGGCAGGCGGTTGCTGCGCACGAAGTCGAGCATCCGCATCGTCTCCCCGGACGAGCGCGGGCCGACGATCTGCAGACCGAGCCCCTCGACCGTTTGGAGGGCTTCTCGCCTGGCGATGAACGTGGACAGGACGAGGTCGCTCAGCGGCCCGTCTTCGAACAGCAGCTCGCGCATCACGTCGCGGTCGACGGCGATGTAGCGCAACGGCTGCGCGACCACCGCCGTGACGAAGACCGATTGTCCAGAGAGCAGGTTCAGCTCCCCGAGGAACCTCGACGGGCCGTGGCGGACGATCTCGTCGCCCGCCGCGTCGACAATCGCGACCTCGCCCTCGAGGATCGCGATGAACGGATACCGCTGATCGCCGACGCGATACAGCACATCGCCGACGTCGGCCGTCTGCTCGTTGCCGAGCTCAGCCAGCATTGCAAGTTGCGAGGCGGACAGCATCGGGCTATCGGGGGGCTCTACCACCAGACGAGCGTACCTACCGGCCGAAGCCAAACCCCGACATTGGGGGGTGGACCCTGAACTGCGTGGACAGGGTCGGGCCCCGATGTTCGGGTGGCCGGTCGAGGCGATCCTCGCCCCAGTCAAATCGACTCGACTGGAGGAATGTGGATGGCGGCCTATCTCTATCGACTCGGACGCTGGGCGTTCGACAATCGCAATAAGGTGGTGCTGGGCTGGGTGGCCGTGCTCGCGGTGGTGATCGCCAGTGCCGGGGCGTTCAGCGGGCAGTTCTCAGAGAAGTTCACTGCCGACGGCATCTACATCGCGTCTTGTGGCGGGACCTGGCTGGCGCCTCGCGCCCGGCTCCCCGGTGCGCCGCCCGGCCGCGGACCGCCGTCGCCCCGCGACCCTCGGGCCGCCTAGGCGAGAGCTTCAGCCGCCTGGGTAGACCGGGGCACCGCGAATCGTTTAGGGTCGGAACGAGCCTCACTCCCCGGCCCTGGAGGAGGTTGTGTCTTCATACCTGTACCGCCTTGGACACTGGGCGTTTCGGCGTCGGTGGCTGGTGCTGGGCTTGTGGGTGGCGCTGCTGGTCGGTGTGGGGGTGCTCTCCCAGGCGGTCAAGAAGGACACCAACGACGCGTTCAACATTCCGGGTACCGAGTCGCAGCGCGCGCTGGACCTGTTGGACGAGAAGTTCCCGGGCTCGGGCGGCGCGACGGCGCGGGTCGTGTTCGCCGCCCCGCGAGGACACACGCTCGACGAGCCGCAGTACCGAGAGGTCGTCGATCCGACGGTGGCCCGGGCGCAGGAGGTCCCGCAGAGCGTCACCACGGGCGAGCAGTTCGTCGCGGGCTTTACGCCGTCGCGCGACCGGACGATCGGCTTTGCCGACCTCCATTTCGCCGTCCCGGTCGAGGATCTGAAGGACTCGACGAAGGAGGCGCTCGAGCAGGTCGCGGAGCCGGCGCGGGAGGCGGGACTGCAGGTCGAGTTCTCGGGCGGTGTGGTCAGCACGAGCGAGGAGGAGAGCTCGGCCGGCGAGCAGATCGGCGTCATCGTCGCGTTCTTCGTGCTGCTGATCAGCTTCGGCTCGCTGCTGATCGCCTGGTTGCCTCTCGTGACCGCGATCATCGGCGTGGCGATCGGCCTCTCATCGATCTACGCCCTGACCGCCGTGACCGAGCTCAACTCGACGGCTCCCACGCTGGCCACGATGCTCGGCTTGGCGGTAGGGATCGACTACGCGCTGTTCATCGTGTCCCGCCACCGCCAGCAGCTGGCCGACGGGCTGGAACCGGCCGAGTCGGTCGCGCGGGCGACCGCCACGGCCGGCAGCGCTGTGGTGTTCGCCGGCGTCACGGTGCTGATCGCGCTCGTCGGTCTGCTCGTGGTCGGCATCCCGTTCCTGTCGGTGATGGGGCTCGCGGCGGCCGGAACCGTGGCCATCGCCGTGCTGATCGCGCTGACCCTGCTGCCGGCGCTGCTGGGATTCGCCGGCGAGCGCGCGGGTCGTGGGCGGAAGCCGAAGGAGGGTCCGACAGCGGGGCTGCGCTGGGCGCAGTTCATGACTCGGCGGCCGTGGGTGGGAATCGCCGGCGTGTTCGCGATACTCGTCCTGGTCGCGATACCCGCGCTCGACCTGCGCCAGGGTCTGCCCGACGACAGCATCAAGGCGGAGGACACCACCGAGCGCAAGTCCTACGAGCTGCTGACCAAGGGGTTCGGACCGGGTTTCACCGGGCCTCTGACGACCGTGATCGACTTCGAGAACTTCGAGGGCGAGCAGAGTCCGCAGTCGATCGCCCAGGACGCGGCGGAGCAGCTGCGCGAGTTCCCGGGCGTCGCGGCCGCATCCGACCCGACCTTCAACGAGAACGGCCAAGTCGCGATCATCATCGTCACCCCGACCGGCAGCCCCTCCTCTGACGCCACCAAGGAGCTCGTCGACCGGATGCGCGACGCGGCCGCCGACATCCGCCGCGAATCGGGCATCAACGCGATGGTGACCGGCACCACCGCGATCAATATCGACACCTCCGACAAGCTAACCGCCGCCCTGCCCGTGTTCCTAGTGCTGGTGGTCGGGCTGGCGCTGCTTCTGCTGACGCTGGTGTTCCGCTCGATCCCGGTTCCGCTCAAGGCGGCCGCCGGCTTCCTGCTCACGATCGCCGCCGCGCTCGGTGCCGTCTGCTGGATCTTCCAGCAGGGCAACCTGGCCGATGTTCTGGCGGTGTCCGCTACCGGCCCGATCGTCAGCTTCCTGCCGATCCTGATGATCGCCATCCTGTTCGGCCTCGCCATGGACTACGAGGTCTTCCTCGTCTCGCGCATGCGCGAGAGCTACGTCCACACGGGAAAGGCACGCGACGCGATCGTGAGCGGCTTCCAGGCCAGCGCCCGCGTGGTGTTCGCGGCCGCGCTGATCATGATCTCCGTCTTCTCGGGCTTCATCATCAGCGACGACGTCGTCATCAAGTCGATCGGTTTCGCGCTCGCCTTCGGCGTGCTGGTCGACGCCTTCCTCGTCAGGATGACGCTCGTACCCGCCGTCCTCGCGCTGCTCGACCGGCGCGCCTGGTGGCTGCCGCGCTGGATGGACCGGCGGATGCCGAACCTCGACATCGAGGGCGAGAAGCTCCTCCACGAGCTTGAGCCGCCGGCCCCGGCGGAGGCCGAGCATCCGCCGGCGCCGGTGGCGGATCGCTAGAGCGACGGCGCACCCACCA
>Ga0081538_10004526_pt1 | contig 12801 bp, 11 predicted proteins | sample TabmetS5T2R1_FD_71022 | JGI IMG/M metagenome (GOLD analysis project Ga0081538, IMG submission 71022) | Tabebuia heterophylla rhizosphere microbial communities from the University of Puerto Rico - S5T2R1 | ecosystem: Host-associated > Plants > Roots > Rhizosphere ...
CGAATTCGCGAAGGTAGCGCAAGCGCTGTTCGCCAATCTCCATCGAGGGGAGGGCCAAACCTCGGCCGACGTGCTCGCTCTGCTGAAGGAGTTCGAAGCCTGGTACGAAGCCACGCATCGCAAGCCTTTCTGGGACCTGTTCGACCAGCCGATGCCGGAGACGCCCCTTGTCGACTTCTGATACCGGCGAGGTCCCGGAATTCAACGACTGGATCGTGAGCGAGTTCGCAGACCGCGGCGCCTTCACCGCGCTGGTGGTGCTGGTGGAGATCGGCGAGCGATCGGTGACGCCGCTGGCTTCCACCTATCTCAACGTGATCGGCACGGAGGTCGGCTGGCTGGAGATCCAGGCCCTGTTCGCGGGCGCCGGCGTGAAATGGGACGGCGCATCCTTCTACCCGGCGACCGCGCCGGAGGGTGGACCGCTGGACAACGCGGCCGCGCGTGAACGGCTGCGCGGGATCGAAGAGCGCGTCAAAGCGGAGCGCCTGGCGCTGAACGAAGGTTTCTTCTTCGACCGCCATGGCCGCCGCATGATGGTCGAAGAGGCTGGGCCGCTATGATGCGTGCCGGCCCGGTTCGCGCCGACATCGTGCTGCTCGGCGGCGGACATGCCCATGTGCATGTGTTGAAGGCGTTCGCGATGAAGCCGGAGCCGGGCGTGCGCCTGACCCTGGTGACGCGCGATCTGGAGACACCTTATTCCGGTATGCTCCCCGGTGTCATCGCCGGGCTCTACACCGAAGCAGAAGCGCACATCGATTTGCTGCGCCTGTCGGCAGTGACGGGCACCCGGTTGATCCACGCCGAAGCCATCGGGATCGATCGCGCGCAGAAGCGCGTGCAGCTCGCGGACCGGCCGTCCATCGCCTACGACCTGCTGTCCATCGATGTCGGCATTACGCCCGCCTTGGCGCACATCGCCGGCGCGGCCGAGCATGGCATCGCGGTCAAGCCGATTGGATCGTTTCTCGGCAAGTTCGCCGCTCTGCGGGAGCGTTGCCGCGCTCCGGGCGGTCCGCGCCGCATCGCGGTCATCGGCGGCGGAGCCGGTGGCGTGGAGCTGCTTCTGTCGGTGCGCTCGCATCTGCTGGCCGACGCGCATGCGGCAGGGCTGGACGAGGACGCATTTTCCTTCGTCCTGGCAACCGATGGAGAGATCCTGTCGACGCACGATCCTAAAGTCCGCGACAGCTTCCGGCGCGCATTCGCCCAGCGCGGAATCGCGCTGCACGAGCATCGCCAGGCCCGTGCAGTGACGCCTTCCTCGATCGAGTTGGAGGATGGGCAGACGATCGCGGCCGACGCGGTGCTGGTGACGACCGGAGCGGCGGCGCCTTCTTGGTTGCGCGAGACCGGTCTTGCGCTCGACAAGGAGGGCTTCATTGCAGTCGGCCCAACCCTTCAGGTCCTCAATGACCCCGACGTGTTCGGCGCGGGCGATTGCGTGACCCTCACAGAGACGCCGCGCGAGAAGGCGGGCGTCTATGCCGTGCGCGCGGGCCCGCCGCTTGCCCGCAACCTGCGCCGGCGGGCGCGGGGTGAGTCTCTGAAGCCCTGGCTGCCGCAGCAGCGGCACCTCGCGCTGATCTCGACCGGAGAGCGTTATGCCATCGCCTCGCGCGGCACCTTCAAGACCGAAGGCGCATGGGTATGGCGCTGGAAGGACTGGATCGACCGGCGCTGGATGCGGATGTACCAGGACACCGCCGCGATGCGCGCGCGCATGCCCAAGGCACCGCTCGACGCCACGATCGAGGAAGAGATGCGCTGCGGCGGTTGCGCGGCCAAGATCGGGCCGCTGCCATTATCGCAGGCGCTGGCGAAGCTGCCGCCGCCGATCGTCGACGGCGTGATGGTGGGGCTGGAGGCGCCCGACGATGCGGCCGTGCTCCAGCCGCCGAAGTCCGGCTATCTGGTACAGACCGTCGACTTCTTCCGCGCGTTCGTCGATGACCCGTTCGTGTTCGGCGAGATCGCCGCCAACCACGCGCTGAACGACGTGTTCGCGATGGGCGGCGTGCCGCGTCACGCGCTCGCCACCGCCGTCATTCCCATAGGCGACGCCGCCAAGGTCGAGGAAGACCTGTTCCAGCTGTTGTCCGGTGCGCGCGCATGCCTGGACCGCGAGGATGTTGCGTTGGTCGGGGGTCACTCGAGCGAGGGCATCGACCTGGCGTTCGGCTTGAGCGTGACCGGCGAAGTCGCTCATAACCGCATCCTGCGCAAAGGTGGACTGAAACCCGGAGACGCGCTGATCCTGACCCGGCCGCTCGGCACCGGCATCCTGTTCGCGGCGGCCATGCGTGGTCTGGCGCCCGCGGCGGCCGTGGACGACGCGCTGGCAGAAATGCGCCGTTCAAATCGCACGGCGGCGGAGATCATGTTGAACCATGGCGCGACCGCGATGACCGACGTCAGCGGCTTCGGGCTGATCGGCCACTTGGGCGAAATGCTGACTGCCAGCCGCGCCGAGGCCGAGCTCGATTTGCACGCCATCCCGAGCTACGCCGACGCGCTCGCCCAAGCGCGCTCCGGCATCGTATCGACGCTCTTGACCGAGAACCTGGCGCGGCTGACGCTGCTCCACGGCAATGTCGATGCTGCGACCAAGGCGCTCCTGTTCGATCCGCAGACGTCAGGCGGCCTGCTCGCCGGAATTCCTGCGCGGGACGCAGCTACGTGCGTTGCAAGCCTGCGCTCAGCCGGCCACGCCCATGCAGTGGTCATCGGGCAGATCAGGAAGAATGGTGCCGGCACCGCCACCGTATTTGTCGACGGCAGCCTGCAGGCGGCTGCCTTGGTCTAGCGCCGATTCACCTGCTCGCGCGCGTAGCCGGCCATCGAGGCATAGCCGCGGACAATCGCCTGGCGCTCGGCATGACTGGCGACCGCTTCGATGTCGGTGAAGCCATCCGGAGCGCGCGATTCCACCACGTCGATCACACCTTCGGGTCCACCTTTCCGGTTGGCCAGCACGATTTCGGCGGTCGGCGGCCGGCGCTCGGCATCATACGCCGTCAGCGCTGCGGGCACCCATCTGGACGCAGCGAGATGACGCGCCAGCGCCTGCGCGTCCAGGATCGCTTGGCTGGCGCCGTTGCTGCCGACCGGGTACATCGGATGTGCAGCGTCACCCAGTAGCGTGACACGGCCGAACGACCAGCGCGGCAAGGGATCGCGGTCACAGCACGGATACTCGTAGAAGGTGCCGGTGGTCTCGATCAGCTTCACGGGATCGAGGAAGCCCAGGCGGATGCGGTCGCGCACGAACACCATCGCCTCTTCGAAGTTGCCCGGCCGGTTCCAGTCCTCGTGCCGCGGTGGCGGCTGCGAGCCGTCGGCGATGCGCGCCATGACGGCCCAGTTGGTCAACCGGCTCTGCGGCCGCGCCGGATCGGCATGGATGGGATAGATGACGAACTTCGCGCTGTTGCCACCGGCGATGACCATGGTACGGCCGTCGGCATAGACCGGCCACTCCGTCGCGCCGCGCCACAGCATGTGGCCGTTCCAGGCCGGACGTCCCTCGTCCGGATAGAGTAGCGAGCGGATGCGAGAATGGATGCCGTCTGCGCCGATCAGCGCATCGCCGGCGGCCTCGATCCGCTCGCCGCCGTCGCGGCGCTCGAGGATCGCAACAACCTTATCGGAGCGCTCCCGGAAGTCGACCAGCCGGCAATCCATGTGGATCCGCGCCGGCCCCACCCGTTCGATCGCCGCGCGCAGCAACACGCCATGCAGCTTGCCGCGATGAATGCTGATCTGCGGCGTGTCGTAACCGGCGTCGAGGCCGCGCAGTTCCCGCCAGACCGTCTGGCCGAAGCGATTGGCGTAGATCAGCTCGCGCGTACGGATGCCGGCGGCATCCAGGGCCGGCAGCAAGCCGAGCGACGCCAGCTCCTTGATGGCGTGCGGCAGCATGTTGATGCCGACGCCAAGCTCGCGCAGCTCGCGTGCCTGCTCATAGATCTCGACATCGATGCCGCGCTGATGGAGTGAGAGGGCGGCAGCCAAGCCACCAATCCCGCCGCCGGCGATAATGACCTTCATGACTATTCCCCTCGGAGTATGGTCGGAGATTTCCGGCCCCATCGGGGAACAACTCAAATGCGAAAGAGTTCCGTCCGTGCTCCGCTAACGCGTAGACGGATCGGTGGAGAAAGCCAGACCGGTGAGTGTCAGACGCGCTCGAGCGAGAGCGCGATGCCCTGGCCTACGCCGATGCACATGGTTGCGAGCGCGCGCTTGCCGTCGCGCACTCCCAGCTCCAATGCGGCGGTCAGCGCCAAGCGCGCGCCGGACATGCCGAGCGGATGGCCGAGGGCGATGGCGCCGCCGTTCGGGTTGACGAAATCCGCATCGTCCGGCAGCCCGAGCTGCCGCAGGCAGGCGAGCGCCTGCGCTGCGAACGCTTCGTTGAGCTCGATAACGTCGAACGCGCTGACGCCGAACGTGGAGCGCTCGAGCAGCTTGCGCACCGCCGGCACCGGCCCGATGCCCATGATGCGCGGCTCGACGCCCGCGGTCGCCATTCCGGTGATGCGGGCCAGAGGCTTCAAGCCGTGCTCCTTGACCGCGCGCTCCGAGGCGACGAGCAGCGCCGCCGCGCCATCGTTGACTCCGGAAGCATTGCCGGCCGTCACCGTTCCATCCGTGCGGAACAGTGCGGGCAGGGCGGTGAGCTTCTCGAGCGTGGTCGCGCGCGGGTGCTCGTCGCGCTCGACCAGCTGCATGTCCTTGCCGTGCTTGACGGGGACGGCGGTGATCTCCCGCGCGAACCGGCCATTCGCCTGTGCCGCCGCGGCGCGAGTCTGGCTGCGCAGCGCGAACGCGTCCTGATCGGCCCGCGCAATACCGAAATCCGCAGCGACGTTCTCCGCGGTCTCCGGCATGGAGTCGATGCCGTGCTGAGCCTGCATCCGCGGATTCACGAAGCGCCAGCCGATGGTGGTGTCGTGGATCTCGACGCCGCGCTGGAACGGCGCTTCCGCTTTGGCCTGCACCAGCGGCGCGCGCGACATACTCTCGACTCCGCCAGCGATCACCAGATCCGCTTCGCCGGCACGGATCATGCGCGCGGCATAGCCGACGGCGTCGAGGCCGGAGCCGCAGAGGCGATTGACGGTCGTGCCGGGAACTGAGACGGGGAGATCGGCGAGCAGGGCGGCCATGCGGGCGACATTGCGGTTGTCCTCGCCGGCCTGGTTAGCGCAGCCCAGGACAACCTCGTCGATCCGGTCACCGCCGATCGCGGGGAAGCGCTTGCCAAGCTCCCTGATGACATGCGCCGCCAGATCATCCGGCCTGACATGGGCCAGCGCGCCGCCATAGCGCCCGATCGGCGTGCGCACGACGTCGACGATGAATGCTTCGCTCATGCCTTTGGTCCCTTTGCCTGCTCGAACATCGGCCCGCCCATGTGGGCCGGAAAGCCGTAGCCGTTGATCATGACGAGGTCTATGTCGCTTGCCCGCGCGGCGATACCCTCGGAGAGCAGGGCGGCGCCTTCAGTTGCCATCGCCGTCAGCATGCGCTGACGGATCTCGTCGTCGGAGATGGTTCTGGCAACGAGGCCCTTGGCGGCGCGTCGCTGCTCGATCAGCGCGGTAACCTCCGGGTCGATCTCGCGCTTGCCGTCGGGATAGCGATACCAGCCGCGGCCGGCCTTCATGCCGAGCCGCCCCGCTTCGCACAGATGGTCGGCGATATCGACATAGCGCGCCTTCGGATCGCGGGTCGCGGCCTGGCGTTTGCGGCGGGCCCAGGCGATCTCCAGCCCCGCAAGATCGAACACGGCGAACGGTCCCATGGCAAATCCGTACGCCTCCATGGCCGCGTCGATCTGCTGCGGCAGCGCGCCATCCTCCAGCAGGAACTCTGCTTCGCGCCGGTAGGCGGAGAAGATGCGGTTGCCGATGAAGCCTTCGGTGACGCCGCACACGATTGGCAGCTTTCGCAGCTTCTTCGCGACGGCCAGGCCGGTCGCCAGCACGTCCGGCGCGGTGCGGACACAACGCACCACCTCGAGCAGACGCATCACGTTGGCCGGCGAGAAGAAATGCAGCCCGAGCACACGCTCCGGCCGCGTCGTCGCCGCCGCGATCGCGTCCGGATCGAGGTAGCTGGTGTTGGTCGCGAGGATGGCATCCGCGCGCACGATGCCGTCGAGCTGAACGAACAGCTCGGTCTTGACAGCGAGGTCGTCGAACACCGCCTCGATCACGAGGTCGGCAGCGCTCAGCGTGTGCAAATCGGTCGTGGTGACTAGTCGTGCCATCCGATCGCTCTTGCTGGCGTCGTCGATACGCCCGGATTGGAGTGCGCGGTCCAGTAGCGCCTCGATCCGAGCGCGACCTTTGGCGGCAGCGTCTCCGGATTGCTCCACCGCCACGACCGTGATGCCCGCATCCAGCGCTGCCACGGCGATGCCGGAGCCCATGAGGCCCATGCCGACAACGCCGATCGTCTCGACGGCGCGCGGTGCGACGCCTTCGAGGTCGGCCACCTTCGCTGCGGCGCGCTCGGCGAAGAACACGTAGCGCAAGGCCGCGGCCTGATCTGAGTCTCTCAGGCGCAGAAACGTCTCGCGCTCCTCTGCCAAGCCGTTTGCCAGTGGTTGCTCTGCGGAGAGCCGTACCAGCCGAACCGCTTCCTGCGGCGCTGTCTGACCGCGGCTACGGGCGAGTGCTTTGGTCGCAGCAGCGTCGATGGCTTCGATTGGACCAGGCGGCACGGCGCGTTCTCCCGTCCTCGTCAGCGGCGCGCCGACCAGCAGCTGCGCCTCGGCAATGGCTGCCGCCTTGAGCGCGCCGCTTTGGACCTGGTCCAGGACGCCGAGCTTCAGCGCCTCTTCGGCGGAGACGGTCCGCCCGGTGGCGATGAGATCGATGGCGGCGGGCACGCCGACGAGCCGCGGCAGGCGTTGCGTGCCGCCGGCGCCCGGGACGATGCCAAGCTTGACTTCCGGCAAAGCCAGCGTCGCCGTCGGGCTCGCGATGCGCCGATGCGCGGCGAGCGCGACTTCCAGTCCGCCACCGAGCGCAGCGCCATTGATCGCGGCGACAACCGGTTTCGCGGAAGCTTCGATCGCAGCGACCACCGTAGGCAGGATCGGCTCCGTCGGCGGTTGGCCGAACTCGCGGATATCCGCGCCGCCGATGAACACCTTTCCTGCGCCGACAATCACCATCGCTTCGATGGCGCTCGTGTCCGCACCGTGCTTGAGTGCCGCGAAGAGGCCCTTTCTGACCCCCGCCGATAGTGCATTGACTGGTGGATGATCAATCTCGATCAGCAGGATTCCATCGCTGACGCGGCCATGCACATTGTCGGAAAACGCAAGCACTGTCACTCACTCCGGAATAACGGCGGTTGCCTGGATCTCCACCTTGGCGCGGTCCTCGATCAGGGCAACCACCTGGACAGCGGCCATCGCGGGATAGTGGCGGCCGATCAAGTCGCGATAGACCTTGCCGATCTCCTTGACCTTGGCGAGGTAGTCGGCTTTGTCGATGAGGTACCAGGTCATGGAGGTCAGGTGCTTGGGTTCCGCGCCGGCTTCCGCCAATACCTGCACGATGTTCTGCAGCGTCTGGCGGACCTGCCCGACCAGATCGTCGGTCTCGAACTGGCATTGGTTGTTCCAGCCAATCTGCCCGCCGACGAACACGAACCGCCCGCGCGCTACAATGCCGTTGGCGTAGCCGACCGGTTTGGCCCAGCCCTCAGGTTGCAGGACGGTGTGCATGCTAGGCCTCCTGGAACGAAACGAGGGCGGCGCGGAGATCGTCCGGCCAGGCGATCGACCGGTGGGTGTCGAGCGAGGTGACGACCAGGGTCTGCGCGCACTGCCACAAGGTGGTCGCGCCGCGCTGGACAACGTGATCGAGCTCGACGGATTTGCTGCCGATGCGCTTGACCGAAAGCACGAAGCGAAGCTCGTCCTCAAGAAATGCGGGCGCGCGGAAGTCGACCTCGAAGCGCACGGTCGGCAGCCCGATACGCCGCTCGCCGAACAGCATCTTCCAGGGATGGCCCATCGAGATCCACCAATCCTCGACCACGCCGTTGAGCAGGTCGAAATAGCGCGGGTAGTAGGCGATGCCGGCGGGATCGCAATCGCCGAAGCGCAGCACGCGCGTGGCTTCGAAGCGCGCCATCACGGCTTGTCCTTCAACAGCTCGCGCGCGATGATCAGCTTCTGCACCTCGGTCGCACCCTCATAGATGCGCAGTGCCCGGATCTCGCGATACAGCTTCTCGACCATTTCCCCTGAGCGCACGCCGCGGCCGCCGAACATCTGCAGCGCGCGGTCGATCACCGCTTGCGCGGTCTCGGTTGCATTCATCTTGGCCATCGCGGCCTCGCGGGTGGCCGGCAGCTGCTGCACGTCGCGGCGCCAGGCGGCGCGATAAGTCAGTAGGGCGGCGGCATCGATGCCGGTCGCCATGTCGCCGAACGCCGTCTGGGTCAGCTGCAGGTCAGAGAGTGTCGCACCGAACATCTTGCGGTCTTTCGCGTACGCCAGCGCCTCGTCCAGCGCCCGGCGTGCCATGCCGACCGCGGCAGCGGCTACCGAGGCGCGGAAGATGTCGAGCGTGCGCATGGCGATCTTGAAGCCTTCGGCCGGCGTGCCGAGCCGTCGCGTCGCCGGGATGCGGCAATGCTCGAACCGGATGGTCGCCAGCGGGTGCGGCGCAATCATCTCGATGCGCTCGGCGATGGAAAAGCCGGGATCGTCGGCGAACACCACGAAGGCCGAGATGCCACGCGTGCCCGGCGCCTCGCCGGTGCGCGCAAACACGGTGTAAACCTGAGCGATGCCGCCGTTGGAGATCCAGGTCTTCTCGCCGTCCAGCACGTAGGAATCGCCATCGGCGCGGGCGGCACAGCGCATCGCGGCGACGTCCGATCCTGCGTCCTTCTCTGAGAGCGCGAAGGCGGCGAGCCATTCGCCTGACTTTACCTTTGGCAGCACTGCGGCGCGCAGTTCCGGCAAACCGCTGAGCGCAATCGCCCCGGTGCCGAGGCCCTGCATGGCAAAGGCGAAATCGGCGAGACCGTCGTGCCATGCCAAGGTTTCGCGCGCCAGGCAGACGAGGCGCGAATCGATCGGCAGTGAATCAGCGGCGACGCCAGCGACCGCGGCCTCCAGCAAGCCGGCCTGGCCCAGGGCGCGAACCAAAGCTTGGCAGGCGCTGTCGACATCACGGTGATCGATGTTCGCAATCGCGCCGGAGCCAGCGAACCGGTCCAGCCGTTCCGCGAAAGCGCGGTGGGCCGCATCGAAGAACGGCCAGTGCAGATGCTCGCGGGTCGGGCCGGCCATGTCAGTTCCCTTTGAACCGCGGCTTGGACTTGGCCGCGAATGCCTCGAACGCACGGCGGAAGTCGCTTGTCGTCATGCACTCAGCCTGCGCCCTCGCTTCGGCGTCGATCAGATCGTCGAGGCTCATATCCCATTCCTGGTTCAGCATGGTCTTGGTAACGCCATGGGCGAGCCAGGGCCCGTCGGCGAGCGAGCGGGCGAGGGCGAGCGCCTGGGTTTCGAGGTCGGCGGCGGAATGCAGCGCGTTGTAGAAGCCCCAGCTGTGCCCTTCCGCGGCGGTCATGGTGCGGCCGGTCAGCAGCAGCTCGGTCGCACGGCCCTGACCGATGATGCGCGGCAGGATTCCGCAGGCTCCCATGTCGGAGCCGGACAAGCCGACGCGCGTGAACAGGAAGGCCGTCTTCGCCTCCGGAGTCGCCAGCCGCAAGTCCGAGGCCATGGCGAGGATCGCGCCGGCACCGGCGCACACGCCGTCGACCGCGGCGATCACCAGCTGCGGGCATTTGCGCATCGCCTTGACCACGTCGCCGGTCATCTGGGTGAAGGCCAGCAATTCCGGCATCGCCATCTTGGTCAGCGGCTCGATGATCTCGAACACGTCGCCGCCGGAGCAGAAGTTGCCGCCCGATCCGGTCAGCACGATGGCGCGCACGTCGCTGGCCTCAGTAAGGTTCCGGAACAGGTCGCGCAGCTCGGCGTACGAGTCGAAGGTCAGCGGGTTCTTGCGCTCCGGCCGGTTCAGCCGAAGGATTGCGACCCGGCCGTCGTCGCTCGCCTCCCAGAGGAAGTGGCGCGCCGGGTAGTCCTTGAACGGGCGCTTGCTGCTCATCCTGCCATCACCTCGCCGCCGGCGACCACGATCGCCTGACCGTTGATTGATGCCGAACCGGGAGAGGCCAGCCATAGCACGGTATCCGCCACCTCTTGCGGCGTTACCAGCCGGCCTTGCGGATTGGCGCCGGCCAGGGTTGCGAGCGCGTCCGTCTCGCTGCGGCCAGTCTTGCTCTTGATCGTCTCCGCCGCCTTGCGCAGCAGCGGCGTATCGGTGAAGCCGGGGCATACCGCGTTGACAGTGATACCGGTCTTCGCCAGCTCCAGCGCGAGCGAGCGGGTGAGGCCGATGACGCCATGCTTGGCCGCGCAATAGGCGGAGACATAGGGATATCCGTGAAGCCCGGCGGTGGAGGCGATGTTGATCACGCGCGCGCCGGCGCCATGAGCCCTGAGGTCGCTGAGAACAGCGCGCGTCACCAGGAACACGCTGGTGAGATCGACCGCCATCACCCGCGACCAGAGTTCGGCATCGGTCTTGTCGAACGGCGCGCTCGGCGCCTCTCCGGCATTGTTCACCAGGATGTCGACTGGGCCGAACTTGCCGCGCGCAGCGGCAAGTCCACGCTCGACCGCCGCCTGATCCGTCACGTCGAAGCCGTCGAGCACCTGGGCTTGCGCCGCGCCGATGGTGTTTGCGACCTGCTCGAGCGGGGTTCGGCGACGTCCGGCCAACGACAGCGATGCGCCGGCGGCGGCGAGCGTTGTCGCGATGGCGGCACCAATGCCGCTGCCGGCGCCGGTCACCAGCGCGTGCCGTCCGGCGAGCGGGCGGGAGACGGCGCTCATTTGACCACCGGCTGCACAGCGGCGCGCGTCAGATTGGTCTCGTACTGCAGCTTGGCAGTCAGATACTGCTTGGGCCATTGCATCTCCGCGATCCCGAGCTTCGCCGCCTCGTGCAGGGACCAGGCGGCATCGGCGAGATGGGGGCGGGCGATGGCGCAGAGATCGGCGCGACCGGCGGCAATGATCGAGTTGGCATGGTCCGCTTCCGAAATGGCGCCGACGGCGATGGTTGGAATGCGAATCTCGTTGCGGATCTTGTCGGAGAACGGCGTCTGGTACATGCGGCCATAGACCGGCCTTGCCTCCGTGGTCACCTGGCCCGAGGAGCAGTCGATCAGGTCCGCGCCGGCTTCCTTGAACATGGCAGCGAAAATGGCGGCATCCTCCGGCGTGTTCCCGCCGTCGGTCCAATCGTGGCAGGAGAGGCGCACCGAGATCGGCTTGTCTTGCGGCCACGCCGCGCGGATGGCGCGGAACACGCCGACTGGGAACCGCGCGCGGTTCTCGTGGCTGCCTCCATACTCGTCGTCACGCAGGTTGGTGAGCGGCGAGAGGAAGCTCGACAACAGATAGCCGTGGGCGCAATGGAGCTCCAACCAGTCGGCGCCGGTGCCGGCGGCAAGTTCTGTGGCACGGACAAAATCGCGTGTCACGCGCGCCATGTCGTCGCAGTCCATCGCCTTTGGGACTTGGCTCTCCTTGAGATAGGGGGTGGCGGAGGCGGAGATCAGCGGCCAGTTGCCGTTGTCCAGCGGCCGGTCCATGCCTTCCCACGCGACCTTGGTCGAGCCCTTGCACCCGGCATGGCCCAGCTGGATGCCGAACTTGGCGGCGGAACTGGCGTGCACGAATTCGACGATTCGCTTCCATCCTGCGGCTTGCTTGTCGTTCCACAAACCGAGGCAGCCCGGCGTGATGCGCCCCGTCGCCTCCACCGCGGTCGCCTCGATGCAGAAGACGGCCGCGCCCGACAATGCCAGCGAGTTGATATGGGTGAAGTGCCAGTCATTGGCCTCGCCATTGACGGCGGAATACTGGCACATCGGCGCCACCATGATGCGGTTGGCAAGGCTAAGGCCACGCAGCTTGATCGGGGTAAACAATGCGCTCATAGGCTAAGGGATCCGGACCGGAGGACGCCCCTATTGTCTAGCGAGACGGCGCCCTCCCCTCAACCCGCCGGGATTGCAACCCTCCCCTTACGGTTTGATCGCCGCGGCCTTGATGAGTTCCTGATTAGCCGCCATCTCGCGCTTCACGAGCTCGTCCATCTGCCCGGTCGTCATCGGCATCGGTTCAACGGCAAGCTTCTTCAGGCTCGCCTGCGTCGCCGGATCGGCCAGCACCTTCATCCCGGCCGCATGCAACCTTTCGACAATGTCGCGCGGCGTCTTCGCCGGCACGAACACGCCGAACCAGCTCACGCTTTCTGCATCCTTCAGACCGATCTCTCCAGGCGTCGGCACATCAGGCAGATCGGCGGCGCGCTTGGGCGTCGAAACCAGCAGCGCCTTCACCTGCCCCTGCCGGATCAGTGGCAAGGCGGTCGCCAGTGGACAGAAGTAGAAATCGATCCGTCCTCCCATGATATCGGTGATCACTTCCGGACCGCCGCGATAGGGCACATGGGTTGCCTCGATGCCGGCGGCGAGCCGAAACTTCTCCGCGGTGATATGCACGGCACTGCCGACACCGACCGAGCCGAAAGAAATCGATCCCGGCTTGGCCTTGGCTTCCGCGATGAAATCCTGGATCGATTTCCACGGACGCTCGTTCGGCACGATCATGACGCTGGGGCTCGAGCCGATCATCAGCACCGAGGAAAGGTCCTTCGTCACATCGAAGGTCAA
>Ga0081538_10004527_pt1 | contig 12800 bp, 11 predicted proteins | sample TabmetS5T2R1_FD_71022 | JGI IMG/M metagenome (GOLD analysis project Ga0081538, IMG submission 71022) | Tabebuia heterophylla rhizosphere microbial communities from the University of Puerto Rico - S5T2R1 | ecosystem: Host-associated > Plants > Roots > Rhizosphere ...
TGACGTCATCCAGATTGACAAAGCCCCAGAAACGGCTGTCGTAGCTCCGATCGCGATTGTCACCCATGACAAACAGTTGATTTTCCGGCACCCGGGTCGGACCAAAGTCGTCGCGACTGGCCGGTAAAACATTTTGCGGATCATCACCCTCAAAATGCGCATGAGGATCCTCTACTTGCTTGCCGTTGAGGAAAATTTTCTTGCCGCGGACTTCCACCGTATCGCCGGCGACGCCGACCACCCGCTTGATAAAATCTTTCGACCGATCCTCTGGAAAGATGAAAACAATCACGTCGCCGCGTTGGACCTTGCCAAAATCTACCAGGTAGTGGCCGTAAAGGGGGATGCGTATCCCGTAGGCCAATTTGTTGACCAGGATATGATCCCCGATCTGCAAGGTCGGGATCATCGACCCGGAGGGGATCTTAAACGCCTGCACGATGAAGGTGCGGATGAATAGCGCCAACAGTAAAGCCATGCCGATGGCTTCGGCATATTCGCGAAACGTTGACTTGCTTTTCACCGTCTCTTGGGCTTCCACACGAGATCCTTCCTTCGCTTTGGTTGCTTTATCGATAGACATGACCCACCCCTGTTCAGACTTTCAAAGCAGCGAGGAACGCCTCTTGCGGAATCTCTACCTTGCCAACTTGTTTCATTCGTTTTTTACCTTCCTTTTGCCGCTCCAACAGTTTGCGCTTGCGCGTGATATCGCCACCATAGCATTTGGCGGTGACGTTTTTTCTTAACGGCTTGACCGACTCACGGGCAATGACCCGGCTGCCGATGGCGGCTTGAATGACCACCTCGAAAAGTTGCCGGGGTATCAATTCCCGCATGCGCTGCACTAAATCCCTTCCTCGATAATAGGCCTTTTCCCGGTGCACGATCATGGACATGGCATCGACGATCTCGCCGTTGATGCGCACATCCAGTTTGACCAGCTCCGCCGGCCGATAGCCCGCCATCTCATAATCCATCGAAGCGTAGCCGCGACTGACCGATTTCAATCGGTCGTAGAAATCAACAACGATCTCGTTGAGCGGCAGCTCGTAGATCAGCACGACCCGCTTGGGTCCAAGGTAACGAATCTCTTTTTGCGTGCCCCGCTTTTCCTCGCAGATGCCGAGCACGCCGCCGAGAAACTCCTGCGGCAAGTGGATGGTCGCCTGAATCACGGGCTCCTCGATCCGCTCTAAATCTGATTCTGGCGGGAGCTTGACCGGATTGTCAATAAGCAAGATCTCACCTGTCGTGGTTATGACCTGATAGACAACGGTGGCGGCGGTGGTAATGAGACTTAGAGCAAATTCGCGCTCCAGCCGCTCGCGCACGATATCCATGTGGAGCAGACCCAGAAACCCGCACCGAAAGCCGAAGCCCAACGCCTGGGAGGTCTCAGGTTCGAACGTAAAAGAAGAATCGTTGAGCCGCAGTTTTTCCAAGGCGTCGCGCAGCCCCTGATATTGGTTGGCGTCGGTCGGATAAAGGCCGCTGAATACCATCGGCTTCATCGGTTTAAACCCGGGAAGCGGCTCGCTTGCGGGGTGCTCATCGTCAGTGATGGTATCGCCGATGCGGGTCTCTTTGACTTCCTTGATGCCCGCCATCAGAAAGCCCACCTCGCCGGCTTTCATCTCCGCTACTTCGACGGGCCCTGGAGCGTAAACGCCGATGCGGCTGACTTCAAAAACTCGGCCGCTCGACATCATGCGGATCTTCGTTCCTTTGCGCACCGTGCCGTCGAAGATGCGCATCGTCACCACGGCGCCGTGATAAGGATCGAACCAGCTGTCGATGATCAACGCGCGCAACGGCGCCGCCACATTCCCCTGCGGCGGGGGAAATTGATGGATAATGCCTTCCAGAATCTCCTGAGTTCCGATTCCTTCCTTGGCGCTGGCCAGGATGGCCAGGGAAGCATCGAGCCCGATGACATCTTCGATTTCCTTCCGCACCCGCTCGGGCTCGGCGCTGGCCAGGTCGATCTTGTTGATGACCGGAAGCACCTCCAGATGGTGATCCAAAGCCATGTGAACGTTAGCCACGGTTTGCGCTTCTACTCCCTGCGCCGCATCAACCACAAGCAGGGCTCCCTCGCAGGCGCCGAGACTTCGCGAGACTTCGTAAGTGAAATCGACGTGACCCGGGGTGTCAATCAAGTTGAGCTTGTACTCCTGGCCGTCTTTGGACCGGTAACGCAAACACACCGGACTGGCCTTGATGGTAATCCCCCGCTCCCGTTCCAGGTCCATGCTGTCCAGGATCTGATCGGTTTTCTCGCGTTCGCTCACCGCTCCGGTAAACTCCAGAAGTCGATCCGCCAACGTCGATTTGCCATGATCGATGTGCGCAATGATCGAAAAATTGCGGATATGATCTAGATTCATGACGGGCCCGCTTCACGATAGTAAGCAATGGTGCGAAGTAACCCTTCTTCGAGAGCCACCTCCGGCCGCCATCCCAACACCGCCGACGCCAACGATGTCTCCAAACAACTCCGGCGTTGTTCACCCGGCTTAGCCGGACCATGGACCGCCTCCACCTGGGATCCAACACCCTCCCGCAACAGCTCACAAAGGGTGACCACGTCGGTCTCCTTGCCGGTGCCGATATTGACCGCGCCGATAAATTCGCTGTCGAGAGCCGCGACATTGGCTCTGACCACGTCACCCACGAAAACGTAATCGCGCGTTTGTTTACCGTCGCCGTTGATCACCGGGTTCTTCCCCGCCAGGAGCTGCGCAATGAATATCGCCACTACGCCGGCTTCGCCCTTGGTGGACTGCCTCGGGCCGTAGACATTGGCGTAGCGCAACGCGACGTAAGGCAAACCAAAAGCCATGTGGTAATACCCGAGATAGAGTTCACCCGTCAGCTTGCTGACCCCGTAAGGGCTCAGGGGCAATGTCTCATGCGCCTCAGTGGCCGGAATCGGCTCCCGGTCGCCATAAACAGCGCCGCCCGACGAAGAAAAAATGACTCGCTTCACACCGGCGTCTTTACAGGCCTCGAGCAAATTGATGAAACCGATAATATTGACGCGCGCATCAAAGGTCGGATCGGCAACCGAACGGCGGACATCCATCTGCGCCGCATGATGATTCAAAACCTGCGGTTGGATCTCTGCGATCAACCGGCCGGCTTTGGGATCGGCGATATCTAAGTCATAAACCTTCGCACGGGAATTGAGATTTCGAGTTTGGCCCGTCGACAGATCATCGATAATATATACCTCGTGATTAAGCTGAATGTAAGCATCGACGATGTGGGAGGCAATGAAACCCGCCCCGCCCGTGACCACAATCTTCATGCCCGAGGCTCCTTCAGTCGCATGCGAAAATATTCGATGGTTTTAGCCAGCCCTTCGTCCAGCGACACCTTGGGTTCCCAGTCCAATATTCTCTTGGCTTTGGAGATGTCCGGCTGACGCACCTGGGGATCATCTTGGGGCAGCGGTCGATATTCAATCGAGCTCTTTGAACCCGTGAGCTCGAGGATTTTCTTGGCAAACTGAAGGACGGTCATTTCGTGCGGATTGCCGATATTAACCGGCAGGTGTTCTTGCGATTCTATGAGACGGTGAATTCCCGCTACCAGATCATCGACGTATTGAAAGCTGCGCGTCTGCTCGCCTTGCCCATAAACCGTGAGCGGCTCTCCCTTGAGCGCTTGGGTGATGAAATTCGGCACCACCCGTCCGTCCCGCATCCGCATGCGCGGCCCGTAGGTATTGAAAATACGGACGATGCGCGTGTCCAAACCGTGATAACGATGGTAGGCCATCGTGATCGCTTCGGCGAATCGTTTGGCTTCGTCGTAAACCCCTCGCGGGCCCACCGGATTGACGTTTCCCCAGTACTCTTCATTTTGCGGCCGCACCAGAGGATCACCGTAAACCTCGGACGTCGAAGCGAGGAGAAACACGGCCTTCTTGGCTCTCGCCAGGCCCAGGGCGTTGTGCGTGCCGAGCGAACCCACTTTTAGCGTCGGGATGGGAAGCTCGAGATAATCTACCGGGCTAGCCGGGGATGCAAAATGGAGGACGTAATTGAGCGATCCGCCGATATCGATGAAGCGGCTCACGTTGTGATCGAGGAAGCGAAACCGCGGATTCGATGCAAAGCTAGCAATGTTTTCCTGAGCCCCGGTGGAGTAGTTATCCACACAGATGACTTCGTGCCCTTGCTTGAGAAAACTCTCGCAGAGATGAGAACCGATAAAGCCAGCGCCTCCAGTAATCAAGTACCTAGCCATCGTTTCGTCCTATAGAATAATATTGAAAGCCGAGCTTTCGGATATCCGCCGGGTCGTAAAGGTTGCGCCCGTCAAAGATGACGGGGCTCTTGAGCAGCTGTTTGATCCGCATGAAGTCGGGCCTACGGAATTCGTTCCATTCGGTCAAAACCAACAATGCCGCAGCGCCGGCAAGCGCCTCGTAGTTTCGCTTGGCGTATCGGATACGCTGGCCGAAAATCTTCTCGGCCTCGCCCGTTGCCTCGGGATCAAAAGCCTGGACGTTGGCGCCAGCCGTTAATAAGGAATCAATAACCCTGATCGAAGGCGCGTCTCGCATATCGTCGGTGCGCGGCTTGAACGCCAATCCCCACACCGCAAAAGTCAAACCGGAGAGATTGGCGCCAAAATGGCGGATCACTTTTTCGATCAAAATTCCTTTTTGTCGTTCGTTTACTTTCTCCACCGCTTTGAGCAGCACCATCTCCGGCGCATCGCCGCCCATGCTGATCATAGCTCGGATATCCTTCGGGAAACAGGAGCCGCCGTAACCGACGCCGGGAAAAATGAAGTGAGGGCCGATGCGTCGATCCAAACCGATCGCCCGCCGGACCTCACCCACGTCCGCTCCGGTCGTCTCGCACAACCGTGAAATTTCGTTGATGAAGGATATTTTCGTAGCCAGCATGGCGTTTGCCGCATATTTGCTCATCTCGGCGCTACGGCTATCCATGACCAGAATAGGATTGCCGGTCCGAACGAAGGGTTCGTAGAGCTCCTTGACGGCTTCAAGAGCATCGCCGTGATCGCCGCCCAATACCACGCGGTCCGGTTTCATGAAATCCTCGACGGCCGCCCCCTCCTTGAGAAACTCGGGATTCGAGATCCCGGCGCATGGATGCGCGGTTTCCTCCCCGATCCACTGTCGAATCCGGTCCGCCGTTCCCACCGGCACCGTGCTCTTCGTGACAATGATTTTGAAGCCGTCCATCGCCTGGGCGATGCCTTTGGCCGTCGCCCGTACGTGGTCGAGATTGGCATCACCATTCGGACCTTGGGGAGTTCCCACCGCTATAAAAATGACGCTTGATTTCTTTACCGCCCCATCGAGATCCGTGGTGAACGATAGCCGCTGTTCCGCTGCGTTGCGCCGGACCATTTCCTCCAGCCCCGGTTCGTAGATCGGCACCTTGCCCGCTTTCAACATGGAGATTTTGGACGCATCGATATCGACGCAGATAACATCGTTGCCGCTCTCGGCAAAGCAGGTGCCGGCAACCAATCCCACATAACCCGTGCCAACCACGGCAATGTTCATGCGCTCTTCCTCTCCTCCAAAATTTCTCCGACCGCATAGACCGGCCGGTCCTGAGTTTCATGATACGTGCGAGCTAGCATTTCGCCCAGCAGGCCCATGGTGATAAATTGAAAGCCGATAAAGATCAACAGAATCGCCAGCAACAGGAGTGGCCGCCCGCCAATTGCGGCTTGGTAGACGAGTTTCTGAATCGTCAAATAGGCCGCAATCAAAAACCCGACGACAACGCTCGCAACCCCGACGGGACCGAAGATGTGCGCCGGGCGAGTGGAATAACTGATCAGAAACTTTACAGTCAACAGGTCCAGAATCACCCGCAAGGTGCGGCCGATCCCGTACTTGGATTTGCCACGCGACCGCGCCCGGTGATTAACTTTCAGCTCCGCGATGCGGGCGCCCCGTTCGTAGGCGATCGCGGGAATGAATCGATGCATCTCCCCGTAGAGCTTGAGGTTCTTTGCGACATCTTTGCGCATCGCTTTAAGAGTGCAGCCGTAATCATGGAGCTTGACGTGAGTCGCCCAGGAAATCAGGCGGTTGGCGATCATCGACGGTAAACGACGGCTGAGTAATGCGTCCTGGCGCGCATAACGCCAACCGCTCACGAGATCGTTGCCTCGATCCAGCTCCGCCAATAACGCCGGAATATCAGCAGGATCATTTTGGCCATCGCCATCCATTATCACCACGACTTCTCCGTTTGCGTAAGCGAGTCCTGCCGCCAGGGCCGCCGTTTGACCAAAATTGCGCTTAAGCTTCAACACCCGGAGATGGGGTTCGTGTTGATACAGCTGCGCAAGTGCCGGGAAAGTGTTGTCTTGGCTACCATCATCGATGGCGATGATCTCGTAACGCATCCCCAGCGGCCGCACCGCCGCGTTGATCTCCTGAATCAACGGCTCGACGTTTGCCTCTTCGTTGTAGACGGGAATAACGATGGAAAGCTCCATGAGTCAGGTATGGAAGTCAGTCAACTCGGTAAAACTCTTGTAGCGTTCTTCAATGTCCTGGTGCGATACCTTGGTCAAGCGCTTCACCCCAAAGTCTTCGACGGTAAAGGACGCCACCACCGAGCCGTACACGATCGCGCGACGAATGCCCCGTTGGCTGTGATCGCCGGAACGCGCCAGTTGCCCCATGAAGCCACCAGCAAAGGAGTCCCCGGCGCCCGTCGGATCGAACACTTCTTCAAGCGGATAGGCCGGCGTGGCAAAGATCGACGAATCAGAAAACTGCAGCACGCCGTATTCACCGCGCTTGATCAGCACCACCTTGGGTCCCATCTTCAGAATCGCCCGGGCGGCTCGAACGATGTTATTGTAGCCGCTGAGCAGTCGCGCTTCTGAATCGTTGATCACCAGCATCTCGATCCGTTTGAGAACTTTTCTGAGCTCTTCGGGGCTGCCTTGAATCCAGTGGTCCATCGTATCACAAACCACCAGCTTCATATGCTGGATCTGATTCAACACTTCGGTCTGCATGGCCGGATCGATGTTGCCTAGAAAGACGTATTCCGTATCGCGATAGCGCTCGGGCAACTGCGGCACGAAGCCGGACAAAACGTTCAGGTGCAACTCCAGGGTGTCGCGAATGTTGATGTCCTCGTGATAGCGACCTCGCCAATGAAAGGTCTCGCCCTTTTCGCGACGCAAGCCTTCGAGGTCGATCTTGCGCTGGGTGAACAGATCCAAGTATTCTTGGGGAAAATCCTGCCCAATCACTCCGACAATGCGCACCGCAGTAAAAAAACTCGCCGCCAGGGCAAAATAAGAAGCTGATCCCCCGAGAATGCGCTCGGCGGATCCGAAGGGTGTTTCGATGGAATCAAAAGCGACCGTGCCGACAACCAAAACACTCATAGGTATTTCCCAATGATCGGCCGCAGCTCCGAACGTATCTTCGGCGGAATCCGCGACCGTTCCGTAATAATAGCATCCTTGAGCGACATCGCACAGAAGCAAGACCGCGAATCTGTCAACAGGGTTGCGGCACGCCGGATGGTTCTTTGGGCTAACTCGGCATTGTGCCGCAGCACCGTAAGAACGCTTTCAATCTCGACGTCGCCCGCCGCCTGATTCCAACAGTCATAGTCCGTGGCCAAAGCCAAGGTGCTAAAACAAATTTCCGCCTCCCGCGCCAGCTTCGCCTCCTGCAAATTCGTCATGCCGATCACATCCGCGCCCCAGCTCCGATAGAGATGCGACTCCGCTCGCGTTGAGAACTGCGGCCCTTCCATGCACAGGTATGTGCCTCGAGAGTGGACCTTGCCCCCTTCGGAGGTTGCGGCGCCGGCCAGTTTCCCGGAAAGATCTTTACAAAAAGGATCGGCCAAGCTCACATGTGCCACAATGCCGTTGCCGAAAAAAGTGCTGGGTCGCTGTGTGGTTCGATCGATGAACTGGTCGGGAATCACGATATCGCCCGGGGCGATCTCTTGCCGCAGGCTTCCCACGGCGCTAACAGAGATGATCCGATCGACACCGAACTTTTTCATGGCAAAAATATTGGCGCGAAAGTTAATTTCTGTAGGCAACCAGCGATGCCCTTGGCCGTGGCGCGATAAGAATATCAGCTCGGTTTTTCCAAGCCTTCCCTTGAGGAACTTCTCCGACGGCTTTCCGAAGGGCGTCTTGATTTGGATTTCGCGAATTTGTTCGAGTCCTGCCATCTGGTAAAGGCCGCTGCCGCCGATGACGCCGATGATCGATTTACCCATAGTTGGCTAGTACGCTACGGCTGACACCGCAGGTTCACTTTGGCGGTGCAACAGCTCTTCGCCCTGCAGTTGTCCGCAGGCGGCCTGGATGTCATCTCCTCTGGGACGGCGGATATTGATTTGCACGCCGTGAGCCTGCAGCACTTGCTGGAACCGTTCGACGGCGCTATCGTCGGGCCTCTGGTAGCGACTACCGGGATGTGGATTGAAGGGGATAACATTGACCTTGCATCGAATATCGCGCAGCAGGTGGCACAGCGCTTTCGCGTCTTGCACCGAATCGTTGACCCCGCGCAGCAGCACGTATTCAAAGGTGATGCGTTTTCGCCGTGGAATCGGCAGGGAGCGGCAGCACTCCATCAATTGCTGCAGCGAGTACTTGCGATTGACCGGCATCAGCTCACCGCGCAGCGCATCGCTGGGGGCATGAAGAGAAATCGCCAGATTGACTCTGGTTTCCTCCATCAGTCGGCGAATTTGCGGCACCAAACCAACGGTCGAAAGCGTGATTCTTCTCGGCGAAATTCCGATTCCCCAACTCGTGTCCGTCATCACCGCGAGGGCTTTGACGGTCTCGGCATAGTTTGCCAGCGGCTCCCCCATCCCCATGAGCACCACGTGGGTGATTCTCTGGTCCCGCGCCAACGATCGGCTCGCCTCCAAGATCTGGTCGAGAATCTCACTGGCTCGAAGATTTCGCCTCAAGCCCAGCACCGCCGTCGCGCAAAAGGCACATCCGAAGCCGCACCCGGCTTGGGTCGAAACGCACAGCGTCAGTCGCTTCGTCTCAGGGATCAGGACCGTTTCGATGCTTTGGCCGTCGGACAGACCGAAGAGAAACTTCTTGGTTCCGTCTGCGGAAACCGCCTGTCGCATGACCGCGAGCCGGCTAACGGAAAAATCCCCAGCCAGTCGGCTCCGCAAAGACCCCGACAGATTGGTCATCTCGGCAAAGTTTACCGCGCCTCTGCGAAAGAGCCACTGCCAAATTTGCCGGGCTCGATAGGCGGGCTCTTTGCGCTGCACCAGATGCGCGGCCAACTCCTCGAGGCTCAGGTCTTTGATATTCGGCTTGGTGCTCGCTTCGTTCATCGGCCGATCTTGCATTTAATTCGAAGGGCGATGGATCTCATCGGGTCTAAAAAAGAAGGCGATTTCCGCGGCCGCAGTATCGGTTCCATCGGAGCCATGGACGGCATTCTGTTCGACATCCTTGCCCCAGTCCTTGCGAATGGTTCCCGGCGCCGCCTTGGCCGGATCCGTGGCGCCCATGATTTCACGGTTCCGCGCAATCGCCCCCTCGCCTTCCAGCACGGAAACAAAGATCGGCCCGGAAGACATATAGACGCAGAGACTCGCAAAAAAGGGGCGCTCTTTATGGACCGCATAGAAAGCTTGTGCCCGCTCGGGTGTCAAACGCACGAGCTTGGCAGCGACGATTTTCAAACCCGCCGATTCAAACCGTTTTAAGATCTCGCCGATGAGCCCCCGCCCCGCGGCATCGGGCTTGATAATCGAAAGAGTCCTCTCCACGCTCATGGTTTTCCCAAAGCCTCCTGCATCGTTCTGCCGATGACTGCCGGTGATGAAGCCATGCGAATGCCGGCGTTTTTCATGGCTGCAATTTTCTCCCCCGCTGTTCCCTTGCCGCCGGAGATGATCGCTCCGGCATGTCCCATGCGCTTTCCCGGCGGAGCGGTTTGACCGGCGATGAACCCCACCACCGGTTTTTTCATATTGGCCCTGATCCAGCCCGCGGCTTCCTCTTCCGCGCTGCCGCCGATCTCGCCGATCATGACCACCGCTTCGGTTGCGGAATCGCGGTTGAAAAGATCCAAAACATCGATAAATTCTAACCCGTGTACCGGATCGCCGCCGATGCCCACGCAGCTCGACTGCCCCATACCCAGACGGGTGAGCTGGTCTACCGCTTCGTAGGTCAGCGTGCCGCTGCGCGAAACCACGCCGATCGATCCCTGGCGATGAATATGGCCGGGCATGATGCCGATCTTGCACTCGCCGGGGGTAATGACGCCGGGGCAATTGGGACCCAAGAGTAAAGATTTTTTCCCTTCGAGATAGCGCTTGACGCGGATCATGTCGCGCACCGGCACCCCTTCGGTGATACAAATAATCAGCGGAATGGCCGCGTCCGCCGCTTCCATCATAGCATCGGCAGCAAACGGCGGCGGCACATAGATCACGCTGGCATTAGCCGCGGTCTCGGCCACGGCGCGCGACACGGTATCGTAGATTGGAATGCCTTCGAAAGAGGTGCCGCCCTTACCCGGCACTACCCCGGCAACCATTTGCGTTCCATACTCTTTGCACGCCTTGGTATGAAACTGGCCGGTCGCTCCGGTGATGCCCTGAGTCAAGACCCGCGTATTCTTGTCGACCAAAATCGACACAACACAACTCCTTACGCTCCTTTCACCGCTTGGACGATTTTTTCCGCCGCTTCCGCCATAGTCTCCGCCGAGATAATCGGAAGACCCGAATCGGCAAGAATTTTTCTTCCCAACTCGACGTTCGTTCCTTGCATCCGGACCACCAAGGGAATGTTAACGCTCAACTCGCGCGCAGCGTCCACCACCCCTTGGGCGAGCACATCACAACGCATGATGCCACCGAAGATATTGATCAAAACGCCGCGCACCCTGGCGTCGGAGAGAATGATTCTGAAGGCCTGGGAGACTCTTTCTTTGGTGGCGCCGCCGCCGACATCGAGAAAATTGGCGGGCTCGCCGCCACAAAGTTTAATGATATCCATCGTGGCCATCGCCAATCCTGCGCCATTGACCATGCAGCCAATGTTGCCCTCCAGGGGGATATAAGACAGGTCATACTTGCTGGCTTCGATCTCACGGGGATCTTCCTCGTTCAAGTCACGCAGCGCCAGGATATCTTTGTGTCGAAACATGGCGTTGTCGTCGAAGCTCATCTTCGCGTCGAGCGCCATCACCTGTCCTTCCGTGGTCAGGATCAAAGGATTTATTTCAGCGATCGAGCAATCGCATTCATCGAAAGCGCGATACAGAGCCTGCATCATTGCCACCATCTTACCGACGACGTCATCGGAAACTCCAAGAGCGAAGGCCAGGCGGCGACATTGAAAAGGCTGCAGTCCCACCGCCGGATCGATAACTTCTTTCAGGATTTTTTCCGGGTGCTGGGCAGCGACCTCTTCTATTTCAACCCCGCCCTCAGATGAACAGATTACGGTCACGCGCGCTTGAGCCCGATCCAAAACCATCCCTAGATAAATTTCACGCTCAATATTGACGCCTTGCTCGACTAGCACTCTTCTTACCCGGCGTCCTTCGGGTCCGGTCTGGTGGGTTACGAGGTTTTTACCGAGCATTCCCGAAGCCTTCTGCTCGGCATCTTCCGGGCTCGTCGCGAGCTTCACGCCGCCGCCTTTGCCCCGGCCGCCGGCGTGGATCTGTGCCTTGACCACGCCGCGGCCGCCCACTTCAACCGCGGCCGCCTTCGCCTCCGGTGGTGTCGATGCCACCTTGCCGACGGGTATCGGCACGCCGTATCGCTTTAGAATCTCCTTCGCCTGGTACTCGTGGATATTCATAACCTTCGGTTCCCAATTACAGTAAGACCCTGAGGCGCACCGATTAGCCCCAGCGCCTCACGCTCACCGTGGCTAAGAAATGGCTAGCCGGGATTCACCGTACGGGGGAAAGCATCACACACGGTAAACCGCTGCACCGCGAATGAGCTAGGCAACAGCCAGAATACGATCCATCGCTTGAACGATATCTTTGACATGGTTGAGGGATTCGTCAAAAGCCTTTTTGTCCGCTGCGCTGAGATTGATATCGATGACCTTTTCGACCCCGCCGGCGCCGATGATGACCGGCACGCAGAAATAGTAGCCGCGCACGCCGTACTCCCCTTCCAGCAGCGCCGCGCATGGAAGAATCTCCTTCTTATCGAAGAGGTAAGCCTCGGTCATGCGAACGGCCGCCGACGCCGGTGAGAAATAAGCGGATCCCGTCTTCAATAATGCCACGACCTCCCCCCCCGCGTTACGCACCCGCGCTTCGATTTCGTCAAGACGGTTTGCCGGAATTAGTTTCTCAACCGGCACTCCGCCAACCAAACAGGTGCTACGGACCGGAACCATGTCGTCGCCATGACCGCCCAAAACCATAGCCGCAACGCTATTCACCGAGACTTTGAGCTCTTTAGCAATAAAGGAGCGATAGCGCGAGGAATCCAGGATGCCGGATTGACCGACCACGCGATTCTTCGGAAAGGCCGTGACCCGCTGGGTTAATGTCACCATGGCATCAAGCGGGTTGGTAACCACGATAACAAAGGAATCCGGCGCATGCTTTTTGATGCCTTCCGCCACCGAACTGATAATTTTGGCGTTGGTTCCGACGAGGTCGTCCCGGCTCATACCCGGCTTACGGGCAATGCCGGCTGTCACTATACAAACGTCGGCACCGGCGATATCCTCATACTTGTTCGTACCGATCACCGTGCCATCGAAGCCCTCCACGGGTCCAG
>Ga0081538_10004528_pt1 | contig 12799 bp, 10 predicted proteins | sample TabmetS5T2R1_FD_71022 | JGI IMG/M metagenome (GOLD analysis project Ga0081538, IMG submission 71022) | Tabebuia heterophylla rhizosphere microbial communities from the University of Puerto Rico - S5T2R1 | ecosystem: Host-associated > Plants > Roots > Rhizosphere ...
CGGGGGGTTCGAGGGGGCGAAGGCGCTCGAGATCGACACGCTCGTCTCCGCGTGCGTCTGGTCGGAGCGGCCGCTCTCCGAGCAGGGCGGGAAGCAGGACGTCGAGGTCGTCGATCTGATGGAGCTGGTCGCGACTTCTGCAGGGATCGAGGTCTGAGATGGCGACCGCGGTCTCCGACGCCCTCCTCGACGAGCTCGTCCAGATCTGCGGCGAGGAGCACGTCTTCGCCGGGATCTCGGCACGGGTCAACCGCGCCCGCGTCCCGTCGCCCTTCCCGGTTCACCGCTGGGCCGAGTTCACTCCCGACGCGGTCGTCCTCCCCACCTCGGCCGAGCAGATCTCCGAAGTCGTGAAGCTCGCCAACCGGGAGTGCGTCCCGATCGTCCCGCGCGCCGGCGGCACCGGGCTCACGGACGGCGCCGTGCCGCTCAAGCACGGGATCATCGTCGACGTCAAGCTCATGAACCGGATCCTCGAGCTCGACCTCGAAGACCGGACGGTCACCGTCCAGCCCGGGATCAACATGCTGAAGCTCTCGGAGGAGCTCAAGCCGCACGGCTTCATCTATCCGGACGATCCCGCCTCGTATCCCTGCTCGCTCGTGGGCGGGCGGATCGGCACGAGCGGCTGGTCGCTGATCGGAGGGCGCTACGGGCACACGCGCGACCTCGTGATCAGCTTCGAGATCGTCCTCCCCATCGGGGAGATCATCCGGGTCGGCGACGGCGGCGGGAGGAAGGTGCGCAAGTCCTCGAGCGGCTACCAGCTGAAGCACCTCTTCATGGGCCATCAGGGCACGCTCGGCATCGTCACGGAGGCGACCCTCGAGCTGGTCAAGCGCCCGGAAGCCGAGTTCTCCGCCTTCTACGCGTTTCGCTCCTACGAGGACGCGTGGCGGGCTACCGGCGAGTTCGCCCGCTCGGGGGCTGCCACGCTGGCCGGCGTCGTCCTCTTCGACGAGTGGAAGCTCGCCTACCTCCGCCGCGACGACGAGGCCTACATCCCGCAGCCCGACTGGGTGAAGGGCGTCGTCGCGCTCGCCATGTACGGGAACGCCGACGAGGTACGGGCGTCCGCGAAGCGCATGCTCGGGATCGGCAAGGCCTCCGGCGGCGAGTACCTCGGCGACGAGATCTCCCAGGGCGACTGGGCCTCGCGCCACGACCGCTACGCGACGCCGCTCCACGGGCGCCTGCGGGACGGCCAGGTCGTGCCGATGAGCTGGCACTGCGAGGACGCGTCGATCCTCTACTCCCAGCTTCCCGCCGTCCGGGAGAAGTGGCACGCGGTCGCCGCCGGCCTGCGCGAGCGCTTCGACATGTTCGACGACTGGGGCATGTTCGCCTACACGAACGGGGCCTTCAAGTCGTGGGGCGACTACCTGACGGAGATCGACATCGGCATCTGGGAGATGCAGTGGGACGACGAGAGCTGGGCCGCCTGGGTCGAGGCCAAGCGCGAGATCGCGCGGATCGCGATCGAGCACGGCGGCTCCATCTCGGCCTGCCACGGCTCGTGCCGCGAGGGCGAGGTCGATCTCGTCCCGCTCGAGCTCGGCGGCGGCTTCGACGTGATGAAGAAGATCAAGCGGGCGCTCGACCCGAACAACATCATGAACCCCGGCAAGTACTTGCTCGACGAGGCCTATGAGGAGGTGGAGGCGTGATCGGCTTCAGGCTCGGCGCGCAGAAGGCTCCGGAGGAGAAGCGCATCAAGGAGGACGTGGTCATGCGCTTCGACCACATCTACGAGGTCGACCCGGAGCTCATGACCGAGCACACGCCCCAGCAGGACATCCCAGCCTGGGACACGCTGCGGATCGTCGACAGCCGGTGGGAGCACCTGGCGTGGATGCATGACCACTTCGCGGACAGCGTCGTGTCCGGCGAGGAGCTCCTGGAGGAAATCGAGGCCGAGGAGGGCAAGAAGTGAAGTTCAGCTACGTGACGCTTCCGGATTACCCGATCAACGACTCCGTGGACATGATCAAGACGGCCGACGAACTCGGCTACCACGCCGTCTACTCCGTGGACGAGACGTGGCACAAGGACATGTGGGTCCTCTTCGCCCACGCGGCGGACAAGACCAAGAACATCCGCTTCGGGCCGAACCTGACGCCCATCGGCCTGCGGGAGCCGACCCTGGTCGTCCAGGCGCTGGCGACCCTTGACGAGGTGACCGGCGGGCGCACCGAGTGCGTCTTCTCGATCGGGAACTTCGGGCTGCTCAGCCAGTACGGGATGGACTGGTCGAAGATGAAGCCGCTCTCCCGGGTGAAGGAGGCGCACCACGTCATGCGCACCTTCCTCGACGACGGGGCGATCACCTACGAGGGCGACTTCTACAACTACTCGGGCCTCTTCACCTTCGCGCGGCCGGTGCAGGAGCGCGTCCCGCTCATCTTCGGCGCCATGCGCGGGCCGAAGTCGTTCCAGGCCGCGGGCGAGCTCTCCGACGGCTGCCACCACGCGCTCAGCTACTCGAAGGAGGCCTACGACTACCTGGTCGAGAACGTCAAGGCGGGAGCGGAGAAGGCAGGCCGGAACTGGGAGGACCTCGACATCGGCGCCTGGTGCGTGATCGTGTGCGCGCCGGACTCCGACGAGGCCAAGCGGACGGCGCGGACGATGGTGGCCTTCTACATCTCCTCGATGCCACACGAGCAGCTCGAGCGCCACGGGATCGACCCGGCGGACATGGCACCGATCGTGGAGGCGCTCGGGAAGGGCGAGCTCGACAAGGCGTTCGAGCTGACCGCGCCCGAGGTCGCCGACCGGCTCTCAATCGCGGGCAGCCCGGAAGAGTGCGTTGCCAAGATCCAGGAGATCGCCGGCACCGGCGTCAACCACATGATCCTCTGCATCACCGATCCGGCAATCGTGAAGGCGTTCACGGGGAAGGACGTCAGCGTGCCGGACGTCAAGGGCCAGCTGCAGCTGATCCACGACGAGGTCATGCCGGCGTTCAGCTGAGTTGACGCTGACGCCGGAGCAACGCCTGACGTTCTGGGCACTCGCGGACGTCCTGATCCCAGCCACGGACACGATGCCCGCGGCCAGCGAGGCCGGCTCGGCGGAGAAGTGGCTCGACCGGGCGCTCGCAGCCCGGCCCGACCTCGTATCCACCCTGGCTCGGGTTCTCGACGCGACCGACGGGACGGACCCGGAGGCCGAGGCCCGGCGGCTGCACGCCGAGGACCCCGACGGCTTCTCGGCGCTCGCCCAGATCGCCTCCGGCGGCTACTACATGAATCTCAAGATCAGGAAGCGGATCGGCTACCCGGGGCAGGGGAAGCGGCCGCCTTTCTCCGACGAAGCCGAGTACGACCTGCGCGAGGGGCTCCTCGACCCGGTGCTGGCCCGCGGGCCGGTCAGCGCGACGCCGCCCCCGCCGCCGGATCCCGTCGAGCCGGCGACCCTGCTCTCGTTCTCGCTCTCCGGCAACGGAGACAAGGCCGACCTCGTCGTCATCGGCGCGGGGGCCGGCGGCTCGGTCGCGGCCCGGCATCTCGCCGAGGCCGGCTTCGAGGTCGTCTGCCTCGAGCAGGGAGGCTGGGAGAACGCGTCCGACTTCACCGGGGACAAGCTCGAGTGGGAGCTCGTCGCCGACGCGCAGTGGAGCCCCAACCCGAACACCCGCCGGCATCCGTCGGACTACCCCCTCGAGGTCTCGGGCTCGCCGATCACCCCGGTCATGTACAACGCCGTCGGCGGCAGCACGATCCACTTCGCCGCCCAGTGGGTGCGCCTGCGGCCGCATGACTACAAGCTCCGCACCCTCCACGGGATCGCCGACGACTGGCCTATCTCCTACGAGGAGATGAAGCCGTTCTACGAGCGGATCGACCAGGAGATGCAGATCTCCGGCATGACCGGCGACCCCAACTACCCGCCCGGCCCCCCACCCCTCCTGCCGCCCCTCCCGATCGGAGCGATCGGGCGGCGGGCGGCCGAGGGGATGAACGAGCTCAACTGGCATTGGTGGCCCGCAGCGCACGCGATCCGCTCCCAAGAGGTCGGGAACCTCGCCGGCTGCGAGCGCACGGGCACGTGCATGTGGGGGTGCCCCAAGGGCGCCAAGAGCTCGACCGACACGACCATGTGGCCGCAGGCGCTCGCGCACGGGGCGAAGCTCGTCACCGGTGCCCGCGTGCGCGAGATCACGACGAACGGGAACGGGCTCGCCACCGGCGCGATCTACGTCGACCGCGACGGGCAGGACCAGGAGCAGAAGGCCGACGTCGTCATCGTGGCGGGAAACGGCGTCGGAACCGCCCGCCTGCTCCTCCTCTCGGGCGGCGAGGAGGGGATCGCCAACTCATCGGGCCTCGTCGGCAAGCGTCTGATGCTCCATCCATACATGAGCGTCCTCGGGATCTACGAGGACGATCTCGAAGGCTGGCTCGGGCCGTGGGGGACACAGCTCCTCTCGCTCGAGTTCGCCGACCACGACCCCTCCCGCGGCTTCCCGCTCGGCGCGCAGTGGGACGTGATGCCGCTCGGCGGCCCGCTCTTCACGCTCTTCCGCTACGACGACTTGCCCTTCGACGAGCGCTGGGGCCCGACCGTCCACGACCTGACCGAGTCGACGCTGGGCCACGCGTTCGACTGGGGAGTGGGCATCGAGGACCTCCCGCACGAGTCCAACACCGTCACGCTCGACCCGGAGCTGACCGACTCCGACGGCATCCCGGCGCCGAGGATCACCTTCACGATCGACGACGAGATGCGCGCCAACCTCGACTTCCAGCTCGCGCGGGCCCAGGAGGCACACGAGGCGGCCGGCGCCGTCAAGACGATCGTGGCCGACTGGTCGCAGTGGGGCTGGCACCTGCTGGGAACGGCGCGCATGGGCGACGATCCCGCCACGTCGGTGGTCGACCGCTGGTGCGCCGCCCACGACGTTCCCAACCTCTACGTCCTCGACGGCGCCGTCTTCCCCACCGCCGGCCCGATGGCCCCGACGGCGACGATCTGCGCCAACTCCCTCCGCTGCACCGAGCGCCTGATCGAGCGCGCCCGCCTGCAGCCGGTCCCGGCGTAGACCCTGCTACTCGGGACCGGGCCCGAGCTCGATCGGATTCGTCGTGCCGTCGCGGCGGCGGAGCACGACTCGCTCCAGCTCGGCGCCGGTCGTGCTTTCGAAGCGAACACCGAAGGCGTTCTCGCCCATACGCGCCTTGTGGGCCACGCCTCCGGCCACAACGTCGACTGTCTCGATCGCGTCGGAGACGAGCCCGTAGACGACGAGGCTCCCCGACGCGGTCTGCACCCAGCCCATGTGGAGCCCGTCCGGCCCAGCCGCACTACAACCGCCGCCGCCGTTGGGGAGCAACGCGTGGGCGACGTGGTCGTTGCGGGTGGGCGCGGCGTAGAGCATGTCCTCCTCGCCGCCGAGCCCGGCGAGGAGGAGGCGGCCCTCGTCCTGGACAACCTCGCCTGGGCCCACTGCACGCCGCTGCTCGGCCGACAGGCCTGCCGGTCGGGTCCGGTCTCCCACCGCATCTCCGAAGTCCAGCGCGCCCCAGCGGGCTGCAAGCTCGCCGGCGCTCAGATCGGCATCGTTTCGAGGCCGGCGGAAGACGCCGTAGAGCTCCTTGACCGGGCGCCGCTCCTCGTCGGGGGAGTAGCCGTAGAGGTGCACCGACGCCGAGCCGCCTTCGAACGGGCCGTCCATCAGTCGCTCAGGTCGAAGGTGATCTGGTTCGTCTCCGTGAGTGCGCGGAGCATCCAGCCTAGCCACTGGGGCCATACCCCGGGCGCCGCGCCTCCGGCGGCGCCCGGTAGCTCGCCGCCTGCCTACTCGGCCGGGATCTCCGAGTGCACCATCCGCATGTCGATGCCCTGGTTCCGCCTGTAGAAGCGAGAGACGAGGTAGATGAGCAGCGCGACCGCGTAGAGGCAGCCCATGTAGATAAGCGACTCGCGGCCGTTGAGCGCGTAGATGTCGTTCGTGAACCACTCGTAGAGCGCGAAGCCAAGGATGACGAGGAACCCGGCCGCGGCCACGGTGATGAGGGGGACGCCCAGGACGTTGTACCTGGCGATCGGCGAGGCGTTGTAGATCTCCGGCTTCCGCCACGGAAGGATCGCGGCGGCGATCGCCGAGCCCGTGAACGTGATCGCGATGACGAGCGTCGCCGCGAGCGTCCAGCTGTAGAAGTCTGCGTTGTACGCGTAGAAGTAGCTGATCGGGATGGATGGGATGAGCATGAGGAGGAGCGCCACGATGGGAACGCCGTTGCGCGTCACCTTGGCTGCCGCCTCCGGCAGGACGCGGTCGAAGGCAGTCGCGAACACGACCCGCGTCGAGGAGAGGAAGACCGTCCCCACCCAGCCGAAGAACCAGAGCGAGAGGAGCCCGACGAGGATGAACTGCCACAGCGCCCCGTCCAGCAGCCAGGAGCCGAGCAGGCCCGGATACGGGAACGTGAGCCCGAGCGGCGCCCCTTCGACGTAGCCGAAGACCGTCCCCCAATAGCCGTTGTTCGCAGCGTTGTAGAAGTCCCAGCCGAAGGTCTTCGCGAAGAGGAGCAGCATGATCATCGCGAGCACCGTCGTGGCGATCAGCGCCCCGCCCATGGCGTAGATGTTCTTGCGGAAGTCGGAGGCGCCGCGCACCTCGCCGTAGAGCGTCGCGCCCCAGTTCGACCACAGGTTGAAGAAGAGGATGAAGGGGATGAGCAGGAAGGTCCCGCTCACCGAGGCGAAGGAGCCGACGCTCGCAGGCGTTCCGGCGTCGCTCGTCGCCAGGGTCTGCTCGTAGGCGTTTGGGCCGGCCCCGAGCGACGAGCTTGCCTCGGCGTTGAAGGCGGAGATGAAGTCCGCCTTCGAGTTGACGAGCAGGAGGATGAACAGGAACGCCAACCCGATCAGGCCTCCGAAGAAGCAGATCCGCTGGATTCGGGCGTACGTCCGCATCCCGAGCGAGATGACGAGGGAGGCCAGCAGGGCGACGATGATCGAGGAGACGAAGAGTCCCGGCGTAGGGTCGTTGAAGAAGGACACCCAGCCGTCCGCGCCCACGATGGCGCCGAGCGGGACGAGGATTTCGACGTTGAGGATGTTTGCGTAGATCGGGACCCAGTGCCAGAGGATGAACCACCAGCCGCAAACGGCGAGCACGAAGCCGATCCCTCCGCCGAGGATGCGGCTGATCCAGACGTAGTCGCCCCCGGCTCGTGGCATGGCCGCGATGAGCGAGGCGTAGGTGATCGCCTGGAGGACGAGATAGGCGCCGGAGAGGATGACCGCCCAGAGGAGGCTGCCGTCCGGGATGAAGACCGCGTATGAGAAGATGAAGAGCCCGAGCGTTATCAGGTTGATGGAGAAAAAGGCGTAGATGAAGGCGTCCCTGACCGCCCATCCTTTGACGAGGCCGGTGGCCTTCCGGGCGAAGAGCGGGCGTTCCTCGAAGGGAACGTCGCCGGTCGTCGTTGCCATGAGGGCTCCTCTCTGTTCGCTAACCGCTCGTTAGTACGTAGTTCTTGACGCCTTTCCTTCCGTCGAGCTCGACGAGCGCCCCCAACAGCTCGCCCTGCTCGTAGGAACTCCCGGGGTTGATGCAGAGGGTCTTGCCGATCCGCGTGTGCCCGCGCGCCTCGTGAATATGGCCGTGGAGGGAGAGCGCCGGCTGGTACCGCTCGATCACCTCGCGGACGGCCGTCGAGCCGCACGGCACGGGCGCGTGCCCGGCGTGCTTCAGGGTCATGTCCTCAGCGAGCTCCGGGGCGTCGTCGAGCCCCGAGCCGTACGGCGGGCAGTGGAGGCTGAAGATCGTGCGCTCCGGCGGAGCGGTCACGCAGCTCGCGCAGCGGTCGATCCGCGTCGCGAGCTCGGGCTCGTCCTCCTCCCGATAAGTCTGCCACGGCGTCCGGTTCGCCCAGCCAGTCGAGACCATCTGGAAGTCGTCGACCTCGACGACACAGCCCTCGGCAAGCTCGACGTGCTTCGCGCGCTCGATCACAGGGTCGATGTCGAACTGGTCGTCGTTGCCGGGGCAGACGAAGACGCGCATGCCCGTGTCCTCGAGTCGCTCGTCGGCGAGGGCCATCCAGCGCTCGACCGTCGCCAGCATGCGCTCGTGGAAGAAGCGATCGGCGCGCTCGGGGTCCGCTTCGTACTCGCGCAGCTCCTCGGGGGTCGTGCGGAAGGGGTAGTAGCCGCGCCGCTTGACCATCTCTTCGAATGCGGCGACCTCGTCCTCGCCCTGCAGCTCGTGCCGGTTCTCGAGCAGGGTCGCGTGCCAACGCCCGTCGCCCTCGTCGACGAGCGGTACGAGCGCCTTGCCCGTCATGTCCCCTCCGAGGACGAGGACGTCTGCGCCGTAATGCTTCCCGCTGTTCAGGAACTTCTTCCAGCAGGTTTCCGACCCGTGGATGTCGGTCGCGAAGAAGAGGCGCACCCTCGCGACGAATTCAACCACCTCGGGCGAACGCTGGCTAGGGCCCTCCGCCGACCTCCTCGGGAAGCTCGTACCAGCGCTTGCGATCGCCGATCTTCGCCCGCAGACGCCAGCCCCGCGACTTCGGCTCGGCGTCGATCCGGACGAGCAGCTCGGACAGGCGCTGCTCGAGGACAGCCCGGCTCTCGGCCTCGAGCCCGTATGAGTCGACGAGGTCCCGGCAGGCGGTCAGGTTCTCCACGAGCGTGCGCCAAAGGCCCCAGTCGTCGGCGCACAGATGGGCGATCCGGTCGGCGTTCACGCCGTCGCCGTCCTCACTGCCGACGGGATGGCCGTGCAAGAGCGCGAGCGCGTCCCGGACGTCCTTCTCGTTCAGCTCCGCGATCTGAAGCTTCGTGAGCAGAAGCTCGGCGAGCGGCAGCGTGTCCGGCTCGAGCTCGATCCGGCCCTCGAGCGGGATCTTGTGCGACATGCGGAAGCCGCCGACGAAGACGTCCACCTGGCGTCCGTTCCGCTCGTCGAAGAAGAGCATCCGCTCGTTGCCGTGGAGCGCGTTGAAGGCGACGTGCGGCCCGTAGCCCTCGGCGCGGAGCAGAGTCGTGACGCGACCCGCACCTGACCGGACCGTCACGAAATCGAGGTCCTGATAGTCGCGCTCCAGCCCTCGGGGGACGTTCACGCGGGCGCGCAAGCGGATCGCTACCCCACCAAGGAGCCTGAGCGGCACTCCATCCTCGGCGGCTCGATCGAGGAGGCGCCTGCCCTCGGCGACAACGTCGCTCTCGATCGCGCTCATCGCGCGCTCATGTCCGGCGACGATCGCGGGCCATGCTCGATTCTAGTCGGGGCGACTCGTTCCCCATGCTGCTTGCGCGCCCGGCTCGGCAGTTGGAGAATCACTCTTATCCGGCAGAAGGAGGCCCAGGAAAATGGCGCGCGACCCCAAGCACGACATCCTCTTCGAGCCGATCCAGATCGGCCCGAAGACGATGAAGAACCGCTTCTACCAGATCCCCCACTGCAACGGCTTCGGCTCGGAGAAACCGCTCTCGCAGGCGCACTTCCGGGCGATGAAGGCCGAAGGTGGCTACGCCGCGGTCTGCACGGAGTACTGCTCGATCCACCCTGAGAGCGACGACACGCACCGCGTGTCCGCGCGCCTGTGGGACGACGATGACATCAAGAACCTCTCGCTCATGTGCGACATGCTCCACGAGCACGGCGCGCTCGCCGCGGCCGAGCTCTGGTACGGCGGCCCGCACGCGCCGTGCATGGAGTCGCGCTGCGTCCCGCGTGCGCCCTCGCAGATCCCGAGCGACTTCGAGCACCTCACGTATCCGAAGGAAATGGACAAGGACGACATCCGCGAGGTGCAGGGCTTCTACGTCGAGGCGGCCAAGCGGGCCCGCGAAGCCGGCTTCGACATCGTCTACGTCTACGGCTCGCATTCCTACCTGCCGCAGCAGTTCCTGACGCCGTACTACAACCGCCGCACCGACGAGTACGGCGGTTCATTCGAGAACCGCGCGCGCTTCTGGCGCGAGACGATCGAGCAGGTGCGCGACGCCGTCGGCGAGGACTGCGCGATCGCTGTGCGCATGTCCACAGACATGTTCATGGGCGAAGCGGGCACGCAGCTCGAGCGTGACTGCCTTCCCTTCGTCGAGCTCTGCGACGAGATCGTGGACGTCTGGGACATCAACGTCTCCGGCATCTCCGAGTGGGGTGAGGATGCCACCCCATCGCGCTTCTACGAGTCCGGGCGGCAGCTGCCGTGGCAGGGCGCCGTCAAAGCGGTCGCGAAGAAGCCGGTGCTCGGCGTCGGGCGCTTCACGAACCCCGACGTGATGGTCGAGGCGATAACCTCCGGGAAGCTCGACATCATCGCGACCTGTCGTCCGTCGATCTCGGACCCGTGGCTTCCGCGCAAGATCGACGAGGGGCGCCTGGACGACATCCGCGAGTGCATCGGCTGCAACATCTGCATCTCCCGCTGGGAGATCGGCGGACCGCCGCTCATCTGCACGCAGAACGCCACAGCCGGCGAGGAGTACCGGCGTGGCTGGCATCCAGAGAAGTTCGAGCCGGCGAAGAACGCCGACAACGACGTGCTCGTCGTCGGCGCGGGCCCGGCCGGCATGGAGTGCGCCATGATCCTCGGCAAGCGCGGCATGCGCCGGGTGCACCTCGTCGAAGCCGGCGAGGACATGGGCGGCGGGATGCGCTGGATCCCGCAGCTTCCCGGCCTGGGCGAGTGGGCGCGGGTCGTCAACTACCGCAAGATCCAGATCGACAAGCTCAAGAACGTCGAATTCATCCCGAACACCACGCTCGATGCCCAGGGCGTGAAGGAGTACGGCGCGGAGATCGTCGTCATCGCGACCGGCGCCTACTGGGCCACCGACGGGCTCAACGGCTGCACGCACGACACGATCCCCGGCGCCGACGCGAGCGCCGCCTGGCAGCTGACGCCCGAGCAGCTCATGTTCGAGGGCAAGGAGGTCCCCGGCGAGACGGTGACCGTCCTCGACAACGACGGCTACTTCATGGGCGTCTCGCTTGCGGAGAAGCTCGCCCGCGACGGCAAGAAGGTGCGGCTGATGACGCACCTCGGACACATCGCCCCCTACATGCACTTCACGCTCGAGGCGCCGAACCAGCACCGGATCCTGCACAAGCTCGGCGTCGAGATCGTCCCCTACCACATGCCCACGAAGCTCGAGGAGGACCGCGTCCTCGCCGCCCACGTCTACGACGACGAGGCTCACGAGCACGAGTTCGCCACGGACGCCGTGGTGCTCGTGACACAGCGACGGTCCAACGAAGCGCTCTACCGCGAGCTGAAGGACTCGGTCGGGATCGACGGGCTCCAGGCGGAGGGAATCACCGGCTTCTACCGGATCGGCGACTGCGAGGCGCCCCGACTCACCGCCGACGCGGTCTTCTCGGGCCACCGGCTCGCGCGCGAGATCGACACGGACAACCCGGAGGTCCCGCTCCCGTTCAAGCGCGAGCGGAGGGTCGTCGAACGGGAGGCAGTGCTTGCATAAGATGGCGCACGCGTGAAGGTCGTCGTCTGCGTCAAACAGGTCGGGTCGCTGGGGGACGAAGTCGAGTTCACGGACGACGAGCGCGACGTCGACCCCGACTACCTCGACTACGCCCTCAACGAGTGGGACTCGTACGCGACCGAGGAGGCGCTTCGCCTACGCGAAGCCGGCGGTGACGGCGAGGTCGTGGCGGTCACGGCCGGCGACGAGGACGCGGAGGACTGCATGCGGCGGGCGCTCGCGATGGGCGCCGACCGCGGCATCCGCGTCTGGTCCGACGTTCTCGTCGGCGCCGACCCGATCACCGTCGCCCGCGCGCTCGCGGAGGTCGTTCGCGCGGAGAGCCCCGACCTCGTCCTCTGCGGCGTCCAGTCGAGCGACGCGGTGCAAGCGGCCACGGGGACGGCCCTCGCCGAGATCCTCGACCTGCCCAGGGTCGCTGTGATCACGAAGCTCGAGCTCGGGAACGGCACGGCGACCGTGCACCGGGAGCTGGAAGGGGGCCTCGTGGACGTGGTCGAGGTCGAAACGCCCGCGGTGCTCACGATCCAGACCGGCATCAACGAGCCGCGCTACGCGACGCTGAGAGCGATCAAGCAGGCCGAGCAGAAGGAGATCGAGGTACGCGAGCCCGGCGACCTCGGGTCGCCAGCCGCAGGCGTCCGGCGCATGTTCGTGCCCCCGAAGGGCGAGGGTGCCGAGATCCTCGACGGCGACGCCGCCTCTATCGCCGGCCGGATCAAGGAGATCGTCGACGAGCGGATGAAGGCGTGACGCGGGTCTCTGCCTCTAATAGACGCGCCATTCTTTGGGGCACCCCGGCCCACCACCCACTGCGAGCCTATCGCCGAGATCCGTATGCGTGGCGCGCGGATCGTGTCAATAGCGCGACGAGGTGTGACGGATGAAGGCGCTGGTCGTCGCCGAGCACGTTCGCGGTGAGTTGCGGCCGATCACGCTCGAGCTGATCAGCGCGGCGCGCAGTCTGGGCGGGCCCGTCGAGGTGGCGCTGATCGCGGCCGAGCCCGGGGCGTTCGCAGATGCCGTCAACGTCGAGGGCGTCGACGAGATCCTCGCCGTGAAGGTCGACCGCGACGAGTTCGAGAACGACGTCTACCAGCGGGCGGTCGAGCAGCTGATCGCCAAGCGAAGCCCCGACGTGGTGTTGCTGGGCTTCACCGTCAACTCGATGGGCTACGGACCGGCACTCGCCGCGAAGCTCGGAACCGGCTTCGCATCTGACGTGTTCGCCGTGCGCGACGAGGACGGCGCCCTCGTGGCCGAGCGGTCGTTCTACGGCGCCAAGGTGAACGGCGAGGTCGAGTTCCCGGAGCACGATCGGACG